>JADHED010001228.1_pt1 | contig 23358 bp, 23 predicted proteins | sample 8952041 | NCBI WGS metagenome assembly JADHED01 (sample SAMN16124423, study PRJNA663239) | bioreactor sludge metagenome | isolation source: sludge (control) | place: India:Bengaluru | collected 2018-09-08
CCCCGTAGCGGCCTTTCTGCACAAGGTCGTTCGCATACGCGATTCCCGCATCGGAGAATTTTGCCAAGGCCGATGTGCGACGGGCCTGTGTTGCTGCTCCTGCGGGAATTTTTTCCAGAGCATCAAGGTAGCTCACGTACGCCGTTTCAAAGTCTTTGTCCTTCAGCGCCTGATCGCCTTTCGCAATCAATTTGTCCGCAACAACGAGATCTTCCTGCCTGCGAACGATTTCCCTTTCCGCCAGTTCGGGAACATTCTGGGCTTCCAACGGGGAAACGGTCAGGGAAGCGATGGATAGGGCCGCCAGAAGCAGGTTCCGATTCCAAGTCGACAGGGGAACAAAACCGGAACTCCGTTGCTTCGGGGACAACATCCGGACGTATGAAAACGAGCTGAGGTTCATTGAGAAAAAATTTTATTGTGGAAGCGGAGCCGTCAATGGATCTCCGGGAACAGCTTCGTTCTCGATGACACGGTCATTCGGCACAGAAACGACTTGGTCTTCCTCGTCCACTTTGATCAACGGCTGTCCCGCAGGATCCAGAAGACTTGCCGTCACAAACATGATGAGATTGCGCTTCACATGCTGATCCGCGCTGCTCCGGAAGAGACGGCCAGCCAGAGGAATATCCCCAAGAATGGGAACCTTGTCTTCCACCTTCTGAACATCCTCACGCATGAGTCCGCCCAACACCACTGTTTGTCCGTCATGAACAGAAACCTGGGTTGTCACTTCCCGGGTGGAGAAAACCGGTTGGTTGATCACGTTCTGTGTGGCCACAATTTCCGTGCCCGGTCCCAGAAGAACCAAAGCAGGAGGGCCGGGAAGAACGGCGATGATACCAGCAACGCTGGCATTGATGGGGCTTCCGTAGTTGATGAAACCATCAAACTCAACAACCCGCGGGGCAAGAACCAAGTCGATGGTATAGCCATCGGGGCCAACCGTGGGTTCGACTTCCAAAGTGATTCCAGTCGGCTTCATTTCAAAAGCCGTGGGGGTTGTGGGCACAACCGGCGTGAAGGTCGATCCGGTGCTCGCCTGCACCTGGGGAAGATCGTATTCCGAGGGATAACGGAACTCGCGGACAATTTCAATTGTCGCCCGTTGTCCGCTCTTGGTGGTCACCTTGGGCGCGCTCACCAAGTCAACTCCCTTGCTTTGATTCAAAGCCCGGAGAACAACCTGAAATTGCGGATTTGTAAACACCCCGGCCAAGGCCAATACAGCCGGGGCAGGTCCTGCAGGACTCCCAAAAAGCAGCCCATCCACGGCATTCACACTGATTGCCCGTGTTCCCGAGCGATTCCCAGCAGTCAGAGGCCCTTGGGTAGTTGACGATGCCCCGATTGGAACCGTCGTAGACCCGGGAGTCATGAACGGATACGAGTCTGTCGGAATCGTGCTGCCGCCCGCCGTTGTTCCCCCCCCGCCGTAGACACCAGTTCCGAAAGGAAGAGCAAATTGACCAACCAACCAATCAAACCCAAGTTCTTTGAGGTTGTTTTGAGTGATTTCCAAGAATTTCGATTCAATCTCAACCTGGCTGGGAGGAGTGGTGAGGGATGTTTCCACCAGCGTATCCACAAGATCCAGATTGGTCTGGGTGTTCTTGACGATCAGCCGACTTGTGGAAGCAATGTAGTTGGCACTGGCTCCCTCGGGGAATGTGACTCCCTGGGATTCCAAAAATTCCCGGGCTCCGGAACGGGCTGCAACTGCGGATTGCGAGCCGGGGGCCACCCCAGGAACAGATGCCGAACTGGAAGCGGGAAGGGATGTGATGAAGCTCGGCGGAACTTTGTATTCCTTGGTGATCAAAACATCCGTTGGCTCGGATTGCGGAACAACCACCACCGAATACGGCTCCACCTTCAGCTTCAGATTGGCGGCACGTGCCACATAATCAATGGCGGCACGCAGAGGAACATCCGTGAGCGACAAGGTGATGCGGGATGAGGATTCCGGCGCATCCGGAGCCAGCTTGAGAACGATGTTGATCCCTTTGCGGGCAGGATCCTGATCGACAGTATCCAAGGAAGCGGCCCGTTGCTTGATGAAGTCCAGAGCCTCGCGAACCGTGGCATCCCGGAAGTCGATCTTGGGGATGATGATTTCGTCGAGTTTGCGATTGATGGCGGCCGTTCCGCGGGTATCGATTTGAGGTTGTTCGATGATCTGCGAGGCACCGACATCAAATTTGCGGACAGGAAGTTCCCAGGCTTTGTTGACTTGGCGGATCATGTCGCCGCGCGCTTCACTGTAAGCAGTGTCAGCATATTGGGTGCGGGCCAGGTTGACCTGCTCCATTCCACGACGGGCAGCAATGTTGTATTTGTCAATATTGAGCACCTGCTCGTAACGCTTGAATGCCAAGTCATACCGACCGGAGGCATAAAAGCCCTGGCCTTCCTGAAGAAGCTGTTTGACTTCTTCCACATTCGCCACAAAGCCGGGCGTCATCGTCTGACTGTAAAAGGAAGTCTTGTCCTTGAGTTCGTTGCTCAGGGCCACCGCAGGCTTGTAGGAAGGGTTGTAACGTTCCTCCAAAACAACCGCGACCGTTGTCTTGGCATCTTCAAAGCGGCCTTCAGAAATCCGCTGCTTGGCCAGCTTCACCGCCGCATCGGAAAATCCATCCAACGCCTGCTGCCGCAGATCGGCCACCGCAGTTCCCCCGGATGGCAACATGTCCACTGCGCTCTTGAAGTAAGCAAAGGCACTCTCGTAATCCTGGGTCTGCAAGGCCTGCTGTCCCTTGGCCACGATCCCCTTCGCATACTCTGCGGTCTGTTCCGAGCGACGGATTTGCCCCTCTGCAGTCCCTTGGACTCCCGGATACTGGGCCTGAAGGGAAGAGGAAAATCCGGTAAGGAAAACGGCGAGAAAAGGGGTGAACAATGCCGTCCGGAGAGATCCCGGGCAAAACAACCAAGGTCTTTGCACGGGGGAAAAGTCCGGGCCACTAAACAGCGGGGTCAATTTCATGAATGGTTCGGGCAACATGGAAGGAAATCCGGTCGGTTGGTCAGTCCGCCTTCTGAATCCGGATCTTCTGTCCGGTCTCAAGGTCTTGTATTTGGGCTTCTTGCGCGGAAATGTCAATAAGTTTGTATTTTCGCGCACTCTCTGGCGGGAGGGTGAACTCGTCGTCCTTTTTCACCCGCACTTTGGAATTGTCGTAAAGGTAAAGAAAATCCCCGAAGGAGGTGGGGTCATCTGCTTCTTTGTCAAAAACCAGGGTGATTTTCTGTCCGGTCCCGGTATTTTCGATGACAAGTTCGGAGATATCGACCTCCATGTCGTTCTTGTTCATCGACTTTTTCTCATAGGAAAGGATCTTGTAGGGAGCTCCTTCGATCATATCCCCCAGCTTCAGGAACTGGGTGCGGCCTCCGAGATCGCGGGTATTGATGGTAAAGGTCTGTCCTTCATCCGGAGTTCCACTGAATTTGAGACGGAATGGCTTCGGATCGAACTTCGTCAATCGGAGCTTCGTGTAATAAGGAGGCACAGATTTGTCACTCGTGGGATCCGATTGTGCCAGGAATTCCTCCAAGTTACTGAAATGGTCCTTGTCGGGATCCTGGTTCTTGATGTCGGGATCGGCGTAATCCAAGCTGTATTTGATCAACCAAGAGTTCTTGATGGGAGGGTGGAGATCCTCTCCTCCTTCCAATGGGTCAAAAAGCTTCCCATCCTTCAAAACATAGGGCCTGGAAACAAACAGCGAGCCTTCATGCGGAGTCCATGGACGCGGATTGGCGGCAAGGGCAGCAGCCCCGTCAACGGATTTGGTGTCCGGTGGCACAGTCGTATTGTCCGGTTTTTTGGTACTGTTGCGTTCGGCGAAATTCTCGGGAAAGGACATGGCCTGCCAACCGAGCCAGCCCGAGCATGCGATCAGGACAAAAGCAAAAACGCCGAGCAGGGCGCGTTCATAATGTTTTTTAATCCAATCCATGAATCTTATTTTTTGGGGGCCACCGGTTCGCTGAAGTCCAGCATTTCCAACCGGAGCGTGGCTTTCACCAGCTCCCGACCGAGAATCACCTGAAGGCTGTTTTTGTTTTTGTCAGGTACGCCGGCAACGGCGGATTGTTGCGAAGCCGCAGATTCCACGCCTTTCTTCGAGGGAGCCTGTGGAGCCGAGTTTTGGAGATCCAGTGATCGCACGATCAGGAATTGATCGGCGCCGAGAAGCGCATTGAAAGCCACGCGAAATTTCCCCTGCTCCGCAGTGAAGCCGATATCAAAAGGAAACCGCGAAAACGTGGGTTCATCCGCATTGTCCTTTCCCTTTTTCTTGTCAGCGCCAGGGGCAGAAAAAGTGGGCGATTCCTGCGGAAGCGGCATACGGGCCACTCCATCGATGGATGCCACCTTGAAATCCACCAACCGGGAAACAATGGTCTGGATCACGCGGAACTGACGGTTGAGAAACGGAGCCGCCTGGTCGGTGGGCACCTGTGTCTGATACTGGTCGAAGCCAAAATAGAAATTGGCCGGAAGCTTCACGCCATTCGCATCCGCACGACTCCGAAGGTCATTCACGGCAGCCCTCAAGCCATCCTGAAATACCTGCGGCGTAATTGCTTCATCCAGCGGCACTTCCATCTTCGCCAACTGGGCGCGCAAACTGTTGATGCGGGACGTGTAGTCTTCCAACCCCGCCTGCACAAGTTTCAGGTTTTCCTGGCTGGGAAAGGGAACCTTGTTCTGCAAAGTGTGAAGCTTGGCGATCTCCGCCGTGCAGGCATCCGATGAAGCGGTATAGGCGGCGGCGGATTGGAAAATCAGATAACCCAGAGCCCCCGAGCCAACAAGGCAAACGGCGACAATGGCGGAAAGAAAAGGGTTTTCCTTGAACCAGTTCATGGGAGCAAAATCGGCGTGCGCAGAGGCAGCACCAAGGTGTAGCCGTAGGCCCAGCTTTCTCCGGTGGGCGTGGTGCGTTGGGTGACGATTTTCGCCTTGTCTTCCGGAAGCGAAAACACCGGCGACGTCTTCAGTTTTTCCACAAACTCATCAATAATCCGGGCTTCCTTGTCATTGGGAGGATTGTCCAAATAAAGCCCCTTGATCTCCAAAGCCGTAATGGCGGGAGGCCCGGCCGGTTGTTGTCCGGGTTTGGGAGGACCGGATGGCTCGGGACGGGTGGGTGCCCCCGACTTGTCGAAAGAAAGCACTTTGCCTCCCACCATGGGATGCAATTCCGTGATCCAAATGAACCGGGCCGGCAATTTGGCTCCCAACTCGTCAAAGATCTCCGACCAGGCAGAGCGTTCCGCAGAGGCCAACAACAACGGTGCGGCTGTGGCAGCCATTTTTTTCTGCTCCGCTGCCAGCTTGTCGATTTGCTGGGCAATCCCGTCCAACTTGGAAACATCGGCCTGGACGCCCGCGAGAACCTCATCCGTGACCTTTGTCGCCTGGTTGAAATAAAGCCACCAAGCGGCCAGGGTCAGCAAAAGACAGATCGTTGCAAGCACCAAAAACGGTTTCCGGCGGGCCAGATCCTGCTCCTTGACAACAGAGGGAGGACGCAGGTTGATTTCCAACGGACAGGCTCCCGCCGAACGCAACGCAACCCCGACCAGCTCTCCGAAAGTATGAGCCTTCGCCGCAAGAGCTTCCGCAACAGCCGCACTGCCAACGGTCACATTCCGCAGGGGATTCAAAAACTCAATCGGGGCCTGAAGTTTCTCACTGAAAAACTCCACCATATACGGCAGGCTGACTGTTCCCCCACAGAGAAACACCCGCACCGGTTGGCTGCCCGACTGGCTGGTGCGATAAAAGCTGATGGATCGGGCGATTTCGGCGTGCAACCGGGTCATCGTGTTGCGCACCACTTTGGCCACCCGCGCTTCGGTGGGGTCGCTGGGCTCCGCATACGCACCGCCGAGACTCACAAAGCCTTTTTCCACCTTCAACTTCTCGGCCAGCGTGATGTCCTGGTTGAATTCCTTCGCCACCGCGGCACTGATCGAGTTGCCCCCGACTGGAATACTCCGGCTGAAAGCGCGATCCGCCTCCACAAACACGAGATTCGTCGTCCGTGCCCCGATGTCAATGATCAGCGAACATCCCGGGGTATCCGGGTAGTTGAAACGAAAGGCATTGTAAACCGCCATCGGAGCCACATCGATGATGTTGGGCTTCAGACCACCAATGCTCACCGAATCAGCCACCTCATTCAACTGATCCGACTTCATCGCCACCAGGACAACATCCCAGTTCTCCTCGCGCTGGCGTCCCATGATCTGGTAATCCCAAACCACTTCATCAATCGGGAAAGGAACGTTCTGCTGCGCCTCGAAGGCAATGATCGAGCTGACATCCTCCGGGGAAGCTCCCGGCAATTTCACAAACCGGGAAAAAACCGACTGGGCCGGAAGGCAGAAATTTACCGCCTCTTTGGCCGGAACCTTCAACGCCGTGCGGAGTTCCTTGACCGCCTCCTGGATCTGCACGGGCCTGGTGGCATCGGCCGATGGATCGGTGATGAGCTCCGTTTCCTGGAAGGCCTGAAGGCTCAATCCTCCATTGGGCAGCTTGTGGAATTCGGCCAGACTGACCGTCTGCATGCCGAGATCAAGAGCGAAGATACGTGTTGGTTTGGCCATTGAAAAACTCCGGAATCAGTTGCCGGACTTCGACTTGATGGCCTCGTAATAATCCCACTCGAGCGGAGCAAATGGGGTTTCGCTTTTGTTCAGAATCGCTCCGGCTGTCGGAGTGTAGAGAGCTGTGTTGTCCCACCAACCCTTGTCTCCCTTGACCGTCCCCTTGGACGTGGAGATGGCGAGAAGCCCGTCTTTTCCAGTCACAGTCACCCCCACATCAATCAATGCCTGCTGGGCATTGACCGGAACCTTCCCGTCAAACAATTTGGCAAGAGTTCTCGGGCTGACGTATGCAACGGAATGCAACCCTTTCTCCTGAGGCACATGAACATGGGTCACCGCCCCCGTAAGCATCGTCGGCTTCTTGTCCTCGTTCACGGACTCGTTTTTCAGAAGAATGTAGTAATTGAAGGTCAACTCCTCCGCAAACTTGGGCTGCTTCGCCAGAGCATTCCGGTCAAACGTCACCTCCACTTCCAACCAGGATCCAGGCCGCCCGGAGGTCTTCTTTGAATAACCGCTCGCGGAAATTCTCGGAGAATCAATCAACGAGGGCTCGATCTTGGTAATCGTTACTTCCGTGTTCAATGCGGGCTGCTGGGCCCGACTTGGAATCGAAACAACCAGAAGCGCCGACAAGATCAGGGGAATCGAGGCGAAGGAGGGGCGCATACGGGGACGAGTGATAAATAATCAATGGCGTGAAGTAAATAACAAAACCCAAATGCAACAAAGATTATGCAACTCCCACTTTGCCCCGGAAAAACTCGATGGTTTTTCGGATGCCCTCTTCAAAATCCACCTTTGGCTCCCAGCCCAGCAACTTGCGGGCAAGGCCGATGTCCGGCTGACGAACTTTTGGATCATCCACAGGAAGCGGACGGTGCTCGATCTTGGCCTCGGCCCCGATAATCCGGATGATCTGGTCCGCAAACTCCCGAATCGTCATTTCACGGGGATTTCCGATGTTCACCGGTTCATGATAATCGCTCATCATCAGACGGAAAATGCCGTCGATCAAATCCGAGACAAAGCAGAAGCTCCGGGTTTGGTTGCCGTCCCCAAAAATGGTGAGCGATTCCCCGGAAAGAGCCTGCCCGATGAAGGCCGGGACAACCCGCCCGTCGTTCAGGCGCATCCGGGGTCCGTAGGTATTGAAGATGCGGACAATGTGGTTGTTCATCCCGTGAAAACGGTGATAGGCCATCGTGATGGCTTCGGCAAACCGCTTGGCCTCGTCGTAAACCCCGCGCGGCCCAATCGGATTCACATTGCCCCAGTAATCCTCCTTCTGGGGGTGGACCAGAGGATCACCGTAGCATTCGGAAGTGGATGCCAACAGGAAGGCAGCCCCCTTGTCCTTGGCGAGCCCCAGCGCATTGTGCGTTCCAAGCGAACCCACTTTCAGCGTGGGAATCGGAATCTTGAGATAATCGATCGGACTGGCCGGGCTCGCAAAATGCCAGACATAATCCACTTTTCCGGGCAGAAAAATGTATTCCGTCACATCGTGGCAGATGAATTTGTAATTCTTGTTTCCCGCGAGATGCTCGATGTTCGCGACATTCCCGGTGATCAAATTGTCGATGGCGACAACCCGATGCCCTTCGGCAAGGAGTCGGTCAGTGAGATGGGATCCGAGAAAACCGGCTCCGCCGGTGACCACGCTGGTAGGTTGCGAAGAGGAAGAGGACATGACAGTGCCCCACAATGCCCAAGTCCCAAAAATTGGCGAGGAGATTTCTGCTTTCCCGATCCACAAAAATCCTCCGCAGAGCAGCCCCCCATCGCCGGGGAATGGTGAATACGATTGACGAAACCCCGGGGATTCCCCAAAAGCATCCGTTCACATTTCTCTGTGGATAACATCTCCATTCAGCGTCCGCGCAATCTTGACTGGCAACGCGCCTCAGCTCTCCTTTACGGAGACTGGGGCACCAGCAAGGCTTACGTCATCGGTCTCGCCTTCGCCGCCAGCGGCTTCGCCTCTCTTCCCATCATTGTGGCGGTCTGCGCCCTCACCGCGCTTGTCGGCCTGAACTATCTGGTCGTCTGCCGATGCTTCCCCGACGGAGGCGGCGTTTACTCCGCTGCCAGTGCCCATGGCAAACTTCTGGCTGTTGTCGGTGCCCTGCTTCTGGTTGCGGATCTCACCGTGACCGCCGCCCTGAGCGGATGGGCCGCGCTGAGCTATCTCGGCGTCCCGAAGCAATACATCATGGTGGCCACCATCGGCCTCATTGTGTTCATCGGCGTGATCAATCTTTTCGGCCCGCGGCACAGTGGCAGCTTCGCAGTGGCCCTGGCCCTCCCGACGGTGGTGGTGGTGGTCTCGATCATCCTGCTCAGCGCCCGATTCCTGAGCTTTGACCACCTCGAACCCCTCAACGAAAGTTTCGGCCATGTCTGGGTTTCCTTTGTAGGAGTCATTCTGGCCCTGAGCGGCGTGGAGGCCATTGCCAATCTCACGGGAACTCTCAAGCCGGACAAAGGGTCGGTCATCGGGCATCCCAAGGTCGGCTGGGCATCCGCAAAAGCCATTCTTCCCGTCGCGCTGGAAGTCAGCGTGGGTACCGCCCTCCTCGGCTGGGCCATGCTTTCCCTGCCAAAGCACCTGGCTCCGGAAATGGTCGTCCGCAAGGAAGACATGCTCCGCTTCATGGCGGAACAATATGGGACGATGAACTTCGGTCACTGGTTCGGGACGATCTTCGGCCTGGGCGTGGGCATCGTTTTTGCCCTGCTGCTCCTGAGCGCGGTCAATACGGCGGTTGCCGCATTGATCGGGCTGCTCTTCATGATGTCCAGGGAAGGCGACATGCCCCGGGGATTTTCCAAACTCAACACCCACGGGGTTCCCCTCATTCCGCTCGCCATCGCGGTCGGCCTGCCGGTGTTGGTGCTCCTGCTCACGGACAATTTTGACGCACTCGCGGGACTCTATGCCATCGGTGTGGTTGGTGCCATCTGTGTCAACCTCGGCTCCTGCGTGACCAACCTGAAGCTCCCCATGCACTGGGCGGAACGTGTCCTGATGGCCGCGACTTTTCTGATTCTTGTGGCCGTGGAAATCACCCTGGCACAGACAAAACATGAAGCTCTCTTCTTCGTGGTCTGCGTGCTCATTGTCGGCCTTTCGCTCTGGGCCTACTCCCAGCGCCTGAGCGGCATCCGGACGCTCACCGTGACCAAGGAAATCGCCGAACTCGTCCGACCGGAAATGGTCGAAACACTTCGCCACCCGGCCACTGAGACACAGAAAATCCTGGTCTCCATCCGTGGACTCACTCCCGTGCTGGGTTTCGCCTTTGACGAAGCGGAGTTGAGAAAAGCCTCTCTCTACATCCTGTATGTGCGGGAAGTGGCGGTCCTTTACCAGGGAAGCCCGATGCCTTCCACAAATTGGAAGGATGATCCCGAGGCCAGTGCCATTCTCAACACCGCTCTCCAGATCGGAAAAACGCGGGGCATCACCACCGTTCCCATCTATGCGGCGGCACCCTCGGCAGCTTCACTGATCGTGGATACCGCGGCAACCCTCGGCGCGGATTTTCTGATTCTGGGAGCCTCCCACCGGGGTTCCCTCACCAAGATGCTCCGCGGCAACGTGGCTTCGGAAGTTGCCGCCAGCCTGCCGGACAACATCCACCTCATCATTCACGGATAAAGCATCCGGCTCACAGCCGGAACTTCACTTCCCGGACCATTTTCTTTCCAAACCGCTCCTGCAGCTTGGAAAGAATCTCCCTCTTCCACGTGCGGTCGAGTTCGTAGCGCACGCTGGGCTGGACAACCTGCACGGTCAAAACTCCTCCACTCAGACCCACGGGCAGAGAATGCTGCGCGAGAAAATCCCCCACCACCTCGCGCCACGCCGCGGCCACTTCCTGCTCGCCCAGGCGCTCCCCAAGCCCCAGCTTGGGCATCACCTTCCGGAGCAGATCCGCGACGGAGGCACACCGCTCCGGACGGGGCTTCGGATCTTCGAGGCCCCTCCACTCCGTGAGGGCTTTGCGTCGCAGGGAATCCGGTGACATAAAAAAAGGCTCCCGGAATGACCCGGGAGCCTCTTTCGGAGGGGAAATTTATTCTCCGTCGCTTCCGATGGCTTCCACCGGGCAACCTTCCATGGCTTCCTTGCAGAGGGCCTCCTCTTCGGGAGACTCCGGCTGCTTGTAAACATAGCTGTGCCCGCCATCGTCGTTGCGCGTGAAATTCGCCGGTGCCGTTTCCCGGCAGAGGTCGCAGTCGATGCACTGGTCATCCACGTAAAATTTTCCGTTCGCGTTCTCGCTGTATTTGTTTGCTGCGTCTGCCATTTGGATAAATTGTTGAGGGGTCAGATTTGGATTTCCCACGCCAGATTGCAATCGTTTTTTGAAAAAGAGCCCGCTATTTTGACCTGACTCATGCAAGCGCTTCCCGAAATTCTGCCCCACGAGGGCCGCCATGTCGTCCATGCCTACTTCCAAGTTGAACATTCCCTCTGGGATTTGCTCGACCGGGAGGAAAAAATCGCGGCCAAGACCGACCTGGCCTCCCTGGTGCAGGAAATTCGCTCCACACCGGACACCCAGTTGTTGCTCTTCAGCGTCGTCAGTGCCAAAGCCGACGTGGGTTTCATGTTGCTCACTCCGGACCTGCAGGTCGCGGACAGTTTTTCGAAGCGCCTGGGACTGGCTCTCGGACCGGGACTCCTCACCCCGGTCTTCAGTTGGCTCTCCATGACGGAAAGCAGCGAGTACACCACCAGCGAGGAAGAGTATGCCCGTTCCCTGGAAACGGAGGAAGGTCTTCCGACGGGCTCTCCCGAACACGAAGCGAAGCTTGAAGTCTTCCGTGCCCGCATGGCGAAATACCTGAAAGACCGCCTCGCCCCGAACCTCCCCGACTGGCCGGTCGTGTGCTTTTACCCCATGTCCAAACGCCGCAACCCCGGGCAGAACTGGTATTCCCTCTCCTTTGAGGACAGAAAAAAACTCATGGGCGGTCACGCCCGGGTCGGTCGCACCTACGCCGGCAAAGTGCTCCAGCTCATCACCGGCTCCACCGGCCTTGATGACGGCGAGTGGGGCGTCACGCTTTTCTCGCACACCACCTCGGAAATCAAATCCATCGTCTATGAGATGCGCTTTGATGAAGTCAGTGCCGTCTATGCGGAATTCGGCGAGTTTTTCATCGGCATCCAGATGCCCCTGGACGCGCTCTTCCAGCGCCTCATGCTGTGACCACCGGAGAAAAAGTCGCGCGTCTTGAAGCGTCCGTCCTCTCGCACGCGCCGCTCCTTGTCGCCTACTCGGGAGGTGTCGACAGCACCTGCCTTCTGGCCCTCGCCTCGCGGGCTGTTGGCGACCGTGTGCTGGGAGTCATCGCCGACAGCCCAAGCCTGCCCCGCGCCGCACTGAAGGAAGCCATTTTGAATGCGGAACGTCTCGGGGCGCGGATTGAAGTTGTCGGCACCGCGGAGTTTGAAAATGAGGACTACCTCTCCAACCCGCCAAACCGGTGTTACTTCTGCAAAGCCGAGCTTTTTTCCCGATTGGAATCTCTCGCCCGCGAACGGGGATTCCGGGCCATCGCCTACGGAGAAAACGCCGACGACTGCGCCGACCTCCGCCCCGGTTCGAAAGCGGCGGCGGAATTCCGCGTTCTTGCCCCACTCAAAGAAGCCGGACTCTCAAAAGCCGAAGTGCGTGAGATTTCCAGGGACCTCGGACTCCCCACGCACGATGCCCCCGCCCAACCCTGCCTCTCCTCGCGCATTCCCCACGGCACGCGCGTGACCGCCGAAGCCCTCTCTCTTGTGGAAAAAGGCGAGGACTTCGTCCGCTCGCTCGGCTTCCGCATCTTTCGCGTCCGCTACCTCCCCCCCGCCACCGCCAAAGTCCAGATCGCCCCGCAGGAAATGGACCGCCTTCCCCCGCTTTCGACGACCATCGAAGAGGGCTTGAAAAAGGCGGGCTTTGCTTCCGTGCTCATCGACCCGGACGGCTACCGATGAACCCCGGGTTCCGCCACCGGATCACTTCCCACAATCGCCACGCCGTTGTGGCCGCCCTGCTCAGCCTCCTCGGTGCCTGGGTGGGCTGGACCGTGGCCTATGCGCTCTTCGTGGGAATCCTTCTCGGCTTTCTCACCGTGGCCCACGGGCAGGAAGTTCTTACCGGAGAACGCCTGCTGAGCCTCCCCGCATGGGTTCAACCCTCGGCTCTGGCCGCAGCCCTTGTCCTCCTCGTCTGGGCCGCCGTGGATGAAAGAAAACGCCGCTTCCATCCGGTGAGCGACCGGCCTGTGGTGGGGTGGCACCTGCTCGGGGACGTTCTGCTTCTCCCCGCACGACTGACCTTCGGAATCGGCCATCAACTCGCCGCCATCATCCGCCTCAGTCCCGCGGAACAATCCGAAGCCGAAATCCTGCTGCGGCACATCTTCGAGCAAAAACGCTGTTTCCGGCATTCCCTCGGAGCCCTGTTTCCCGACCATGCCCGCCTTTCCAAGCTCCTCTTCGCCCTGCAAATGGCGGGCTGGATCGATCTTCTCCGAACCGAGGGCGGTTGGCTCTACATCGTCAAAAGCAACGAGGCCGAAGACGTCGCCGCCCTCTTTGAAGAAGAACCGGGCGAATAAGATCAGCCTTCCTCCATCACAAACCGCGCCACCTCGCCCGCCGCCTCCGGAGTGAAGGGCTGTTCTGCAAGAGGCGGCCGCTTGAAATCCTGTCGGCGAATTTCCCCTCCCTGCCAAATCCAGGCATCCTCGCGATAGGGTCCCACCAGCCGGGGATCGCTCCATGTGTGGATCCCGAGCAGCGGCACCCCCAGAGCCGCCGCCAGATGCATCGGCCCGCTGTCCACACTCACCACGAAACGGGCCCCGCGAAAAATCCCGATCAATTCCCCCAGGGAGGTTTTCCCGGTCAGGTCAAGCACCTCCGGCGGCAGGGACTCCGGCGGCCGCCCGACTCCCACCAATACGATCTTTCTTCCCTTTCCACATCCATGCACAAAAGCCCGGATCGCTTCGGACGTCATCGACTTTCCCGCTCCCCGTGCATACGGATGGAGGACCAGACAATCCCGGGGAACACCGGAAGGCACCCCTCCCACTGGAAGCACAAACTCGCACGTCTCCGGTTCCCCAATCCCCAGCAACGGCAGGCACCGGAGATACCGGCGCACCGCATGCTCCGCCGGGTCTGTCTTCGCCCACCGCGTATAAAAAAATCCCGCTCCTTCCCGGGCATCGGACAGCCCGTAAATTTCCCGCCCCCCGCTGCATTTGGCCATCAGCGCACTCCGCAACAAGCCCTGGAGATCAACCACCCAATCCGGCCGCAATCCACGCAACCCGGCATACCACCGCAAGGCACGCCCCCATCCCGCAATCCCCCGGAATTCCTGTCGCGGAAAATGGCGAAGACGGGTCACTGCCGGATGTCCCTCCAACAGCGGAGCCCAACGCGGATCAACCACCCACGTCAACGCAATGTCCGGTCGGGCACGATGAATCGCCGAAACCACGGGAAGCGCATGGAGCACATCCCCCATCGACCCCGGTTTGATCAACAACAGGGACCGCGCGCCTTTGTCAGCCCCGGAGTCCATCGCAACCCCTCACCGGCCAACCGCCAGCCGATCGGCCAGTTTCGACGGCAATCCGGCATCAAGAATCGCTTTCTGCGCCCCCGCGATGTCATATTGGAGCCGCCGGAGGGTGACCTGGTTGGCATTCGTGTCGTAGATGCAATAAGCAGCCCGCCAATCGCCATCCCGAGGCTGCCCCACACTGCCCACGTTGATCAGGTATTTTTTCCCCGCCTGGAGATCGAGTGTCTCCAGGGCAATCGTGCGCACACTGCCATCGCGGATGTAGGCCTTCGGCGAGTGGGTGTGCCCGATGAAGCACAGGGCCGTGTGCTGGTAGCTGAAACTCGCCGCAGCATCGAGCTGATTGAAAACATACCCCCACTTGTGCGGCGTATCCAAAGTTGCGTGGACAATCGTGAAGTCCCTCACCTGGCGCTGCAGCCGCAACGCCCGGAGCCACTCCTTGTCCTGCTCCGGAAGCTGTTCCCGGGTCCAGTTCATCGCCTCTTCCGCCAGTGCGTTGAACCCCTCCTGAAAGCCGAACATCGAAGCCTGTTCGTCGTGGTTGCCCTTCACGACCGGACATTCCAGCTTGCGCACGATGTCCAGGCATTCCTTCGGAAAAGCATTGTAACCCACGATGTCCCCCATGCACACATAATGCGTACAGTTCTGTTCCTGCGCATCCGCAAGAACTGTTTGGAGAGCATGGAGATTGGCGTGAATATCGCCGAAAATGGCAAAGCGCATGGAGAGAGTCATCTGCCCGCTTGGCGCGGGATCACGAGGGTTCTACCCTTTCGGAGGCGGGAATATCCAGTTTCTTTTCCATTTCGCGCAAAACATTGATCAACGTCGGCAACCGCTGGCTGTCTCCCTCCAGATACAATTTCTTCAGCAACTCATACGCCTCCCGTTCGCGGCCCGGGCATTTCGCCATCTCATACCCCGCAAACCGCCGACAATACGACGGGGCATCGGGAAATTCCGAAGCCCTCAAAAAAGCCGCCGCCGCACCGCAATGGTCCTCGAACTTGTCCCTCAACAACACCCCGAGCTGAAGGTAAAGCTGGTAACGGTCCGGATTGTTCCGGATGCCTCTCTCCAAAAAATCGCGCCCCAGATCGAAATACTGCCTCTGCGCACGGATTCGCAACGCCTCGCTCGGCTGCTTCTCGTCCTGCATCGCCGCCACACTCGCATTCCACGCCATGTGCCAGGCCGCCATGTCCCAGTAGAGAAGAGAGCGCGGCTGGAGCGTGGTCACCGTGTCGAACAACCCCGCCATCCTCCCCCACTCCGTATTCTCCCACGCGGTATGCGCCTCGATCCACAGGAACGCGGCCAGCGGGGAACGAAATCCGCTCAATGCCGCCAAAAACCCCATCTGCCCGATCCTCTCCCGCAGATCCAGATTCAGCGCCGTCTTTCGGAAATGCGCCGCTTTCGCCTCCTCCGCCAGACGGATCTGCAACGGCAACACCGCCGCGCCGAACGCAGCCAGCAAAACCACAGCCAGCGACCGGCGCGCCATCATAGCTCGCGACCGGAAAAGACCAGCGCCGCCAGGAAGAAATAGACCGCCACATACAGCCCTCCCAGCGCCAGCGTCTGCAAAAACAGCCCCATCGGCACCGCAGCCCCGGCAATCACGTCATCCACAAAATTGAACGCCTGCAAGTCCGGAAACAACAGGGCCACCACCGCCGCCAGCAGACGCGACCACCATTGGATGTCCGTCCCCGCCAGCCAGAACTCCCGCGCCGTCGCCTGCAAGTGCCCGATGAAATAAATCGCCGTCGCCATCAGAATCGCGAAAAGCCCCGAACTCGCAAAGGTCGACAAAAACAACGTGAGCGATGCCAACAGGGCCGCTTTCGCAAAAATGATCAGGATCCCCGGAAAAAGGTTGGCGTTGAATGTGGACGACGTCACTTCCTTCAGCGCCATCGCCAGCTCCTCCGGAGCCACCCCCTGCAACTGCGCCCGTGTCTCCGCCAACACCCCCTGCTCCCGGAACCACAACACCGCCAGGAAAAGCCCCGTCATCAGCAGGATCGAGAACGCCAGCAACAACAGAATCCCCGTCAGTTTTCCCAAAAGATACGAGAACCTCGGCACCGGCTTCGCCAGCAACGTGTAGATCGTTCGATCCTCAATGTCTTTCGGCAAAAAATTCGCCGTCGCCAGGATCGCCAGGATCGAGGTGAAAACCGACATCGCCCCCAGCGAAATGTCTTTCAACATCTGGAACTGCTCCTGAAACGAAAATTTCGCCACAAAAGCCGAGTTCCCAATAATCAGCAACGCGAAGATCAACAAAAAATAAAACACCTTCATCCGGACCAGCTCGGTGAACGTATTCCACCCGATCGCCCATGTGCCTTGCAGGGATTTCATCATCAGGACCGTGATTATGAAGAATCCTCCCCGCCCTGTCCAGTGGGAGCTTCCCCGGCACCGGGGCAAAAAGTCTCGCAACGCAGCCGGTTTCGTGGCAAAGTCGTCCCTTGGTGAAAACGGTCCTCACTACGTTTCTCTTGGCAGCTTCCCTCGTGTCTGCATTTTCCCAGACGCAGGAGCGCCAGTTGCTGGACCGGGTCATGAAACCGGACATGGAATTGGGCAACCCTCTTCAAAACAAAGCCTTTTCAGGAGAAAGTGCCCTTTCGACAAAGACCTCCCGGGCTGCCAGCAACGAATACCCGGGCCTCAAAGACGCGCAAATCAAGGAGTTCACCACCCGCTCGTTTTTTGGAATCAAGAATCCCTGGTTCGGAGGCAAAGTTTACAAAACGGAAGGTGCGGACACCTGGTCGAAATATGTGATTCCCAACGCCGCCCGGGAGGTACCGGTGAAGAAAGCCGAAGCCGTTGGATACTACGATGAGAAAAAGACCGCCTCCTTCGGTTCCCCTGTCGTGCCCGTGCAGGAGTTCATCCCCCAACCCGCCGCCCAGGGAGCCGTGAGCCGGATCTCGGACAAAATCAACAACAAGATGACGATTGACGAAGTGCGGGAGTTGTTGAACAAACCGCGTTGACTTTTACGATGTCCATTCTTTCCACCCTCATCCACGGTTGTGCCAAAATTCACAGCGAATCCGAACTGGAAGCCAAACTGGCTCTCGGCCGGCCCCTGAAAATCAAGCTCGGGGTGGACCCGACCGCTCCCGACATCCATCTCGGCCACAGCGTGGTTCTTTCCAAGCTCCGTGATTTCCAGGATGCGGGACATGATGCGATCCTCATTATCGGCGATTTCACCGCGATGATCGGCGATCCCAGCGGACGCTCGGCCACCCGTCCCCAGCTGACCCACGACCAGGTGCTCGCCAATGCGAAGAGCTATCAGGAACAGGCGTTCAAAATTCTGACCCGCGAGCGCGCGCGAATCGTCTTCAATGGCGAATGGTTCGAGGCGATGAGCTTCGAGGAAGTCATCAAACTCAACAGCCGCGTGACTCTCCAACAAATGCTGGTGCGCGAGGATTTTCGCGAGCGCCTCGACAAAGGTCAGCCGATCCGCGCCCATGAAATCCAATACCCGATCATGCAGGGGTGGGATTCCGTGATGGTGAAAGCCGATGTCGAACTCGGAGGCACCGACCAGCTTTTCAACATCATGGTCGGACGCGATCTCCAGCGCGAGGAAGGCCAGCCCCAGCAGGTCGCGATCACCATGCCGATCCTCGAAGGCCTCGACGGACGCCAGAAGATGAGCAAGAGCCTCGGGAACTACGTCGCCCTCAACGAATCTCCCGGAGACATGTTCGGGAAGATCATGAGCATCAGTGACGAACTCATGGTCCGGTATTACGACATCCTTCTGCGCGAGACATTTCCCACGGAGAAACATCCGATGGACGCCAAGAAGGAACTCGCCCGCCGGATCACCGCCCGCTTCCACGATGAAGCTGCGGCAGCCCATGCTTTGGAGGAATTCAACAAGCGCTTCAGTTCCCGCGATCTCGCCTCCGCGGAACTCCCCGATTTCGTGCCGGGCACGGCCACCGACTTTGTGAGCGTGGTGGCGGAGGCCTACGCCAGGTGCTTCAACCTCACCCGTTCCCGCTCCGACGTCCGTCGTCTCATCGAAGGGGGCAGCGTCCAGTGGCGCGGAGAAAAAATCTCCGATCCCAAAGCCCTGCTTGCTCCGGGAGAAGCGGGTGTGCTCAAGCTCGACAAAACCCGCGCCGTGCGGATCGGCGGCTGAATCCAAGCGCTTTCAGCACGAATCCGGTGATGCCTCACGCGGCAACACGGGAGGATGCCGGGGAAAACCGTTCCGGGTTCAACGCTCCTGCACACGCTGCCCGTCAACCGTGATTGAGCGCGGTGGTCTTTTTCCAGCGCAGACGGGTTTCGATGGCTTCCGTGATGTAGGCCTTCGCCCGGCCAACGGCCTCGGGGAGAGAGAATCCCCCTGCCAGTCCGGTGGCAATGGCGGCGGAAAACGTGCATCCCGTCCCGTGCGTATCGGCTCCGCGAACAAATGGAGCATGAAACTCCACGGACTCCCCCGCCATCATCAAAACATCGACAGCCAGCCTGGCCCGAAGATGCCCGCCCTTGAGCAGGAACGGCACTCCGAATTCCTCCACGAGTCCCTTCCCCGCCTCTTTCATTTTCCCAAGATCCCGACAGGGTTTCCCGGAGAGAACACGCAGTTCATCAAGATTCGGAGTCACCAGGGCGGCAAGAGGAAAAAGCCGTTTCCGGTAGGCGGCGACCGCGGACTTTTTCAGAAGGGGATCCCCGCTGGAAGCAACCATGACAGGATCCACCACCAACCGAATCCGCCCGGGCTGGTTCTCCAACTCGTCCGCCACCGCACGGATGATGGCGGTTGAGTAAAGCATCCCGGTCTTGACCGCCCCCACAGGAAAGGCCGACAAACTCAACCGTACCTGCTCCGCGACCATTTCCGGCCGCACCGGCTGGATGGCGGTGACTTTTCCGGGGATTTCGGCAACCACACAGGTGATGGCCGTCTGGGCATACCCGCCGAGCGCCGTGATGGTCTTCAAATCCGCCTGGGCTCCCGCCCCGCAGGAATTGTCCGACCCCGCAATGGTGAGGACAACCGGCCGCATCATCTCGAGCGCGTGGCCTGGATGATGAAATAGAGGAGCTGCCCGAGCGTCGCGACAAACGCCGCCACATAGGTGAGGGCCGCCGCATCCAAAACATCATTCACCCCGCTCGCTTCCTCCCCCTGGCGGACCATGCCCATTTGCTGAAGAATGACCTTGGCCCGGCGGGAGGCGTCAAATTCCACCGGCAGGGTGATGAGTTGGAACACGGCCAGCACCGCATAACAGAGCGCGGCAATCACAATCGCCGTCTTGAACGGAATCAACGGAATGAAAAAACCGCCCAAAATGACAAACGGCAGAATATTTGAAACCACCATCGTTGCGGGCACCACGGCCATGCGCCATTCGAGCGGGGCATACCCCTTCGCGTGCTGGATGGCATGTCCCGTCTCGTGCGCGGCGATCCCGAGGGCGGCCACAGAGGGCGTGTTATAAACGTCCGGAGACAGGCACAACCTCTTGTGCGTCGGATCATAATGGTCGCCCAACATGCTGTTGATGGCGACCACTTCCACATCATGGATGCCCGCGGCGGAAAGGATCCGCTGCGCGGCTTCGGCCCCGGTGAGATTGGATGCGGCCCGCACCTGCTTCCACCGTCTGAACGCACCGGACACCTTCGACTGGGCCCAGAGCCCGATCAAAAGCGGAACACCAATCAATACAATCCACATCGTCATGGCACAAAAATATTACCAATGTTCCGACACTCCGCAACCCGCGGCGTTCACGAAAGGAACGAACAAACGTATTGGCAGATGCCTTCCTCCACAGTGATGGAAAACCCGGATTTTGCGGGAACCCGGAACTCCCCGCCGGCCGCATGGTCCGAGGGAGTCTCTGTTCCATCGAGCACGACCCGGCATTTCCCATCCGTGATCTCCATCAGTTCCGCGGCATCGGTTCCGAAATGGTATGTCCCGGGGTAAATCAGCCCGAGAGTGCGCTTCGATCCGTCCGGGAAAAGCAGCGTATGGGAAACAACCCGGCCATCGAAATAAACATTGGCCTTGGCAACAGCGGTGACGTTGGAAAATTCCATGTCCTGCAAATGGCGGAGAGCCCGCCGGATGGCAAGTCAATAAAACCGCTTCGGCGCCACGACCGGCTGCGGGTGCGTCAGACGCTCGACAAAGCGGTCCCACGAAGCCTGTCCGGCCAGAATTTCGATTTCAACCCGCAGGTAGTAGAGGGGCACTTCCGGATCGAGGATTCGGGGAATGCGGACGGCGTCTTTTTCCGTGGTAAGAATGGCATCCAATTCCCGGCGTCCGCACCTCCGGATGAAGGACTCGATTTCACGGGGGGAAAACCGGTGGTGATCGGCGTAGGATTTTGCAATCTCGATCTCCGCATCCAATGCACGCAGGGCATTTTCAAAGCTCTCCGGAACCGCAATCCCGCAGATCGACCCGATGCGCAGCCCCCTCAGAAACTCCAGGGGCTTGATCTCGCCGGTCACAAAATTCCGGAGATGCTTCGGACGGTGGGCGCACTCGATGATGTCCGCCGTGCGGTTGTAACGACGGATGCGTGAAATGATCGCGCTGTTGTCGGATCCGTCACATTTTGTCAGGAAGATGTGCGTGGCACGCCGGAGGTTTTGCGGCGGCTCGCGCAATGTGCCTCTCGGGAGCATGAACTCGTTCCCGAACGGGGCCTGCCGGTCCACAAGCGCCACCTCCAGACCGTGCCGCATCCGCACGTATTGAAATCCATCGTCAAGAATCAGGGCGTCCGACTGGAATTCCCTCACGGCATAGGCTCCGCTCTTGACCCGGTCGCGATCCACAAGCACCACCACCCCGCGCAGGTTGTTCGCCAGCATGAACGGTTCGTCGCCGGCCGTGCGGGAATCCAGCAGCAGGGACTGGCCGTCGGAAACAACGCGGGGAACGAACACCGCTTTCTTCTTCGTGATCTTGTCCAACAGGCGAAGGAAAAAAGGCCGCGGCACGCTCTTGTAACCACGGCTGAGAATGGCCACCCGACGGCCTCCCTGTTGCAGGGCCCTGGCCAGAAGCTCCACGACAGGAGTCTTCCCCGTGCCTCCAACCGTCAGGTTCCCCACGCTGATGACCAGACATCCCTGCGTATGGCTCCGGAAAATCCTGTTCCTGTAAAGGGCCAGACGGGCCTGGACAATCACCCGGTAGAGCAGGGACAGCAGCCAGAGAATGCCGCGCAAAAGATCGGCACGCCGTCCGTAGCGGCGGCCCAGGATGACATCGATCGCAAAGGATTCGAGTCCCTCGATCCAACGTCTCATGGAACAATCCGCACGCCGGTATTGTCGGCCCTCACCACAACAGCCGTGGCGGAATCGAGATCCGACGCTCGAATCATCGCATGGGCGACTTTTCTCGGATTCCGGAGAGTGATGCAGGCGATGGTGGAGCCCGATCCGCTCAACCAACCCCCGATTGCCCCGGCTTTGCGGGCGGCCTGGATGACGGGGGACAGGCAGGGAATCAGCGGCTCCCGGTAAGGTTGATGCAGACGGTCCTCGAAACACCCTTCCAAATCCCGGTAATTCCCCGTCGCAAATCCCGCCGCGATTGCCGCAACGTTTCCGGCGGAAAAAGCCGCATCTGCCAGGGGAATCTCCCGCGGCATGACCTTCCGTGCCGCAGGCGTCGAAATCTCAAAGTCCGGAACAAGCAGGGCAAAAAACAGACCGCTGTCCACAAGATGGCGCTGAAACCGGCCCGAGGGCGGAGTGATGGTGAACCCCCCGAACGCGGCGGCGGCGGCATTGTCCGGATGTCCTTCCAGGCCCGCACACAAAAAGAAAATCGCCTTCCGACCCAGCGGCCGACCGGCCAGTTCGTTGAGCCCATGAAGAATCCCGAGGCGAACCGTGACACTGCTGCCGAGCCCCCGGGATTGCGGCACGTCTCCCTCCACGGACAAATGAAAAGCAAACGGCCGGATTTTTGCCTCGCGAAAAAACAGAGCCGCCGCTTCGTCGGCCATTTCCCCCTTCGCCGGCCCGCGCCCCTTGCTCACTGTGACGATGTTGTAAAGCCTCAGCGCTATTCCCAGACAGTCGAAACCGGGCCCCAGATTGGCCGTCGAGGCCGGCACACGCACATGCACTTCATTCATGCACGGGATCATGGGCCATGCTCCCCGTTCGGAAAAGAACATATCGCGGGTTGACTCCTGTGAATTTGTGGCAATCCTCCCCGTTCCCATGAAATCTTCCGCCACCGAGAACCATTCTTTCCCGGGAGAAGGATTTTGTCTTGAAACAGGGCGGACAAGGCGTCTTGCTGGCCTTCCGCGAAAGATTTCCCGGCCCGCTTTTCCGAAATGAAAATCCTCCTCTCCATCCTCGTGTGCCTGGCGGGCACGCTGTCGCTGCACGCGCAGCAGGTCATCCGTGTCGGAGTGTTCCCGAACATCACCCATGCACAGGGACTCGTGGCGGCGAACATGACCCGCGAGGGGCAGGGATGGTTCGAGTCCCGCCTCGGTGTCCCGGTGAAATTGGAATGGATGTTTTACAATGCCGGACCTTCCGCGATGGAGGGGATTTTCACCAGAGCCGTGGATCTCACCTACGTGGGACCGAGCCCGGCACTCAACGCCTACGCCCGCGCAAACGGAAAGGAAATCCGCGTGCTCTCGGGCGCGATGCGGGGCGGCGAAGCCCTGGTCATCCGCGGAGATTCCATCACCCGTCCGGAAGACTTCCGGGGCAAGACCATCGCCACCCCGCAGTTGGGCAACACCCAGGACGTGGAATGCCGGGCGTGGCTTCTGGAACACGGTCTCAAGGTGACCCTCGTCGGCGGGGCCGCCCGGGTGATCCCCACCGCCAACCCCGACATCCTGACTCTCTTCAAACAAGGCAAACTCGATGCCGCCTGGACAGTGGAACCCTGGGTCACGCGTCTCGTGAACGAAGCCGGTGGAAAAATCTTCTTTGCGGACAACAAGGCCGTCACAACCGTGCTGGCCGGACGGGTGGGATTTCTCACCGACCATCCCGACCTCTCAAAAAAATTCCTCGAAGCCCACCACGAGCTCACCGCCTG
>JADHED010001229.1_pt1 | contig 23358 bp, 17 predicted proteins | sample 8952041 | NCBI WGS metagenome assembly JADHED01 (sample SAMN16124423, study PRJNA663239) | bioreactor sludge metagenome | isolation source: sludge (control) | place: India:Bengaluru | collected 2018-09-08
CCTTCTGCCGCGCCGAGCAGCACAGCCAAGTCGGGGACTTTCGGTGGACGGCTGTTTGAGCGATAGCGAGTTTCCGTCCACCGCCCGGCTTGGTGAGCAGCACAGGGAAGTGCGTAGCACCGTGGCAGCGGGGTCGCCTTCTCTTTGGTTCCTTTCTCTTGGCGAAACAAGAGAAAGGAACTTGCCGCCGGGCAACCCCCGGCCTGCCCATGCGTCCATCGCCGTCACCGAGTTGGGTTCTCGCCCCAGACTACATCATGCGAGAGCGGACTTTGCGTGGGAATGAACACGTAAAAAAACCCGGCATTGCCGGGTTTTTACGCCACGTTCACCAGCGCGATGTCGTTAATGCAGTTCGACCTGCTGGATACCGGCGAGCAGCCACTGCGCCTTGGCATCACGCAAATCCTTCTGCACGTGCCAGATTTCATTGACGCTTTCGGGCACGCCGTCGTTCTCGGTCAGCAGCCCGCTGAAACGCACGCTGGCGATGGAGTAATCGCCTTCGGTGACAACTTCCAGCAGATCAGCATGCAGCGACATGACGTTGGTCTTTTGCGGCGCATCGCCCCGCTCCTGTGCCTGCAGGCTGATCTCGGCGAACATCTCCGGCGTGGTGTACTGGCGGATATCGTCCAGATCCTTGCGGTCATTCGCTGCCTGAAGACGAATGAAGGTCGCCTTGCCGTTGCGCAGGAAAGCCTCGGTCGGGAAATCGGCCGGAATACCGCCCGCGCTCACAGCGGCTGCTGGCACGGGAGCGCCGCCAGGCAACGGAGCTTGTACGGGCTCGGCACTGCGCAGGTCGGGACCGGCTGCCGCGTATTGCATGGCCGGACGTTGCGCCTTGCTCATGCGCGCCATCAGGAACATCACCACACCGATCACCAGCAGACCGATCAACAGCGGCCCCATCATGCCCCCCAGGCCGCTGCCGGCGAACAGGGAAGCCAGACCTGCACCAATCGCCAGACCAGCCAGTGGGCCCAGCCACTTGTTGCCGGCCGGTGCGGAAGGTGCCGCTGCGGGGGCCGGCTTGGGCGCCTCAGGGGCACGTTGCTGTTCCTGGCGTGCCGGCATGGAGCGCTGCTTGCCAAAGCTGCTGCCACCGCCCAAGCGCTTGGCCTCGGCCACGGTCGAGAACAGGCTCAGGCAGGTCACCACGACGGTCAGCAGCATCCAGAATTTTTTCATGAAAATCTCTTTCGACAGGGTTGGGTTAAAACGGTGCAGAGTCTAGCAGAGTCTCCGTCAAGGCACACTACATTGAAATGAGGGGAATTCAGAACGATCAGGCCACACAGACCTGGTTACGCCCGGCATGCTTGGCCTTGTACAGGGCCTCGTCCGCCACGCTCAACAGCATGTCGATATTCAGGCTCTTCTGTTTCATGGTCGCCACCCCCACCGAGATGGTCACACGGAGGGGCATGCCCTCTTCCAGCACGAACTCTTCCTCGGCGACCCGGGCGCGCAGACGCTCGGCCACCTCCCTGGCTTCTTCCAGCGCCGTTTCCGGCAACAGCACGGCAAACTCTTCGCCGCCCAGACGGCCGATCATATCGATTTCACGCAGTGATTCCTGCATGAGCGCGCTCATTTTCTGCAACACGACATCCCCGGTCTTGTGGCCGTGTGTGTCGTTCACCCGCTTGAAATGATCGATATCGACCATGAAGATCGATAACGCCTTGTGATAGCGCAGGGATCGCGCCAGTTCCTGTTCGGCCAGTTCCATGAAACGTCGCCGGTTCGGCAATTCGGTGAGGTAATCGATCTGTGCCTGATGTTCGAGTGCTTGTTGCAGGACCCGGCGTTCGGTCACATCGCGGGTAATGCTGATCTGCCCGATCACCTGGCCGTTCACATCGCGCAGGGGAGATGCATGCGTTTCCAGCCACAGCGGGGTCCCCTGCTTGCCCACGATCTGAAACTCCAGCACACCGCTCCCACCCTCACAGACCATGCGGTGCAGGTCGAAAAAAGAAGTGCGGTATTCCGGATGCAGGAAGTTGCTCAGGCCGTATGCCTTGGCCTCCTCCAGGCTCTGGACCTCCAGCATGGTAAGGCCGGCCCGATTCATGTCCAGCAATTCGCCGTTGAGGGCGACGACCTTGACGCACTCGGGCTCGTTTTCGAAGATGGAACGCAAAAACTCCTTGCGCTCGTATACTTCCTGATGGCTCGCTTGCAACTCCTGCTGCAACTGGTTGAACGTGGCCAGCAACTGACCGACTTCATCGTCGCTTTCCACCTGCAGATTGCGTAGCGGAGTACCCCGCTGCACCATGTTTCTCAACACCTGCGTTGCCCGCGTCAGAGGACGCAATTGATGGTGGATGAGCCAGGCGACCAGACCGACGATCAGCAGCAGGACAGCGCCTGCCATCAGGTAGATATCCGCCTTGAGCTCGTGCAACGGGGCAAACGCTTCCGTGACCGGCAACAGACCAATCACCACCCAGCGTCCGTCCATGATGGTTCTGGCGGTGGCAAGCGAGTGCATGCGATGGAATCCGTCGACCATCACCGCCCCTGTATGGCCCTCGACCAATAGGTCTAGCGCAGGATTCTGCCCAATTTCGGGAAGCGCCCTCATCATGTCGGAATTGTCGCTATCGATGATGACCATGCGGTCACGCGGCGACAGCACCACATACTCCCCGGACTTGCCCAGCGCAGCATGCGTCTGGTCGAACACGCTGCGGTCGGTCAGGCTGACGATTCCGACCATGACGCCCCGAATCCGGCCTTGGGCATCCTTCAAGGGCACGGCGATCCCCAGCCCCGGCTTGTGGGTAAAGCGTCCGAGACGTGGTTTACCCATGGCTGGCTCGCCCGTCGCCATCACCTCCCGGAAATATTCCAGCGCGTTGTAATCGGCCGTGTCCCGGCCTGCCACGCGGGGATAATCGGCGATCCCCTTGCCATCGGCGCCGATCAGCACGACGCCATAGGTAAACAGGCGATAAATAGCCAGGCGCTTTTCCAGATACGACGATACCGCTGCGCGGTCGTGCAGTTTCTCCAGCGGAACGGCATCGGCCACGTCTTGTAGAGCCTGCGTACGCAGCAGTATCTTCTGTTCCAGGTCATTCGCGACGTAAGTGACGGAGGCCCGCTGCTGATCGAACAGGAGCTGACCGAGATCGGCCTCGAGGCGCGCCGTCGTGAAGTAGATCAAGGGCAGGAAGCCGGCACAGATCAAGATGAGCGTCGACAGTGCCACCTTGTTGGGCAGATTGCGAAAAATACTGAAACTCATGTTGCTCTCATCATCCCCCTTGCGCGACAGGTATCTTGCGCTTCGACATGAAGTCGACAAACGCCTCTGCGGGCATTGGGCGGCCAAAGTAATATCCCTGCGCCCGCTCGCAACCGGCCTGTCGCAGAAAATCAGCCTGTGCCTCGGTTTCGACGCCTTCGGCGATCACGTGCAACTTGAGGCTGTGGGCCATCAGAATGATCGTGCGCACCATGGTGGCATCGTTGCTGTCGGAAATCACGTCACGCACGAAGGACTGGTCGATCTTGAGCTTCTGGATGGGGAAGCGCTTGAGGTAGGACAGCGACGAATACCCGGTGCCAAAATCGTCGATGGACAGGCCGACGCCCATCATGGTCAGCTCGTGCAGCATGGACAACGTACGTTCCACGCCCTGCATCAGCACGCCCTCGGTCAGTTCCAGATCGAGCACATGGGCAGGAAGTTCATAACGCTTGAGCAGCGTGTCGACCTGGGCTTGCAGGTTGCCCTGGCGGAACTGGAGCGCCGACAGATTCACTGACATCACCAGTTCGGGCAATCCGGCATCGCGCCATGCGCGCGCCTGACGCAGGGCCTCTTCCAGAATCCAGTCGCTGATCGGGATGATCAGGCCGGTTTCCTCGGCGATCGGAATAAAGCTGGCGGGCGACACCAGGCCCATGGCCGGGTGCTTCCAGCGCACCAGCGCCTCGCATCCGATCAGCCGACCATCAATCAGATCGACCTGCGGCTGGTAGTACAACTGCAGTTCGTTGCGCTCGATTGCACCGCGCAGGCTGTTCTCCAGTTGCAGGCGCTCATACGCCGTGGCATTCATGCTGGGATCGAAATGCAGGTACTTGTTGCGGCCGTTTTCCTTGGCCTGGTACATGGCGACGTCAGCATACTTGATCAGGGCGTCGGCATCCTGCGCGTGGTCCGGATAGAGCGAGATCCCGATACTCGACGAGATGCGCAGTTCGTGGCCCTCGATGGTATAGGGCTGAATGATGGAGGCAAGGATTTTCTCCGCCACCATTTCCGCCCCGGCAGCATCCGTCCCCGGCAGCACCGCAATGAACTCGTCTCCGCCTTGCCGCGAGACCGTATCCTGCTCACGAATACATTCCAGCAACCGCTGCGCGACCATCTGCAGCAACTGGTCGCCGATCCCGTGTCCCAAAGTGTCGTTGATCTGCTTGAAGCGATCCAGATCCATGAACAGCAGGGCGACCGAGCTCTGGTTGCGCTGCGCGTAGATGAGGGCCTGCTGCAGGCGATCACCAAACAGCGCCCGGTTGGGCAGCCCCGTCAGGGTGTCGTAATGCGCCAGGTGCTGAATACGTTCTTCCGCCAGCTTGCGTTCGGAAATATCGCTGAAAATGCCGATGTAATTGACGATCTCGCCCTGCTCGTTTCTGACGCAGTTGATGGTCAGCAACTCGGGATAGACTTCACCGTTGCGGCGCCGGTTCCACAATTCGCCCTGCCACCCGCCGGTGAGGGCGATGCTGTGCCACATCGCCTGATAGAAATCCCGGTCCTGGCGAGCCGAAGCCAGCATCGCAGGGTCCTTGCCGATCACCTCGTCGGCCGCGTAGCCGGTGATCTCGGTAAAACTCTGATTGACCGAGATGATGCGGTTCTGCCCGTCCGTCACCAGAATGCCTTCCTTGCTGTGCTGAAACACCCTGGCTGCCAACAGCAATTCGGCATTGGCGGCCTGCCGCTGGCGCTCCCGGTCGAAGTTTTCCAGCGCGTAGGACACATCGTAGGCCAGCCCCTGCATCAGGGTGATCAGATCGCTGCTGAAATAGTTATGCTCCTCCGAATACACCGCGATCGCCGCGAATACCGCGCCCCCGCGTCGGATCGGAAAGGCGGCCACGGCATTGAAATTCTCGGCCAATGCCATGGCATACCACGGCACGTCAGGATTCAGCACAAAGTCGTTCTGGATGCTGGATCGCCCCTCACGCAAGGCAATTCCCATCGGCCCCTGGCCCATGGGCTGCTTGGCATCGGTGACGATCGTCAGCTGGCTGAGATAGGTCGAATTGCGGTTGCTTGAGGCAATGACCGATACGACACCCTGAGCATTCGCCTGGCCGATCCAGGCCAGCTTGAAGGGCACCCGCTCGACCAGAATTTCGCACACCCGTTCCAGCAGGGTCACTTCATCGACTTCACGGACGATCAGGTTGGAACACTCGGTCCAGGCAGCATAAAGCCGGTTGACGCGCCCCAGATTACGCTCGGACTCTTCAAGCGATTCCAGCATACGGTTGAAGCTCTGTGCCAGCACGGCCACTTCGTCGTTGCCGCGCACCCGGCTACGGACGTCGCGCTGCCCGCCTTCGACCCGTTCGGTCGCCTGCTTCAGTTCATACAGGCCGATCGTCAGCCGTCTGCCCAACCATCGGGACAAGATGATAGAGAGCACAATGGCGAGCAACGAAAACCCCAGGCCGGCAATGCGCAAGGTGTTCAGGTTGGCGTCGGCCGCATGGCGGGTCATTTCGATCCGCGCCCAGCCGATATGACGATCCCCCGCCATCACCGGATAAGCAGCATCGATCAGTTCCGGGGTATTGACAAGCAATTTCGGTTCGATGGCAGAGCCCAGCAAACCGGCACTCACCGGGTCGCTGACGAACAACCCGATCTGCGATGGCACGGTCGACGCCAGCACTTCGCCACGGGGTGACAAGACGAACGCCAGAACAAAATCCATATCGCCGGAGAACCCGTTCAAGACTTCCTGCAACCCGGCCACGTCCTCGGCCAGCACCCACGAAGCGCTACTGGAAGCGAGGGAACGCGCGACGTGCACGGTATGGTCATTGCCCGTGGCATACAGCACATCGCGTTGATAGGTATAGAGCAGGTAGGTAAAGGTCAGCATGGTCAACGCCGAGACCACGCCGAAGGCCCAGACCAGCTGGCGACGGATCGACTGCCCAAGGTAAGCCCTGAGCTGCCTGCTCCAGGGCAAGTGACCGAGCAGCAGTTTTACCATTCGATGGACCGCACTTCCTTGGAAAATTTCTCCAGAAACGCGACCACCGGCGCATAGGTCGCGTCCGTGGCCGGCTCGAAGCGCGAGATCGGCAGTTTCTGCAACATCCGTCGTCCCGCTTCGGAGTCGTTCATCGCCATCAACGCCCGTTCAAAACCGCGCGCGATATCATCGGGCACATCCTGACGCACCACCCAGGCATTGTTGAGCAGGCTTTCGGTTTCCCACTTGACCTCCAGTTGCGACGCCAGTTCAGGGTGCTCCACGCTGAAACTCTTCCAGGGCACCGGCCATGTCGCCCCTGCCGCCACGTGGCCCCGCAAGACGTTCAGAATGGAGGACTCCTGCGACCCGACATAGCGCGTCTCGACATCGCGATTCACGTCGATGCCGTGGGTGTGAAGGTAGTACTGCGGCATCATGGTTGCCGCGAGTGCCGTGGGTGCCGGATAGGAAATCGCCCTGCCCTTGAGGTCGGCGACCGACTGGATTCCGCTATCCCGCCGTATCAGGATGATGCCGCGGAACTCGTGGTCATCCTCCATCTTGGCGAATACCCGGTAACCGTGCTTCAGCGCACTGATCGTTTCAAAGGGATTGGGCATGGCAAAATCGAAATGCCCGCTGTAGAGCTTGCGGTCGAACTCGTCATAGTTGCGGGAAGCCTCGAGGCGAAGGCGTACTCCGGGAAGCTGGCGGCCGACATGTTCCACCACCGGCCCGTACACTTCCATCAAGCGTTTGGGATTGTGTAGCGGATGGATACCGACGACGTACTCCTTGAGTTCGCCATCCGGGCGCGCACTGAGCCCGAGTTGATAAGTGGGCTCCTCGCCCTTGCCGCATCCTGCAAGCAGCGTCAGTCCCAGCAGCAGCGCCCACAAGGCGCCTGCCTGTCTGACCCAATCTCCTCTGATGAGTTGGCCCATGCTTTCCCCGCTGTTGTTTTGGCAGCGCCTGTTAAAATGGCGCCATGCCTTATATTATTCTTGACCAAGCTTCACTGGCTTATGGCCTGCATCCACTGCTCGATCATACCAACTTCCAGCTCGATCCGGGAGAACGGGTCGGCCTGATTGGCAGAAACGGTACTGGAAAGTCCAGCCTGTTGAAAGCCCTTGCGGGTCAGATAAAACTCGACGACGGCACGATCTGGCACGCCCCCGGGGCCAGACTCGCCTACGTACCGCAAGAACCTCCGCTGGACCCCACCCACACCGTGTTCGAGGCCGTCGCCGAAGGCCTGGGCAATCTGCAGCAGCTATTGCTCGATTACCACGCCGTCTCGCATGCCATGAGCGAGCCCTCGGCAGATACTACCGCGCTGCTGGAACGCATGCAGACCCTGCAGCACGATCTCGAAGCCCAGAATGGCTGGCAGGTGCAGGCGCGCATCGAAACCGCGCTGTCACGCCTCAGCCTGTCGCCCGACACCCCGGTTTCCACCCTGTCAGGTGGCTGGCGCAAGCGCGTGGCACTGGCGCGCGCCCTGGTGGCCGAGCCCGAGGTCCTGTTGCTTGACGAACCCACCAATCACCTCGATTTCGCCGCCATCGAATGGCTGGAAAACCTGCTGCTGGATTTCAAGGGCGCGTTGTTGTTCATCACGCACGACCGCCGCTTCCTGGACCGCCTGGCCACCCGCATCGTCGAACTCGACCGCGGCCATCTCACCGAATTCATCGGCAACTTCAGCGCCTACCAGCTCAAGAAAGCGGAACTGCTCGAAGTCGAGGCACAGCAGAACGCCAAGTTCGACAAGTTCCTGGCACAGGAAGAAGTCTGGATCCGCAAGGGCGTCGAGGCGCGGCGGACCCGCAACGAGGGCCGCGTGCGCCGACTGGAGCGCCTGCGACTGGAACGCGCGGCACGCCGCGACCGACAGGGCACGGTCAAGCTCGCGCTGTACGCCGGCGAACGCTCCGGCAAACTGGTGGCGGAATTGACGCATGTCCGCAAGGCCTTTGGCGACAAGATCATCATCCGCGATTTCAGCACCCGCATCCTGCGCGGCGACCGTATTGGCCTGCTGGGCCCCAACGGTGCCGGAAAATCCACCCTGCTCAAGCTGATCCTGGGCGAACTGGAGCCGGACGGCGGCGAGATCAAGCGCGGCACCAGCCTCAACGTCGCGTATTTCGACCAGATGCGCGAGCAATTGAACGAAGAGGCCACGCTGGCCGACACCATCAGCCCCGGCTCGGACTACGTGCAGATCGGCACCGAGCGCAAACACGTCATTTCCTATCTTGAGGACTTCCTGTTCCCGCCGCAGCGCGCACGCGCGCCGGTCAAATCACTCTCGGGAGGGGAACGCAACCGCCTGCTGCTGGCACGCCTGTTCGCCCGTCCGGCCAACGTGCTGGTGCTGGACGAACCGACCAACGACCTCGACATCGACACGCTGGAACTGCTGGAAGAACTGCTGCAGGATTTCACCGGCACCCTGTTTCTCGTCAGCCACGACCGCGCCTTCCTGGAAAACACCGTGACGCAGGTCATCGCGTTCGAGGGCAACGGCGAACTGGACGAGTTCGGCGGTGGCTACGACGACTGGAGTCGCTATCAGGCGCAGCGCGCCAGTGAGGCCAGTGCAAAACCGGCCCCTCAGAAAGCCAGGACGGATCAAGCACCGCCGCCCAAACCCGCCTCGACCAAACTCAGCTACAAGGAACAGCGCGAGTTGGAGGCACTACCTGACAGGATCGACGCCCTGGAACAGGAGCAGCAAGGCATCAACGCCCGACTGGCGGACGGCAGCCTGTACCGCGATCAGCCGCAGGAAGTCAAAACCCTGCAGGCGCGGCTGTCGGCCATCGAAACGGAACTTGAGGAAGCAATGCTGCGCTGGGAAGCGCTGGAACAACGCAAGAACGGATGAACGCTGCCTGGGGCGTGACCGGGACCTAGCGGCTCAGCGCGGCAGTAATAATCCGCCACACCATCTGCAGACGCTGGGCGATCGCCACCTGATCCCAAAGCACGCCGAAGAACGATTTCCCGGCATTGCAGATCGCCGCGGAAGCGACTTCGCTATCGCTATCCGGCGCGGGAGTTTCCCACTCCTGGGAGATGCTGTAGAACCTCAAGGGGTCGGCGTTGCTGCGGTATCCCCACTCGTCCATCTGCCAATAGCGATTGACCTCGCAGTTGACCATGCGATGGGTCGCAATCGCCTCCACCTTCTGGCCATCGCGCAGGCGGGGCTTGTCGTATTCGAGTTTCACCCAGCCCTTGACGATGGTGTCGTGATCCACCACCACAGAGGACTCGTCCACGTAGACGATGGTGCCGGTATCGGGCACCTCGCCCACCTCGCGCCATTGCCCGGCATACAGCGCATGCGCCATCAGCATCATGCACAGGCCGGTGATCCACGCCAACGCTTGCTGCATCTTCACCCTACTGGCTCTTCAGCAAGGCACGCACGTTGCGATCCAGCGGCAACGTGTAATCGTGCGCGCTCACGGCCAGGTTATCCGCATCCACCATCTTCAGGTTGACGTAGATGAACTGCTTGGCCACCGAGTAAGTTCCTACGACGACCGCTTCCGCCTTGTGGCTGGCACGCAGGTCCTGCACCTCGCGCGACAGCAGCAGCTCGCCCTGATCTTTCTTGATGAACAGCGCGCCACGCAACTTGAGTTCGATCACCTTGAAGCCGCGCTGCGTCAAACGCGCCTGCACCTGTTCGGAAATCGTGCGGCCCAGACGCGAGGATTCTTCCAGCGAGTCGATGTTCACCAGTGTGCCGACCATCAGGGTCGCATCCGGCGGCAGCCCGTGGCCACTGCTCTTGATGCTGTCGACCAGCGCATCCGCCGCCTTGTAGTTGGTCGAGATAAACGGGTCGATACGGGCATCGAGATACGTCAGGTCACTGGCGCAACCCGCCAGCATGGCCAGTAATCCACTCAGGACAAATAGCCTGCGCTTCAGAGTTTCCTTCATTGGGGGGCGACTTTCCATTCCCGATAAGCACGTTCGTTCTTGAACAGACTGGCATCCGCCTGTTCGATATAGTAGGCGTCGGTCGTCCGTTGCACGAACTGATCCATTTCGATGATGGAGGTCGTCACCACCATCTCCAGGCTGGTCGGCCACATGCGGTGCGGGGACTGCGCATCGCGGCGCGCGTCGGCTGCCCCGGATACCGCGGCATTGCGCTGCACCCAGAAGCCAGCCTCTACCGTGCCCGGCGCGCCCGGGACATAGCCCTTCTGGCGCGGATCGAAATCAACCTTGTGCTGGATCATCTGGGTTTCATAACGGATCTCGACCGTCCCTTCCGACTGGGTGGACACCGGCAAACCTGCTTCCACCAGCGCGGTAATCATGAAATTGCTGAACGCCTGATCGAAGGCCACGGATTTCGATGGCGCCACGTACAGCGCGCGGCCATCCAGAAAGTTGTTAGCGGCCAGCGTTTGCTTGGTGCGCGCCGCGATGTCCGCCGCAATCGCACCCCAGTGCTGTGCGGCCAATGCCTTGCCCTGCGTGGCCAGCACGTGTGCCTCGAGCTGCGGTGACGGTTGCGTTTCCTGGGCTGGTGGCGCGGAAGCGCAGCCACCCAGGCACAGCAACATCACGACGGGGACAGTGGGGTTCAGTAACAAACGAAGCATGGGGGGTCTGGTCATCTCAAGCGGTGGTATTGATGTTCTGCCCCAGGTGCTCCGGCAGTCTGGCGGAGGCATCCATCGCACTGATGAGCGCAGCCGCGGCCTGTGCCTGTATCTCCATGGTTTTCTTCAATAGCGCGATCTGCACCGACTGGCCGGTCTGTGCGACCGAGGCGTTGGCAGCCGCCGCTGCAATCGTTGATACATCCATGGTGAACCTCCCTTTCAATCCGCATTCTATTGCATTTTCAGGATGGGACAAACGGTCGTCGGCAGGATGATCGGGATCAGCCCGCACACCGAGGATTGCTTCGATGATTCAGGGTGCAGTGCGCCGCAGGCTATTGAACAGCATCGTCGACATGTCCGCTGCCGCACCCCACCAGCCACGCCAGCCGATGCGCTCGAACGGGGGGGCGGATGCGGATGCAGACGTCTCTCGCCGTGATGCCACGCCGTCATCCCATTCCACACGATTGCGACCGCCCTGCTTCGCACGGTAGAGGGCGCGGTCCGCGGCCGCCACCAGGGCATCCCCCATGGACTGATGCGCGATGTCTTCCGTGGCCTGCGGCAGCATGGAAACACCGATCGAGATGCTGACATGCAACGCCCCGGCATGCGTACTGAACGTCTGACGATCGATTCTGCTACGTATCCGTTCGGCAATTTCATGCACGTGCTGACTCGCCGTGCGCGGCAATAGCACGACGAATTCCTCGCCACCGTAGCGTGCAATCGTGTCGCCGGCACGCAGCTGCGTCTGGATAGCGTTTGCCACGCCGCGCAGAATCGCGTCGCCGGCCTGGTGACCGTGGTCATCATTGATGTGCTTGAACTTGTCGACATCAAGAAACATGCACGCCAGATCGTGCGCATGCCGACGAGACTGACTGATTTCTTCCAGCAGACGGTGCTCGAAGTAACGACGGTTCTGCACCCCGGTCAGCCCATCCGTCAGGCCCATGCGCTTCAGCCGCTCCTGCGTCATCGCGCTTTCAAGGCTGATCGCCACGATCTCGGACAGGCGCTCGAGGAAATCCGTACCGCACCCCGCATCGTAGCGTTCAGGATCGACACTGCCGATGCACAGGCAGCCGATCAATTCGCCATGCCGCACCAACGGCAACAGGGCGACAGAGGCAATGATCCAGGGGGTCGAAGGGAAAAGCGCCGCATGATGACGGCTGTCGAACGCCCCCAAACAGGGGCGATCAATTGCATCGAAATATGGGGCGATGAGCGTCGGCGACTGCAGCAACATCAAGTCCCCGAACAGCGGATCCCTGTCCGCCGTTTCGTCGAGCAGCCGGGTCACTTCATATTCGGGATCCACCAGTGCCAGCCGGACCACCTCAACCCCGAAGGCCAGCCGGTATTCCGTCAGCAACAGCCGGATCAGTTCCAGCAATGACCCGGCACCAATCAACCTGCGCTGTAGCTGGTCGAAGCGCCGCATCTTCTCCTCGTTACGACGCGCCTCCTGCAGCAGCGTTTCCAACTGCTGGCGCAGCAACGAACTCTCGGATTGCAGGTATTGAGTCATCAACGACTCTATCGGCGCACGAAGGCGGTTCTTTAGCCGCTTCAAGAAAGGATTTCCATTTCTGAACCGTTATTCCCGCTTATTCCTGACGGCAACAAAGCCGATGGGGCCAATCAGTGGATATGTTGCAGCAATAAGGAGCAGTAGAAAAAATCCCGACCTTCATGGGGGGGAGGAGAAAAGGCCGGGATATCAAACGTCACATGGAGAGTGGCATGATGACAGCATCAAGGCACGCCCCACCGCGTGCCCTGATGCAGCGAAACTCAAGGTTGCAGTTCAGGCTGTGGCACGGGCGCCCGCTCGGTGACGGACGCCAGTTCCTTGCCCTCCCGGATCTGGCTGGCGAAGCCGCGCTGAAGCATGCCCAGCGTCTTGTCGTCCGCCTCGCTTAGCCCACCGTCGGCCCGCAGCCGGGTTTCAAGACCTTTCATCGCCGCCAGATACGGGCCAATGATCTTGTTCTCCCCTACGGCCTGGTCGAACTTCGGCTTGTAGTTCGGCGCATTCGGGTCCATGCCGGCCAGCGCATTGAAATCGTAGGCGGCCTTGCTCAGGCCGTATTTGTCGTACTTGCCATGGTAGACATCCTGAATCACCTGCGAAACGGGATCGATCTTGTGGGTGGCATCTGCCTCTTGCATCGCGCCCTGCAGGCGCGCGGTCAACTCCGGATCCATTTTGCCAAGACGCGCCAGATTGGCTTTGGTCAAGGCTTCATCCTGATGATGGTTATACGCATTGCTCACTTCGGCGATCAAGGTGGTACGCGTCTGCGTCACCCCGGTCAGCGCACGTTCCAGCGCGTCTTTTCCGTCACCGTTACGCATGGCGTGCACGGCATACTCCATATCGGCCTTGCTCGCGGCATGCGTCTCCTTGAAAGACCACTTTTCCGCAAGCTCAAACAAGGGCGCATAGCGCTCGTGATTGGCCTGATGCGTCACCACGGGGTCCCGTTCATCTTGCTTGACCTGACGAAACACCTCGGCGATATCCGCCACCCCCGGGTTACGCGCGTGCAACGCCTGCAACGCCCCTGTTTTTTCCTGCTCGTTCTTGCCCAGCGTCGCACGCTCGAACAAGGCCATCACTTCCGTATCAATCGCAACCAGACCCATGGCAACTCCCCTTTTTTTCCAGACCATCATCACCTCACCACCTCCACGGCAGTGAGCACCTTGTGATGATTGAACGGAACATCCTGAACAACGGGGATACGCCAACAGCGAAAAACAATCCGCGTCTCATAGGGTGTCGAGATCCTCGGCACTGGTTATGGACACCTCAAAAAATAACTGACAGACCTACAAATCAAGCGCCGGACGAAATTAACGTTACTTCCCGATCTGAAAGTGCAGGTTATGGAGAGAGGTGGCCAAAATTCAGAAATTTCGGATGGGCCTGGGGACGCGATGAGGCCAAGTGCCGATGGCTTCCAGAAAACCTTGCCCTGCGGGCAACGGTGGGCTGAACCGAAATTAAGAATCTGGGGCGTGAGCGTTCTGGCGGGTTGTGGCTTTATTCAAGATAGCTACGACGAAGACGAGTATCTAGTAAGCCTTGGAGATGGCGCGCCCGAGACGATGAAAATGGGCACTGGATTTGCCAAGTTTCATTCTGCATATTGCAAAGATAATTTATCTCGGGAAAATCTCCCAACTGGGAGGCAATATTGAATCTCAAGTATTCGATATACTTCTCAGCACATCCTTTGGGTTCCAGGGGGTATTGGAATGGACTAAAAAATGATTGTAAAAAATGCTGAAGGCAAGGCTGAACAGATTAATAACCTTGAGCGCCTGCTGGGCATGGCGCCATCAGACTTAAAGCCACGAATCGAGCAAGAATTAAGAAGAGTCAGGGCTGGAATCAAGGGAGAACAGGAGGCAGCCTATCTAATCGATTTTGATCTTCGTGATTCTAAGAATACCTGCGTGATTCATGACTTGCGGCTTGAAATCAAAGGGCGCGTGGCTCAAATCGATCATCTGCTGATACACCGAAGCATGAAGGTATACGTTATCGAAACCAAGCACTTTCATGCGGGCATCAAGGTCACGGAAACTGGTGAGTTCATGCAGTGGAATTCCTACAAAAAAACCTATGAGGGTATTCCGTCACCCTTCGCTCAAAATGAACGACATATTGCCGTGCTCAAAGATGTTTTTTCGACGCTCATCGAATTGCCCAGCAGGCTGGGCGTGAAGCTAGAGCCGGAATTTCATTCGATTGTTGCAGTAGCTTCAAGTGCCAGGATCGAACGGCCCAACAATTTTGACACCAGTAATTTGGTGAAGGCCGATCAGCTCATCCAAAGGCTAGACGATAATCTTAAATCAGCAAGTCTTTTTTCCGCCGTAGCCAAGTTGGTTTCTGAAGATACGCTACTTGGAATTGCTCAACAGCTACTTTTCTTTCATCGCCCTATCCGCTTTGACTATGCTGCCAAGTTTGGCTTGGAAAGCCCATTAAATAATAATGGCGCCAGCAAAACCGGTCCCGTGACAGATCCATCTCAAACGGATACCACCTCAACAAAAGAGAAGAATGAAGACTCATCAGATGAACTACTCTTGTCGTGTAGGAAATGTAACAGTACGAACATTTCCATTCAGTACGGCAAGTACGGTTACTACTTCAAATGTGCTGAATGTGAAGGAAATACTCCCATCAATATTGGCTGTGGCCATGAGGGACATAAAGAGAGACTTAGAAAAGACGGCGCCAGGTTTTTCCGAGAGTGTGCAGAATGCAGGACTAGCAGACTATATTTTGAGAATAATACCTAGTGCCCAGATTTAGTAGGTCTAGATGAAAACATAGTGGGCTGATTCCTAAGGAATCAGCCCACTATGTTTGTGGCGCCCCGAAGACGAATCGAACGTCCGACCTACCCCTTAGGAGGGGGTTGCTCTATCCACTGAGCTACCGGGGCCTGCAAGCATTGCAGGCAGGATTTTACCAGCGTTTGACGGGGTTTTGTTTCAGGTGAGGCGCTTCATCGCGGGGAGCAGCCACAGCAGGGTCACGGCAGCAACATTCAGCAGCACGGTGAGCCAGTAGAGGATCAGAAAACGCATCTTTTGGCGTTTATGCCGAAACATCTGCTGGCCGATGGCGGCGCCGGGCCAGCCGCCCAGGAGGGAGCTCATGTGCAGGAGAACCTCGGGCACCCTGCGGTCGTGGCGTCTGGCAGCCGCTTTGTCGAACGCATAGAGACAGAGCAGCACACCGCTGAGTCCCGCGTCGAGCACGAACAGCCAGCGGGGGAGCACCCCGACATGGGCCAATGCGCCGAGCACCAGCAGGGAGGCCAGGCCAAAGATCACTGCAGGTCAGGTTTTGTCGCTGGCGACCGGTTCAACGTACACGACCACGGTGTCCGGCTTGAACTTGGCAGGTGTCGCGACGCCCTTGCGAGCACGCTTGGCCACATAAGGCTGCAGGTCATCCCATTTCAGCAAGAGCTGCGAGGCCTTGCCGCCACGGCCGGTGCCGCTGACGGAAAGGACTTCGCCCGTCTGGAGCACGGTAGTCGAGAGCAGGCTTTCACCGTCGCCCAGTGCAATGACCTGAACCCCCTTCCCCCCCGAAAGCACTTTCATCTCCGCCTGCGGGAAGGCCAGCAAACGGCCGTTGCTCGCCAGCGCCACGATCAGGCCGTCGTCGCGCACCACGGCGGGTTGCAGCAAAGCGTCGTCTCCCGCCAAGGACATGAAGGCCTTGCCTGCGCGCTGGCGCGAGACGAGGTCCTTGAGCGTCGCGATATAGCCGTAACCGCCAGAGTTGCTGAAGAAATAGCGGGTGTCCGGCGCGGCACCGATCATGATGCTGGCCTTGACCTTGGGGGGCATGTCGAGGAGCGAGGCCAGCGGTACGCCGTCGCTGCGGCCGCCGGGGATGTCGCTGGAGTTGACGGTGTAGGCCCGTCCACTGCTGTCGAGCACGACCAGAGGATGTACCGTGCGCGTCTGCACCACGGAGAGTAACGCGTCGCCATCCTTGAAGCTCAGGGTCGTGACGTCGACATCGTGACCGTTGCGCTGGCGGATCCAGCCGTTTCTGGAGAGGATCACGGTACAGGGCTCGTCCGGCACAGAGACTGCCTTGGCCACGACGCGCTCGGCCTCCTGGATCAACGTACGGCGCGCATCGCCATATTTCTTCAGATCGACACGGATCTCGCTGACGATCATGTTGCGCATCGCGCTATCACTACCGAGCACCTTGTTCAGCCCCTCTTCTTCCGTACGCAGGTCGTTGATTTCCTTTTCGATGCGGATCGCTTCCAGGCGCGCCAACTGGCGCAGGCGGATTTCCAGGATGTCGTCGGCCTGGATCTCGCTGATGCCGAAGCGTGCCATGAGGTCGGCTTTGGGTTCATCCGACTCGCGGATGACACGAATGACCTCGTCGATATTCAACAGCACGGCCATGCGGCCTTCGAGGATATGCAGGCGCTTGAGCACCTGATCGAGGCGCGTGCGGCTGCGGCGGGTCACCGTGGTGATGCGGAACTGCACCCATTCCGACAGCAGTTCGAGAATGTTCTTCTGGTTGGGGCGCCCGTCCAGGCCGATCGCGACCATATTGGCCGAGACCGTCACTTCGAGGCTGGTATGCGCCAGCAGCAAGGCGATGAATTGCTCCTGCGGCATGCGTGAGGAGCGCGGCTCCAGCACGATGCGCACGGCAGCATCCTTGCCGGATTCGTCGCGCACGGTTTCGAGCGCATCGAGGAACAGTTGCTTCATCTGCTTCTGTTCGACGGATAAATCCTTCTTGCCGGCCTTGACCTGCGGATCAGCGTATTCGCCGATTTCCTCCAACACCTTCTTGACCGAGACGCCCGGCGGCAACTCGTGCACCACCATGCGCCACTGGCCGCGCGCCTGCTGCTCGATGGTCCAGCGCGCACGCACGCGGAACACGCCGCGACCGGTCGCATAGGCTTCGCGGATGTCCCTGGGCGTCGAAATCAGCTGGCCGCCCCCCGGAAAATCCGGGCCCTGCACATGCTCCAGCACGCCATCCAGATCAAGCTTGGGGTTGCGCATCAACGCGATGGCGGCGTTGCCCACCTCCACCATATTGTGCGGCAGGCACTCCGTCGCCATGCCAACAGCGATCCCCGAAGCCCCGTTCAGCAGCAGGAACGGCAGGCGCGCAGGCAGATCCACCGGCTCCTGCTCGGAACCGTCGTAGTTGGGGCGAAAATCGACCGTCCCGGCATCCACTTCGGACAGCAGCAGCTCGGCATATTTGGTCAGCCGGACTTCGGTATAACGCATGGCTGCCGCCGAATCGCCGTCGCGTGAGCCAAAATTGCCCTGCCCGTCGACCAGCGGGTACCGCAGCACGAAATCCTGCGCCATGCGCACCATGGCTTCATAGGAAGCCGAGTCGCCGTGGGGGTGATATTTACCGATGACGTCACCGACCACACGCGCCGATTTGACGGGCTTGGCACCCGGCGTCAGCCCCAGACGGTGCATCGCGTAGAGAATGCGGCGCTGCACCGGCTTCTCGCCGTCCGACACCGAGGGCAGTGCACGCCCCTTGACCACGCTGATGGCGTAGCGCAGATACACCTGATGCGTGTATTCGGCGAGGTCAAAGGTACCGTCATCACCGTCACCGCCCTGTGAAGCGGGGGCTGGCGGCACCGGAGGCACGGGGGGAGAGGCCGGATCAACGGGAGTCGCTTCCTCCAGCGTGGGTGCCTCAGTCACTGCCACGGGAGCTTCCGCCTCGAACGGCGCAGCCGAACGCTCCTCATCTATCTCCTCGCCCACTGCGGGGATTTCGGTATGCTGGGTGTCGGCTTGCACAGGTTCCGCAGGCGCCACCTCCAGCACCGCAGCCGGCTTGGCTACTTTCTCGGATTTGTCGGTTTCGGGTTCCGGAAACCCGAACAGGTCCAGTGTCGTCATGTCAGATGTCCGCCTCGACTTCGTTGCCGTGCGTGGTGATCAGCTCCTTGCGCTGGCTGGCGTAGGACTTGCCCATCAGGGTATCGAAGGTGCCCGTGGCCAGCGCCACGTCACCGAGGTCGACGCGCACCAGGCGGCGCGTGTCGGGGCACAACGTGGTTTCCCAGAGTTGCACGGCATCCATTTCGCCCAGGCCTTTGAAGCGCGAAATCGTCCAACTGCCCTCGCGCACGCCTTCCTGCCGCAGACGCGCCTCCAGCACCGCCAGTTCCTCGGCATCCAGTGCGTATAACTTGCGCGGCGCCTTGCTCTTGCCTTGCGCCGGCACGTCGACGCGGAACAGCGGTGGCTGGGCGATGTAGACATGGCCGTGTGCGATCAACTTGGGGAAGTGGCGGAAGAACAAGGTCAGCAGCAAGGCCTGGATGTGACTGCCGTCATCGTCGGCGTCTGAAAGAATAATCACCTTGCCGTAGCGCAGCGCGCTCATGTCGATATCACTGTCCAGTCGGTGCGGGTCGATCGCCAGCGACACGGCAATATTGTGGATTTCCTGGTTGGCGAGAATCTGGGTGGGATCGACCTCCCAGCTGTTCATGCCCTTGCCGCGCAAGGGCAGCACGGCCTGAATTTCCTTGTCGCGCCCTGCCTTGGCCGAGCCCCCGGCCGAATCCCCCTCGACCAGGAACAGCTCGGCTTCCAGCCCGGTCAGCTCCGAATCCGTCAGCTTGCCCGGCATCACGGCCACGCCGGAGCCTTTCTTGCGCTCCACGGTCTTTGCACTCTTGCCACGGGCCAGCGCGTTCTTGATGGCCTGCTCGGCGATTTTCGTCGCCTCGGCCACGTGCTCGTTCAGCCACAGGTCCAGCGGATCCTTGACCGCGATGGTCACCAGCTTGAGCGCCTCGCGCGAAGAAAGCTTTTCCTTGGTCTGGCCGGCGAAGCTGGGGTCGACCATGCGGATGGCCAGCACGAAGCGCAGCTTGGCCCAGACATCCTCGGCCGCCAACTTGACGTTACGCTGCATCAGGCCGTGCATTTCGGCAAACGTGCGCACGCTGTTGAACACCACGTCACGCAGGCCGGCCTCGTGGGTGCCGCCGCCTTGCGTGGGAATGAGATTGACGTAGGACTCGCCGCCGCCGGCACCGTTGACCCAGGCCAGCGCCCACTGCACGCCCTCGCCGTCGGAAAAGGACTCGTTGCCGCTCAGGTACTTCTCGCCGCAGAAACTCGGGGCGATCGGTTCGTCCTCGGCGATCATCTGATCCAGGTACTGCGCCATGCCGCCGTCGAAATGCCATTCGCGCGTATCGTAACCGCTGGCCGTCTCGATATTCAGCAACACTTTCACGCCCGGCAACAACATGGCCTTGGCGCGCAGCAGATGCTCCAGTTCGTTGCGGTTCAGGTGCGGCGAATCGAAATATTTCGGGTCCGGCCAGATACGCAGGGCAGTACCGGTGTTGCGCACACCGCAGGTGCCCGTCACGCTCAGCGGCTCAATCACCTCGCCATCGGCAAACACGATGCGATGCACCTTGCCCTCGCGCTTGACCTCGACTTCGAGCCGCGTCGACAACGCGTTGGTCACCGACACACCCACGCCATGCAGGCCGCCAGTGAACTTGTAGCTGCTATCCGCCTCGCCCTTGGCGAACTTGCCGCCGGAGTGGATCACCTGGAATACCACCTGCACGGTCGGCACGTTTTCTTCCGGATGCAGACCGACGGGGATGCCGCGACCATCGTCCTTCACCGCCACCGAGCCGTCCCGGTAAAGCGTCACCTCGATGTTTTCGGCATGCCCGGCCATGGCTTCATCGACCGCATTGTCGATGGCCTCGATGACCATGTGGGTAGGATCCGTGGTGCGGGTATACATGCCCGGCCTGAGCTGGATGGGCTCCAGCTTGCGCAGGACGCGGATGGAAGATTCGTCGTAGGTCTGTTTTGCCATGCGTGTTGCGAACGCCCTTCGGGACGCATCTGGTTAGGGTGTGGATCGCGAGCCTTTGGCATCGGCCAAGGCACGATCAAACTACCCGCAATCGTACCAAAAACCTCGTCCCCAATGCCGGAAAAATGCAGCTTGCCAGACACCATCCCGGGAATAAGTCACGTCTTTTGCCTTAGAATGAACTTTTATTCAGGGGGGAACCTGCATGAACGCCATTCGACGCCTGCTCGTCCTGTTATGCGGATGCCTGTGGTGGCAACCGTTGCTGGCCGCCGAAGTGCCTGCCGTCGGGCAGGTAGCACCGGCATTTGCCCTGCCCGACCAGGCCAAGCGCGTACACCAACTCTCGGACTACGCCGGCCAGTGGGTGGTGCTGTACTTCTACCCCAAGGATGACACCCCAGGCTGCACCAAGGAGGCCTGCAGTTTCCGGGATGACCTCAGGCAACTGGAAAAGCTGGGCGCCAAGGTGATCGGCATCAGCGTGGATGACAGCGACTCCCACGCCAAATTCGCCGAGAAATACCACCTGCCCTTCCCCTTGCTGGCCGACGCGGAAGGCAAGGTTGCTGAACGCTACGGCGCACTCAACAATCTGCTGGTGATCCGCATCGCCAAGCGCTATACCTTCCTGATCGACCCGCAAGGCAAGATCGCCCGGACCTACCTGAGCGTGGATACCTCACGCCACTCGCAGGAAATCATCGACGACCTGAAGAAACTGCAAAAGCAATGACCCAGAAGCAACACACTGAGGTGCTGGAGCGCCTGCTGTCCACCATGGCGGACGACCAGGGCTTTCCCGCACTCTCCGGCACCATCACCGAAATCAATAAGATCGTCGCTTCCGAATCCGAAAGCGCGAGCAAACTGACCAAGGCCATCCTGCAGGACTTCGCGCTGACCAACAAGCTGCTACGTCTGGTCAATACCGTGTCCTACGGGCAGTTCGGCGGCAAGATCAACACCATCTCCAAGGCCGTCGTCATCCTCGGCTTCGAGACCATCCGCAACGTCGCCATGTCGCTGATCCTGCTGGAGTTCCTGCAGAATCGCGCGCAGATGACCCAGCTCCGCGACGAAGTCCTCGCCTCCTTCCTGGCGGGGCTGGTGGCGCGACAGCTTTCCCAAGGCCGCAACGTGCGCGATACCGAAGAAGCCATGATCTGTGCCATGTTCCAGAAGCTGGGCAAACTACTGGCCATGTACTATTTCTTCGATGAAAGCCAGGCGATCGCGAAACGCGTGGCAGATGGGGAGACCGAGGCGCAAGCCGCCTACCACGTGCTGGGCATCAGCTACGACGACCTCGGCACGGGGGTCGCCAGGCACTGGAATTTCCCGGAACGCCTGCAGCTCGGTATGCAACGCATCGCCGGCGAAAAAATCCGCAAACCGCGCGACGAACTGGACATGCTGTCGGTAACGGTCAATCTGGCCAACGAGTTGTGCGCGCTCGCCGCGCACTCCGGCGCCGAGGAGAAACCGGAAGTCATCACCGCCCTGCGCGAGCGCTACAGCCATGCCATCGAGATTTCGGAACAGGCACTCAACAAGGCGCTGGAGCATGGTCTGGAAGAAATTCACCTGCGCGGCGCGGCACTCAACCTGCCCACCGCCAACAACGACATGATCCAGGCAGTGACGACCTGGAACACCTACCAGGCCGAAGACGAAGCCGTTGAAGAGGACGATCCGCTTGGCGGCATCACGGCACTCGACGAAGTCGCCGAACAGAATACGGAAGCGCCGCGGATCGATGCGGAAAGCATACTCAGCGACGGCATCCAGGATGTCACCAATACGCTGGTTTCCGATTATCAACTGAACGACCTGCTGCAGATGGTGCTGGAAACCATGTACCGTGGAATGGGTTTCCACCGCATCATCGCCTTCGTACGCGATGCCAAGACCGACACCATGCGTGCCCGCTTCGGCTTCGGCGCCCGCATCGACCAGCTATTGCCGCACATGGCCTTTCCACTGAAATTCGAACCCGATGTGTTCCACGTCGCGCTGGAAAAAGGCGTGGATATCGTGATCGAGGACGTCAGCGCGGACAACATCGCCTCCAAGATTCCCGCGTGGCACCACGAGGCGGTCAAGGCAAAGTGTTTTCTGTTACTGCCGGTGGTGATCAACGGCAAGGCGATTGGCCTGATCTACGCCGACATGCAGGAAGCCAACGCGCTGCAGATCACCCCCCGCCAACTCGGCCTGCTGCGCACGCTGCGCAATCAGGCGGTGCTCGCGATCCGTCAGAAACAATAGGCGACCCTACATGGCCTTCAATCCCGAACTCCTGGTGACTCGTCACCCCATCGTGGACCGCAATCGCGAAGTCGCGTTTCAGCGGCTGGAAATCATCAGCCCGGAAGCGGAGATCCTCAATCCTTTCATGCTGAAACTGGCGAATATCGAGATCCCCCATGCCGTCTATTTCGTTCCCCTCGGCTGGGCACAGGATGCGGTACTGCTGAACAAACTGGCACGCGACATGATTCCGCTCGCCACCCCGGAGGACATTGCCGGCGAATTGGGCGAATCCGCACGGCAGTCCGGTTTCCGCGTTGCGCTGCGACTCACCGAGGAGTTGGCGCCACGGCCAGCCAGCGACTTCGTGGTCGCCGACTGGAATGCCGGCATCAAGGCCACGCCGGACACGATCTACACCGACCTGCATACACCGGAGGACGCCCAGCAAGCGCGTGCGACCACCGCCATGTATTTCAGCGGGGACTTTCTGATGCAGGAATGCCCCGCCGTGGCCGGCAACAAGCGCATGAATCCCAGCCATGCCCTGATCCTGGAAATCATGGGGGCCGTGCAGCAGGAAGCCGAGCCCAAGGTCATCGAAACCCTGTTCAAGCGCGATGTCACACTCTCCTTCAAGCTGCTGCGCTACATCAACTCACCGTGGTTCGGCCTGGTCGCGCAAGTCGAATCGGTACGCCATGCCTTGTCCATCATCGGTTACCAGCAGTTGCTGAAATGGCTGACCCTGCTCGCCGTCACGGCCGGCAGCGAG
>JADHED010001230.1_pt1 | contig 23324 bp, 30 predicted proteins | sample 8952041 | NCBI WGS metagenome assembly JADHED01 (sample SAMN16124423, study PRJNA663239) | bioreactor sludge metagenome | isolation source: sludge (control) | place: India:Bengaluru | collected 2018-09-08
TGGAACGGGAACACCGACAGGCAATGCAGAGCCTTCCCCTAAACCAAGGTTTTTGACAAAGAGCACCGGGTCAGGAATATCCGCGCCGTTCTGGTCTTTGGCCAGCTTCTCCGCCAGCTTGTTCAGTACCGTGGTTGCAAAGTTTGGATCGTTACCCAGGGCATCGGCCAGCTCTTTGAGCGTATCCAGCGTCTCAGGTGCGCTACCAGCAAGTGCGGCAAGCGCTTTGGCCACAAATTCCGTTGTGGCCAGCTTTTTGCTGTTGTCACTGTTTGCCGGTGTTGGCGCAGTCGGCGTGCCGGTGAATGTCGGGCTGGCCTTTGGCGCGTACTGAGTATGCGGGTCTGCTGCCGCGATGTGCGCAGCAAGATCCGTTCCGCCTTTCTCAACCTGCTGCTTAAGGTATGACGTTCGTTTGGCCAGTTGCTTAGCCTGACGATTAGAAATCCCGTCAGGCCCACCCAGAACAGGGTCAGAGACCTCTATCTGGTAGATGCCGTCTTCCCACTGCGGGGTTTCAGGTAGGTTTGCCATGATTAACTGCTCCCGTGGTTATAGCTGCCGTCATAGTTGACGGTGTTGTTGTAGCGAATTGCGACAGACTGATACTCCAGACTGGCAAGGTGACAGCGGGCCGGTGCGAACGCGGCGAGGGTCTGTCGCAAAAGCGCAGCCTGGTCGTTAGTGATGGGCTGCCGGAGGATAACGCGATAAACCGCCCAGGCCTCGGCATCTCCATGAACATATATACCGTTGTACGTGTGTCTGCCGTCGTAGCCGATTTGACCGGTCCCCTCAATCAGGTCGACCTCGCCAAAACCAAAGCGGCGGATGATTTCCCGGATTGACCACGGCGTCCCCTTGTAGCGGTGCAGCTCAATGGCCGATTTAATCAGGGCACGGCGCACGTCATCAGCTTCAGCCAGTTCCCAGCCGTCGCCGAACAGAGAGAATTGCTCGCCCAGCCATGGCAGCGCAGAGCTGTCGACGATATCCACCAGGTAGACCATCAGGGCTTCCAGGTTGATGCTGTCCAGTCGCCCGGCCAGTCTGCCCAGCGTTCTGAGGCTGACATCCCCCTCAAGCGGCGGCGGAAGTTGTAGCGGTTCAGCCATCGGCTACCCCCGACATGGTGATGTTGATGGAGGTACAGTTAGCCCACTCGTTTTCCGCCACCACAACCAGCGCCAGTCCGGGCAGTTCAACCTGATATACCCCCTCAACGGACAGGACGGCGTTAATCTGCCCAGGCACGATATCCAGCCCCAGTTTTGCCCGACGAGCAGCCACCCAGCGCTGAATAGCATTATTGGCGGCGTCTTTTATCGAACTGACGTCCTGACCGCGATAAACCGTGATGCGGGCGTCGATGGCGTAGTCCACCTGTACCGGCGTTCTGGCATGAACGGTATCGGTGAGCGGTCGGACTTTCTCATCCGAACAGAAGCTCTCGACCAGCGTGAGGATACTGTCGTCCGGCAGGCCGGTGCTGAGCAACGGATACAGCTCAACGGTGCCGGGTACCGGGGAGAGAACGGCGACGTCGACAATGCTGGGGTGGGCCTGCAAGGCATGAAAACGGTATGCGCCACGGCTACCGGCATTGGTGAAGGACTCCGGAGCCAGCATGATACGCTCACGCAGACGGTCATTGTCTTCCTGCTCTGAACCGCCGGAACTGGCGGACAGATTGGTGACCTGCAGGTCAACGTTGTCAATCTCATCGAGCAACTGACTGACCTGAGCAGGTTGCCAGCCGTTACCGGCATCACCGGGTTCGGTACAGGTTGCCGTGGCATTGACCAGCAACAGACCCGCCTTCAGCACCACGTCCGCGTCGGTGGCGAAAATGATGCTGTCGGAGGCACTGACGCGGGTCCCTGCCGGTATCAGCACATCCATTGCCAGCGGTTCGTCGAGAGCGAACTGGAGCGTGGTGGATGCAGGCTGCGCGGCCAGACGGTACACGCCAACCAGTTCACCGAGGTAATCAATCATCGGCTCACGGGCAAAGGCGACCAGATTCTGCTTCGCCGCCTCCTGTACCGCCACCCTGACCACCATTTCGCGATAGGCCCAGAGGTCAATCAGCAGACGTTCGGCCTGTGCCGGATACAGCGTTTTGCCGGTATCCGCCTCATACTTCGCAATCATTTCTGCCGTGATTTTGTCGGCATCGCGTTCAATAAAATCGGGTTCTGTCAGCGCCATAGCAGTTCCTGAGTCCGGGGTTGTCCGTCTGAGCCTTTCCAGCTCACCCGGAGCGTAAGATGTTCACCGTCAACGGCGGGTTTAACTGACGTCAGCTGGCAGCGAGGCTCCCAGCGGCGAATGGCATCGACGGACTCGCGAACGACGTGCGGAATGGCACGATCAACGGGCCAGTCGATATAAAGGTGCAGATTGCTGCCGAACTCCGGGCGGTGCGGGTCGCTGCCGCGAGGAGTGCGCAGAATTATTTGAATGGCCTGCCAGATATCATCCAGCCCCTGGACAATTTCGCCGGGGGCCTGCAGGGCCGGTTGCCAGAATACTGAGGTCGTTTTCATGGGGGCAGTATTGCCCCCGGAAGGGATTGCCGATATTAAAGGCGTTTAAGAAGGTTCAGTGGGAGTGGTGGTTGGAGTTTGCGCCATCAGACAGCATGCTGCCGGTGGCGTGGGCATTTCCCTCAATCTCAATGTTGCCCTGAATGGTTGCGGTGGCACCTTCACCGCCAGAGCCAGCCATGCCACCCTCGTAAGTTAGCTTGCCCCTGACAAGCAGGTCCCCGGTCATTTCGGTCTGTGGCGCATCAATTGTGGCTTTCTGCGTTTTCACGAACACGTCAGCACTACACTCAATCACAAGATGCTCGATCCCGCCCTTAATGGTGAGCGTATGGGTGCCCCGGTGGTAGCTGAACTCCGCCCCGTCGCTGAATGTTGTGCCGCGAACGTTCTTGTCGCTGAACGATGGTTTATCAATGTCGGAATAGACTGCGCCAAGAATCACACCATCTTCGCCGTTTTCATCCAGCAGCACTTTGACCTGTTCCCCCACATCCGGGAGCCAGTAGTCTTTGTTGTTCTGGGTATTGCGCTGAAGGACGTCCAGCCAGTTGGTGCGCATGTTATCGCACTCAGGCAAACGGACGCGGGCTTTCACGCCATCAGCATCGACGGCGCTGACTGTACCGGTCTGCAGGGTTACGCCTGTCATTTTTTCTTTTCCTTTATTACCGTGGATGTGGTGCCGTCCGGCTTGTAGACGGTGAGCGTCTGGGTCTTGCCGGTCTTATTGCCTTTCTTCGCCTTACCCCGCGTCACCGGCCCCCGCGCCACATCCAGCTCGGTCACGTAGCCGCTGCTGCGGTCAAGTGTATGGCGGGCTGTGGTTATCAGCCACGGCCCGGATAGCTGGCCAAAGCCTGACAGCTCAATTTTATTGCCCGCCGTCAGCTGGGATGCACCCATCAGCGTCAGGGAGCCGCTCTGCTGGTATTCGTTGTGACGGGCCAGCGCGGAATCGGCCTTGATGCGGGCGCTGTCCGGGTCACTGACACGGCTGTTGACCTGAAGCCGGTCGGCGCTGGTGACCTTGCCGCCTTTGGTTTGCTTGCTGCTCTCGCTGGTCCCGCCGTCAGCCTCATACACAATCAGCTTTTTTGTGCTGCTCTTCTGGTGCTTGACCCTGGCGGATTTGTAGACCCGGTTGATGGTATCGCGAAGCGAGTAGCGGGCCACATCCTGCGGCTTCAGCTGCCGCACCGGCTCCTGGCTGCGAAGCGTGGCCAGATGCGAAAATATCAGCTGGTCGCTGACAATCTTCACCGCATAACCGTACTCGCTGGCCAGCCGGTGCAGAAAGGCCACGTCGGTCTCGGCGTACTGCGTCACACGGTCAATTTTGATGGCCTCGATGCTGCCGACAAGCTTCAGCTGATGCTTTTTGGCAATACGCCCGGCGATGGCCGCCAGCGTTGTGCTCTCGAAACCCCGACTTGATTTCGTCCGTAACGCGCTGTTGACTGAGGTGGCTACGCCCCGGATAGAGACGACGGACGCGGGTGAACTGACCTCTATCTCGTCGATCGAGAAGGTACCGCAGGACAGTAGCTTCTCGCCCTGGTAGCCCACCTTCAGGGTCAGCGTGTCGCCTTTGCCCGGATACCATGCATCCAGCCAGCGACCATCGGTATCATCCAGCTCCACCTCGATGGTGTCGGACTCATTTTTGATGTTATCGCTGTACGTAATGCGGGTGACGTATGGGGTGATATCGCTGGTGATATTTTTTTTCAGATACCACAGGGTGAACACCGGTGAAAGTACGTCGCTGACGCCAGTCAGGGCAGACGATGCCTGCGAATTGCTTACCTCAGCCATGGCGGAGTATCCTCTTCTGTCGTGGCTTCTTCAGCCTCAATCACCGGGATAAGCAACAGCAGCCCGGAGGGCAGTACTGGTGTGATGGCCACGTGCGGATTGGCGGCAATAATCCGGGGATAGCCCATCGGGTCGCCGTAATACTGCCAGGCAAGCGCGTCCCAGCGCTCCCCGTCTCGGGTGACATGTTCAAGAAACATCACACACTCCTCGCCATGATTCTGGCTGCCATGGTGCTTAACCCCGGCGACATACGGGTGAACGTGGTGCTGGCGGAGTTAAGCTGGCCTGAAACCGTATCCAGCGCCGCCGCGATATTGCTGCCGTCGACGCCGTTCAGCGCGGACTGTGCCTGCTGAACATACGAGGCGGCCTCACCGGTGGCCCGAGCCAGGCTGACGGCTTCCGGCATGGACTCTGCCAGCGCATTAAACGCCGGGATACTGCTCCCCAGCGAACCAGAGATATTCCCCAGCCCGCTCATCAATCCTGGTACGCGGGTCAGCGCCACAGTCGGGTTATCCTTCATTTTCTGTGCAATCCGCACCGCGCTCATGGTGGTCTGGAGCACTGACTGTGCCTGCTTTGCATAGTTGACGCCGTCCCGGACATACTGCGCCACGCCGGAAGGTGACGGAACCGCAGAAGACACCGCGCCGGTACCCGGCACCTGTGTACGGATAGCGGGCGGCTTCAGGGGGTTTTTAGGATCGCCGATGTACTCCCGGAGAGACGCGGTGGCATTGACGGCCAGCACGTTGCCGGTGCTGTCGGTCTGCTCGCTGGTCGCGGTCACGTCGGTAATCACAAACCAGCCGCGATAGTCGCCATTCCCGAAGACCAGCGCCAGCGCCTGATGGGCCTTCATCGCCGTTCTGAGGCGTGCCAGCTCGACGTCGGGCACGCAATAATGTTGGTGAAAGACCAGGCTTATCTGGATTTCGTCCAGCTTGTCGCCAATGAACTGCAGGCCGGGCTTCCCTTCGATGCGGGCATGCTCGGCGTAATCGACGCCGAATGTCGCCTCGAAGCCGTCCCAGTAGGTAATCAGCTCAAACTCAATATCGCCCAGAACTGCAAACATCAGCTGTACCTCCTGCGTTGTTGCTGAGCCAGCAGGCGCTCCAGCATTTTTTCCAGCTCGTGCACGCTCATATTCAGCGCACCTGCCAGCCCGGATGGCACTGCTGTCTCTTTGCCATTGAGATAAAACTGAGGATTAAAGTCGACCTGAATACCACCAGACATTCCGCCACCGGCTGCAGCTGCACCACGGCCTGAATACCCCGCAGCCATGATTTCCGGCGACGGGATACGGGGTACATCCGGTGTCATTTCGGCAGCCAGGCGTTGACCAGCCAGTGCTGCAAGTGGTGTGGTGCGCTGCAGGCCGATAGCGGCCCCCTGCGCGATATTGTCACCGAAGCCCATAAACACGCGGCTCGGCGAATGGATGCCCAGCTTTTCCTTGAACCAACCGCCAACACTGTCACCCATGTCGGTGACGGTGGTTTTGAGCGAGTCCCATTTGTTTTTGATGCCGTTTATCAGTCCGTCGATAAGATGGCCACCGAAGTCAGTGAACTTCGCTGGCAGATCAATACCGAGATACTTCAGTGCAGCCGCAAAGGCTTTGTAGAGCAGACCAACCGGCGACCAGTTCATCAACAGCTTACCAATCCCCACGATACCGCCGTTAAACGCCGTTTTAATGTCTGCCCAGCGCTGTTTAAACCAGCCGCTAACCGCTCCCCAGTTGCGGTAAATAAGGTAAGCAGCCACAGCAACAGCGGTGATGGCCAGACCGATAGGGTTCATCATCAGCGCCCGGCCAATCCAGAGAACTGCCCGTCCGACGAGCATAATGCCGCGAACAAGACTGCCACCAAGTACACGCCCCAGCGTACCGGCCCCTCTGGCGACAGCGCTGAAGCCGGTCACTAACCAGCGGAATTTGCCGCCTTCACCCAGTGCAAGGGTCAGACGAAGCCAGTTAGCTCGAAGCCTGACAACACTTCCCCATACGCTGGTAAATGGTGAGATAAGGAGATTCAGCCCCAGCTTGAGACCGATTGTGGCCATCTTGAAGGCAAGTAATGCACCCACTATTTTAATGGTGCCACTTACCAGCTGCGGATTTGCCGCTATCCATTTGCCAACGCTGTTCATTAAGGGGATGAATGTTTCCCCTAACTGGATTAAAGCCGGGCGTAATGACTCTCCGATACTAATGGCCGAGTCGTTAAAACCAATCTGCGTACTTCTCCAGCGTCCTTCGAGCGTGTCATTCTGTTTCGCGGCATCCTTGTCCAGCGTAGTCATTGCAGATGGAGTGTTCATTTCCTGCTTATTAGACTGGTATTTATCCCAGCCCTGGCGCATCGCCAGCAGATGGTTGACAGTCTGAATATCGGTGAACACTTCCGCCAGTCCAAAGGATTCCATCAACTTCTGCTGGCCTTCCTGATCGCCTCTTGATCCTGCAGCTTTCCATTGTTGTACGAATGCCTTGCCTTTACCGTCGATAAATCGGTTGGCAATCATCAGAGAGGCTTCATACTGAGAGAGTCCCTGTGCTACATAATTTTGCATTGACCCCTGGTAGTCCACTCCGGCTTTGGCATATTTCTGAATGGTATCTCCGCGCCCCATTGCCGCCAGCCAGTTAGACATATTGGTGACTGCTTCCTCTGCAGAGCCGCTGCCTTTACCCACTTCCAGACTGGCGACAATCTGGGTTATGGCGTCTTTACCGTAAATACCACGGGCCGCGAAAGCTTTGGCCATACCGGGTAACGCTTTCGCCATATCTTTCAGTTCAAATGACCCAAGCTTTGCCCCGGTTGCCGCAATTCCAAAAGCCTGCTCCAGCTCCTTCGCATCGGTAATTTTAAGCGCATCGCTGAAGGCATAAGTCATTTTGGCGAGGTCAGTCATATCAGCTTTGGTGGCCGTGGCTGCTTTGCCCAGCATTCCGGCAAACTTTGCTGCCTGTTCCGGGTTCATACCATCAGCAACCAGTTGACCAACGCCACCCAGCAGAGACTCCTGCAGCTGGTTAACCCTGAGCGATGCCTGACGAATAGCAGTACCGATAGCCTGCTCCTGACGTGCATCCAGATCGCCGGTCACGCTGATATCGCGAAGCTGGGACTCAAACGAGGCATATTGTTTGATTGACGCCATAACTGGTGCCCCCAGTGTTCTGCCTATGGCATAGGTCTCAGCCCCCTGACCATAGAGCGCCATGCGGTTAGCTTTCAGCGCATCACTGGTGGCAGATACTGCCGACAGACGGCGCTGCTGGCGTTCAATTTGCTCCATGGTGCGGCTTACACGCAGTAGATCGCTGTTGAGGCGCTGCATCCGGGATGAACCCAGTTGCCCATAGCGCTCTGTTGCGCGGGTTAAGGCGTTCTGACGCTCCTGGAGGCGACGTGACGTATCGCCAAGGGAGTCGAGGGCACGTCGGGTACCGCTGACGGCAGAGCGAAAGCTGCTCCCGACAATGCCGCCAATGATGACGCCGACTGAAAATTCACTTGCCACGGTGGCTATCCTCTGAAAGTGGAGAGTCATGCAAAACAGCCGCAAGAAGCGGCTGTTAAGTGCTGAGGGTTATTGGTTGTCGCCGTACTCGCTTTTGATCTGCTCTTCGGCCTGGTCGAGCCACATCTCCAGATCGTCAGTATCGAGGGCATCAATCTCCCCCGGCTGAAATCTAAACCACCTCGCCAGCAGTCCCTGTGCCTGCGTCAGGGTCTTTGTTGCTTTTGCCCAGCCCAGTGACTTGCTGAAATCGTTTCTGCAGCTCCAGATAATCAGCAAGGTCCATATTATCCAGGTCCTCCGGGAGCAGGCCGGTACTGCGGGAAATCAGAGGCTCATCCCAGTCAGCCGGGTCTTTATGCGTTTTCTTGATCAGCTTGAGGTCTTTAACCATCAGGCGCTTAAGAGTGAGTTGAGAAACGGAGTTACCCGCAGCCGTGGTGAATGGGAACTGCAGGACAAAGATTTCGGCTTCTGTTTGGGTCTGTGACATGTTCATGCTCCTGTGTAAGTTCAGGGCAGTATGTCCGGTGACGCGGGGAACGGATATTAAAGGGGATTAAGAAGAAAGGGGCCGAAGCCCCTGTGATATCAGTGAGTGCGAAAGCCTTTGCAGTTACGAAGAAACTCGATAATGAGCGCCTTACCTTCGGCTTTGCCGATGCCGGTAAACCAGTGGTCTGGTGGTTCCCATGCCTCAATCAGGTCAGCCAGCTTCCGTGCTCTGGAGCGGGTACAGTCAATCGGGTCATTGGTTTTTTGGGTGTTAAAAAGGTTTTCCACCCCCGGAATATCAAGGAGGGTAAACCAGGTTCCATTAGCCATACCAATCGAACCGCAGTTCCCGCCTTTGTCTTCAATCTTGACGGTCACTATCAGCCCCCGATATTGATGCGGTAGTCAGTCAACTGGTCAACGCCGCCGACGCGGAAGATGTTGGCCAGATAGTCCAGCTCCAGCAGTTCTTCACCATCCAGTACCTGCTTGATGTACGTGCAGGTGAAGCTACTGGAGAACTCGGCGTTCTCATGCTGCTTGAAGGTGCCCAGAGGGTTCTTCTTGAACATGATGGTCAGGAACGTCACCAGCGGCACTTCATCAATCAGCCCCTGAGAACTGTAGCGCTGAACGCTGGAACGGCACTGCAGCGCCAATGATTTATACGGGTTCGCAGCAGACAGCATCGCGTCGCGGTAAAAGCTGTTCCACTTGATCTCACCCTCCAGCTTGTCGAAGCCTGCCGGGAGTTCCACTTTGCCCACCATCCCCAGCGCCTTATGCTCCTGCATGGTCATGGAGACGTCCGGGAGTTTGACCTCCTCGGCCCGGCCCAGCAGGTTAGCGCCATCCAGGTAGATGTTGGCATTCGTGATGCGGTTGATCTCAATCTTTGCCATCAGCTATTCCCCTTCAGGGTTAACAGGTATTCCGAGGTGATCTCGGTCTCAAACGTCAGTCGCTCCAGCGGCGGTGGCGGCGTGTATTTGTAGCTCAGCAACAGGTGACCGGCGGCAAGCTCCGTCTCTTCGTTACGGGCGGGATCAAACCAGCATTTAAACCCCAGCAAAGCGCCGTCGCCAATCATCTTGCGCCCGTAGGCATTGACCGATTCCGTCAGCGCATCAATCAGCGCCTGGGTAATCGGCATGTCGATGTACTGCTGGCTGAAGTAACGCAGGGACTCGTTGATCACATCACCGGTACGGCGAACGTTCTCAAAGTTGCGCATATGGGTGACCGTTGGCCATGCCGCCATACGGTTGCCCCACAGACGCAGGCCGCTGCCGTAGCTGCTGAAGACCGTGGTGATGCCCTGTTCGTTGAGCAGGTTCACCTCGCTCTGCGGGTCATCAATCATTGCCGACAGCTGGCGCTCCACGCCGGTGATACCCAGAATTTCCTGGTTGGAGGACGACCACCAGTAGCCCTTGTCCAGGTCGACTTTGGCACGCAGACCAGCAGCACGCTGGCTCAGTGGTTCCAGCCGTTCGCTGTTGGTGGCCGCGTCGTACACCTTGACGTGTGGGTAGCACAGGCGGACACGATCGGAGCTGGTATTAAAGTTGATAGTACCTGCCGGGCCACGTCCCGCCAGTGCCTGTGCAAAGGTGGTACCAATCGGCGCGTCGATGTAGGTCACCGCGCCCAGCTTCTCAGCCATGGCGATAAGCTCAACCGAGACGCTGTTCTGGGTACAGAATACCGGGGCAATCAGGATTTTGGCGAAGTAGCCAAACAGGTTGAAGCTGTCATTAAGCAGCTTCATGCCGGTACGGTTGCCCGCCGCGTTAACGGCACCGATGATATCAGCCGGGGTGACTTTGGTCGGATCGGCATAGTTATAGCTGGCCTTCACCGTTGCATTTGCAGCAATGCTCTTACCGAGGTTGGTAATCACCCCGGTCTGCGCATCAAGCGAATAGTCCTGACCTTCCTTATAAGGCTGACCGTCGCTGGCCGGTTTCAGCACCAGCTCCGCGACAACCGGGTTGACCAGCCTGGCTTTACCTGTCGCCTTATCGAACGTCACGTCCTCATCGGGCACAGCGGTTTTATGTACAGCCGGATCAAGAACGTTAATAACCAGAACGGTGCCTGCACCATGGTCGTAGATCGCATCCAGCGCCTGCGGAATGGTAAAGCCCGTGAGCTGGCTGCCAAACGCGGCGGCATCCTTCTCAGACAGGCACTGAACAAGCGTATTGACGTTCCCCATCGGGGCGGTACCAATCAGGCCAATGACGGCAGACTTCACCGTTTTAACCGGGCGGGCACCGTTTTCCACTTCAATGGTTTCGACGCCATGCAGATAGTTAGCTGACATTGGAGTCCTCCGGTTTCACATCGCTGTCGCCACCGTTCCTGCGCTTTGGTAACTGCGGAGCCGGGGTGCTGGCGGGGCTGATTTCTTCAGGTACCGGGGTCAGATGCTTCAGCGCCTCCAGTACCTTCACATAGTCATGCTCCTTTGGCAGGGAGACGTTCTTCCCCGGCCAGAGCAGTATTTCGGTTCCGTCCGACAGCGTGACGCCGCTGGCCGGGCCGGAATAGCGGTATGTTGTCATCACTCGCTTTCCTCATAATTCACTTCGGTTAACAGCGGACCGGACGGTAAATCGCTGTCTTCGATAAAGACGCTTTCGGTTGCGAAGTCGAGAGCGTACTGCCACAGTCCCTTGACCTCTCCGATAAAGACCTCTCGGATCAGCCAGATACGACGACGGCAGTTCGGTGGGGTGTAACCGCCGAGGATGCGACGGACAGCATCCAGGACGTCAATCGCACCTCTTTTGCCGTTGAGCTGACGGAAGACCACCGTGACGCAGAGCTGAATGGTCTGGGGCTGGATCACCGCGCCGATATCATTGGGCTTGTCGAAGCGCGACCCGGCATAGCTCACCAGCAGCGCCCCAACAGGATGATTCAGGCGATATTCAGCCGGTTTCTCCGGGAAGTACTCCACCTGCAGCTGGGGCAGTTTCTCGCGTAACCGGGCCAGTACAGCATCAAGGATGGGCAGAACGTTCATCAGTATTTCTCCAGCAAACCATCACGCCCGCCAAAAGTGGGGCGGCGTGCCCGTGCCCGGATTTCACCGGACTCAGGCACATCTTTTTGGGTGGACTGCAGCCCCAGCGTGAGTTTTGCATCGCGGATAGCTTCCAGCTGACGCCGGGCCTCTTTGTGATCGTCCTTCACGGTGTCCGGGACTGCACCTTCCGGGCGACGGGTGTAGAGCCGGTAACGCACCAGCGTGATGGCAATATCCCGCAGAACGGTCGGTATCTCCGCCAGTGGCAGGGTATAGCGTCCGCGCAGATGGGCATCAATCAGCTCATCTGCATAGCGAATACAGCCATCCACCACCTCTGTCTTCACCGCTGCGGGCGTGTCGAAATCCAGCTCCTCGTTGGTGAGCTGGATAAGCGTCCGCTCCGGCACCTGCCCAACCAAATCAGCCAGAGAGCAGTACATGTCACACTCCGCGCAGGATGCGGATAACGTCGCCTTCGGCCAGCGCATCATCCAGTGCAATCCCGGCTGAAATACCCGCTGGTGTTTCACCGGCTGCCGGGACCTGAGGAACGGCACAGGCGTTCGCATCCGACTGGACGTTCTGCCCTTTATTGACTGCCGCACCGGCTTCGACGGCAACAATGCCCAGTACGTTGACCGGCGTTACATCACCGGCAGCGGCATCCACCTCCGCCACACCGAGCGTAACGGCTCCGGCCTTGCAGGGGGCATTATCGGCACCGACAAAACGCTGTTGCGTCAGCGCCGCGCTGGCCGTCACGGTGGTGGTCAGAATGACCTGCTGAGTTGTACCCATGACCGTCTCCTTATTTCACGATGTTGGTGACGAGATACCCGGCATCGCCACCGACCACGGCGACTTTGTAGATATCGGTATAACGGCAGTACTTCACTTTGCCGCCGACACCGTCGTATTTATCCGCCACCGGCATCCCTTTACGGCGCAGGGTGTAACCGAATGACGGCTCGTTTTCGTCGGCGCTGTCGGTGCCTGGTTGCGGTTTGCCAACGTAATGCAGCATCAGGTTGTCACCCCAGATATCGGTCGGGACTTTGTCCTTGTTCTGCGCGTCTTTCATGGAGGCCATGGAGACCGGCTCGCCGATCACCACATCTTCCAGCTGGAAAAGGTCTTTCAGAATTTCGATGGTGATACGCTTGCGCTCGTTGGCTCCAATCGCGGCCTGAATCGCCGGGTGGAACTTCAGCAGCGACATGACGCTTGCCCCCATGGTCATCAGGTTCGGACGCAGACCGGTAGCGTTACGTACCGCTTCAATTCCGCCCTCGATGATGCCAATCGGGTCACCCTTGCCACCACCCCAGCGGTCGGCAGCGGCCAGCGCTTTGACGTTAGCTGCACGGTAGACGTTTTTGTCCTGGGCCAGACGGGCCGCATATAGCTCGCGCTTGAGGTTGACGCCGCTGGTCACACGGCGAATGGCTTTGGCCTCTTCGTTGAACATCGACTCGGCCTGCTCGCGATAGTCCACCGGCGCGGCCAGATCGTGTTCGTTGAGAACCAGGTCCAGCTTGCCGGTTTTCTCGCGTACCAGAACGTTGCTGTCAGCCCCTACGGCACGCTCGGTGTCGTACTCCACAAAGGCGGATTTACCGAAAGTCGGAACGGTCACACCTTCCTTATCGGTCTGGACAATGGGGAAGATGCGCTCGCCGATGAACGCGGCATTTTTATAACCGCGAGCGATGCTGGTCAGCACCGGGTCAACAACGCGCTTACCCTTTAAATAGTCAGACATGTTCTCTCCTTAATTACAGGCAGCGGGAGACAGCAGCGTCGTAGCTGATGCCTTCTTTTTTCGACAGTTCCAGCGCTTTCTGATGCAGCGCCAGACGTTCCGGGTCGGCTTCAGCAAACTCCGCTGACGTCGTTTTGATATCCGTGCTCACGCGGTCTTTGGTCGCATGCTCACTGAAATTCAGTACCGGATCAGTGCTGTCCAGCAGCGTCTTAAACGCCGTGGCCAGCGGGGTGCGGGTATCGCCTTCGGCAAACTCAACCGGTTTGTCACCTGCAGAGACCGCGTCAAGAATGGCAACAACAACCGGTTTTGCTGCCGGGGTCAGGCGACCCGCGCCGACCAGCTTCTCGGCAAAGGAGACGTTGTCCGCGTGAAGCTTGTCCTGCCTGGTCTTTGCTTCCTGTTCCGCCCGCTGGGTGGCTTCCGCTTTCAGACGCGTGTTTTCCGCCTGAAGCGCTTTGATTTCTTCTTCAGTCATGGTGCTGTTCTCTTGTTGAGGGTTGGGATTGTGTTCACTGAAGTCCGGTTCAGACTTCCCGGTGTCGCGGTAAGCCTCTTCGCGCAGGGAGTCAACCTGCCATGAAGGAAGCACCTTGTCGGTCTCGTCCAGCCCGAACTGGGCGATCAGAAAATCGCGCAGACGGCCCCATAAAGAGGCATTGGTGATATCACTCCAATCGGCAAACTCCACGACGCCTTCTTCTTTCTCACCAAACGAGACCTGCTTCAGCCCCTTAATGGAAGGTGGCTGCGCCCCCAGAAAGCCGACATGACGCAGGTAAAGCGTGCCGGGCTTCGGGTTGTTCGGTGAGTCAGGGAGATAGAATGAGGCGGAGACCTTCTTGAAGCGTCCGTTGCCCACCAGTTCGGCAAACTGCGGGTCGAGCTGGTCAGGCTCTGCCAGCAGATCGCCGCCTTTGAGCGACAGGGATTTCACCCAGCCCCACGCCGGGTCTTCCGTTTTGGGGTGGCCAATAACGAGTGGTGCTTCATGGACGGACGGGTCATAGGCTTTCACGCAGGCGGCAAGATCGCTTTGCGTGAACGGCAGTTTCGTGCCGTGCATATCGGTATGAGTACCGGCTTTAAAAATGTGAATGGCTGGCATTTTGCTGTCCCGCGTTACGTTGTCGGGGACAGTCTGTGGAAAAAGCATCAGCAGCGCTTTTAATCTGCTTTAGAAAAAATCGGGGGTATCAGTACGGGGAATGTCACGCTGCGGGCGAATAGTGGTGCAAAGCGGGGGCTGTAAAGCCTTTATAAAGGTAATACAGCCCCTCAGCGGCTGGCAATGATAAATCACCCGCCTGTAGAGACAAAACTCAGCGACGGGCCGCTGCTTCAAGATGGCGGACAATCGTATCGAGGATGGGGACTACCACCTCAGGCTGCAGCTCACCGTCCCCCGTCAGCGGCAGGAACGGACGGGCAGGAAGTTCAACGGACTCATTACGCCCCGTTTTACCACCGAACTGGTGAATCGGCCCATAAACGACATTAGTGCCAACCGCTGCCTGCCGGTCGTCATGGTCGGTTGATACCGACCCCATCAGACGCCCGGTATCCTGCAGCGTTTGCCCGTCGCGCTCCTGCGCTGCAAGTGAGGGAGTCCACCCCGGACGCCCCTCATCGAGAAAGTTAAACTGCGTTTCCGCCAGCAGGGTTCCGGCGATTTTACGCATCGCGGGTTCCAGGTCTGTGGCAGCCAGGTCCAGCGCACGGAGGCTCCGGCGCAGGGATTCATCGTTAATGGTGATATTGACCAGGTTATCGGAAGCCATCGTTATCCTCTCAGTTCCTGCTGTGCCAGCGGCTGAAGCGTACCCTGATAGCGGGCAAGGTCGGGACGGTATGCTGCCCCCGGCGCGTAAGACCAGCCGACGTCGGTGGCCACCTTCGTGGTGCCGGTATTGAAGGTGGCGACGTTCTGCATCTCGCCTGTTTTCTCTGAGACCAGCTTCAGCTCCCATCCCATGGTTGTGCCAGAATCTGACACCTTGAGGCCACGGGCACGCACATCCGCCGCGCTCAGGGCTATGACGCCACAACGGCAGCGCCAGCCGTTCGGCGGGTAGAACGCCTGCCAGAACGGGTCATCATAGCGTAGCACCAGACCATGCAGCGCCAGATGGCTCTTACGGGTATGGCTGTCGTTGATGCCGGTATACATCCAGTACGGCCTGTCGTCGACGTTCTCCATCTGCTCCGCCCAGCGACCGGCACTGTAGAGTACGGACATATTGGTACGAAAGATGGTGTCGAGCCGCCACGGGCTGCCCTGCTGGATGGTGACCGGCTCGCCCGTTACCGGGTCTGTGGTGTCACGTGGCCCCCACCATCCCTTGCGCTGCAGCTCCGGCTCCAGCTGCTGGCGGAACCAGCGGTCAGTCTTGCCCTCATCCAGTGCCTGCTGCAGGGCGCTCCTGATATCTTCCAGGATATCAAGGCGGGTCACTTTGGCGACGGTAAAGGCGCGGGCATGGGCATCCTGCCACATTTCCTCCCAGTCCCACGTGAAGCTATACCCTTTGGACTTCAGGTAACTGATAGCCCGTTTGGGGGGCAACGTCATGCAGTACGCCAGTTCAGCCGTTGTCACGCTCATGCAGACGCCCCCAGACAGTTGCAACAAACATAATCCGTGCCAGCCGTTCCTGCAGGTCTTCAGCGTTCATCTGAGGGTACAGCTCGGCCAGTTCTCCCAGCAGCTCAGACGGGTTGACGCCATCTTCAACCCGCTTAAACAGAGGAGCCAGTACGGGTTCCAGCGTGCCATTTAACGCGCCTCCGTTCATCAGAATATCCAGCGCGTCGTCCAGGGCCTGCTGTGCCTGAATATCGGCATCAATGGCCTCGGCAAATGACAGCGGCAGCATGTTCTTCTGGCGTTCTGACGGTGGTGTCTCGTCAATATCGCCGTCCTGCAGCTGGTACTCACGCTTGAAGTATTGCGGGGTGAAGACCACACCGGCGCGGCTGAGTTTCTCGTCGCGGGTTGCCTGGGTATCGTCGACCGTTCCCTGTTCCCACATCTTCCAGACGGGGCTGGCCACATCGCCAAAGTTCATCGATACCGCCATCCTGATGGCCTGATTCACCGCGCTTTCCACGATATCAGCGTCAGCGTCACGGATATCATCGGTGACCTCCAGTCCGGCCTGCGCGGAGGCGCGGTTACTGTTGGCCTCGGTGGTCTGGTTCTGCCCCAGCAGAGCGATGGAGATTTCACTGCGGGCAAGCGTGATCAGGTTCTGATAAATATCGCTGCTGTCGGCCTTGCCTGCGGCCTCCTTAATTTCAATGGAGGAATCGTCAGGGATAGCGGCCACCGCGTCTTCCACCATTGCCTCCATGGAGTCCAGCAGCAGGTCGATCTCACCCTGGGCCGTCCCGCGCGGATGCTTGCCGATAACCCACGGTGAGCCGTACTTCTCGGCAAAGCGCACCCAGAATTTCATGCCGCCTTTTTTGAATGTCACGGGCCAGAAGCACATAGACAGGTCAGGGAAGCCATACGGGTTGTCGTAGGTCGCATCCTGACGCGGTACCACGAACTTGTTCAGCGGTACCGGCTCGCCTTCCAGCCCGGCGTCCTTGGCGCGAAAGCGCAGCAGGTTGTCGTTGTCGTACTGGAACCATTCCGGTGGCTTGCCCACGATATCAGCGATGGCCCAGGATTTAACAGAGCGTCCCCACATGACCTCACAGGGCTGATACCCGTAGAGAACGGCGTCGGTCATCTCGCCGATGATGCGGGACAAATCCAGATCGTCGAGCATATCCCTAATGAAGCTGAATACCCGCGCCGGGGCATGACCCCGCTCAAGACCACGCTCCAGCGACTTGACCGCCGCCTTACGCCTGCGGATGCAGCCGCCGACCAGCGGGTCGGTACGCAGCTCGCGATAGATGCGGATATCCCGGCCCTGAGATTTCAGAATGGGGTCAGGGTTAGGCAGGTACATCCCCAGCCCGAAGAAGTCGATGGAGCGGCTGCGCGAGGCGATCTGCTCCGTCAGCGTTTTATTGGGTTCGGCAAATTTGACGAACTCACTGGGTGAAACCCAGAGTCCACGGGCCATCAGTAATCCTCCAGCATACGGGCCGCCTGACGGCGACGGCGTGAGCTTGCCCTCACCGGCCCTTTGTTAATTTCACGGCTGGCAAAGTACGCCAGCGCCAGCGCGATAGCTGAATCCCCGTGTCGTTTGCCATTATCCGTCTTCGCTTTTGAGCGCTGTTCCGGCACGCGGGGAACGCCGTTTACCACCTGAACGGCCCGCAGGTCATCCAGCGTGTCTTCATCCTTCGGCAAATCAACCAGATTGCCGTCTTCCAGCGCAGCTTTGACCGGCGGCATATGCTCGCGATACCAGCCCTCGGTGGGCATGACCTGCTTAACCCGGCTGGAGCCATAGCGCTGCATGGCGTATTCGGCGAGGTAGGAGCCGTTACCACGGGCATCGAGCGCCGCACCCATCAGATTTGGCAGGCCGTCCATCAGGTACCAGGCGATTTGCTCCTGCTGTTTGAACGGCACGTTGCGCAGCTCCAGCACGAACGGCACGCGGCGAACCAGGTTCTTCTCCTGCAGCAGGGGATAGTCCACCGACAGGTCACCGCTGCGGCCAAAGTCGCGACCCAGGAAAGAACGTGCGTCAGCGGGGAGCGCCTCCAGCAACGGTTTCAGATGCGTATCAAGCCACTCCTGCGTCTCGCTCCAGCGGACGTCGTCGGGCTTCAGCTCGTAACCCTCCGGGCAGGTCAGGCGCAACACCGGCGTGCCAGCCGACATACGGGACTCAATCAGGGCGCGGGACAGCCAGGCTCCGCCACCGTTAGCCGGAACACAGTCAAGCTCCTCCGATGCACCGGCACCGTAGAATTTGTATACCGATGCCATCCACGCCTGCTCGGACGCTTGCGACCATTCTTTCCCGGTACGCAGGCAGACGCGGTGGAACAGCCCCTCGGACACAGCCTCCTGAAAAGTAATGCGATGTACGCTACCCCCCTGACGCCCGGCCCGGATATCACCGATAAGCGTATTGAACGGGTTATCGTCACCGTCATGGGTGGAGATAACGCGCACCTTGCCACCCCAGATAAGCATCGCCAGCGCCGCCTTCAGCAGCTCGTCCAGTTGCTCATGGAACGCCGCTTCGTCGATAACGATGATGCCCTGACGGCCACGCAGGTTCGACGGTCGACTGGAGAGCGCGACAACGCGGAAACCGGAGTCGGGAAACTTGATGGTATAGGTCTTGATGTGCTTGTCGTCTTCGTCCTCTTCCCAGAAACCTTCTTCGATTTCACTGGCAGCATAGTTGAATGCCCGCGCCCACATCGCACAGGCCTGGATATATTCGACGGTCATGTCCTGGTTATAGGCGATGTAATACACGTTCATCCCGCCCGCAGGTGCTGAAGAGGCTGCGGTCAGCACATCATCGGACGCTTCAGCCCAGGTGATACCGGTACGGCGGCTCTTCTCAATCACCTTAAGCGGAGAGGTGTCAGCCACCCAGCGCTGCTGGTAGGGCATCAGAACGGCGGGGATATCCAGCGCCGAGGTATCAGGCAAAACGGGAGCAAGCTGGCTCATGTGGCAATCCCCAGAATTTCACGGCGCAGCGCCTGTACCGCATCGGTTGACAGTCCACCCTTACGGGCAATTTTCTCGGCGTTGCTGGCCGCCTGCTGCGCTCTGGCCCGGACTTCAGACTGGAACTTCTTGAGGTTGACGGAAGCGCGGGACAGCGTGGCTACGTTCTTCGCCACCTTCGAGAGCAGCGCCACGCGCTCTTTAGGGTCGACTTCGCCTTCTTCCGCTTCCTGCAGCTGGACGATGCTCTCGAACAGCTCGGTCTGAATCAGGGCGATCACCGCTTCCGAACGCGCATCCTGATCGTCAGCAGCTCCCTCGGTCAGCATGCGTGCCGCTTCTGTCGCCGCACGGATAGCGCCATAGCGCCGCTCAATCTTCTGGCCATAGCGATGGATAGCCGATTTGCTGATGACGTAACCCTGCTCACGCAGCAGTGACTCCAGCTCGTTATACCCGCTGAAGCCGGATTCAGTCAGCGCCCGCTCAAGCCAGCGACGCACATCATCCGGCAGCTTTTCTATCGTGCTGCGTCTGGCCATTATTCACTCCAGTACTTTTCCGGGCGGGCGATGCCGGGGCCGCATTCCACGGTGTATTCCACCAGGTCGACGCCGAGGCGGGTCAGGTCGGCAAACCAGTCGCCGGAGGGTTTTTTCTCCAGATCTACCATCTTGCGGTCGGCCAGATAATCCAGCTCACGGCGCAGCTCCAGCGGCGTGGTGTCCGGGTAGATGGCGCGGGATACATCCAGCAGCAGCGTCTCGCTGGCGGTATACGGGCGGGTTTTGTTCAGAGCAACCAGCAGACTCCAGCGCAGGGATTCCCGGCGCACGCGGGCGATATCAACCATGGTGACCTCCTGTATGACGGTACTGCTGTACCACTTCCAGTTTGTTGTAGAGTGCGTCCAGCTTGGCCTCGATGACCGTCTGGCCACGGATGTAATCCTCGCGGCGGACGTAGTTCAGCGGTAAATCCGCCTTAAACCGCATAAATTCTTTTTCCAGCTCGCCCCAGTTGGAGGCGGACTGTTGCAGCGACTGCTCAAGGGAGGCGAACCGCGCCGCCTGACGCTCCTCCGCTTTACTGAACAGCCACTTGGCCATACCGCCGACAAAGCTCATGAAGGTGATGAGAAAGCCCACCACCGTCCAGAATTCAACCTGCAACGTCATTTCTGTAATCCTTCCCGTTCGTCCAGCAGCCCGTTTATCTGGCCGCGCCAGATGCGACACTGCTTCGCGTTGTCGATGATGTTGGCGAGGACGTCACGCTGGGAGACGCCTGAGTCGCGTAGCCAGGCGTCAGCGGCTGCAGGTTGCCCGGACGCTGCGCGAGTGCCGGTGCCAGCGGCGGCAGTTGCGTCTGAATGACCGGCGTCGACGGATGCGTTGTCATATCCGAGCGCGGCGTTGTACTGGCGCACGAAACCGCGAGTAAACACGCACTCAATGGGATGGCTCTTACCTTTTTCATCAATCCAGCGCTGTGTGACATCGTTAATTTGCCCCTGTAGTTGTTTGTTCTGGCTCTCAAGCTGAGCAATCTGCTCAAGGTAACTGGCTTCGGCCTGCTGCCCGGCGGCTACCTGCTCCTGATACCGTTTTGCCCAGGCCCGCAACGCAGCGTTCTCAAGCGTTGCCTGCTCCGTTTTGTACGTGTCGAACGCTGACTGCAGCGTGCTGAGCGCCGCATCCCCATCGCGTTTGGCATCATTGTGACCACCTCGATAACCCCAGTGGTACAGGCCATATAGCGCCCCGACTAAGGCAAGCGCGATTAACATGCTGCGCCATGGCAGTTTTTTTAGCAGGCTAGTCCACACAGCTGCCGCCTCCCCAGGTGAGATAACGGGGGGCCAGCTCCCGAAGGATACGCTGCGGATAATGACGGTTCTCCCGCCAGTTGGCAGCGCTGCGCCCGGCATTCACCGTGGCGACATGACCAAACCAGCGGGTGCTGTTCAGCCCCTGCTGCGAGGCCAGCCGCTTGTCCCGCTGTACCCAGCCCAGACCGCCGTTATAGCCCGACAACGTCATGGCCATACGCTCACAGTTGTTGGCGGCACTGACGCGCTGCCACAACCAGCGGTCATAGCTGACCAGCGCCCGGATGGCCCATGCCGGATTAAACGGCTCGCGGCTGTTCAGCCCCGGCATCAGCTGACTTATCCAGTCAGCGGTGGCGGGCATAAACTGCGCCAGCCCCTGAGCGCCAACCGGCGAGACCGCATCAGGTCGCCAGCCGCTTTCCTGATGCAGTTGCGCGGCGAAGTCGGCCACCGGCGCAGACAGACCCCATTCAAGCCGGGCATTACGGATCACATCGTCGCGATACTGCAGCGCGGCCTGCGGTGGCTGGGCTGCGCTGGCCTGACTGAAGAAGCCGCCACACCAGAGCAGCCAGGCAATAACCAGTTTGCCAGCGAGCTGCCACCAGAAGCTGTATTTATCGTTGCGTGGTTCGCCATGCTTGATGGCGGTTACGCCCAGACCAAAGGCAAGCAGGATGATGAGGGTGATTTGAGGCCAGTTCATGGTCACAGCCCCGTCGCCACGGCCAGACAGACTGCGGCAACAATCAGCGCACGGCGGATTAGCGCAGCGGAAAAGACCAGGTGAAGGCCAGTCTGGACGGGGAAGCGACCATCAGCCATCAGCCTGTCATCATGCTTCAGGTACTGACCGGGACGGGCTTTGGGGAAAAGCGAACGGTCAAGCCAGTAGCCCAATACTGCCGCCAGCGTAATGAGTGACAGCTTGTAGACAACCACCGGCAGTTGCTGGGGCGATACAAGACCGATGGTGCCGAGCAGCAGCACTGAGGTCAACAGCCAGCCGCTGAGACGTGGCTTTTTAACAGGGGGAATGAATTTTTTCAGGTTTTTCATGGGTGTCTCCTTGTTGTGTGGGAGACAGCATCACAAATGTGGCGGGATACGGATTTTAAAGCGCGTTATAAGTGTTCGCAGAGGGAAGCGGCCAGAATGGTGGCACACAAAACGCAGGAGAGGCAAGCACGATGAATAAGACAGCAGCGCCCGAACGTAAATCCGGCTATCTATTTGGGATCAGGATGGGGGAGAAAAACAAGATCTATACACTGAGCGTGGATGCCAGTTGCTCATCGGAAGCCATCTCGGAGTTAAAAGCCGCCCTGACGGCTATAGAAGAAGGCCGAAGCCAATTCGCTAGCGGCGATAATAACATCATGATGATCGGCAATGTGGCAGCAACATTGCGCACTAAGCCGGTGACGGCTCCATCGGTTCCAGCACACGATGACCAAACACGACAGGTAGCGGAATCAGCAGTTCCCAGAACGGTTTTTCCTCTTCCTTACCTTTCTTAACGGGGGCTGGCTCCCCAGACCAGTAAAGGTGTGCCCGGTGATAAAGCTCCAGCACCGGGCAATTACCATTAAGCAGATTCATATCACCACGGTGAACTGGCTCCCAGCTAAGAACCTCATATATTGGTGCTGTTAGTATGTTCTCATCACCACGCTCTTCGGCCAATAGCGCTCTGAACTGCTTCACTTCATTCAACTGCTCACAGGCAAACAGAGACTGGTAGCGGGACGGTTTCTCAGGAAAGTGGCTGCGCCGAACCAGTTCGAATACTAGCCCAATCAATAGAGCTTTACCTTCGCCGTTCTCGCCACCACCATCCATTATAGGCCCCGGATTATAGAGATAGTTTCGACCATGATTTGACAAACCATCCGGGTACATCTGATTAAGGAAATCAGCTAATTCAGGCTGTTCAGGCGGGTAGTGCCCTAAAGATACGCGACAGAATGGATACAAACTATTTGCAGAATCGAGCGTGTAATACTTTTCCAACAGGGGGACATCCTTATCAAACCAGTTAAATGACGAGGCTGTATGCCGATATCCAGTAAACCGCGTTAATAGCCGCCGAACATCCCCAACCTCATTCTGACAGTGAAAGAACGACCAGCCCGGTGCTCTAACACCAGGCTGGTCATCAACCCACAGGTATGCACTGTGAGCCGACCAAGGTTCAGTCAGTCTCGCGAGACATGACTAGCCTGCCATATTTTCATTGATTGCAAAAGGCTTACGGATAATGAAAGAACAATCTTTACCTATCGTTCCATGGATTGGCGGCAAACGTCGTCTGGCTAAGCATATTCTGCCGCTGTTCCCGGCCCACACCTGCTATGTGGAGCCGTTCTGCGGGGCAGCTGCGCTCTATTTTCTCAAGACTCCCAGCAAGATCGAAGTCATTAACGATATCAACGGGGAACTGGTGAACCTCTATCGAGTGGTCAAGCATCATCTGGAAGAATTTGTCCGCCAGTTCAAATGGGCGCTGGTCAGCCGTCAGATTTACAAATGGTTGCAGGATACGCCGGAAGAAACGCTCACGGACATTCAGCGTGCAGCTCGGTTCTACTACCTGCAGAAACAAGCATTTGGCGGCAAGGTCGCCGATCACACATTCGGTACCTCTACAACCAGTGCGCCGCGCTTCA
>JADHED010001225.1_pt1 | contig 23315 bp, 24 predicted proteins | sample 8952041 | NCBI WGS metagenome assembly JADHED01 (sample SAMN16124423, study PRJNA663239) | bioreactor sludge metagenome | isolation source: sludge (control) | place: India:Bengaluru | collected 2018-09-08
CGTGGAGAACGTAAATCCCGCAAGCTTGTTCCCGCCATCCACAATCTGGTCTTTGTCCGCTCCACCCGTGAGCAACTGGATGAAATCAAGAGAGTGAAAGCGTTAACCCTTCCCATCCGTTACTTTATGGACCGCGAGACCCGTCGTCCACTAACCATTCCCGAACGTCAGATGCAAAGTTTTATAGCCGTAGCCGGAAACTACGACGAGCAGATCGTATACCTTGATGCCACCACTGTAGCCTTGAAGAAAGGCGACCGCGTGCGTATCACCGATGGCATCTTCAAGGGAGTGGAAGGAGAGTTCGTCCGGGTGAAAGGGGATAGGAGAGTGATGGTGGCTGTGCAGGGAGTAATGGCTGTTGCCACTGCCTTTGTGCATCCGTCTTTAATTGAAGTAATAGAATAAAGACTTTATTTGATAAATTTTGAAAAATGATAAACATTGATAAATTTATTTCTGAGCACATAACTTCGCGACCTGTTAGTATGTTTGCATCTGAGATTATTAGTCATAAAGAAGAACTTAGTAAAGAAATAAAAGGTAAGAGAGTGTTAGTTATTGGCGGCGCAGGTTCTATTGGAGCTTCATATATTAGAGCATTGTTACCTTTTCGACCATCAAAACTTGTTGTTATTGATTTAAGTGAAAATGGTCTGGCTGAATTGACTCGTGATTTGCGTTCCACACATGGTATGCATATTCCTGATGAATATTACACTTACACTCTCAATTTTGCAGATCCTATTTTTGAACGTATATTTCGTGAAGAAAAAGGCTTTGACATTGTAGCTAATTTTTCCGCACATAAGCATGTGCGTAGTGAGAAAGATAAATATTCCGTTCAGGCATTAATTGAAAATAATGTAATAAAAGCCAAAAAGCTATTGGATTTACTAACAGAATACCCACCGAAACATTTCTTTTGCGTTTCTACAGATAAAGCAGCTAACCCTATAAATATAATGGGTGCTAGTAAACGTATCATGGAAGACATGATTATGGCTTATACTTCAAAATTTAAAGTAACAACGGCTCGTTTTGCTAACGTTGCTTTTTCTAATGGATCGCTATTAGCCGGCTTTATTGATCGTATCATGAAAAAACAGCCTCTAGCAGCTCCATGTGATGTTAAGCGTTACTTTGTATCTCCTGAAGAAAGTGGTCAAATATGTATGCTTGCTTGCATTTTAGGGCACAATGGAGAAATTTTTTTCCCTAAATTGGCTGAGGAGAAGATGATAACCTTTTCATCTATATGTGATAAATTTCTGGAAACTTTAGGCTATGAGAAAAAAGAATGTGCCACGGATGAAGAGGCCAAGAAATTTGCAGTTGAAATGCCGGAAAATAGTAAAGTCTATCCCGTAGTCTATTTCAAAAGTGACACAACCGGAGAAAAAGATTATGAAGAATTTTATATTCCGGGTGAGAAGCTGAATATGAGTCGTTTTTCTTCTTTAGGAGTAATTGAAGAAGTAAAGAAACGTCCAATGAAAGAATTAAATGATTTCTTTGTTGAATTAGAGACTCTTTTTCATAAGCCTGCTTTTACAAAAGCAGAAGTAGTGATAGCCCTTAAACGTTTTCTTCCTAACTTTGAGCATGAAGAAAAAGGCAAGAATTTAGATCAAAAAATGTAATCAAAACGATACATGGATATGCATTATAGTAATATTGTAGACTTTGTACATCAGCTTTATAATACTGATGGAACTGTTCCGTTGCATGCTCCTCTATTTATTGGTAATGAAAAAAAATATCTGAACGAATGTATTGATACAACTTTTGTGTCGAGTGTTGGTAAATTCGTTGATCGTTTCGAAGAAGAAGTTGCAAAATATACCGGAGCTAAAAAAGCGGTTGTTTGTGTTAGCGGTACTAATGCTCTTCACATAGCTATGTTATTAGTTGGAGTAGAGCGAGAAGATGAAATTCTGACTCAGGCTCTGACTTTTATAGCTACGTGTAATGCAATTAGTTACATTGGGGCTCATCCTGTTTTTATTGATGTTGATAAAGAAACTTTAGGGCTTTCGCCTAAAGCTGTAAGAACATGGCTGGAAAATAATGCAGAGTTAAAGAATGGTGTTTGTTATAATAAAAAAACAGGAAGACGTATTAAAGCTTGCATTCCAATGCATACTTTTGGACATCCGGTTAGAATAGATGAATTAGTTACGATTTGCGAAGAATGGCATCTTGAACTAGTAGAAGATGCAGCTGAAAGTATAGGTAGCTTTTATAAAGGCCAGCATACAGGGACATTTGGTAAAGTTAGTGCTCTTAGCTTTAATGGTAACAAAACAATTACGACTGGTGGTGGTGGAATGTTATTGTTTCAGGATGAAGAGCTTGGAAAATTCGCTAAACATTTGACTACTCAGGCCAAAGTACCACATCGTTGGGCTTTTGTTCATGACCATATTGGTTATAATTATCGTATGCCTAATATCAATGCAGCTTTAGGTTGCGCTCAGTTAGAAAATTTGGAACGATATGTGGAGAACAAGCGTGAAACAGCAAAGAAATATGCAGAATTCTTCAAAAATATTTCTGATATATCTTTTTTCACAGAGCCAGACAATAGTCGTTCAAATTATTGGTTGAATGTTCTTTTATTGGAGAATAAAGATGCTCAGCAAAAGTTTTTAGAATATACTAACGATCATGGTGTGATGACTCGTCCTGTTTGGGAACTTATGAATCGTTTGGAAATGTTTAAGAGCTGTGAGACAGATGGCTTGAGGAATACTCAATGGTTGGCTGACAGAATTGTTAATATACCTAGTAGCGTAAGACTAAAATAATGAAAAAAGTTTGTGTCGTTACAGCTGCTCGTTCGGAATATGGATTATTAAAATGTCTGTTAGAAGAACTCAGTCATAGTACTCTGCTACAATTACAATTAGTTGTTACAGGTAGTCATTTGTCACCAGAACATGGTTTGACTGTGCATGAAATAGAACATGATGGCTTTCAAATAGATAAGAAGGTTGAAATGCTATTGTCTACTGTTACTTCTACAGGCATTGGGGTATCCATGGGCATTTGCATGATTTCTATCTCAGAGGTTTTTATGGAATTGTCTCCTGATTTGTTGGTAGTACTAGGAGATAGATACGAATTACTTCCTATTTGCAATGTAGCCCTTATAATGCGTATTCCTATTGCTCATATATCTGGTGGTGACATTACGGAGGGGGCCATTGATGACCAAATACGGAATGCGGTAACGATGATGTCTGATTTGCACTTTCCTGCTACGAGTGAATCGGCAGAGCGTGTAGTTCGAATGCGTGGATCTGAAAAAAATGTTTTTGTTGTTGGAGAACCTGGACTTGATAATTTTAGTCATTATGAATTAATGGATCGCAAAACATTAGCTGATAATCTAAATTTGTCAATTCATACAAGATGGATTTTATTGACTTTGCATCCAGAAACAAAAGAAAATTTGGGCTATAATGTAGAATTGGCTAATAATTTGATAAAAGCATTAGGTGAATTATCTAATATTCAGATTATTATAACTCAAGCTAATGCAGATCTTGGAGGGGGGGAAATTAATGCTTTCTTTAGAGATATGGCAAAGCAAGAGCCTGAAAGAATTCGATGTTATGCATCTTTAGGTCAATTGAGATATTTAAGTTTTATGAAAGAGGTTTATTGCATGATAGGTAATTCTTCTAGTGGTATCGTAGAAGCTCCATTTTTGGGCACTCCTGTTATAAATGTCGGAAAACGGCAACTAGGTAGACATATTTGTCATAATGTAATAAATGTTTCAGGAACAATAGATAGTATAAGAAAAGCATTAGATGATATCGCTAAATGTGATGTGACTCCTGATTATTTTTATGGAGATGGAATGAGTTCTCGTAAAATTTTGACTCACATTCATCAATATTTATTATTATGATTAATTCTGTAATAGGAGGGGAATTTGAAATAGATTTATCGTATTTGTCTATTAAACGGAATTTTAATGTTTTTAAAACAGGCTATTTCTATTCCTCTGGAAGATCTGCTTTTTATCATATATTGTTATATATCAAGAATAATCTATCCAATATTAAGACATTATTATTGCCGGATTACCTTTGCTCTTCTATTATTGAAACTGTTATTTATGCGGGTTTCAAATGGGAAACTTATCCTTTGTCCCCTTCGTTGCAAATTGATGAGTTAACATTTTCTTCTTTAGAGTGGCATAATTCAGCGGTATTACTTATCAATTATTTTGGATTAGTAGAAATGGACGATCAGGTGCGCTTTTTGCGGAGCCTACATCCTGATATTTGTATTATTGAAGATAATGTTCAATCTTTTTTTTCGATGTGGTCCGATACTGCAAGTGATTTCAGTTTTACTAGCTTTAGAAAAACGTTGCCTTTGCCCGATGGAGGGTGGGTTAAGAGTAAATATGTTTTAGAGGAGCCAAACTTAGGGAATACATTTGCTCAATATAAAATAGCGGGTAGTATATTGAAATCATTTAGGGAATATAGGTGCTTTGATGATAGTTTATATTTGGATTTGTTAAAAAAAGGTGAAGCGCTTATTAATAATGATTTAGATAAAGGAATTAGTAAAATATCAATGGAGTTATTGCAGGGAATTGATTTGCATAAAATAGCAGTTCTTAGGCGTAGGAATGCAGAATTTTTGATTCATGGTCTGTCTGAAATGGGATTGAAACCGATATTGGAATTAGGAGAGTTTAATATTCCCCTTTTTATTCCTATTTATTTAGAAAAAAGGGATATGATAAGGAATAGGCTTTTTGATAACAGCATATATTGCCCTGTACATTGGTCTGTATGTAAAAAAAATTCTTTTGTTTCAAGAGGAAGTGAATTAGAGAAGCATGAATTGTCTTTAGTTATAGATCAAAGGTATAGTTTAAGAGATATGGATCGTATATTATCTATTTTGAAAGGATAGAAAATGGCATATTCTCAATTATTAAATAGGTGGAATACTGTGTTGGATTTCTTTTCTCCTTCACAAAAAGATATATATTTCACAGAAGAATATGTTAAGCTTTATGAAACAGATAAAGAAAAAGCTGTTTGTTTTGTATATAATGAGGGCAATTATTATCTGTTATTCCCTTATCTTCTCCGTATGTTCCAGATAGATAGTGAAAATTACTATGATTTTGAAACACCTTACGGATATGGAGGCCCTATAATCAATACCCGAAATCGGGAATTTATAGAAAGAGCCTTGAGCTCTTTCTATAAATATGCGTGCTGTAATGGTTATGTTGCTGGTTTTATACGATTTCATCCTTTACTAGAAAATGCGGAATATTGTACTTCTTTAGGGCAAATAGTATCTGATCGTTATACGGTTTCCATTGACTTGCGGCCTGATATAGAGTCGGTGTGGATGAACGAAATACATACAAAGAATAGAAATATAATTAAAAAGGGCCTGAAGAGTGGATTGCGGTTTATTGCTGATTATAGATACGATTATTTAAATGAGTTCATAGCACTATATAATCAGACAATGAATAAACTGAATGCAGATAATTTTTATTATTTTCCAAATTCTTATTATATTCAATTGCAAACAACTATTCTTAATGGTTTTTTAGGGGTAACTTTATATGACGATAAGGTAATTGCTGCAGCTATATTTTTTTACTCTGAAAAAATCGGTCATTATCATTTGTCTGGAAATGATAAGTCTATGTTAAAATTATACCCTAATAATTTTATGCTTTGGGAAGCTGCAAAAGAACTGAAAATAAAAGGTGTCGATTCTTTTCATTTAGGCGGAGGAACAGATTCTGATGAGCACAATTCATTGTTTGAATTTAAAAGGAAATTTTCTAAATCAGTATATCAATTTAAAATTGGGAAAATAATATTTAATCAAATGATTTATAATAAGTTGTGTGTTAAATGGGAGCGTGATAACCCAGATAAGAAATTTATGTATCAGCATTATTTATTGAAATATAAATATTAATATGAGTGTATATATTATAGCTGAAGCTGGTGTAAATCATAATGGATGTTTAGATTTGGCATTTCGTTTGTGTGATAAAGCGAAAGAAGCAGGTGCGAATGCTGTAAAATTCCAAACATGGAAAACTGAAAGAATAGTAACAAAGTCTGCGGCTTTGGCTGCATATCAGGCGCAAAATATTCGATTAATAAATGCTTCTCAGTTTGAAATGTTGAAGAAATTAGAACTTTCTTATGAACAGTTTGCGAAGATTCAATCCTATTGTAATGATATTGGCATTGATTTTTTATCGACTCCTGATGAAGAAGAGAGTTTAGCTTTTTTGATGAGCTTGAACCTCCCTGTGATAAAAGTAGGTTCAGGAGAAGTTACTAATATACCATATCTTCGTAAAATAGGTTCATATAAAAAGCCTGTAATTCTGTCTACTGGTATGTCTTATATAAGTGATGTGGATATTGCTTTAAGAACTTTGCAAGGTGCTGGGGCAGAAAATGTTACTTTACTTCATTGTACTACCAATTATCCATGTCCTATGGGAGAAGTGAATCTTTGTGCCATGCAAACCTTAAAGTTTACTTTCAAATGTAATGTGGGATATTCTGATCATACAGAGGGGATAGAAGTGCCAATTGCTGCTGTTGCAATGGGAGCCAAAATCATTGAGAAACATTTTACTTTAGATAAGGCAATGGAGGGTCCTGATCATAAAGCTTCGTTGAACCCAGCTGAATTAAAAATTATGGTTAATGCCATAAGAAACGTAGAAAAAGCTTTAGGTGATGGTATCAAACGACCTAATTTTAGTGAAAAAAAAAATTCCTCTGTTGTATTGAAGCGTATAGTGGCTAAGTCTACTATAAGTATAGGGGACACTTTTTCTGATGAAAACCTAACAGTTAAACGTACAGATATGGGGGTGAGTGCAAAGGAATGGGATATGGTTATTGGAAGAAAAGCTTATAAAAATTATTCTATTGATGAACCAATAGTATTATAAAAATGAATTATTTAGTGATTATACCAGCACGAGGAGGTAGTAAAGGAATTCCTTACAAGAATATAAAAGAACTGGACGGTAAACCTCTTATTACTTATTCTATTGATATAGCTCGTCAAATAACCTCTGATGAGAACATTTGTGTTTCTTCTGATGATGATAAGATTATTCATGTAGTTGAAGAATATGGTCTTTCTGTTCCTTTCAAGCGGCCTGCTGATTTAGCAACAGATAATGTAGGTACAAATGGAGTTCTTCTTCATGCATTGAATTATTATGAGAGTCTTGGACGATTTTATGAAGTAATTGTATTGTTGCAGCCTACTTCTCCATTTCGGAAAAAAGAGCATGTTATAGAGGCTTTAAAATTGTATAGTTCATCAGTAGATATGGTTGTATCTGTAAAAGAAGCCTCTTCTAATCCATATTACAATACTTTTGAAGAAAATCATGATGATTTATTAGAGGTAAGTAAGGGAAATGGAAAGATTGAAAGAAGACAAGACGCTCCTAAAGTTTGGGAATTTAATGGATCTATTTATGTTATTAATTCACAAAGTCTGAGAATTAAAGGTATGTCTGGCTTTACTCGCATAAGAAAATATGTGATGGACGATGCCTATTCTATAGATTTGGATACTTTATTCGATTGGAAAATAGCCGAGCTGATGTTGAAAGAAAAATTATAAATGTAATGAAGAATTATTCAAAATATTTAATTAAAGAAAATCAAAGCGTTCTGAATGCATTGAAGAAACTGAATGATTTTGAAAAAGATGATGCATTAACATTGTTTGTTTTAGATGATAAAGATTGTATGCTGGGGACGTTGACTGATGGTGATATTCGTAGGAGTTTGGTAGCTGGTTTACGTTTAGAAGAGGCTATCTCGAGCATCATGCACCGTAATTTTCATTATTTAGATGATAGAAATATCTCTGTACAATGTATCCATTCTTTTAAAGAAAAAGGCGTTATTCTAGTTCCAGTGCTTGACAGTAACAGAAAAATTGTGGATGTAATAAATCTTAAATCTCAAAAATCCTATTTGCCGATTGATGCTGTCCTTATGGCAGGCGGTAAAGGAGAACGTTTACGCCCGTTGACAGAGAAAATACCTAAACCATTACTGAAAGTAGGTTCCAAGGCTATTATTGACTACAACATAGATAGTCTGATATCTTATGGAGTTAGACATATTTCAGTAACGGTTAATTATTTACATGAACAGATAGAGGAGCATTTTGCTATAAATCGAAATGGTGTATTGATTTCGTGTGTTCATGAGCCTAAATATTTGGGTACTATTGGTTCTGTAAGACTCGTTGATAATTTTTATAATGATACGGTTTTGTTGATGAATTCTGATTTATTTACTAATATAAACTATGAAGATTTTTATCTTCATTTTAAGGATCACAAAGCTGATATGTCAGTTGCAGCAATTCCTTATTCTATTTCTGTGCCTTATGGAATATTTGAGCTGGATGGAAGGGATATAAAGGGAGTACGTGAAAAACCGACTTATAATTATTATGCTAATGCTGGTATTTATTTGATAAAGAAAAAACTGTTGAATAGGATTCCTCAAGGTGTGTTTTTTAATGCTACTGACTTTATGGTAATGCTCATTCATGAGAAGTTGAAAGTCATTCGCTTTCCAATTACGGGATATTGGATTGATATAGGAAAACATGAAGAATTGGAACGAGCTAGCGAGATGGCAAAACACATACTGTAATCTATATATATGAAGACTTTTGTTTTTTTTTGTAGAGAAGAACTCACAAATTTATATTATTTGATAGATACTTTTCTATCGCAGGAATGTCCAACTCTATTTTTGTGCTATGGTGAGAAAGAGCAGAATGCTTTAAAAAGCCGTGGAGTCAATGATGATCATATAGTTGTATTTAAACATGCTTTGGAAGAAGAACTGAAGAATAAAGAACTTAATTTGAAAGAGTTACAATATATTGATTCTTTATTCAGATTGGAAACAAATGGACGTTTTACCTTGAATGGAAGTATCCAATATGATAGAGGCTTTTCATTCTTGGGAAATGAGGAAGCTTTATTATTAGCTCAGTCATATTATCGCTTTTGGGATAAGTTTTTAAGAGCTTATAATGTAGCCTGTGTGTTGCATGAAATGCCTTCCTTGTTAATGAACCATATGTGTGCTGTTGTATGCAAACACTTAGGAATTATTTATTTACATAACATTATTATAAGTGGTGAGGCTAAATACTCATATTTGAATATTATAGGAGATGATTATAGCTGTCCCCAATTACAAAAAGAATATTTTGTTGCTCAAAAAGATCCTTCTCGAATAGATGTGCTTCGATGTAAGAAATTTATTTCTAATTTTAGAGAATCTTACCAAATTTTATGTTCTAATATCTCAGTACAGCCTTCTTTAAGAAGATGGTTATTTAAAGCAATTTGTGAAAGGGCAAGAACTATAATTCTTAAAAGTAAATATGATAGACTAATTGATAATATAGATTATTGGTTGATACATAATAAAGAAGCTGAAGAAACATTTTGGAATTTGGTGAGTTATCGTAGGCATTTAAATTTTGATAATCCTGTATTTGGGGAGAAATATTATTTTTATCCTTTTCATCTGGAACCAGAAGCAACAGTTTTATATAGTGCTGATGGGATATATGAAAATCAGGTGAAATTGATACAAAATATAGCTGCTTCTTTGCCAGTTGGTTATTATCTATATGTAAAGGATCATCCTCATTATATAGGTTATCGTAATTTAATCGATTACCTTCGCTTATTAAATATTCCAAATGTGCGTTTACTTCATTCATCTATAAGTGGTAAATCAATTATAGCTAACTCTGTAGGAGTTATCACAATTAATGGCACAGCCGGATTAGAAGGCTTATTATTGGGAAAGCATGTTTACACATTTGGGAATGCTTATTATAATATTGCGGAGAGGGTGCATTACGTACGCAATATTCGCGATTTATCTCGGCTTCTGCAAGATACTAAAGATAAGGTATATGTGTGTGATGATGATTTATATTTGTTTGTGCATGCATATTTAAAAGCGCAACAATTTGGAATGATTGATTATTTTGGAGGACGTTCAAGTAAACTAGATGTGGATGAGGATGAAAATGCAAGAATTATATCTTGTAATATCTTAAATTTTATATCAGATATGTCTATGTATGTTACGGATTGAGTATGAAGCTATATAGTTGTAAGGGTGTTAATAAATGTGTTTCTTTGTTTCATTTATTGCAAATAAATAATGGACGTAGCATATATTTGATTACTAATATCTGTATTAGTTTATTAGGTTTTGTTCGTTCCTTTGTTTATATGAATGGCATTAAGGATCTTTCTAATCTTGGGTATCTATCTATTCTTCAAACAGTAATAATGTTTATAGGTCTGTTTCAATTAGGATTGATAAACTATTCTTCAAACAGTAATAATGTTTATAGGTCTGTTTCAATTAGGATTGATAAATGGAGGTTTTAGGCTTTATGCAGGAGAGCATGCGGAAAAAGGGAGGATTAATGATCTGCTATTTACCTATTTTTTTCTGTTATTGTGTATACTACTTTTGTGTGCTTATCTATTAAGCCTTTTACTCCCTGAGCTGCCACTATTTTTCTTGTTTGTATCTATTGTTATAGGTATATTAACCTTGGTTCAAAATTGGCTTTCTAATGTGTTATTGGCAACTTACTCTTTTCAGTTACTAAATAGAGCTAATATAATATCGTCAGTTTGTGTGTGTATGTTATTGCCTTTGGTTTATGAATGGGGAATACTTGGAGCTCTTTGTTGCTTATTTATTCAGCCTTTTGTATTCAGTCTTTTGGTTTTAAAGCGGGGCAAGGTGTTTCCCTTGCATTTTACTATTGACTTTAAACTTGTAAGGCAAATATTGGCATGTGGTTTTATACCGTTTCTTTCAGGCATATTTGTTGTCATAAATATCCAATTGGAACGCTGGGGTATTTTAAAATTGTTAGGTGCTGAAAGTTTAGGATTGTTTTATTTAGTGTTCCTATATTCTACTGTTTTCACTTTGTTGCCTAATTCATTGTTGTCTTTGTTGTTTCCAATGGCTATAAAAGCTTTTGAAAAAAATGATTTTATTTCATTCAAGCGGATTATAAAAATAGATATAGGATTATTAGTATTGTATTCTTTAATAGTCTTTCTCTTAACTTATTTTTTATTAAAGCCAATAGTTGCTATTTTTTTTCCAATACATTTGGCTGGGATTAAATATGTTTATTATGTCTTCCCTGGTTTAGTGGCTGTGAATTTCACTCATCCTATGTCGCTATTTTTTCAATCCGTAATAAAGCTTAAACCCATCTTAGTTATGGATATCTTATCTTTTATCTTATATTTTATAGGTGGATTTTCTTTTATATATTTTTCAACTATAGATTTAGAAAAGGTTGCCTTTTTAAAGAGTGGAGTTTCTATTTTTATGTTATTAGGCTATTTTATTTTTTTTATGTTAATAAAGAGGACTTATGATGTCACTAAAACAAATTGTCCGTAATATATTTTCTCCTATAATATGGAACTGGCTGAATTGGAAATATGATACAAAAATAGAAGAGTATTCAGTTCCGTTTTCTATTAAATTAGGACGTAAAGTTATAATAAGGAAAGGTACAGAGATTGGACCGAATGTTGAGATAGGAGATTATTCTTATATTAGTGGGCCTAATAGCTATGTTGAAGATGCTGTAATTGGAAAATTTACTTCAATAGCTCGTCAGGTTGTAATTGGGGTCAGTGGGCATAATTACAAATGGGTTACTACAAGTCCTATTATAGTGGATGCGAGTTATGGATTTATAAAAATAAATCATATACAATTGCAAAAAAAAGCTCCTACGATTGGCAATGATGTATGGATTGGAATGAATGCTATTATTATGCGAGGCGTTCAAATTGGTGATGGTGCAGTAATTGCGGCTGGATCTGTTGTTACAAAAGATGTTTCACCATATTCTATTGTTGGGGGAAACCCGGCAAAACACATAAAATTCCGTTTTTCAGAGGATACTATAGAGCGATTACTTGAAATGAAATGGTGGAATTGGTCCGAAGATAAAATTCGACGGAATATAAAAATGTTTTATGATTTAAAAGAGTTGTAAATATGACTATTTTTTCAGTATTTCGTCGTTTAGTAAGTGAATGTTATCTTTTATGTAACCGTTGGCAATTTGGATCATTAGGTAAAAAATGCTTTATATATTTGCCGTTGGAAATTCGTGGAAAAAAAAATATATATATAGGAAATGATGTTTCTATAGGTGACAAAACATGGTTAGCAACTTTGGTAATTGATAATGAGGAAACTGCAAGATTAGAGATTGGTAATGGTGTAGTAATAGGACATATGAATCATATATATGCTACAGGAAGAGTTCTAATAGAAGATAAAGTGTTGACGGCTGATAGAGTGTATATAAGTGATAATCTTCATGAGTATAGAGATATTAGATTACCTGTTGTAGATCAGCCAATTAGGCAAATATCTCATGTGAGAATTGGTACGGGGTCTTGGCTAGGAGAAGGTGTTTGTGTTATAGGTGCAAAAATAGGAAAGGGATGTGTCATTGGAGCAAATGCTGTAGTAACAAAAGATATTCCGGATTATTCGGTAGCTGTTGGCATACCGGCAAGGGTTATTAAAAAATACAACTTCGATACGGAACAATGGGAAAAAATTGTTATTTCCTAATTTTTCTTTTTTGTTTGAACGTTTTGGTATGTTGTAATATGTATAAATAAAAAAAATAATGAAGTGAAAAGTGTTCTTGTTACAGGTGCTAATGGTTACATTGGGCATCATGTTGTTAAGCAATTATTAGATTTTGGCTATCAAGTGATAGCATGTGATATTCATTTTGTAGATATTGATAGCCGAGCAAAATTAGTACAGTATGATCTTTTTCAGCCTATTCTGGATGATCTTTTTGAAAGATTAGGAAGCCCAGATATTTGTTTACATTTAGCTTGGAGAGATGGTTTTATTCACAATTCAAGTAATCATATATTGGATTTGTCTGCTCATTATAGATTTTTGATAAACTTGATTAATGGAGGAGTAAAACATTTGGCTGTTATGGGTACAATGCATGAAATAGGATATTTTGAAGGAAAAGTTGATGAGAATACTCCTTGTAATCCGATTTCATTATATGGTATAGCTAAGGATACTTTACGAAAAAGTTTGTTTCAATACTGTTCTTCCCATAATTGTATTCTACAATGGTTGCGTGGGTATTATATTATAGGAGATGATTTAAAAAATCATTCGATATTTTGCAAGTTGTTACAAGCTGCTAATGAAGGGAAAAAATATTTTCCATTTACGACAGGAAAAACAAAATATGATTTTATTACTGTTGATAAATTATCTTATCAAATTGCTTGTGCTATATCTCATGGAGATATTTCCGGTATTATTAATTGTTGTTCGGGGTATCCTGTTTCATTAGCTGAAAAAGTAGAAGAATTCATTGTAAAATATAATTTAAATATTCAATTGGATTATGGTGTCTATCCAGAGCGTCCTTATGATTCTCCTGTCATTTATGGTGATTCAACAAAAATAGAAAGTATACTTCAAAGTGAGAAATAATAGAATAGAGTTATTCTCTTAGATGAATAATAGAAGTAGTATTTGGGCATCTTTATTGCCAAGAGGTTATTTATTCCTTTCAATTCTTGCTTCCGGGGGAATATATGGTGTCCTTTGGGGAGCTCAAATTAAATTCTTTTTATTACTATTTGGCATATTTAGTATTGGATTGTTATCATATGGCAAACGATCTTCCTTAGTTTTTAGTAAGTTTGATATATCTTTATTATATACTATTATCCTTTTTTCTGTACTACATTCTGGAATAAATTTTTTGTGGACAGAGGATTTATCTCACTATAGAGCATTAATTATTGCATTTACTTGTAGTGTACTTTATTTAAGAATAAGAAATTATGATAAACGTGAGATAATGAATGATTTTTATTATTGTCTATTGCTGATAATGTGGCATGCCTTTATTAACCTATTGTTATCGTTAATAATACCAAATCAATTTTATCCAATGAGTTATGAAATTTCTTCTGATTCTATTTATTCTACTTATAAAAATATTTTTTTTATTTCTAGTAGCTATTCTACTGAAAATATGGATGTATCTACTGTTATATTTCGTTTAAATGGGTGGTTTTGGGAGCCAGGAGTTTTGCAGTTTTATCTTAATATCTTATTATATCAGATATTATTTGTGAAACGGAAATGTTTTAAGCTGTTGTATATTATTATTCCTTCTTTAGTCGCTACTTTTTCAACGACAGGTATGATTATTATGATGATAATGATCCTAACATATTGGCTTAGGCGAAAAAATGATTTTAAGAAATTTGTTATTGGGATATTAATTTCTATTATTTTAATACCAATAGGAAGCTTTATTGTATATAATAAATTTACCGATAGCAAGCAACAGTCATCTGCTACAGCTAGAACTGTAGATACGATTCTGCCTTTACTAATATCCGTAGAAAATCCTGTTTGTGGATTAGGATTAGGGAATGATGATGCTTATTTTAAGGAATTAAAAAAAAGAGTTCCAGATAGTAGTTTGCATGATAGAGGGGTATCTAATGGTATTTCTTCTTCATTTATGTACTTAGGTGCTGTTACTGCTTTTATATTTTGGATTCTATATGTTTGTTCACCTTTGTGGAAAGGTAATAGACTATTGCTAATCGTTTTTTTATTAGGATTTATAGGTGAGCCTATCGTGTTTACCATAATAGGATTGATTCCTTTTGTCTTTTCTCTTTATTTTTTAATTTTCTGTAGGAAAAAAAAATATAATAATGAAAACTTTATTTATAGGACCTCGTTTTTATAGTTATCACAAAGCAATTATTAATGAAATATCTAAATCTTCTGATGTTATTTTTTATTCAGAAGTTCCTTGTGGTAGAAAGTTTTACTTTGGTGTAAAAAGATTTTTTCCCTCGAAAACGAAATTTCTACAAAGACGATATGCGGAAAAGCTTTTTAATGTGATAAAGGCGCATTCTATTAATCAATTATTTATTATCAGAGGATACGGAATTGATGCCAATTTATTGGAATGGGTAAAGTTATATAATCCAAACATAACAATTATAAATTGTCAATGGGATGCTATTGCAAATAATCCCAATGGATATAATTTATCTCAATGGGCGGATCGAAATTATACATTTGATATGAAAGATGCTCAAACATATCTTTGGATATATCTTCCGTTATTTTATAATTGGAAACGAAATAATGAATATTCTTTTATTAACAAAGATATTGATATATTATTTGTAGGTGCATATCATTCGAATCGCCATTTAGTAGTGAAAGAATTTGAGAAATATTGTGATGAGCACGAAAAAAAAATTAAATATCATATATATTATCCTTTCTATTCTTTTATAAGAGATTTTATGTTTACGCATGAAGTGTCATTTCATGATGTAAAATTTTGGAAATTAGGTAAAAATAAGTATTTAAAACTTTTGCAGAGAAGTAAATCAGTACTTGATATTCAATATAAAAACCAGTATGGATTAACAATTCGAACCATAGAAGCATTATCCGTTGGAACTAAAGTTATAACTACTAATTTCAATATTGAGCATTCTGAATGTTATAATGAGAACAATGTATGCATCTTAAAAGATCTTTCTGAAGTAGAAATTACATCATTTTTAGATAATCCTTTTGATCAGTCGCAGAAGGGATTAATTGATTTACATACTTGGTTAAAAACGATGTCTGTGATATAGTTATGAATTATGAAAAGCAATATGATAAAGTTTAAATTGATAATAAATACGTCTACACTTTCCGGTACTGGAGTAGTACAAGTGGCTGTATCTTTTATTAATGAATGCAAGAAAATAGAGGGCATAGAGTATTTTGTTTTTTTATCAAACAAAGTGTGTTCTAATATAAATAGAAACGATTTTCCTAGTAATTTTCATTTTTATAATATTCCAGCTCATCCTATTTATGGTTTGAGAGGCTTTAAAGTACGACGTATGCTTCATCAGTTAGAAAATCAAATTAAGCCAGACTGTGTGTTCTCTGTTTTTGGTCCCTCTTGTTGGAAACCCAAAGCTCCTCATCTAATGGGATATGCTTATCCCCATTATGTATATCCTGAATCGCCAGTCTTTCAGCTTATGTCTTTTAGGCAAAAAATGAATAGGCTTATATTAAAATATATACATAAATATTTCCTTTTACGCGATGGAGCATATTATGTTTGTGAAACTACAGATGTTTCTAATAGGTTAGTTAATTACTTATCAATAAGCCCAAAACAAATTTATACGGTGAGTAATACCTATAACCATTTTTTTGAGAAGCAGTTAAGTAATAATGATTGTAACTACTTTATGAAAGAGAGAGGGGAAAATGAATTTCGTTTTTTATCCTTGTGTTCTCCGATGTTTCATAAGAACTTGCAAATATTAAATCAGGTAATACCGTTATTAAAAGATTTTTCTGTTAACGTTAAATTTGTAGTTACAATGAGTGATAAAGCATACAGGAATCTTTTTATTGAGCCTAATAGAACCAATATTATTAATATTGGCCCGTTGACGCCAGAAGAGTGCCCTCGAGCCTATGAGGAATGTGATGCCGTTTTTATTTCAACTCTTTTAGAATGTTTCTCTGCAACATATCCAGAAGCAATGAAAATGAAAAAACCTATTATAACTTCTAATTTACCATTTGCTCATTGTATCTGTGGAAATGCAGCTTTATTTTGTAATTCTCTTGATCCACATGAAATTGTTGATGCGATTGATAAGCTGATTAGTGACAAGCATCTTTATAAAATATTAGTGCAAAAAGGGACTGAAAGATTAGAGCATTTTTTAACTGCGGAGGAAAGAGCTAATCGCTATATTAATATATGTAAAAAAATATCGAACAGCAAATGTTGAAAGTTCTTTTAGTGTCAGTTTTTGGAGATATATCTTATCTTAGAAATTCTCGTCCTTTTAAAATATATTCAGCTTTGGCTGATCAATATGACGTAGAATATATAACATCTGATTTTGATCATAGGGTGAAAGATTATAAAAAAATAGAGGCTCTGCCTTCTGCTACGTATTTACATGTTTTCGCATATAAGCGGAGTCTTTCTATTCGAAGAATTTTGAGTCATTTGTTTTTTGCTTATAAGTTGAATAAATATTTGAATAGTTTGGTAGAAATGCCGGATATAATTTGTTGTGAGATGCCCACTTCGACTGCTGCTTATATCTGTGGCAGATATTGTAAGAAGCGCGGAATTCGTTTTATTGTGGATGTCGTTGATTTATGGCCAGAATCTCTTTATCCTGTTACTACTTGTTCTTGGTTGTTTAAAATATTGTGTTATCCGTGGCAAAAGATAACAGAGAAGGCTTATCTATATGCTGATGTGATTACTGCCGAGTCAATGAAATATAGAGATGAAGCAAAAAAATACAATAAAAGAGCTATTGCTAATTGTACTTATTTAGGGATTGATAGACAAAAAATCACTCATTTGTTGTCGCAAAGTCATATTTCTATGCTTAAGCCCTCAGATGAACTATGGATAGGATATGGGGGGCATATAGGCAAGAGCTATGATTTTAATGCGATATTAGAAGCTTTACTCTATATCCAGAAGAAAGGACTAAAATATAAATGTTTTTTTATTGGCGATGGTGAAATGCGTGAGAAAATAAGAGCTTTTGCTGCTTTGTATCAATTAAATATTTGTATAACAGGTGTTCAGCCTTATGCTGATTATTTGAAATACCTTTCTTATTGTGATATAGGGATAAATGTTTTTAGAGAGCATACAAAAGTCGTACATAGTTATAAATTTAATGATTATGTAGCTTTAAACCTGTTTATATTGAATAGTCTTGTTGGTGAAACAGCGGAGATGATTGATAAATATAAAATAGGTCTAAATTTTGACTTTCGAGAAAATCCTTTGAAAGAAGTGCTCTATGAAACATGTATTAATTGGGAGAATTATAGAGAATTGAAAGCCAATAATAAACTCTTAATTGATGCTTTACTTGATGAAAGAAAAATATATAAGGAGATGGTTTCTTTATTCTAAATATAACAATAATGTTTTATAATTATTATTTAAAGAAAAATATTGATTTTTTTGTTTCGTTTTGCATGCTGGTTATTTTTATGCCCATTTTTCTCTTTATTACCTTTTGGCTATATTTTGCAAATAAGGGCGCTGGTGCCTTTTTTGTTCAAAATCGTCCCGGAAAAAATAGTAAAATATTTAGGGTTATCAAATACAAAACTATGACTGATGAGCGGGATGAAAAAGGTGACTTATTACCAGATGATAGACGGCTAACTAAAATTGGCAAATTTATTCGTTCTATATCCCTTGATGAATTTCCCCAATTAATAAATGTTTTGAAAGGAGATATGGCTTTAGTTGGACCTCGTCCATTATTACCCGAATATCTTCCGTTATATAATAAAGAACAGGCACGGCGACATGAAGTTCGTCCTGGTGTTACCGGATGGGCTCAAGTAAATGGGCGTAATGCTATTACTTGGAAAAAAAAATTTGAGTTAGATGTATGGTATGTAGATCATTGTTCATTTTTGCTTGACTTAAAAATTCTCTTCTTAACAATAAAAAAAGTCTTTATAAGAGAAGGTATTAGCTCTAAGACTTCTTCTACTATGGAAGTTTTTACCGGAAATGATTAGTTATGAAAAATATTTTAATAACATCTGCGGGAAAGAGAGTTGTTCTGATAAATATATTTAAGGCGACTCTTAACTCTTACGATAAAGAAGCTAAAGTATATACCACAGATGCAAATCCACCATTAGCTCCTGCAGGTATTGTGTCAGATAAGTGCTTTAAAGTGCCAAGAGTTAATGAGGATAGTTATGTGTCTGTGTTGTTGGATTTATGTGAAAAATATGGTATTGGTTTGGTAGTGCCAACTATAGATACTGAACTCTTAGTGTTATCTAAAAATAAAGATAAGTTTAGAGAACGAAACATTTTATTGATAGTATCAGATAATGCGTTCGTAAAGCTCTGTCGTGACAAGAGAAATACAAATAATTTCTTAACACAACTAGGCATTAGAGTTCCCAAATTGATTGATAAATATTATCCTATATTTCCTTTGTTTGCGAAGCCATATGACGGGTCATTGTCTAAGGATTTGCATATTATAAGGCATCCAGCAGAGTTGACTCCTGAAATTATGAACCATCCCAAGCTTATTTTTATGGAATATATAGACAAAAATGAATACAAGGAGTTTACCGTGGATATGTATTATGGGAAAGATAATTGTGTAAAAGCGATAATACCAAGAGAAAGACTTGAAATCCGGGCTGGTGAAATAAATAAGGGATATACGAGGAAAAATTATTTAGTGAGATACCTGAAAGAAAGGATGAACTATCTGCCTGGAGTAATAGGGTGTATTTGTATTCAGTTGTTTTATAGAAAAAAAGATCAAGATGTTGTTGGTATTGAAATAAATCCTCGATTTGGTGGAGGATATCCACTCTCTTATTATGCAAAATCTAATTTTGCAGATATGCTAATAAAAGAATATTATATAGATGATAAGATATCTTATTCTGAAGAGTGGTTGGATAATACCTTAATGCTTCGTTACGACTCAGAAGTGATTGTTTATGAAAAAGATAATAGTCTTTGATTTAGACGATACTCTTTATAAAGAAATTGACTTTTTAAAATCTGCATATAGAGAAATTGCAGCTTATGTAGAAAGGGTATATAATAAACAAGATATTTATGAGTTTATGATGACCTGCTATGAAGGCGGTAAAAACTCTTTTGAATGCTTATTGAATTATTATAGTTTACCAATAGATATTGAGCTTTTATTAAAAATGTATAGAAATCATTTCCCTGATATTTTTTTGTCAGATGATACGAAATTTATTTTGCAATATTTTGTAGATTCAGGCTATATATTAGGGCTGATTACTGATGGTAGGGAACAAACACAACTGAATAAAATTACTGCTCTGAATTTGCAACAATATATTCCTTATGAGAACTGCATCATATCAGAGGCTTTTGGTTTTTCGAAACCTTCTTTAGAAGCATATTTGTTCTTTCAGAATAAATATGGAGAAGGAACTTATTCTTATGTTGGTGATAATGTCTCTAAGGATTTTATAGCTCCTAATAGGCTGAATTGGAGATCTTTTTGTCTGAAGGATGATGGTCAGAATATACATAAGCAAATTTTTGTGGAAGGCTTTTATAAACCTAAGTATGTTATTACTTCATTGGGGAGTTTGAAGGACTTAATATGATGTCTTTTAAGTGCTTTTATATTATGGGAGTTATTTTATCTTCATATTGGAATGAATAATATATTATTTTGTAGTGCAGGGAGACGTTGTAAATTATTGAAAGGAATTAAAGATTCTTTTGCAAATATGGGAAATGTAATAGCTATAGATTGTAATCCTTATACTCCTGCGTTCTCTTGTGTTGATAAATCATATGTGGTTCCTCCAATAGAAGATCCACGGTATATTACTACTCTTCTGAATATTTGTAAATCGGAACAGGTTAGAGCTATAACTACGTTAATAGATCCTGAGATATCTCTTCTGGCAAATAATAGAAATTTGTTTGAGACCGAGCAGATTTTACCTCTATTACCTAGCTTTGAAACGGCTCAAGTGTGCTTTGATAAGTATGAAATGTATAAATATTTACGGAAAAATGATATACTAACAATTTGTACATTTAATTCTCTTGAGGATTTTAAACTTGCTTATAATGAAGGGGCAATAAGTTTTCCCACTTTTATAAAGCCTATATTTGGGAGCGGAAGCATAGACGCTAGAAGAGTTCTCAGCATGAATGAACTTGAATTTTATATGAATAGCTCAGGTTGTCAATATATCATTCAAGAATTTATGACTGGGGATGATTGTGATGTTGATGTATATGTGGATTGTATTTCCCATAAAGCTGTATCTATCTTCTCAAAAAAGAAAATTGAAACTCGTATAGGTGGAGCTAGTAAAACAATGTCTTTTAAAGACCAGAAACTATTTAATATTGTCCAGAATATAGTCGATTTGTTCGAATTTAGTGGTCCGATAGATATGGACTTTTTCTATAAAGATGGTGAATACTACCTTTCTGAAATTAATCCTCGCTTTGGTGGTGCATATATTCATGCTCATGCGGCTGGGGTTGATTTTGTTCAATTAATACTTAATAATATTGAAGGCATAACGAATCAATGCAAAATAGGAGAATATGATGAGAATCTCGTAATGATGATGTATGATGATATTATTATAAAGAGAAGAGATGATATACTTTTAAATCATCTTGATTTTATTTAATTATATTGATGAAAATGAATAATAGAATTTGGCTTTCGCTTGCCCACATGAGTGGTCGTGAGCAAGACTTTATAAAAGAAGCGTTTGATACCAATTGGGTTGTTCCTTTAGGTCCTAATGTCGATGGATTTGAAGTGGATTTGATTAACTTCTTGGATCAGAAACGCTATGTGACTGCATTGAGTGCTGGTACAGCTGCTCTTCATTTGGGATTAATTTTGCTTGGAGTAAAAGCAGGTGACGAGGTAATTTGCCAAAGTTTTACGTTTTCAGCATCTGCAAACCCAATAGCTTATCTTGGAGCTAAACCTGTATTTGTAGATAGCGAAGAGGATACGTGGAATATGGATCCGACATTACTTGAAGAGACTATAAAGGATAGAATACAAAAAACAGGGAAATTACCTAAAGCAATTATCCCTGTTCATCTTTATGGTATGCCTGCTAAGATGAAAGAGATTATGACTGTATCTAAAAAGTATGGTATTCCTGTGCTAGAGGATGCGGCGGAAGCTCTTGGTTCGGAATTGTATGGACAGAAATGTGGTACATTTGGAGAACTAGCCGGATTATCTTTCAATGGCAATAAGATGATTACGACTTCTGGAGGTGGAGCTTTGGTTTGTAGAACGGAAGAGGAAGCGAAGCGTACTAAGTTTTTTGCTACACAAGCGCGTGATCCAGCTCCGCATTATCAGCACTCGCATATAGGATATAATTATAGAATGAGCAATATTTGTGCTGGCATTGGCCGTGGACAAATGTATGTATTGGATGAACATGTGGCAAGAAGACGTGCTATACATGCGTTTTATACGGAATTACTGAAAGATGTATCTGGTATTACGGTAATGCAAAACCCCGATGGAAATACGAATTCAAACTTTTGGTTGACTTGCATATTGGTTAATCCAGAAAAGGCTGGTAAGACACGTGAGGATATTCGCATTGGTTTAGACAAGGAGAATATTGAAACCCGTCCGCTATGGAAACCAATGCATTTACAGCCGGTATTTGCGGATGCTCCTTATTATGGTGATGGAGTTAGTGAACATTTATTTGATATTGGTTTATGTTTGCCATCTGGTCCTACATTAACAGATGATGATATTACCAGGGTGGTAAATGCTATAAAAGCTATATGATGTGGGAATTATGGAGTATCGTAAATATATAAGGCTATTTCTAAGAGTCCTTATATGGTTGTTTATTCCATATTATGTAAGGAAGTAGCTTGTTAGCAGTCGGGAATTTGAAGAAATGCGTTCTTTAATTTCCCGATTGTTTTTTTATAAAAAATAGAGAGTATTTTTGACTACTTATTTTGAATATATTAATTGTGTACTTTTAAAATGGAACTGATTGATCAAAATTTATTGAATAAAGTATCGGATGAAGCAAAGGGTAATGTCCGTTTGCGCATGAATTATAATTTTCATACTTCGCTGGATGCTCCTTCGCAGCGGTTGCTGAATGCAATGCAACCGGGTACGGTATTACCTATACACCGGCATAGGCATATTGCGGAGACGTATGTGGTATTGAGGGGGAGTGTCAGGGTTTTGTTTTATAATGATCAGGGGGAGGTGACGGAGACGGCTGTACTGAATCCGTTGAATGTGGCTTATGGCGTGAACATTCCGTTAGGGCAATGGCATACCGTGGAGGTGCTGGAACCGGATACGGTAATCTTTGAAACAAAAGATGGACCGTATGCTCCTCTGGTTGATGAAGACATGATGAAAATATAATTTTGGAGATAATGTATTATTTGATTGTATTGGTTCTGCTGTTCGCAGCGGAACTTTTTTATTTCCGATTGGCTGATCGGTTTAATATTATTGATAAACCGAATGAGCG
>JADHED010001231.1_pt1 | contig 23300 bp, 10 predicted proteins | sample 8952041 | NCBI WGS metagenome assembly JADHED01 (sample SAMN16124423, study PRJNA663239) | bioreactor sludge metagenome | isolation source: sludge (control) | place: India:Bengaluru | collected 2018-09-08
CCCGCGGCGGCGCACACGGCGCCGGCCCGGAGGTCCCGCAGCGCGGCGGCCGCGCCGAGCAGCGCGGCCGCGAACCCGCCCAGCGCCCCCGCCCGCCACAGTGCGGGGTGCAGCAGCCACAGGCGCTCCGCCGCGGCGCTCTCCTCCACCGGCGCCGCCCGGGTCACGGTCAGCGTCGTGGAGAGGACGGCCAGCGTCAGGCAGGTCGCGAGGACCGCGATGCCGCACCCGGCGAGGCGTTCGAGGGCGGCGTTGCGGATCGGCGCGGGGCTGGGGAGGGCGTCGGGCGGCAAGCCGGGGAGTCTAGCGCGCGTGGCCGCGCGGCGCCTCATTCCCGCGAGATCGCCTGCAGCGTCGCCGGCAGGTCGAGAGTCTCTCCCCCCCTCGCGACGGTCAGCGTGATCTGCTGCCCGACCTGCCGCTCGTCGAGGAGATCGAAGAGATCGCTCTGCCGCTTCACGGGCTTCCCGTCGATCGCCACGATGACGTCGCCGAGGAGGACTCTCCCCGACCGCGGGTCCCGCCGGGTGGGCCGCACGCCGGCCTTCTCCGCGGCGCTGCCGGGAAGGACGTCGAGCACGCCGACGCCGTCGATGCCGAGGTCCGCGAGGTACGCCTCCGGCACCACGTGGATCCCGAGGCCCGGCCGTTCGGCCTTCTCGCCCCGGATCAGGCGCGGGACCACGTGGTTCACGGTGTCCACGGGGATCGCGAAGCCGATGCCCGCGGAGGCGCCGGACGGGCTCATGATCGCCGTGTTGACGCCCACGAGGCGGCCGGCGCTGTCGAGGAGCGGCCCCCCGGAGTTGCCGGGGTTGATGGCCGCGTCGGTCTGGATGACGCCCGAGATCCTCCGCCCGGTCTGGGCGCGGATCTCCCGGCTGAGCCCGCTGATGACGCCGGTGGTCAGCGTGAGGTCGAGGCCGAAGGGGTTGCCGATGGCGAACACGGCCTGCCCGACCCGGAGGTCGGCGGAGGTCCCGATCGTCAGCGGCCGCGGCGCCGCTCCCGGCGCGCCGTCCACCTTGAGGACCGCGAGGTCCGTGTCGGGGTCCGCGGCCACCAGGCGGGCGGTCGCGGTCGAGTGGTCGGCGAACGTGACGTGGAACGCGCTGCCGCCCTCCACGACGTGGGCGTTCGTGACGACGTAGCCGCGCTCGTCCCACACGAAGCCGGAACCCGTGCCGCGGGGGATCTCCTCGATGGACAGCGTCCACCGGTCGCGGACCAGCGCCACGTTGGCGATGTTCACCACCGACGGCGATGCGGCCTCGAAGACGGCGATCGTGGTCCGCTCGAACTCCGCGAGGTCTCCGCGCGGCGTCACCGCGCGCGGGACGGCATCCGCATCGAACAGCGGTCGCGGCGCGAGACGGGAGTAGAGGAACCACCCGGCGGCGGCCAGCAGCGCCAGCAGCAGAAGGGCCGGGAGGAGGTTCCGCGGAGCGGGGTGCGGGGCATCGTCGAACATCGCTCTATCCGTCGACCCGGAACTCCTTCGCATGCCGCAACGCGTCCTCGAACGACTTCATGCCGAGGCGGTTCGTGATCCGTTCGCGGGCGCCGAGGAACAGGTAGAACACGCAGGGGATGAGGAACAGCGTGAAGATCGTCGACAGCGTGAGACCGCCCGTCACCACCGCCCCGAGGCCCTTGTACAGCTCCGTGCCGGACCCGCCGGAGAGCACGAGCGGGAGCATGCCGAACACCGAGGTCAGCGTGGACATGAAGATCGGGCGGATGCGGGACCGCACCGACTCGAGGAGCGCCTCCCGGCGGTGCATCCCGTAACGGATGTTGTTCAGCGCCTGGTGGACGATGAGGATGGCGTTGTTCACGACCACGCCGGCGAGGATCACGAAGCCGAGCATCGTGATGACGTCCATCTTCACCGACAGGTCCGTGGCGCGCGCGAGGGCGACCCCGTAGACGCCGCCGGTCAGCGCCAGCGGCACCGACAGGATGACGATGAACGGCATCGAGAACGACTCGAAGAGCGCGGCCATGAGGAGGTAGACGATGAGCACGGCGAGGATGAACGAGCCGCGCACGGCGACCCACGTCACGTCCAGGTCCCGCGCCTTGCCGCGAAGTTCGACCGTGTAGTCGAGCCCGGGCAGGCTCGCCCGGACCGGGTTCACGACCTTCTCCTCGAGGACGGCGCGCGCCTGCTCCAGGGGGACGTCGGGATCCACGCGGATGGCGATCTTCGCGGACCGTTCGAGCTCCGTGTGCTCGATCTTCGACGGGCCGGAGGTCAGCGTCAGGTCCGCCACGTCCTTCAGCTGGATGAGGTCGCCGGTGGGGGTCACGAGCGGGGTCCGCATCACGTCCTGGGTGCGGCCGCGCAGCCGCTCCGGGCCCATGATGGTGAGGTCGAGCTCCTTCCCCTGGTCGCGGAAGTCGCCGGCCGGCGTGCCGTCCACCATCGTGCCGACGAGGTAGCCGACGTCGGAGGCGGTGAGGCCGACGGAGGCGGCCCGCTCCCGGTCCGCGCGGAACTGCATCTCCGGCAGGCCGACCTCGAACGACGGAATGACGGAGGTGAACTTCCCCTCGTCCTTCACCGCGGCGGCCATGCCCATGATGCGCCCCGCGATGCCCTGGATCCGGGCGAGGTCGGGGCCCCGGATCGTGACCTCGAGGTCGCCGCCGAGGAAGCCGCCGCGGGACGCGAACAGCGGCACCTGGAAGAGGATCGGGAACGTGACCCCGGGGATGGGCGGGGCGAAGAGCGCGTTCCGGTACTCCTCCACGAGCCGGCGCATCGTGTCGCGGTCGCCGTACTCGTCCTTCACGATGACGCCGAACATCGGGTCCTCCGGCAGCGCCACGGCGAACATGTGGCGCAGCTCCGGGCGGGGGAGGAAGCGGTTCTCCGCCGCGCCGACGATGCCCTCCATCTGGTCGACGTTGAAGCCGGGGGGCGTCTCGAGGATGCCGAAGATCAGTTCGCGGTTGCCCTGCGGCAGGTAGTCGAGGGGGGGCATGGCCTCGATCGCGAGGAGGATGGAGGCGGCGACGACGGCCACCGAGAAGGCGAGGGCGCGCAGCGGGCCGCGGGTCAGGAACTCCACCGTCCCGGTGATGCCCCGCACGAGCAGCGTCCCGAAGCCGGCCACGAACTCGAAGGGCCGCCGCTGCCCGACTCTCAGGAGACGGGAGCAGAACATCGGGATGACGGTGATGGCGACGAACATAGACATCCCGATGGAGCAGGAGAGGGTGATGGCGAGGTCCCGGAACAGCTGTCCGGCCTCCTCCTCGACGAAGAGGATCGGGATGAACACGGCGAGCGTCGTCAGGGTCGAGGAGACGATCGCGCCCCACACCTCGCTCGTCCCGTCGAAGGCCGCGCGCAGGGCGGCCTTGCCCATCTGCTGGTGGCGGAAGACGTTCTCGAGCACGACGATGGCGTTGTCCACGACCATGCCCGTCGCGAACGCGAGGCCCGCCAGCGAGATGACGTTCAGGCTCCGCCCGAACGCGTCCATGAAGATGAAGGTCACGATGACGGAGATGGGGATCGAGATCCCGATCACGATCGTGGACACGAGATTGCGCAGGAAGATCAGGAGCACGACCGTGGCGAGGCCGGCGCCGTAGAAGAGGTTGTCGACGAGGAGCCCCACGGACTGGTCGATGTAGTGCGTCTCGTCGTAGACCGCCTTGAGGCGCAAGCCCTTCTCGCCGTACTGGGCGTTGATGCTCGCGATGACCTGGCGGACGTCCTGCATGATCTCGACCGAGTTGGCGCCCGTCTGGCGCAGGACGCCGAACACGATCGTCGAGATCCCCTGCTGCCGCACGGACACGAGGCGGTCCTTGTGGCCGAAGGCGACCCGCGCCACGTCCTTCACGTAGACGGGGCTGCCGTTCGACCAGCCGACGACGGTCATCTCCACGTCCGCGAGGCGGGTGAACTGGCCCACCGTGCGCACGACGTAGCGCGTCTTGCCCTCGTTCAGCCCGCCGGCCTTGACGTTGCGGTTGTCGCGGCGCAGCGCATCGCGCACCTGCGTCAGCGGCAGGCCCCGCACGGCCAGCGCATCGGGGTCCACGACGACGTGGACCTCCCGCTCCTCGCCACCGTACATCCACACCGAGCCGACGCCTTCGACCCGTTCGAAGCGTGGCTTGAACACGTCCTCGCAGACCGGGCGGATGTCGTTCAGGGGCAGAGTCGTCTCGGTCACTATCCAGGCGATGGGAGTCTCCTCGTCGGAGTTCGTGGCCTGGATGACGGGCTCGTCGGCGTCCTCGGGAAGGTCCCCGACGAGGGCGATCTTCTCGGAGACGTCGAGGCGGGCGATGTCCTTGTTCGTGCCCCAGTCGAAGGTCAGGACGATGCTGCTCTGCCCGTCCGAGGAGGTGGATGTGATCTCGTTGAGCCCCTCCACGGAGTTCAGTTTCTCCTCCAGGGGGTCGGTGATCTCCTCCTCGACCTCGCGGGGCGAGGCGCCCTCCCAGTGCGTCTCCACCGTGATCTCGGGGCGGTCCACCGTGGGGGCCATCTGGAGGGGCAGGCGCAGCAGGGCGATGACGCCGAACAGCGCGGCGAGCAGCACGCCCACCAGCACGGAGACAGGGAACCGGACCGACGCCTCGATGAGCTTCATCGGCCGCCCCCGCCGCCGGGCGGGCCGCCCGCGCCGAGCGGGATCACGGCCTGCCCCGGCATGACCTTCTCGTTGCCGACGACGAGCACCGGCAGGCCCGGCACGATGCCCTCCCCGGAGACCTCGATCCGGCCGTTCACGGCTTTCCCGAGCCTCACGGGGATCGCCTTCGCCGTCGGCAGCCCCTTGTCGTTCTTGTCTCCCAACGTGTAGATGACCGCGCCCGCCGCGCTCTGCACGACGGCGTCCTTGGGAACCGTGAGCGACGTGCGCGGCTCGCCGACGGAGAGGGAGACGCGGGCGAACATGCCGGCGTCGAGCGCCCCCTCGGGGTTGGCGACCTCGATGAGGACGGGGAACGTGCGGCTGCGCGGGTCGGCCTCGGGGACGAGGAAGCGCACCTTGCCGGGGAACGACCGGTCCGGCCAGGCGTCCACCCGCACCTCCGCGTCGTCCCCGACGCTGACCGGCGCGATCTCGCGTTCGTTGACGCCGAAGCGGACGAGGACCGGGTCGAGCGTCGCGATCTCGATGACCGGACCTCCCGGGACCACCCAGCCTCCCACCTCCGTGAGCCGCCGCACGACGCGGCCGGAGACCGGCGAGAGGATGCGGCACTTGCCGATGAGGTCGTTGACGCGGGCGAGGCGTGCCTCGGCCCGGCGCACCTCGGCCTGCAGCGCCTGGGACGCGGGGTCGGCCCCCTTCTCGGCGAGTTCGAAGTCCTTCTTCGACCGTTCGAACTGGAAGCCCGCCGCGACCGAATCGGCCTCCGCGCGGTCGAGCTCCGCCTTGCCGATGACCTGCTTGCCGAACAGGTCCTGCGCGCGGACGAAATCCCGCTCGGCGCGCTCCTTCAGGGCCCGACGCTCCTCCATGGTGGCGCGCGCCGTCTCCACGGCCGTGGCGGCCTCGGCCCGGGCCCGGGAGAGCAGCGCCTCCGCTTCCACGAGGTCGATCTCGAGGCTGGTGCGGGACAGCTCGCAGACCACCGTCTCCTTCGCCATCACGGCCTCTCCCTCGCGCAGCGGGTAGGCGACGACGAGGCCGGCCGTCTCGGCGGAGAGGACGGTGCGGAGCCAGGGCTCGACCGTGCCCACGCCGGTGACGACGTCACGCACCGTCTCCTCCGTGGCCGTCTCGAGGCGCACGGCGGCGGGGGGCATGCCTCCCTGGGCGAGGAGCCCGGCGGGGAACAGCAGGACGGCAAGAAGGAGGGGATGGCGCATCAAGGTGGACCTCCGGCGGCACGCAATCGCGCGATGATAAGCCCCTCACACCGGTGTCAGGTCAAATTCTGAGGACTTCCCCACCGGACTCCCTCAACCCCTCACAGTGGTGCCAGGTCAGATTCAGAGGACCTGGCCGCCGGCCTCTCCTTGCCGCCGCGGGCCGCAGGACCTCAGAATTTGACCTGGCACCGGTGTGAGGGGTTGGGAGGGACATGGGCTGGTTCTTCGCGTTCTTCGTTGCATCGGGGTTCTCCGGGCTCGTGTACCAGGTCGTGTGGCTCCGGCTGTGCATGGCCGGCTTCGGCGTCACCACGGCCCTCATCTCCATCGTCCTGTCGGTGTTCATGGCCGGTCTCGCCCTGGGTGCCCTCGGCGGCGGCCGGCTCGCGCGGCGGCTCCCGGCGGGATCGCCGGCCCTGCCCCTGCGGCTCTACGGCCTCACCGAAGCCCTGATCGCGACCTCCGCCCTCGCCGTCCCGGCTCTCCTTGCCGCCGGACGCCGCCTGCTGCTCGACGGCACCGGGGGCCACTGGGGATCCGGTTCGTGGCATCTCGCCTCCGGAGCCCTCATCGCCGCCGCCCTCCTGCCCTTCGGCATCCTCATGGGGGCGACGTTCCCGCTGGCCATGGAGACGATCCGCCGGCGCTGGCCGCGGGGCGCGCCACGGTCCTTCTCCTTCCTCTACGTGGCCAACGTCCTCGGCGCCATGGCGGGCACGGCGGGTTCGTCGTTCGTCCTGCTCGAGGTCCTCGGTTTCTCCCGGACCCTGCTGGTCGCCGCCGCCGTGAACGCCTCCGTGGCCGCCCTCGCCGGGCTCCTGTCCCTCCGCCGCGCATCGCGGGCCCCGGCCGCCGCGCCGGTCGCCACCCCGGCCGCCACCGCGGCCGCCGCGCCGGCCGCCGTCCGGGGGCCGCACGGGAACCGGGTCCCGGCGCTCGCCATGGTCTTCCTGTCCGGGTTCGCGAGCCTCGCGCTCGAGGTCGTGTGGACGCGCGTCTACAACCCCTTCCTCGGGCCCGTGGTCTACTCCTTCGGGGCCATGCTGACCGTGTACCTCGCGGCAACGACCGCGGGCACGTGGCTCTACCGGTCGCGCGCGCGGCCGGACGTCCCGTGGCCGGGGCTCGCGATGGCGGCGGGCGTGGCGGCCCTCCTCGTTCTGCCGGCGGCGCATCCCGGCGTGCCGCTCGGGTCCACGTTCCTCGCCGCTCTCCTGCGCGTGATCGTCGGCATCGCCCCCTTCTGCCTCCTCCTCGGCTGGCTGACCCCGATGCTGCTCGACCGCCTCTCCGGCGGCGACCCGGCACGGGCGGGCGCCGCCTACGCGCTGAACACCGTGGGCTGCATCCTCGGCCCGCTGGCGGCCTCCTTCGGGCTCCTGCCCGGCGCCGGGGAGGCGCTCTCCGTCGTGGCCCTCGCCATGCCCTTCGTCCTCCTCGCCCTCGCGGCGGCGGGCCCGCGGCTCCTCGCGGCGGCGGCCGCCGCCGCGGCGCTGGCCGCGATCCTGCTGGCGGCGGGCGGGGACTACGCCGGCGCCGGAGAGGGCGCGATCGTCCGCCGCGACCACACGGCGACGGTCGTGGCGTCGGGGGAGGGGCAGGGGAGACGCCTGCTCGTGAACGGCTACGGCATGACCCATCTGACGCCGATCACGAAGATGATGGCCCACCTGCCGCTGGCGCACCTCTCGTCGGCGCCGCGGCGGGGCCTCGTGCTCTGCCTCGGCATGGGCACTTCGTTCCGCTCCATGCACTCGTGGGGGATCGACACGACGGCCGTCGAACTCGTCCCCAGCGTCCCCGGCCTCCTCGGCTTCTACCACGCCGACGGTGACGCGCTGCTCTCGTCGCCCCGCGCGCGGATCGTCGTGGACGACGCCCGGCGGTACGTGGAGCGGACGCGGGAGACCTGGGACGTCGTCGTCGTCGATCCCCCGCCGCCGGTGGAGGCCGCCGGCTCGAGCCTCCTCTACTCCGTGGAGTTCCTCGCCGCGGTGCGGGCCCGGCTCGGCCCGGGCGGGATCCTCGCCCACTGGCTGCCTTGGGGCGACGCGGAGACCGTGGCGGCCGTCACGCGTGCCCTCGCGGAGTCCTTCCCGCACCTGCGCGTCCTCAAATCCGTGGAGGGCTGGGGCTGGCACTTCCTCGCCTCCGGCGCACCGATCCCCCGGCTCGGCGCGACCGGGCTCGCCGCCCGCCTGCCCCCGGCGGCGGCGGCGGACCTCGTCGAGTGGGGCCCGGCGCGGGACCCGGCGGAGATGTTCGCCGCCGTCCTCGCCCGCGAGGTCCCCGTCGGGGAACTCCTCGCGGTGAGCCCGGCGCCCGCCCTCGCCGACGACCGCCCGGTGAACGAGTACTTCCTCCTGCGCCGCGGCGGGCTCGGGTCCGGCGGCCTGCGCTGAGAGAGGCCGTGGGCGAACCCCCCGCGAGCCACGCCGGGACGAGGCGCGAGCAGCGCAGGGAGCCAGGAGGAGGTGACCTGCCGGAGTCGGTCACCGACGACGAGCGACGTGGCGATGCGAGGCGCACCGCGCCCGGCCCGGAGGGTTGCCGGCCTCGGTGCGGGAAACGGCTTCGCGGTCTCTCCGGCCTCTGCTCCCACCGGGACCGGCAGCGGGGCCGCGCGTGATCCCGCCACGGCCTCCGCCCGCCGCTCCTCTCACGCCGGGCCGTGCGCCGGGCGGAGGGCCTTCCGGGCGAGCGAGGAGAGGGCGAGGCGGGGGAGCTCGGCCTCGGCGGCGTACAGCGCCCCCACGGGCAGCGGCCCGGCGGCGGCCACCGCCGCGAGGCTGGTGAGCGTGATCCGGTGGCGCGTGATCGCGTGGGTAGACCAGCCGAGAGCGGCGCCGGGGGTCAGCGCGAGCCCGTACCGCTCCCGCGCCCCCCGCGCCAGCGCCGCCGCGGGCTCCTCCTCCGGCCGGACCTCGGCGAACGGCGGGGCGTACGTCCCCGCCACGAAGCCCCCCGCCGGGGCCGGGGCCAGCAGCACGGCGCCGCCCCGGCGGACGATCCCCGCCACGAGCCCCACCTCCCTCGGCGCCGGCCGGGACCGCCGCTCCGGCAGCTCCTCCGCCACCCCCTCCCGCCGCGCCGCACAGTGGTGGGCGAGCGGACACTCGCCGCAGCGGGGCGCCGCGGGCCGGCACACCAGGGCGCCGAGCTCCATGAGGGCCTGGTTCACCTCCGCCGGGGGCCCCGCCCGCACCGCCTCCGCCGCCAGGGCCCGCAGGCGCCCCCGCGTCGCGCTACGCTTCGGGTCGCCGGCCACGAGGTGGACGCGGGACAGCACGCGCTCCACGTTGCCGTCGAGGACCGGCTCCGGCCGCCCGAAGGCGATGGAGAGCACCGCCCCCGCCGTGTACTCGCCGACGCCGGGCAGCGCCCGCACCGCGGCGGGGTCGCCGGGCACCTCCCCGCCGTGCCGCTCCGCGATGGCCGCCGCCGCCGCCCGGAGGTTCCTCGCCCGGTGGTAGTACCCGAGGCCGGACCAGTCCGCGAGCACGTCGCTCTCCGCGGCCGCCGCCATCGCCGCCGGCGTCGGGTACCGGGCGAGGAACGCCTCGTAGCGGGGGAGGACCGCCGCCACGGTCGTCTGCTGGAGCATGGTCTCCGCCACGAGGACGCGCCAGGGCGAGGGATCCCGCCGCCAGGGCAGGTCCCGGCGGTGGCCCGCATACCACCGCAGCAGGTCCGGGATCATCGGACCACGGGCAGAAGGTCCCGCCCCGGCTTCGCCCGCACTCTCCACGCGATCCGCCCGGGCGGCCCGTCGCCGGGGGACAGGTCGAGCGTCACCGTGGCGCCGGGGGTGTCGAAGGGCCCCGCCTTGAGGCGGTCCCCGGCGGCGCTCCGGCGGAACCCGGCGGGCAGCCCCCGGAGCGCGACGACCGGCCGCATGCCCCGCTCCGCGACCACGTCGAGCGTGGCGCGGCCGCCGGCGAAGACGGGGACCTCCACCGACGTCGCCCCCGCCACCTCCACGACGCCCTCCGCCGAGGCCGGCGCCGCCCGGACCACGACCTCGTAGTCCCTGGGCGCCCACTCCCGGCTGGCGATGAGCAGCCGGGTCTCGCCGCTCGCCCCCGCGTCGAGGCGGATCCTCCGCCAGCCCTCGGCGTAGCCGAGGACCGGGAGGTCGCCGTCATCCGGCCGGCGGAGCAGGAGGGCCCCGAGGCCGTCCGCGACCGTGGCGGTCACCCGGACCCGCACGCTCGTGGGGACGGCCGGCAGCGCGAGGCCGAAGGAATCCTCGCCGGCGGGACCGAGCCGCCCCCGGGCCGGCTGCCCGGCGGCGAGGAGCACGGCGGGGCGGCGCACCGCCACGCGGGCGGCGGAAGCGGCCCGGTCGTCGAAGCGGGCGGCGTCCCCCGCGTGGTCCACCTGCACGCGGACCCGGTAGAGGCCGGGGAGGACGTCGTCCGGCAGCGTCTCCGCGAAGGCCCCGGCCCGTGCGCCGCCCGCCGCCAGCGCCGCCTCCACGGCCTCGCCGAGGAGCACGTCCCCCTCCGCGGGCCATGCCGACGTGGCGAGCCACAGCGAGACCGGCGCCGTCGCGCTCGCCGCGTCGCCGCGGTTGGCGAGGGAGTAGTCCACGGTCAGCCCGTCGCCGGGCCCCGCGTCGGCGACCGACGCGGCGACCCCCGACACGCGGAGGTCCGCGCCGGTCCCCGTGCCGCCGGGGTACAGCCACCGCAGGCCGTCCTCGTCGTCGGGAAGCAGGACCCGGGAGGGGAACAGGGGGGAGAGGAACGCGCTCATGACCGCCGCGACCTCGAACACGTGGTCGAGGCCCGCGGCGTGGCCCAGTTCGTGCATCGCCACCGTCCGGAAGTCGATGCCGCCCTCGCCGGGGGTCGTCGTCCACGGCCGGCGCAGCGCGGGGTTCAGGCTGAAGACGATGTCCTTCTCCACGATGCCGACGCCGTCGACGTAGTCGGTGAACGTCAGGGCGTAGACCGCCGGGGACAGCGAGGGGTCGAACCAGCACTCCGAGACGCCGTTTCCCGTCCGGCGCGGATCCGGGGCCGGGCTCGGCCCGCCGAAGGTGAAGCGGAACGCGCTGCCGGGGACCGACGACCACGCGGCGAGCGCCTGCTCCAGCTCCTCCGCGAAGCCGGGGGGGAAGGTCGCCGGATCGTAGTGCACGACGGCCCGCGCCTCCGGCCAGGCCTGCGGCGAGCCCTCGGAGAGGGTCGGGGAGAAGGGCGCGGCGCCCCGCGCCGCCGCCAGGAGCAGGGCCAGGGCGAGCAGGACGCGCCCCGGCGCGAGCCGCCGAACCTCGACCGCCCAAGTTCGTTCGTTACGCAGGTGTGACATATCGCGTATGTACCTTCGACTATACTGACTCCGTTCCGGTCCACCGACCCTTCGCCGTGAAGGAGCCTCCCATGCCCGCGACCCTCCGCGTGCTGTCCCTCCTCCTCATTCTGGCATGCGTCGCGCCCGCCGCCCTTCCCCAGGAGGGAGGCGAGCAGCCTCTCGCCGACGAGAAGCCCGCGAAGCCCGCGCTCGACGGCGACCAGAAAGTGTACGTGCCGTTCAAGAACCTGAAGGACGTCTTCGAGAAGGAGGGGCAGGGCGTCTTCGTGCCCTACGCGGAGTTCCTGAAGCTGTGGGAGGCCAATCTCGACCGCCGGCCGCTGCCCGCGGATCCGCCGGTCCCGTTCGCGATCACCCGCGCCGCGTACGAGGGACGCGTGGACGCCGACGTGGCGGCGCTCTCCGCGGAGATCGCCTTCACGGCGTTCGGCAAGGGCTGGACCGCCGTTCCGCTCGGGTTCGCCGGGATCGCCCTCTCCGAGGCGACCATCGGTGGCGCGCCCGCGACCCTCGAAGGAGGCAAGGACGGCTACCGCGTCCTCGTGGACAAGCCGGGCGACTACGTCCTTACCGTCCGGTTCGTGACGACCGTGGCGAAGTCCGAGGACGCGCGGACCGTGGCCTTCCGCATGCCGCCCACGCCGGTGAGCCGGCTTGTCTTCGACGTCCCCGAGGAGGGCGCGAAGGTCTCCGTGGAGCCCAACCTCGCCACGACGCGCACCGAGCCGGGCACCGGCGTCACCCGCGTCATGGCCTACATCGGCGCGGCGGAGGCGCTGTCGATCACCTGGAAGCCGCGGCCGCCGGAGGCGGCGAAGGGGCCGTCGCTCGTCTTCGCCGACACGGTGCTCGCCGCCGGCATCGAGGAGACCTCCCTCCGCGTCCGCGCCGACGTCGGCCTCACCGTCCACCGCACGCCCGCCGAGACGGTGCGCCTCTTCGTCGAACCGGAGGCCAACGTCCTGTTCGTGGAAGGGAACGAGGTCCGCTCCTGGGAGTACGACGCGGCCGCGAAGGCCGTCGTGGTGCGGCTCACGCGGCCCGTGAGCGGGGCATGCCGGATCCTGCTCACGCTGGAGACCCCGCGGCCGGAGTCCGGCGAAGTCCGCCTGCCCGCGGTGAGAGTGGACGGCGCCGCCCGGGACCAGGGCTTCGTCACGCTCTCGACGCGCGAGGCGGTGAAGGTCGACCCGACGACCACGAACCTGCTGCGGACCGACTTCGACGCCCTGCCCGCCGGGGTGTCCCGGGACAATCTCCTCTTCGCGTGGCGCTACCCGGCGCACCCGTTCGCGCTCACGCTCGCCGTCACGAAGCTGACGCCCGTCGTCGACGTGCTCACCCGCACGGTCGTCACGCTCGATGACCGGCGCCTGTCCCAGGTCGACACCTTCACCTTCGACGTGACCCGCGTGGGCATCTTCAACGCCCGGATCCCCGTCCCCGAGGGCGTGACGGTCACGGACGTGACGCGGGACTTCGTCGAGGACTGGCGGGTCCTGCCGGACCGGACGCTGTACCTCGAGTTCAAGGGCAGCCGGACGGGCACCTTCTCCGTGCAGGTGACCTCGACGCGGGATGTCGGTCTCGGGGAGACCCCGCTCGACCTTGCGCTCCCCGTACTGGCGCCCGCCGGCGTCCGGCGCAGCGAGGGTCTCCTCGGCGTCCGGCGCGACGAGGGGCTCAAGGTGGAGACGAAGGAGTCCGCGGGCTGCGAGCCCATGGATGCCGCCGAGTTCGGCGGCGGGGCCTCGATGGCCTACCGGTTCCGCACGGCGGACCGCCGCATCGTCCTCTCCGTGTCGCGCCGGGAGCCCGAGGTCGCCGCCCGCGTGCTGACGGAGCTCCGCGCAGAGCAGAACCGCGTAGCGGTGAAGACGCGCCTCGTGTGGACGATCCGCTACGCCGGCGTGGACTCGTTCTCCCTCCTTCTGCCCGCGGCCCTGAAGGACGTGGTCCGCGTCACCGGGAACAACATCCGCGAGAAGCCGATCGCCGACGCCGACGGGGGGCTCGTCCGCCAGCGGGTGGTGCTGCAGGGGAAACTCCTCGGCGAGTACCCCGTGGAGATCGAGTACGACCTGCCGTACGAGGGGCTGAAGGCGGGCGACAGGGTGGAGGTGCCGGTGCCGGTCCTCGCCGTGGAGGGCGTCGTCCGCGAGGAGGGCTTCTACGCGGTGTGGCGCGACCCGGCCCTGGAGATCCTCGCCGACGCCGACCGCGTCGAGCCGATCGATCCGCGCGAGCTGCCGGCGGGCACCGACGGCGCCGCCGCGTTCCTCGCCTTCAAGTACCTGTCGCGCCCGCACGCGCTGACGCTGAAGGTCGAGAAGCACGACTTCCTGCCCGTCCTCGCCGCCGTGGCCCACCACATGCACCTGACGACGGTCCTCAACGAGGAGGGGACGGCGCGCACGGAGATGATCCTCGCGCTGACGAACAACGGCATGCAGTTCCTCTCCATCGCCCTGCCCGCGGGCGCGCGACCCGAAACGCTCGAGGTCTGGGCCCCGGAGGAAACGGGCCGCCGCCTCGTCCCGCGCAAGGAGACGCCGCAGGCCGGCGCCGGCGGGGCCATCCTCGTGCGGATGCCCCCGGGGCTCGGCCCCGACCGGCGCTTCTTCGTGAAGCTGATCTGGTCCCGGCAGGACAAGCCGAAGGGCATGGTGTTCCACCCGTTCGCCGCGGACGCCCCGGTGCTCGAGGGCGGGGCGGTGCCGGTGCTCGGCACCACCTGGTTCGTGTATCCGCCGCCGGAGGTGAAGGTGACGCGCGTGGGCGGCACCCTGGCGTGGCTCGAACGTGAGCCGACCTGGTGGGGCAACGTCCTCTCCGAGTTCCGCATCGTCTACGGGAACCGGCGGCCCTCCGCGGACGCCGTGGCCTCGGCGGGGGAGGTCCCCTCCGGCATGTCGGAGATCGCCGCCGCGTTCCAGTCGCGGCTGTCGTTCGGCGGGCGCAGCCTCGCGCCGCGGGTGGAGATCGCGTGGGCCGACCCGACGACGTTCACGGGCCTGCTCTCGCTCTGCGCGCTGGCGGTGCCGTTCCTCGGCCTCACGCTGTTCCGCCGCCGCCGGGCCGGCGCGAAGATCGCCTACGTGATCGCGGCGGTCGCGCTGCCGCTGCTCTTCCTGCCCGTGGCCGCGGAGGGCATGGCCGACGTGCTCTCGGCGGTCCTCTTCGGCGGTCTTTTGACCGCGGTCCTGTTCGTCGTCCTCGGTGCCGTCCGGGCCGTGTTCCGCCGGCCCTCGGCGCCTCCCGCCCCCCCGGCCACCCCGGCCGCCCCCGCCACGAAGGAGGCCTAGCATGCGCCGGCCGACGATCCTCCTCGCCGCCCTCCTTCTCCTGCCCGGAGCGATCCGGGCGCAGGAGGAGCCCGAGGCGCGGCGCCGCGTGGTGTACGTGCCGCACGAGGACTTCGACGCCGTGGTGAAGAAGCACGGGCAGGGCGTGCTCCTCTCCGTGCCGGAGTACCTCGCGCTATACGAGCAGGCCATGGCGTCCGGATTCGAGCCGGCGGCGCGGCCGGCGGCGGATGCCGTCATCCTCTCCGGCGCGCTGACGGGGACGCTGGCCGACGAGGGGTTCGCCCTCACCGCCGTGTTCCGGATCCGCTCTCTCGCCGAGGGGATCGTCCGCGTGCCCTGTCCGCTCCACGGCGCCGCGGTCCACGAGGCCGCGCTCGACGGAAAGCCCGCGCTCCTGTCCGCGGACGCGGCAGGTGGCTTCGTGCTCGTGCCGGAGAAGGGTGAACACGAATTGAGACTGGTTCTCAAGGGTAGGCCGGGGCGGTCGCCGGAGGGCGTCCGCGGGATGTACCTCGCCCTCGCGCCGTCGGCATTCCTCACCTTCGACTTGACGCTGCCGCCCGGCGTGGACGCCTTCTCGAGCCTCCCGGCGCTCGTCCTCCGCACCCTCGACGTCCCGGACGGCGTCCGGGCCGTGGGGTCCGCTCCCCCCGGGGGCGTGTTCGCGCTGTCCTGGCGGCCGCGATCGCTCTCCGCCGCGGAGACGCCGCTGCTCCACGCCTCCGGCCGCACGCTGCACCGCGTCGGCATGCGCCGCGTGGAGACGGCCTCGATCGTCGAGATCACGATCCACCGGCAGCCGGTGCGCGAGGTCGTCCTCGCCGTACCGCCCGAGGAGATGGTGACGGAGGTCGGTGGCCGGGAGCTCGCGGACTACCGGCTCGAGCCCGGCGGCCGCGTCGTCCTGCGGTTCGCCCGCACGATCGGCGGCGGGCCCTGGCCCGTGGCGATCCGCACCGAGCGGCCGCTGACGGGACCCGGCGAGGTGACGCTCCCCGCGGTGACGGTCCCCGACGCCGCCGACGAGCGCGGCTTCGTCGCCGTGGCGTTCGAGCCCGGCGTGCGGGGCCGCGTGGCCGCCGTGGACGGTCTCTCTCGCGAGGCCATCCCCGCGCCGCCGCCGCCCGAGCGGAACCGCCTGCCCGACGCCTCGGAGCTGCTCCTGACGGGTTCCGACGCCGCCTACCGCTACTGGGCGCGCGGCCGGTCGCTCTCCGTCCGCACCGAGGAGGCGGCCCTGCGCGTGTCCTGCACCGTCACCGCGGTCCTCGCGCTGGCGGAGAACTACCGGACGCTGCAGGTGGACCTCGACTACCGGGCGGAAGGCGGCCGCGTCTTCGAGGTCGCGCCCTCCTTCCCCGCCGGCTACGAGTTCCTGAGCGCCGCGGTGGAGGCCCCGGTGCCGCACCGCCACGAGGGCCTCGTGGACGGCGTCCTCCGGGTGCAGTTCCCTGCCGGCGTGCCGCCCGGCACGCCGCTGCGCCTGACCGTGCAGCTGATCCGGACCGTCGGATGGCTGTCGCTGGAGGAGGAACTGACCCCGGTCCCCGTGCCCGGCGCCGGGCCCGGCGTGGAGATCGAGGGCCGGCTCGCCGTGCTCGCCGATGAGGAGTTCGAGGTCCGCGACCGCGACCTCACCGGACTCGCCACGGAATCCGTGGACCGTCTCGGTTTCCCCTCCGCCCGCCTCGGCTACACGTGGCGGAAGGGCCCTGCCGGGGGGACGCTCGCGGTCTCCCGCCGGACGCCGGAAGTGTCCGTCCGGCAGGTGGCCGTCGTCGCCCCCGGCCAGAAGTCGGCCGTCTACTCCGGCTATCTGCACTACACGATCCGGCGCGCCGGCGTGCGCGTGTTCCGCTTCACGGTGCCCGGCGGCCACGGCGACCGCCTGCACGTGTCGGGTCCGGGCACGATCGACCCCGTCCGCAAGGCGGGCCCCGACGGCGCGGACCTCTGGGAGGTCTCGCTTCCGAAGCCCGTCCGCGGCGACGTGATCATCCGCCTCTCGCTGGAGGCCGACTACGCCGTCGGGGAGGGGCCGCGGACCTTCGCGGTCCCCGAGGTGAAGGTCCTCGACGTGGACGACGAAACCGGCTATCTGGCCGTGGAGACGGGAGACAACCTGGAAGTCACGGGGGAGCCCGTCGGCCTGCGGGGCATCGGCACGGAGGAGATGGAGCCCGTGTTCGCGCAGGTCGGCCACGTCGCGGGGCGGGGGGTGCTGGCGGCCTGGCAGTACGCCGCGCACCCGTGGTCGCTCGCCGTCGGCGTCCTCCGCCACGAGGACGCCCCGCTCCTCGCGGCCTTCGTGCGGCAGGCGAAGATCATGACCGTGGTGGCCGCCGACGGCACGACGCGCACCCGCGCGTCCTACGTTCTGCTGAACGCGGGCAGCCAGTTCCTGCGGGTCGTCCTGCCCGCGGGCAGCGCCCTGTGGGGCGCCTTCGTCGCGGGCCAGCCCGTGAAGCCCGCCGCGGCGGGCGGGGAGATCCTCGTCCCGCTGGGCCGGTCCGGCGCCGAACCGGTCCCCGTGGTCCTCGTCTACGAGGGAGCCGGCTCGCCGCTCTCCGGTGCGGGGCGACTGGCGCTCGACGCGCCGACGCTGGTCGGCGTGCCGGGCGCGGAGGCGGAGTGGTCGGTGTGGCTGCCCGCGGGATACCGCGTCACCGAGACGGACGGCGTCTTCGGCGCCGCGCCGCCGCCGCTGCCCGAGCCGTGGCTGTTCCGGTTCCTCGCGGCCGGGCTCGCTACGGGCGGCGACCGGGCGACCGCGGCCGCGGCCGTGGAGACGGCCGCGGGCCGCTACCGCGGGCCCGGAGGCGAGGTGCCGCCGCGGTCAAGGGATCCCCATGACCCGGCGCCGCCGCCCGAGCGTCCCGGCGCCGAGCACAGCCGCGCCACCCGGGGAGCCGAGAGCGCACCCGTCGATGACCCCATGCTCCGCGACGCGAAGGTCGAGGACCACAACGAGTCGGACAACGACCTGCCGATGGACGAGTCAAAGCCGGGACCGCAGACGCCGGCGGTCCCGGCGAAGCCCGGCGAAGACACCATCAGCGATGCGCCCTTCGAGGGACCGTCCACCAACGCCGCCATCGGCATCGGCGGGGGATCCGGCGGCGCGTTCGGGGGGCGGGGCGGGCACCGGACGGTGCCGCCGCCGCGCCTCGGCCGCCAGGGCGGCCTCTCCATGGACGTTCCCCTGATCCCCGGTGGGTCCCGCGAGGTCCTGCGGGCGCTCGGGGTCCGCGGTGGCATGACTCTCACCTTCCTCGACTCCGAGGCCCGTGACCGCGGCGCGGCCGCGCTCGCGGTGGGGACGGCGCTGGCCCTCCTCGCCCTCGGGTTCCTCGTGCGGCGGGCCTTCCCGCCGCTCGCGCTGTCGCTCCTCGCGTTGGCGTTCGCCACCGCCGCGCCGGCCATGTTCGGCGCCCGCGACGGGCGCCTCCTCGACGCGGTGGCGCAGGGTGCCGCCGCGGCGTCCGCGCTGTTCATCCTGGCGGGGATCCTCGGGCTCGCGCGGCGCCTCGTGCGGCGGCGGTCCGCGCCCGCCGCGGCCACCGCCCTGCTGCTCGCCGCGCTCCTCGCGGGCCCCGCCTTCGCCGGACCGCCCCCGCCGCCCCCGGCGCCGCCGTCCGACACGGTCTACGTGCCCTACGATCCCTCCGACCCCGCCGGCCTCGACGGGGCGGGCAAGGTGTTCATCCCCTTCTCGCGCTTCCGCGAATTGTGGAACGCCGCCCACCCCGACCGGCGCATCGAGAAGCCCTCGGAGGCGCCGGTGCCGTGGCTCGCCACGGGCGCCGCGATCCGGGTGGCCGTGGAGGAGGAGACGGTCCGCCTGACCGTGGACCTCGACCTCGTCCTGCTCTCGGACGGCTTCGTGCAGGTGGGGCTGCCCTTCGCGCCGGCGGTCGTCGAATCGGCGACCATGGACGGCGTCCCGGTGCTCGTCCTCGCCCGCGAGAAGGAGCACGTGCTGGTGCTCCCCGGGCCGGGGGCGAAGCGGATCACGCTCGTCCTGCGCGCTCCCTACCAGCGGAGCGACTTCCTGTCGGTGCTGCAGATGCCGCGGCCGGCCATCCCCCGGACGCTGCTCGTCGTCGAGGAGCCCTTCGAGGGCGCCGTCGTCAACATCGCCTCTCCCGAGGAACCGGTGAAGGACGGCCGCGACTACCGGGCCCTCCTCGCCGCGGAGGGGAACGCGCTGTTCGTGTCCTGGGGCCGGCGCGCGGACCTCACGCGGCCCGACGCGGCCGCTTCCTGCGAGGTGGAGACGCGCGAGGTCCTCGCGCTCCGCGAGGGGCACTCGGCCCTGCACCTGTGGACGAAGTGGCGCGTCGTCTCCGGCGTCCTCGCCGAGGTGCGCTTCAGCCTCGACCCCGCGTACTCGCTGGTCTCCGTCCACGGGTCGGACGTGGCGGGCCACGAGGTCCGGGACGGCGTTCTCGTCGTGCGGATCGGCCCGCGCGCGGTGCAGGACGGGACGGAGGTCTGGGTGACGGTGGAGAAGGCGGACGGGCGCCGCGCACCGGCGACCGACCTGCCGGCGGTGGCGCCGCTCGACGCCGTGCGCGAGCGCGGTCTCCTCGCGGTGGCCGGCGAGCCCACGCTGCGGCTCACGGTCTCCGGGCCGCGGAACCTCGACCGCGTCGATGCGCGACCCGAGGACTTCCTCTCTCCCCTTCTGCCGGCGGGGATGGCCGTGCACTCGGCGTTCCGCTTCGTCGCGCGGCCGCTCTCGCTCTCGGTGTCCTCGGAGCCCGTGCGGGCCGAGGTGAAGGCCGAGGTCGCCGCGCAGCACCTCATCGAGCGGGAGTGGGTGCGCTCGCGCGCGTGGTTCCGGTTCGAGGTGCGCGGCGACGGGACGTTCGAATTCCCGCTGACCGTGCCGGGCGCCGCGGAGGTGGAGGCGGTGACGGCGGAGGGGCTCGACCGCTGGTGGCGAGACGGCGACGCGCTCGTCGTCTCCACCGCCTCGCCGGTGCGGGGCACCTTCGCCGTGGAGGTGTCCTGGCGCACGCCGCTCGCGCCGGACGTGGTCCGCGTCGACCTGCCCGAGGTCCACGCGCTGAACGCCACCCGCGAGCGCGGCGTGGTCGTCGTCGCCCATGCCCCGGCGCTGTCGCTGACGACCCTCGCCGACGAGGGGCTCACGCGCGAGGACGTCCGGGCCTTCGACGGGCTCCCGGTCCTCGACCCGCGGCAGCGCAACGCCTACGCCTACCGGCACGAGGGCGAGACGTACCGCCTCGCCGTGGCCCGGACGTTCCCGGAGCCGCGCGTCCGGTCGGTGACCGTCACGCGCCTGCAGGTGGAGGACGACCGGGTCGTCGTGGACGTGCTCTTCTCCTTCACGGTGGCGAACGCGGTTTCGGACACCTTCCGCGTGTTCCTGCCGGCGGGCGAGGGGACGGACCCGATCCTCACCGCGGAGCGCCAGCGCAGCGCGACGTTCGCGCCCGCGCGCGTCGGCGACCGCGACGGGACGATGCTGACGCTCACGCTGCAGCAGGCGATGCTCGGCGAGTACCGGTTCGGCCTCACCTACGAGAAGATGCTCGACTCCTCCGGTCGCGTGGAGATCGTCGGGCTCGAACCGCAGGCCGAGAACCCCTCCGCGTTCGTGCTGGCGGCGAACGTCTCCCCGCGGGGGGAGGCGGCCTACGACCGCGCCGAAACGCTGGAGGCCATCGACCCGGCGGGGCTGCCGTTCCTGCCCGCGGGCATGGACCTCAGGCTCATCCAGCGCGCCTGGCGCGCGGCCCGGCCGGAGTGGCGGCTGCCGCTGTCCCTGACCATCTACGGGTTCGCGGAGTTCCCGGACGCGCTCATCACCACCGCGACGATGACCACCGCCGTGGGACGCGACGGCTGGACGCGCAACCGCATGACCTACCGCGTCGTGAACCGGACGCGGCAGTTCCTCGAACTCTCGCTGCCGCAGGGAGCGGTGCTGGAGTCCGTGCAGGTCGGCGGGCGCGGGGTGAAGCCCGGCCGCCGCACCGTGGGCGGCGAGGAGCGCCTCCTCGTCCCGCTCGCGCGGATGCAGCTCGGCGACGTGTCGACGGAGGTGGAGGTGTACTGGACGCGGGCCGTGGGGACCGGCGGGACGCTCCGCGACTTCGCGCTGCTCGAGCCCAGGGTCCACGGTCTCGCCGTGGAGCGGACGTTCTTCACCGTCGCGCTTCCCGAGGGGTACCGCTACTCCTTCGACGGCAACATGCAGCCCACGGTGAAGGAGGCGCAGCAGGCCTGGGAGGTGGAGAAGCTGACCGAGGAGTTCGAGCGTCTGAAGGCCGTGCAGTCCCGCGGCAGCAACTTCGAGAAGGCCCGGGCCGAGGAGAACCTCCAGACGCTGCAGCGCGAGATCGAGGAGCGCAACGATCAGGCGCTCTCCGCGCTGGAGAGCTCCCTCGGCACGCTCTCGGACAAGGACTTCGAGGATCTGAACAAGGAGCAGCGCGCGGAGCTGCGCAAGCAGGTGGAGGTGCTCTCGCAGAAACTGCGCCAGCAGGAGAAGGAGATCGTCGCCGCGCGGGGAGACGACGGCGACGTCCGCGCGCGCCCGGAGAACGTCTACGACGAGACCCGGCGGGTCGCGGAGGAGCAGGCGGAGCAGCAGTACCGGTTCCGGGGGAAGCGGAACCTCCGGGCCCAGGGCTGGGCCAGCAATGCCGCGCCGCAGGAGGCGCAGACGGACATGGAGCCCGGCCAGACGGCCGAGGACTTCACCTACGGCGGCGAGGAGGTGCTGAAGGTGCAGGGAGCGCTCGACCGGCTGGCCGACAACCGCGGGGCCTATGCGGCCTTCGGGTTCCTCGTCGTGCCGCAGGGACAGGCGGGCCAGCCGCCGGCGGGACCCGCGCCCGCCACGGTGCTCCCGCCACCCCCCGCGCCGCCGGGGGGCGGGGAGGCGCCGCCGCCGCCGTCCTCCGGTGGCGGGGACGGGGGTGGCTGGGAAGGCGCCGGGCGGGACGGCGGCCGGCTCGCGCCGGCGCCCGAGGCGCGTGCGGGCCTTCTCTCGCTCTCCGTCCACGTTCCCGTGGGTGGCGTCGTCCACGAGTTCGAGAAGCTGAACGGCGGAGCGGCGCTCCGGGTGTCCGTGGGCAAGCCCGGCGCCGGGCGCGGTCTCGCGGCGTTCGGTCTCTTCGCGGCCGTGGCCCTGGTCCTCTTCGCGGCGGGATTCTTCGCCGCCCGGCGCCGCCGGCGCGCGCGCTGACCTCAGCGGCCTTGCATGGCGGGCGCTTCTGGACTACCCTGTCCGGAGCGCTCGCCGTGGCGGCAGGTCCGGCGGGGCGCGTTCCGCGAGGTGCGCGATGAGCAAGTTCACTCCCGTCTACGAGAAGGCCCGCGACGTCGTGCAGGCGCAGAAGTACGCCGAGCCCGACTGGCAGAAGCTCCTGAAGAAGACCCTCGGTATCGACAAGCTGCTGGGGCCCAAGGGCTTCGACACGACCTACGCCGATGCCCCCGGGAAGATCCGGGACGAGCTCGGCAAGAAGGCCCACGGCGCCTTCAAGGCGTTCTTCGTGGGCGGGGGCGTCGGCGACGTCCTCTACAACGCCAGCGTGAACAAGGACTCGTCCGGCACGACGAACGAGCGCGCCGCGGCGCTCAAGATGCTCGTGCACCTGTACCGGGCGCAGAAGAAGGGCGGGCAGGACGTGTGGGTGTACTCCCCGCCGAAGGGCCACACGAAGCACGTGTTCGACGAGATCGTCGGCCCCGAGGGCACGGTGAAGAAGCGCCTCGGGATGATGGACGAGATCTTCTCGGCCGGCGAGCGGGATCTCATGTGCAACGCCCTCTCCGTCGCCCTGAAGGTGAGCCAGGACGCCCTCGTGAAGCTGGATGACAACAAAGCGTCCACCACCGATGTCGTGAAGCGCTGGTTCTTCGACGAGGACAGCAAGGACGGCGACCTCGCGGGGACGATCACGATCCTGAAGGACGGTCTGAAGAAGATCGCCGCCGGCTGCAACTCGGCGTCGCTGGTGTTCACCGACTACCTCGACTGGCGGAAGCAGCGCAACGACTACTACGGGGCGGCCTTCCGCGGCGGGGAGGGCGGCGGGTTCCCGGTCATCTACCTCGAGGGGGCGTTCACCCGCCTCAAGGGCAACAGCGGGAAGCTCTGGCTCTGCGCGGAGACCATCGTCCACGAGTTCTCCCACCACGAGGTCAGCACCCAGGACCACCGGTACGACGACGCGGGGCTCAAGCCGAACAAGGCCGCATTCCCCTACGCGAAGGCGATCGAGAACGCGGACTCCTGGGGCTACTTCATCCTGGACCTGGCGGGGTACCTGTCGACGAGCGACCGCAACAAGGTGCTGAGATAAGGGGGCGACCATGACCGACGGGCCCGAAGGCGTGTCCGGCAAGCGGGTGGGGCCGCCGGCGGTCCCCCCGGTGACCATCGGGGGCATCCGCTTCGAGGCGCTGCACTGGACGCGGGAGCGCGGCCTGCCGCAGAACGGCGGCTACGTGGCCGCGCTCGAGGCGGCGACGGGGAAGGAGCTCTGGACGGCGCGGATCTACGAGATCGTCTACGACCCGGCGCTGGAGAGCGACGTGCAGGACGTCTTCATCCGCTCGATGTCCAGGACCCTCTTCGGGGGGCGGCTGAAGATCACCGACGAGCGAGGCCGGCGCTGGCTCCTCGATCCGGCGACCCGCAAGGTCGAGGCCCGCTGACATGGCGCGCCTCGGTCTGCTCGCGGTGCTTCTCGCGTCCCTCGCCTGCGCCCGGGACCCCGCCCCCCCCCCCGCGCCCGCCCCCGCGGCCCCCCCCCCCCCCGGGGCCCCCCCCGCCCCCC
>JADHED010001233.1_pt1 | contig 23252 bp, 15 predicted proteins | sample 8952041 | NCBI WGS metagenome assembly JADHED01 (sample SAMN16124423, study PRJNA663239) | bioreactor sludge metagenome | isolation source: sludge (control) | place: India:Bengaluru | collected 2018-09-08
ACCCGCCCACGCCGATGAACTTCGAGAGCGGCCTCGCGAAGATCGCGTTCGTCGCAAACGACTGCGGCGCCAAGGCCGCCTTCACGACGCGCGGCTTCCTCAAGTCGTACCAGCTGCTGATGGCCAAGCGGCGGCTGGAGTCGCTCTGGCGCTCCGGCCCGGCGCTCCCCGACCTGCAGTGGGTCACGACCGACGACGTGCGCGACCAGGCGTCGCCCGCCTTCCGCAACCGGATGCACGAGACGCTCTTCCTGCAGTACACGTCGGGGTCCACGAGCGACCCGAAGGGCGTCGTCGTCACAAACGAGAACCTGGTGCAGAACAGCCACGCGACGCTGACGCACGTCCCGGTGTGCGTCTCCTGGCTGCCGCAGTACCACGACATGGGGCTGATCGGGTACTACCTGTTCCCGCTCGTCGAGGGCGGCACGGTGTACGGCTTCTCGCCGCTCAACTTCCTCAAGCGGCCCGCGCTCTGGCTGCAGACGATCAGCAAGGTCCGCAGCACGATCACCTCGTCGCCCAACTTCGGGTTCGAGTACTGCCTCGATCGCGAGAAGCTGCCCGACTCCGAGTGCGAGGGGCTCGACCTCAGCTCGCTGCAGTTCATGATGAACGCGGCGGAGCCGGTCCGGGCGGAGACCTACCTCGGCTTCTTCGAGCGCTTCGAGCCGTACGGCCTGACGCGCGACGCCCACGTGGTCGCGTTCGGCCTGGCCGAGGCGACGCTCTGCGTGTCGAACTGGGGCCGGCAGGTCGTGGCCGTCAACAAGCAGCTGCTGCAGCAGCGCAAGCTGCACCTCGAGAGCTACCAGCCGCGGAACAACAACCAGGTCCGGCTCGTCAGCTGCGGCAAGGCGCTCAAGGGGGTGATCACGCGGATCGTCGACCCCGAGACCGGCTGCGCGCTGCCGGAGAAGGAGATCGGCGAGATCTGGGTCGGCGGCCCCGGCCGCTGCGCGGGCTACTGGAATCGCCCGGACATGACCCGGGAGCAGTTCCACGCGCGCATCGCGAACGAGCCCGGGAACGAGACGCTGCACTTTCGCACGGGCGACCTCGGGTTCATGTTCGAGGGCGAGATCTTCGTCTGCGGCCGCATCAAGGACATGATCATCATCCGCGGGGTCAACTACTACCCGCAGGACATCGAGGCGATCGTCAAGGCGGCCGCACCCGATCTGCGCAAGTGCGAGGTCGCGGCCTTCTCGGTGGACGCCGGGGGCGAGGCGCTGGTCGTCCTCGCCGAGGTGCGCAAGGCGGACAAGCCGCCCGACATGGCCGCGATGGCGCGCGCGATCCGAACCCAGTACTACATCGAGCCGCACACGATCGCGCTGGTCCCGCGCGGGACGGTCGCGAAGACGACGTCGGGCAAGCTGGCCCGCAGCCAGACCCGCCAGCGCTGGCTCGACGGCGAGCTGGAAGTCGTCGCGTCCTGGACGGCCGCGCGCGACGGCGCGCCGCCGGTCGAGTTCTCGGGGCTGCGCGACCGCTTCCAGTACATCGTCACGCTGTACAACCTGACCGGCCGCGAGGAGTACACCTTCGCGGAGCTGGGCATCGACTCGCTGACGCTGGTCCGGCTGCTCGAGGACATCAAGCAGCTGCTCGAGGAGCACGGCGCGGGCGCGCTGGTCCGGGACGTGGACGTCCGGCTGCTGCAGCGGCTGACGGTGGCGGAGTTCTTCTCGCTGGTGGACCAGTTCGAGAAGTCGTCCAGCGAGCCGATCCTCGCGCTGCGCTACGTGCTGCGCCGCGTGCAGGAGGAGCACGAGAGCTACGAGCGCGAGTGCATGCGCGCGGACGCGGAGTTCAAGGCCAACGCCTTCGAGGTCGAGCAGGCGGCGGAGCCGGTGCGCAACGTGCTGCTGACGGGCGTGACCGGCTTCTTCGGGCCGTTCCTGCTGGCCAAGCTGCTGGAGCGGACCCCGTACGCGTACTACACGCTGACCCGGGCGACCGACCCGGTGCACGGCATGGACCGCATCAAGTCCGCGCTGCGGCGCTCGAAGCTGCTGACGCCCTCGCTCGAGGGGGAGCTGGAGCGGCGCGTCCACGTGGTCTGCGGCAACCTGACCCGGCACAACCTCGGCCTGACGACCGACCAGTGGCGGACGCTCAGCGGCAAGGTCCAGGCGATCTGCCACAACGGGGCGCTCGTCAACTACGTGCTGAACTACGACGCGCTGCGCCCCGCGAACGTGGACGGCACCCGCGAGATCCTGCGCTTCGCCTTCAGCGGCGCGCCCAAGCAGTTCCACCTCGTCTCGAGCACCTTCATCTACGGCTGGACCGTCAAGCCGATGCTGTTCGAGTCGGACAACAACAAGGACATGGAGAACCTGGACTTCGGCTACGCGCAGTCGAAGTGGGTCGCCGAGCAGCTGGTGCTCGACGCCGAGAAGCAGGGGCTCGACGTCCGGATCTACCGGCCGTCGCTGATCTCCGCCTCGTCGAGCGGCGTCGGCAGCCGGGACGACATCGCCGTCCGGCTGCTCGCGTTCATGATGCGGCACGGGATCGGCGTGCTCGCGCGCAACCAGGTCAGCTTCCTGCCGGTGGACATCACGGCCGACAACATCGCGCTGATCGTGGGCCAGCCGAAGATCCCGCAGCGCACGCTGCACGTGACGGTCGACAACTACTACAACATGATCGACGTCACGAAGGTCATCGCGCGCAAGTACGGGTACACGTTCGACTACTACGAGATCCCGCAGTTCATGGAGCAGATGAACCGGATCTGCACGCAGGACGACCTGCTCTACCCGCTGACCGACTTCTTCATCCGCTCGCAGGACAAGCTCGCCGCCATGCAGCACAAGCGCTACAACAACGACGGCTACCGCCGCGTGCGCGACGAGATCGGCGGCCGCCCCGAGCCGTCGCTGGACGAGACGGTCACGTACATCGTCGAGTACATGCTGCGCGAGGGGATCGTCCCGCCGGCGGGCGCGGCGCCGGGGGAGGCGCGGCCGAAGGTCGAGGCCTGACGGGACCCGGGGTCCGTGCGAGGGGCCGCCCGCGCTACACTCGGCGCGGGAGGCCTCGTGCGCCCGATCCCGGCCCTCCGAGTCGCTGCCGTCGTCTGGCTCGCCGCCTGGCTCGCCGCCTCGTTGTGCAGCGTCGCCGTCGCCCTCTCCGGTGGCGCGGAGATCGTCCGCACCGACGCCACGGAGATCGCCCGCTCCGCCGTCGCGGAGATCGTCCTCACCGACGGTGCACCGTCGCCGGTCGCGTTCGCGGCGCCCGAAGGCGGCCTGCCGCGCGTGCGCGGGACCGTCGCCTTCGGCCCGCGCGGCCTCGCGCTGGACCTCGTCGTCGAGGACGGGCACTTCGTCGGCCGGCAGCGCGCGTGGCGCGCGGGCGACGGGCTCCTCGTGAACGTGGCCGTTCCCGGGGCCGACGAAGGCCGCGCCACCGCGAACGTCTACGGGCTCGGGTTCTCGCTCGAGGACGGCGCGCCGCGCGGCACGCTCGTGTTCGACGCGGGAAGCTGGCCGATGCGGGCGCTCCCGGAACTGACGCCCGCGATCGACGTCGACGCCGCGGCCGGCACCGCACGCTACCGCGTGGAGATCCCGTGGGCCGTCGTCTCGCGCGCGCGGCCCTGGCTCGACGAGCGGCTCGGCCTCAACCTCGTGTACGTCAGCCGCGCGGCCGACGGCGCGCGCCGCTTCGCCAAGCTCGTCGAGGACCCGGACTTCGACACGGAACGCACGCCGCTCCGCCGCTTCGTCCCGCTCCGGCTGCGCCCGTCGCCCGGGACGGGGCCGCTGCTCGCCCTGGCGGTGGCCGACCGTTCGCCCCGCGACGCGACCGACGTCGAGGTCTTCGTGCGCACGCCCAAGCCGGGCCCCGTGACGGTGAAGGTCAGGTCGTCGCTGGTTGCGGGCGGGAGGACGTTGTCGCGGCGGAAGCTGCGCGTCGTGACGTCGCCCGACGGGTCCGGAGCCTGCGCCGGACGCGCGACGCTGCGCCTGCCGTTCTCGGATTTCGGCGACGGCTCGATGTTGGACGGCAGACCGTTGCGCCCCGCGGTGCCGCCCGGCGGCGACACCTTCCGGATCGACGCGTCGTTCGACGCGGGCACGAAGGGCCGCTGGCCCGCCGCGGCAACCGAGGTGGTGACGACCCGTTCCGGCGTGACGCTGGAGGTCGCCGACGGCGTCGCCGACCTGGCCTTGGCGCCCGGCACCGTCGACCCCCGCACGGCCGCCGTCGCGTGGGCGCTGCGGGCGCTCGTGCGCCGCCGCGACGCGGAGTTCGCCGCGCGCGTGCCGCGGGCGGACCCGGCGCGCGTGAGCGCGCTCGATGCCGACGTCGACGGCCTCGCGCGCGCGCTGGCCCGCAAGGCGGACGTGTACGCCGCGCCGGGCCTGCTCCCGGCGGGGTTCGAATCCACGGCGGACGGGAGCCCGCAGGCGTTCTCGCTCTTCGCGGCCGAGGGGCTCGCCGGCGCGCCCGCCTGCGACCTGTTGCTCGCGCTCCACGGCAGCGGCGTCGACGAGATCCCGTTCACGAAGCGTTACGGCGACGCGCTCGGCGCCCCCGGCCTCGTCGTCGCCGGGGTGCGCGGCCGGTCGCTCTCCGACTGGTACGTGGGCGCGACCGAGCAGGACGCGCTCGACGCGATCGCCGCCGTGAAGCGGATCTTCCCGGTGCGACGCGTGTTCGTGCTCGGCTTCTCGATGGGCGGCTACGGCGCGTACCGGCTCGCCCTGCGCCACCCCGGCGTGTTCGCCGGCGCCGTCGTGCTGTCGGGCGTCCCGTACCAGCCGTGGACCGAGGACCCGGCGCTCGACCTGCGGCCGCTCGCGGCGGCCGCGCCGGAGGTGCCCTTCCTGGTCGTGCACGGCGCGGCCGACACCGCCCTCCCGATCGGCCCGACGGACGCGTTCGTGGAGGCGCTGCGCGCGGCCGGGCACGAGGTCGAGTACCGGCGCCTCGACGGCGCCGCGCACGGGGACGTGGACACGATGCCGATCGTCCGCGAGTGGCTCGGCCGGCGCTGATCGCGCCGGACGGCGTGAACGGCGGTGTCGCGCGGCGGAGGATCCGCGGCAGAGGATTCGCGGCGGCGGTATCCTCCTCCCGCCGGCGCGGGGCGCGCCGGGAGGAGCCGTCCCATGCGCGACGCGACCAGCACCGACCCGCGGGTCGACGCGTACATCGCCGCAGCCGAAGAGTTCGCCCGGACGATCCTCGCGCACGTGCGCGCGCTCGTGCACGCCGCCTGCCCCTCCGCCGAGGAGACGATCAAGTGGGGCTTCCCGCATTTCATGTACGGGGGCGCGATCCTCTGCGGCATGGCGGCGTTCAAGCAGCACTGCGCGATCGGCTTCCGGCTCGGCGAGCTGATGGAGATCGAGCCGAAGAACGGAGAGGCGATGGGCCAGCTGGGCCGGATCGGCGCGCTGCGCGACCTGCCCTCCGACCGGCGCTTCACCGCGCTCGTCAAGCAGGCGGTCCAGCTCGCGGACAGCGGCGCGAAGCGGCCCAGCGCGCAGCGCGCGCGCGGCGCCGCCCGGGCCGTCGCGCTGCCGGACGACTTCACCGCCGCGCTGAGCCTGAGGAAGAACGCCAGGGCGCGAGCCGCCTTCGACGCGCTCAGCCCCTCGCACCGCAACGAGTACGTGGAGTGGATCACCGAGGCGAAGCGGCCCGAGACGCGCGCCCGCCGGATCGCGACCTCCCTCGAATGGCTGGCCGAAGGGAAGTCGCGCAATTGGAAGTACTCGTAGGGCCGCGGCCTCCTGCGCGGAGCGCAGGATGGCCGCCCTCGCGGCGGCGGTCACGACGAGATGACGAGGAGAGACACATGGTCCGCCCCCACGACGTCCCGCCCCCGTCCTGGTTCCTGCCGCACCTCGAAGCGGCGCTGCGCGACATCGAGCAGGTCGCCGCCACGATGCCGCTGGACACCCCCGTGCCCGGCTGCCCGGGCTGGGACCTGCGGCAGCTCGTGCAGCACGCCGGCGACGTCCACCGCTGGGCGCGCGGCGCGATCGTGGAAAAGCACCCGGACACGCCCGAGGTCGCGGGGCCCGCGGACCAGGCCGCGCTCGTCCGCTGGTATCGCGAGGGCGCGGACGCGCTGCTGGACACGCTGCGCCGCGTGGATCCGGACGAGGAGTGCTGGGGCTTCGGCCGGCACCCGCGCACGGCCGCGTTCTGGTTCCGGCGCCAGGCGCACGAGAACGCCGTGCACGCGTGGGACGCGTGGCAGGCGGCGGGCCGGGAGTGCCCGTTCGAGCGCGCGCTCGCGCTCGACGGCGTGGACGAGGTCGTGACGATCTTCTTCCCGCGGCAGGTGCGGCTGCGCCGGATCGCGCCGCTCGCGGCGTCGCTCGCTCTCGAGCCGGCGGACGGGGACGGCCGGCGCTGGGTGCTCGCCGGCGACGGCACCGGCGACGACTCGCGCGGGGACGCGCCCGCCGTGGCGACGGTCGCCGGGCCGGCCGACGCGCTCCTGCTGCTGGCGTGGGGCCGCGTCGGGCTCGACGACCCGCGGCTCGCCGTCGCCGGCGATCGCGCGGCCGCGCAGTCCGTGATCGAGACCGCGCTCACCCCGTAGCCAACCCGGCCCCCACGACGGCCCGCGGAACTCGACGGGAGAACCCCCGAAATCCCACACCTCGGGGGGGAGAAGGGTCGAATTCCCACACTTGGGCCCGTGTGTGGCGCGCGGCGCACGCCGATGCCGTCGTCGGGCTGTTCGCCAGCGTCCGTAAAGTCCCGAGGAGGCTCCGGATCCCCGGACTTCGTGGGCTTTCTGGCGGCCGAAAGCGGCGGCCTGTGGGAAAAGAGGGGTTCTCACCTGCGAGGTGTGGGAATTCGGGCCCTCTGCCTCAGCGCTCGACCGTGTTTGGCGGGCGACGCGTCCACGCGCCCACGCGCCGACTCCCCGCGCGTCCACGCGCCCACGCGGTGACGCGCCGACGCGATGACGCGCCGACGCGAACGACGCGCCGATGCGGTGACGCGCCGACCCGCTGACGCGCCGACCCGGTGACGCGCCGAGGCCGACGGCAGGGGATCAGCCGCAGAGCTTCGCGGCCTTCGCGGGGTCGCGGAGGACGCCGACGTAGTACGCCATCAGCTGCCGCGCGAACGGCCGGTCCGGCTCCGGGATCAGCGCGCCGGCGTCGGCGATCCACCCGTCGGTGCACGCCGCCTCGGGGCCCGGCGCCGCGGCGCACGCGAGCAGCCGGCCGAACGCGGCGCGATAGGCCTCGAACTGCGCGCGGTCGAGCGGCGGCCCGTGCCCCGGCACGAGCGCCGCGAAGTCCTGCCGCGCCAGCCGGCCCAGCGCGTCGTTCCAGCGCCGCGGGCACGCGGTGTCGAGGAACGGCACGGGCAGCGTGACGAGATCGCCGGCGACGAGGACCCGCGTCGCGGGGTCGAACAGCCAGACGTCCCCGGCCGTGACCGCGTGCGTCTCGAGGCCCAGCCGCAGGTCCCGGCCGGCCAGCGTGATCGCGCCCGCCGCGCGGACCACCTCGTCCGGCGCGAGCGCGTCGCCCGCGTCGATCAGCGCGAGTTCGGCGCGGAGCGGCTCCTGGGCCCCGGCGTCCTTCGTCGACGCGAGCAGCTGCTCGAGCTGCTTCCGGTACTCGGCGAGGAAGCCGCCGCGGGCCTCCTGCAGCGCGCCGCTCGCGTGGACCCGCACGCCGGGGAACGCGCGGCGCAGCCGCGGGTTGCCGCCGACGTGATCGAGGTGCCAGTGCGTGTTGACGACGGCGCGCACGGGTTTCCCGGCCGCGCGCGCGAACGCGACGAGGGCGTCCGCGTGCTCGGCGTGCCGCCCCGTGTCCACCACGACGAGCCCATCGCGCCCTTCCAGGACCACGCTGTTGCCGTCGGGCTGCGATCCCGGCACGAACCGGCCGGGGAGCAGGTGGACGCCGGGGGCGATGAGCGTCGTGCGCGGCGGCGCCGGCGTCGCGGCGGACGCCACCGGCGTGGCGGGCGGCGGCGCCGGGCTCGGGCCGGGCGTTTCCGCCGTCATCGCGCACGGCGCGAGCGCGGCGACCAGGACGAGCCAGACACCGAAACCGCGAGCCCGCATCGCGCACCTCCCGGTCGAAGGCTACCGGCCGTCGAGGGGGTTTCCGCGCGGAGTTCGACGAGAGGCCGCCGGCGCCCTTCCAGCGGCGACGATCGGGACGTGGGGTCAGCGGCTCGGGACGACCGGCTCAGCGGTTCGGGAGGGCCGGCTCGGCCGGCTCGGCCGGCGACACGCCCGGCAACACGGCGGCCCCGGCCGCCTCGCCGGGCAACACGGGCGTGCCGGGCCGGGCCGGGATCCAGCGCCGCAGCAGCGCCACGAGCGCGTCGGCGAGGATCGGCTTGGACAGGTAGTCGTCCATCCCGGCCGCGAGGCAGCGCTCGCGGTCGCCGGACATCGCGCGCGCCGTGACGGCGATCACGGGCGTGTGGCCGCCCGCCGCCTCGCGCCGCCGGATGCCGCGCGTCGCGTCGAGGCCGTCGAGGCCCGGCATCTCGCAGTCCATGAGGACGATGTCGAACGCGCCCGGCGACCAGGCGGCCAGCGCCTCGTGCCCGTCGCCCGCGCACGTCACGCGGCAGCCCAGCCGCTCGAGCATCCGCCGCAGCACGAGCTGGTTCACCGGGTTGTCGTCCGCCACGAGGACACGCGCGTCGAAGCGCGTCGCGTCCCGGCCCGTCGGCGACGTGTCGGCGTCCTCCGCGTCGGGCGCGGCCGGCAGCGGCAGCCGCGCCCAGAACGTCGATCCGCGCCCGGGCTCGCTGTCGACCCCGACGGTCCCGCCCATCAGCGAGCACAGGTGGCGCGCGATCGCGAGCCCGAGGCCGGTGCCGCCGAAGCGCCGCGCGGTGGACGTGTCCACCTGCGTGTACTGCTCGAACAGCGCGGACTGCCGTTCGCGCGGGATCCCGATCCCGGTGTCGGCGACCTCGATCCGCCAGGCGCCGTCCTCGAGCGCGCGCGCGCGGATCGCGATGCTCCCCGCGGGCGTGAACTTGAGGGCGTTGCTCGCGAAGTTCAGCACGACCTGCCGCACGCGCGTGGGGTCGCCCAGCACTCGCCGGGGCGCGTCGTCCGGGAACTCGACCGACAGCGCCAGCCCCTTGCCCTCCGCCACGGGGCGGAGCAGGGCCGCGACGGTGGTGAGCAGCGCGCGCAGGTCGAACGAGATCGACTCGACCTGCATCTTGCCCGCCTCGATCTTCGTGTAGTCGAGGATGTCGTTGATGATCGCGAGCAGGTTCTCGGCGGCGCGCCGCGCGACGAGCAGGTCCTCGCGCTGCGGGCCGGAGAGGCCGGAGTCCAGCACGAGGTCGGTCATGCCGATCACGCCGTTGAGCGGCGTGCGGATCTCGTGGCTCATGTTGGCCAGGAAGTCCGTCCGCGCCTGCGCGGCCCGCCGCGCGGCGTCGCGCTCGCGGCTCAGCTCGATCGTGCGCTCGGCGACCTTCTCCTCGAGCTGCGCCGCACGACGGCGCAGGCGCCGCGTGCGCGCGCTGGAGAGCGCGCCGAGGGCGACCGTCCCCGCCACCCCGCACAGCACGTAGAACGGCACCGTCTCGTAGAAGTGCGGCGCGATCGAGAACGCGACCGACGCGCCCTTGCGGTCCCACGCGCCGGCGCCGTTCGACGCGTAGACCACGAACCGGTAGTCGCCCGGCGGCAGGTTCTCGTAGACGGTCGAGCGCGACGTCCGGTTCTCGTTCCAGCGCTCGTCGAACCCCTCGAGCCGGTAGCGGAAGCGCACCCGGCCGGGCACCGACAGGTTGGCGGACGTGAACTGGATCTCGACGCGGCCGCGGCCCGGCGGGAACGACGAGCGCGCGGTGCGTGCGTCGGCCGCGCGGCCGTCCACCGAGAGCGCCGTGATCACGGCCGGCGGCGCGTGCAGGTTCAGGGCGAGGCGCGCCGGGTCCACCACCGAGACGCCCTGCGACGTCGTGAACCAGAGCCGGCCGTCCGCCGAGCGCGCGGCGCCGGGCTGCGCGCGGTCCTGGCAGAAGTTGCTGCGCAGCCCGTCCCGCGTGTTGTACACGCGCACCTGCCGCACGACGGGCGCGCCGTCCTGGACGACGAGGTCGCGCGGCTCGAACGAGAAGATGCCGCCGTGGCTGCCGGCCCAGATCCGGCCCTCGTCGTCCTCGAGCAGCTGCTGCACGAAGTCGTCGGGCAGCCCGTGCTCGCGCCGGAACAGGGTGGCGGTCCCGGACCCGGAGGAGAGACGGGCCAGGCCCGAGCCGGCCATGCCGATCCAGAGCGTCCCGTCGCGCGCCGCAAGGAACGACGCGACGACCTCCTGGTCCTCGGCGGTCTCCCAGACGCTCTCGAACCGGTCCCCCGTGCGGCGCACGACGCCGCGCGACGTGCCGACGTACAGCCCCGCGGCGGCGTCGCCGAACAGGAGCCGGGGACGGCCGAAGCGCCCGGCGTCGTAACCGCGCGCCTCGGTGACGACGCCGTCCCGGTAGAGGAGGACGCGCTCGTTCACGAGCAGCCAGAGGCCGCCGCCGCGCGCGGCCACCAGCGACGCGACGGGCCCCGCGTGGGCGCGCGGGAGCGGCCGCGGGACGACGCGTCTTTCGCGCAGGACCGCGAGCCCCCGATCGGTCGCGAACCACACCCGCCCCTCGCCGTCCTCGGCGATCGCCTCGACGCGGCGGTCCCGGAGCGGGCCGTCGGGATCCAGCGGTGTCCACGACGAGCCGGAGGAGACGTCCGGCCCCGACTCGCTGTAGGCCACGAACACGCGGCCGTGGCGATCGGGCAGCACGGCCACCGCGTCGTTGCGCCGCAGCCCCTCGAAGTCCGTGAACGTCAGCACGCTCGGCACGCGGAACCGGTTGAGGCCGCCGCCCCGCGTCCCGGCCCAGACGCTGCCGTCGCGGTCCTCGAAGAACGTGAAGATCTCCTCGTCGCTCAGGCCCTCGCGCCGCGTGAAGACGCTGAAGTGCTCGCCGTCCCAGCGCAGGATGCCGCGGCGGGTGCCGACCCAGAGCGCGTCGTCGCGGTCGACGAGGAGGTCCGTGATGATGCTGTGCGCCGGCAGGCCGGACGGCAGCGTCCTCCGGGCCCAGGGGCCGCCGTCGCTCGTGAACAGCCCGTCCGTCGTCGCGGCCCAGAGGCGCCCGCGGTAGCGGCGCACCGCGTACACCACCGTGTCGGGCAGGCTGTCCGCCGCGCCCACGACCTCGACCCGGCCGTCGGGGTGACGCCGCTGCACGCGCCCGCCGGCGGCGACGAGCAGCGCGCCCCCGGGCTCCGGCTGGATGTCGAACACGCGGCCGTCGAACGTGCCCGCGCGGACGAGGCGGTCCCCCTCGACCCGGTAGAGCCGGCCGGAGATCCCCGCCCAGACGGTGCCCGACGCGTCCTCGCGCAGCACCCGCACGATCGCGGCGCCGGGGTCGTCGTCGTAGCGCAGCGTGCGCACGACCCCACGCGCGAAGCGGTGGACGCGCCCCTCGTCGGTCCCGACCCACACCGACCCGTCGGACGCCGCCATCACCGCGCGCACCCCGATCCGCGCGAGGGACGGCGCCTCGGGAGGCGCGACCCGCAGGAAGTGGAGGCCGTCGAAGCGGGCGAGTCCGCCCTCGGTGCCGACCCAGAGGAAGCCGTCCTCGTCCTGCGCGATCGCCTGGACCTTGTCGTGGGGCAGTCCGGCGTCGGCCGCCCAGCGGTCGGCGACGTACTGCGTCAGCTCCCGGTGGTGGTGCGGCCCGGCCCCCGGGGTCGGGTGCGCCGCGGCGCCGGGGAGCGCCGCCAGGCCGGCGAGGCACAGCCCGGCCGCGGCCGCGGCGGCGCGCAGCGAACGCGCGCACGCACCCTCGGACCGGGGCGGCGGCGCGGCAGGGCGGGTCGGGCGCCCGCCGATGCCGGCGTCGATCGACGACCGTGCCATCGGTATCCTCTGTATGACCAGAACATAGGTCCGTCCGCAGCGGCGTCCCCACTTACGTGTCGGACAAAGACCGCTGCCGAGGAGCACGATGCCGGCCGACGACGTGGCGGGCTGGATCCGGGCGTTCTTCGAGGGCTCGTGGCTCGTCCCGGGCTGGAACGCGCGGCGGGACCGGCTGCTGGCCGGCCGGCCGGCCCAGGAGCGCGAGGCGCTGCGCGAGCGTCTCGACCGCCTCGGACGGCGGATCGCGCCCGAGTGGGCGCGCGACAACGCCGTGCGCCGCATCGACAACCGGGACCTCGAGGCGTGGGGCGCCCGGCTGGCGGCGGCGCAGGGGGAGAGGACCCCGCACCTCGAGCAGGTGCTCGCGCAGATCGAGGCGGAGGTCGACGCGCGCCTCGGTTGACGTCCCGCTACGGGCGGGGCGGCAGGACCTCGATCCAGTAGTCGTCCGGGTCGTTGATGAAGTAGATCCCCATCTGCGGGTTCTCGTAGCAGATGCAGCCCATCGCCGCGTGCTTCGCGTGCGCCGCCGCGTAGTCGTCGGTGGTCAGCGCGAGGTGGAACTCGTTGTCGCCGAGGTTGTACGGCTCGGTCCGGTCCCGCAGCCAGGTCAGCTCCAGCCGGTGCGCCGTGGCCCCGTCGCCGAGGTAGACGATGACGAAGCGGCCGTCCGGCGCGGCGATGCGCCGCGTCTCGGCGAGCCCCAGCGCCTCGCGGTAGAAGTCGAGGCTCCGCTGCAGGTCGAACACGTTGATGTTGTTGTGCGCGAATCGGAACGTCATCGGCCTGACACCTCCTCGGGAATCGACCGGGGATGGGGGATTATGCGGCGGCGGGGCGGAGGACGCGCGGCGGGGCGGATGGCGCGCGGCGCGGGGCCGGGCGAGACTCGTCGCGCGGCCGGGCGGAGAGCCGCTCGACGCGAGCCGGTGTCGAGCCGAGGAGCGACACATGGAACGACGCAGGCTGGGCAAGGACGGTCCGCACGTGGCGGCGCTCGGGCTGGGCTGCATGGGGATGTCGGACCTCTACGGCCCCGCGGACCGGGCCGAGAGCCTCGCGACGATCCACGCGGCGCTCGACGCGGGCCTCGACCTGCTCGACACGGGCGACTTCTACGGGATGGGGGACAACGAACTCCTGCTGCGCGAGGCCCTGGCGGGCCGCCGGCGGGACTCGGTCTGCCTGTCGGTGAAGTTCGGGGCGTTGCGCGACGCGGCGGGGGGCTGGACCGGCGTGGACGGGCGCCCCGCGGCGGTGAAGAACTTCCTCGCCTACTCGCTGCGGCGCCTCGGCACGGACTACGTGGACATCTACCGCCTCGCCCGGGTCGACCCGGCGGTCCCGATCGAGGACACGATCGGCGCCATCGCCGGCGAGGTCCGGGCCGGGCGCGTCCGTTACGTCGGGCTGTCCGAGACCGGGGCCGAGACGCTGCGCCGGGCCGCCGCCGTCCACGCGATCTGCGACCTGCAGATCGAGTACTCGCTGATGTCGCGCGGCATCGAGGACGAGATCCTGCCCGCCGCGCGCGAACTGGGGATCGGCGTCACCGCGTACGGCGTGCTCTCGCGCGGCCTGCTCTCGGGTCACTGGTCGAAGGAACGGGTCCCCGGGCCGGGGGACTTCCGGGGCTTCATCCCCCGCTTCGCCCCGCGGAACCTCGAGCGCAACCTGGCCCTCGTCGAGGCGCTGCGCGCCGTCGCCGACGAGAAGCGCACGACCGTCTCCGCGCTCGCGATCGCGTGGGTCCTCTCGCGGGGCGCGGACATCGTCCCGCTGGTCGGCGCGCGTCGCCGCGAGCGGCTGGCCGAGGCGCTCGCCGCCGCCGACCTCTGCCTTTCCGAGGCCGATCTCGTCCGCCTCGAGGCCGCCGTCCCCCCGGGGGCCGTCGCCGGGGAGCGCTACCCGGCCCCGCAGATGCGGCACCTGGACAGCGAGCGGGGCCGTCGAACGTCTGGCTAACCAAGGTCTTAGCCGGCCGGGAACCCTGCAAGAAACCCGCCCGCGGACCGGGGTGATGCGATAACCTATTGACAGGCCGTGCCTCGTACGGCGACTGGTCGCGGTGGGCCGGCCCCAGGGCCGGCCCGGCCGGGCCCGGAGGAGCCTGCTCTTGTCCAAGTCACCATTCGGTTTCTCGGTCAACGAGCGCGTCAGCCACTTCCTGTACGGGCTGGGGACGATCGCGGAGATCCAGGCCGACTACACGGTCATCATTTTCGACGAGCACGGCCGCCGTAAGTTCGTGACCAGCATGGTCCAGCTGGAGAAATCCAGCGTCCGGGCCCCGGCCAAGGCCGAGCCCAAGCCGCGGGCCAGGGCCGCCCCGAAACCGGCCGCCCCGAAACCGGCCGCCCCGAAGGCGGCCGCGCCGCCGCCGGCCGACCTGAAGCCGGTCGCCCCGAAGCCCGTGGCGGTCAAGCCCATCGGGGGCGCGCCCGCGGCGGCGAAACGCGCGCCGGCGCTGCCCCCGCCGCCCAAGCCCGCCCCTCCGACGCCCACGCCGCCGGTCAACGACGTCGTGCCGGCGCTCAAGGCGGTCCCCCGGCCGGCGCCGCGGCCCGCGGCACCCGCCGCGGCCCCGAAGGCGGCGGCGCAGCCCGTGGCGCCCGTGACGCCCGTGACGCCCAAGGCGGCGCCGCAGCCCGTGGCGATCAAGGCGGCTCCGGAACCGGCGGCCGCGAAGGGCGCCTCGAAGCCGGCGGCAGCGAAGGCGGCCCCGAAGCCGGCGCCGAAGCCCGCGCCCAAGGCCGCGGTCGCGTCCAGGCCCGCCAAGCCGGCCGCCAAGCCGGCCGCCAGACCGGCACCCAAGCCGCCCGCCAAGCCCGCCGCGAGGCCCGCCGCCAAGGCGGCGAAGCCCGCGACGTCCGCGAAGGCCGCGACGCACGCGAAGGCGACCAAGCCGGTCCCGGCCGCCAGGGCGTCCAAGGCGCCGGTCAAGGCGAAGGCGACCAAGGCGACCCCGCCGACCAAGGCGACCAAGCCGCCCAAGGCGACGAAGGCGGCAGGCAAGAGCGCGGCCAAGTCGAAGCGCTGACCCGCGACGCGCGGGCGGTCACGCCGCCCGCTGCGCCATCGCCCGGGCCAGCAGCGCCCGCAGGCGGTCGAGGTCGGCCGGCTTGGTGACGTGCGCGTCGAAGCCGGCGTGGGCCGCGCGGTCCTGGTCCGCCGCCGTCCCGTACCCCGTCAGCGCGATCAGCATCGTCCCGGCCGAGGCCTCCTCGCGGCGGATCGCGCGCGCCACCTCGTACCCGTCGCGGTCGGGGAGGCCGATGTCGCACAGCACGGCGTCGGGGTGGGTGCGCAGGGCCTTCTCGATCCCGTCGGCCGCGGTGTAGGCGACGTCCACGCGGTGGCCGGCGAGCTGCAGCACGTCGCGCAGGCTCAGCGCGGCGTCCTCGTTGTCCTCGATCACGAGCACGCGCAAGGGCCGCGTCTCGACAGGGTTCTCGACGCCGGGGGTCTCCGGCCGCGGCTCCCGCGGCGCGGCCAGCGGGAGCCGGACCACGAACTCGGCCCCCTTGCCCGGCCCACGGCTGTGCGCCGTGACGCGGCCGCGGTGGAGCTCGACGAGGCCGTCGATCAGCGCCAGCCCGAGCCCGAGCCCCGCGGGGGCGCGGTCCGGCGCGCCGGCCGCCTGCTGGAACGGCTCGAAGATGCGCGGCATCGCCGCCGGGTCGATGCCGACGCCGTCGTCCTTCACCCGCAGCACGGTCTCGCGCTCGCCCCGCGCGAGCGTCACGCTGGTCCGGCCCCCGGCGGGCGTGAACTTGGCCGCGTTGTGCAGGAGATTGCCGACGATCTGCGCCAGGCGCGTGGCGTCGCCCTCCACCTCGGGCTGCGAGCCGTCGGTCTCGAGCGTCAGGCCGACCTGCCGCTGCGTGAACAGCGGCCGGTAGTCGTCCACGGTCGCGCGGACGAGCGCCTCGAGGTTCACGCGCTCGCGCCGCAGGCGGACTTTGCCGCGCGTGATCCGGGTCACGTCCAGCAGGTCGTCCACGAGCCGCGTCATCTGCTGCACCTGCCGCTCGATGACGTCGTGCGCGCGCGCGGCCTGCTCGCTGCCCGGCGGGGCGTTCCGCAGCAGGTACAAACTGTTGCGGATCGGCCCGAGCGGGTTGCGCAGCTCGTGGGAGAGGACGCCCAGGAACTCGTCCTTGCGCCGGTCGGCCTCGGCGAGCCGCTGGTTGGCGTGCCGCAGCGCGTCCTCGGCCTCCTTCTGTGCCGTGATGTCGCGGTGGATGCCGATGACGCGCACCGCGACCCGCGCCTCGCCCTCGCCCTCGAAGAGGGCGCGGCCCCTCGTCACCACCCAGTGCACGGTGTTGTCCGGCCACACGCAGCGGTACTGCACGTCCATGACGCCGGGACCCCGGCGGCTGAGCGCGGCGGCGGCCGCCGCCCGCACGCGCTCCTGGTCCTCGGGGTGCACCATCGCCAGCCCGCGCGGGTACGCGAAGCGGTCCACCCCCGACAGCCCGAACGTGCGCTGCGCCTGCTCGTCCCAGGTCACGGCGCCGTCCGACGTCTCGCAGACGAACGTCCCCATCTGCGCCGCGTCGAGCGCCAGGCGGAGCTGCCGCGCGGAAGCCTCGGCGTCCGCGTGCGCCTGGCGCAGCGCGGCCTCGGCGGCCTGCTGGTCGCTCTGGTCCAGTACGAACGCGGCGAGGCCGCGCTCCTGCGCGATCAGTCCGACGAGCACGGGGACGAGGCGGCCGTCCTTGTGCACGTAGTGCTTCGTGTACCGCACCGTGCCGGCGTTGGGCAGGGCCTCGATCGCGCGCCGGTCCTGCTCGAGGGACTCCGGCGGCGTGATCGCGTCCCAGCGGATCGCGCCGGACGCGAAGTCGCGGCGCGTGTAGCCGACGATGCGCAGGAACTCGTCGTTGACCCACTGCAGCGCGCCGTCTTCCCGGCCCAGCGCGACGCCGATCGGGGCCTCGCGCGCGAACTCGCGCAGCCGGTCGTGCTCGCTGCGCTCGCGGTCGGCGCGGTCATGGGCCTCGGCCGTGCGCGCCGACGCGCGGCGCAGCTGCTCGATCGTGATCGTCGCGGCGATGTTGACCCCGCAGAGCACGAGCCACTGCACGATGTCGGCCGACACCGCCGCGGGCGCCAGCGCGCCCGGGCTCAGCAGCATCCACGCGGCGCCCGCCGCCGTGGCCGCCGTGGCCAGGATCGCGGGACCGAAGCCCGCGAGGAAGCCGGACAGGAGCGTCGGCAGGACCAGCAGGATGAACAGCGGGCGGGTCGGGGAGCCGAGGGCGTGGCGCAGCGCGAAGGCGGCGGCCGAGAACAGCACCGCCAGCCCGTACGAGCTCCAGCTGCGCAACGAGAGGCGATCAGGCATGACGCCGCCAGGTCGGTACGAACGGCCCGGGCTCCCCGATTATGGACGGGGCGTCGCCGGCCTGCCCGCGGCGTCGCCGGCCTGCCCGCAGCGTCGCCGGCCTGCCCGCAACGTCCCGGACGGCCGGCGGCGTCCGTCCGCGGCGCCTGTCGCTCCGGCCGGGGCCGGAATAGACTGGGCCCGTGCGCGACTGGAAGCGCTTGCGGTGGCTCCGTGCGGCCGCGCTCGGCGCGGTGGCCCTCGCGGCGCTCGTCGTCGCGGCCTACGTGTTCTTCCCGGCCGACCGGTCGACGGCGCCGCTCGACCGCGCGCCGGATACGCTCGTGGTGCCGGCCTACGACGCGCCCGTGTTCTTCGCCGGCCAGGGCTTCCCGGTCCGCCGCGCGTTCGTCCGCGCCGGCAGCACCACCCAGGACGGCGCCGCGGTGCACGTGCTGCCGCACTTCGACGCCGGCGTGGCCTACAAGAGCACGCAGGAGACGGCCGAGCAGGTCGAGCGGGTCAACGCCGAATTCGCGCCGCGCCCGCGCTGGGTCTTCCGCCCCGAGCGGCGGCTCGGGCACTACCGCTGCATGGCGACGGCCACGAGCCTGGTGCTCGACTGGTTCGCCCTGCGGCGCGGTGCCGCGCTCCCGGACTACGTCTCGCTGTTCGACGGGCGGCGCTACCGCGGCTTCGACCCGAAGGCGCTCGACGCGCTCTACTTCGAGCACGCGGCGACGGATCCCGGGCTCTTCCGGCTGGCGGACGGCTCGCACGCGGACCCCGTCTCCGGGATCCCGGTGCCGTACTCGGTCGCCGCGTACGCGCGGCTCGTCGAGGTCGAGACCGCGCGCGCGGGCGTGCGCCGGGTCCGCGACCCGCAGCTGCCGGTCACGTTCGAGGCGGACTACGCGCCCGCCGGGGCCCTGGTCGCGGAGCGCGTCGTCGGGCCGACCTTCCAGTGGCGCACGCTGTTCGGTCTCTACCCGCGCGCGGACTCCGAGCGCGTGCGGCGCGCCCTGCTCGAGCGCGGGCCGCTGCTCGCCGGGATCAAGATCCGCTTCTCGAACCTGCACGGCCTGTTCCGCGACACCCGGCTCGGCGACCTGCCGATCGTCGGCTCGAGCGGCCACGCCGTCGTGATCGTCGGCTGGATCGAGAAGGAGGGGAAGCTCTACTTCCTCTACCGCGAGACGTTCGGCGCGTGCGACGAGGAGCAGGTGGACTGCGGCCCGGCGTACCGCATCTACCCCGTGTACGGCTTCAACGAGATCTACGCGTTCCGGCCGCGCGCGACGGCGGGGGCCGCGACGGCCGGGGCCGCGCCGGCCGGGGCCGAGCCCGCCGGGGCCGCGCCGGCCGGGGCGGACGAGTGATGTTCGCGGACGGCGCGCTCGCGCGGCGGGTCGAGGCGGCGGAGGCGCGGCTGACGCGCGGCGTCGCGCGCGCCGTGGCTGCGCGCGCGGACGTCGTCGTCGCGGACCTCGGCGAGGCGGCCGCCGTGCACGCCGGCGGCTCGCCGTTCGACAAGGTGATCGGGCTCGGCTTCGCGCCGTTCGACGACGCGGCCCGCGCGGCCTTCGCCGCGTTCGAGGAGCGCGTGCTCGCCCGCGGCGGCGCGGTGCGCGTCGAGCTCGCGACGCTCGCGGACCCGGAGGTGGGCGCGGCGCTGAATGCCCGGGGCTACGTCCTGCGCGGGTTCGAGAACGTGCTCGGCCTGCGGCTCGACGAGGCGGCCGTCGCGCGGCTCGAGGCCGCCCGCCCGGCCGGCGTGGAGGTGGCGCGGGCGGCGGCGGACGAGACCGACACGTGGATCGGCCTCCTGAACCGCGGCTTCTCGGCCCCGGACGTGTTCGACGGCCCGCCGCCGACCGAGGCCTTCGACGCCGGCGCGCTGGAGCAGGTGTTCCGCGACCTGCAGTCGGTACCCGGCTTCGTGCGCTACCTCGCGCGGCGCGGCGCGGGACTGGCCGGGGGCGCGAGCCTGCGCCTCGACGGCGGGATCGCGCAGCTCGCGGGGGCGGCCACGCTGCCGGAGCAGCGCCGGCGCGGCGTGCAGACGGCGCTGCTGCGGGCGCGCCTCTGCGACGCCGCGCGCGCGGGCTGTGATCTCGCGACCGTGACGACGCAGCCCGGCTCGGTCTCGCAGCGCAACGTGATGAAGGAGGGGTTCGCGCTGCTCTACGCGCGGGCCGTGCTGGTGAAGCCGTGATCGCCGTCCGGCCCGCGCGGCGCGAGGACGCGGCGACGCTCGCGGCGCTCTCGGGCGAGCTGGGGTACCCGGCCTCCGCCGGCGACGTGTCCGCGCGGCTCGAGGCGCTCGCCGCGCGCGGCGCGCACGCGGTGCTCGTGGCCGAGGAGGACGGCGGGCCCCCGCTCGGCTTCGTCCACGTGTTTGGCGCCTACACCGTCGAGTCCGACCCGTTCGCGGAGATCGGCGGGCTCGTCGTCGCGGCCCGCGCGCGCGGGCGCGGCGTCGGGGCCGCGCTGGTCGCGGCCGGCGAGGACTGGGCGCGCGGCGCGGGCTTCCCGACGCTGCGCGTCCGGAGCCGCCTCGAGCGCGCCGCGGCCCACGCCTGGTACGAGCGGCGGGGCTACGCCCGCGTGAAGACCCAGGCCGTCTTCACGAAGGAGCTGGCGCCGCCGCCGGCGCCGTCGCCGCCGCCGGCGCCGCCGCCGGCGTCGCCGCCATTGCCAGCGCCGGGGCGTTAGTCACGACGGACGCCGCTTCTCGAGCCGCTGCACCATGCGGGCGACCCGCTCGCCCTCCGGCAGCGTCTTCGCGTACGCGAGCGCCTCGTCCACCGTGCGCCGGACGCCCTCCTTGTCTCCCTTGGCCTCGAGGATCGTCGCCTTGCTGTCGTACACGCCGAGCTTGCGCGTGCCGTACGCGCGCGGCAGCGCGCGCTCGATCGCCGCGAGCGCCTCGTCGTGCCGGCCGAGCGTGCGGTAGACGTAGGCCAGGCGCGCGGGCGGGTTGTCGTCCCCGGGGAGGTCGCGCTCCGACGCCTCGAGCGCCGGGATCGCGCGCGCGGGATCCCCGGCGGCGATCGCGGCGCGGACGCGCCACGAGTCGAGCGACGCGCGCGCCTCCGGCGTCGGCGCGCGGCGCGCCTCGTCGTCGAGGAAGGCCTGCCAGCGCAGCGCGAGCTCGCGCGCGCCGGCCTCGTCCCCCAGCGCCGAGCGGGCGGCCACGAGGCCGTCGTAGACGGCCCCGCGATCGTCCGCGAGGACGCCCGGCGCGTCGAGCGCCTCGCGCCCGAGCGGCTCGAGCTTTGCGAGCAGGCCGGGCCGCCACGCCGCGTCCTTCGACGACCCGGCGGCGCAGGCGAGCCCCGTCGCGACCACGTTCGAGAACGCCGGGCCGCGCGGCAGCCGCGGCGCCTCGTCCGCCGCCACGGTCGCGCAGCGTTGCGCGTCGTCCGTCATGGACAGCTGCAGCACGAGCGCTTCGGCGACCCGCACCCGTTCCGGCGCGTCGAGGGGAGTTTCCGCGAGGACCTGCGCGTAGGCCGCGACGGCCTCCGCGCGCCGGCCCTCGGTCGCGAGCCGTTCGGCCCGCGCGAGGGCGGTGCCCGCGGGGCCGCGCACGGCGGCGAGCGCCTCCTCGAAGCGGCGCTCGAGCTGGGCGACGTCGGCCGTGCCGAGCCACTCGTAGACCGGCTTCTCCGTCCCCGGGTCGATGACGCGGAACGTCGGCACCGCCTCCCACGGGAACTTCTGGAGGAAGGCCGCGTTCTTCGGGTCCTCGACGTCGATGCTGAGCCAGGCGAACCGCCCGGCGTGCTTCGTGAGCGCCTGGTCCGTGAACACGGTGGCGCGCATGAAGCGGCAGGTGTGTCACCAGGGCGCCCAGAGTTCGACGAACAGCGGCACCTTCTTCTGCCGTGCCTCGGCGAGCGCCTGGGCGTAGTCGTTCTCGATGAAGGGGAGGGCGGCGTGCGGCTCGCCCGCGTGCTCGGCGTCGCCGCCCGTGTCAGGCGCGGGCGACGCGTCGCGCGCCTCGCGCGAGCAGCCGGGCAGCAGCGCCGCGGCCAGCAGGCCGGCGCCCAGCAGCCGCGCCGCTCGGTGGAGGGGAAGGGAAGGCATGCGATCTCCGCGGAAGGGGAAGACGCATTGTACGCAGTCCGCGGGTGTGGGGCCGGGCGGGGCGAAGCCCCGCCCCCACGTCGCGGGCGGGGCGAAGCCCCGCCCCCACATCAGCGGTGGCGAAGCCCCGCCCCCACATTGCGTGGCGGCCTGCCGCTGGGTCCGGAGGCGCCGCTGGACTACGTGCCCGCCCCCTGAGCGCGCGGGGCGCCCTGCCGCAGGGAGTCGAGGAAGGCGGGACCGGAGCGCTCGAGGACCTCGAGCGCGTGCCGGTACCCGGCCTCCGCCGCCGCGTCGAAGGCCTTCCACTGGACGAAGCCGATGCGCTGGACGGGGGAGCGGAAGCAGAGGTCCGCGGACTGCTCCGCCTGCCGCGCGCGCTCGACGCTCGCGAGCATCGTCGCGCGGATCACCGTCGCGACGATGCCGGGGACCTTGTAGCGGCGGCGGCGCGTCACGTGCCGGTCGAGCAGCAGCCGCAGGCCGCTCGGCGGGTGTTCGTAGCCCAGCGGACCGCGCCGTGGCGCGGCGAGCGAGCTCACGACGACGCGGCCCGCGCCGCCGGCGCGCAGCGCGTCCGCGGGCAGGTTGTCGAACGTCCCGCCGTCGATGTGCAGGTCGCTGCCGAACGCCACGGGCGGGAGCACCCCCGGGATCGAGATGCTGGCGCGCAGCACGCGCCAGAGCGGGCCGCGGCGGTGGGTGTGCGCGGTCCCGCTGGACAGGTTGCTGGAGACGCAGACGAAGGGCAGCCAGAGGTCCTCGACGTCGCGGTCCCCGGTCTGGCTCCGGATGATCCGTTCCAGCCGCCGGCCGCGCACGAGCGCCGCGAGCGGCAGCGGGTCGTAGTCGCCGATCGGGTTGACGCTGAACGAGCCGCGCAGCCGGGTCTCCAACTGGTCCTGCGGCCAGTCCGCCGCGACGGCCGCCGCGATGACGCTGCCCATGCTGGTGCCGGCGATCATGTCGACCGGGACCTGCCGCTCGCGCAGCGCGCGGATCACGCCGACGTGCGCCAGCCCCTTCGCGCCGCCCCCCGCGAGGGCGAGGCCGACGGCGCAACCGGCCATGAATCGGGCGACGCGCGCGACGTCCCCGTCGCGGTCCATGCGGACGTGGTGGTGCAGCGCCACGTCGCGCGGCTCGAGCCACGTGCGCGTGCCCGACGGCTCGCGGCGGCCGTCGCGGTGCAGGAGCACCAGCTCGCGCGTGACCCGGCGCAGCGGGCCGGCCGGCCCGAAGAGCGAGGCCTCGAGCGCGCCGGGGCGCGGGTCCGCGGCGGCGTCCGCCACGACGAGCACGCGGTCGGCCTGGCGCAACGCGCGGCGGGTCCAGGCCGAGTCGTCGCGGTCCGCCTCGTAGAGCACGAACCGGTAGCGCTCGGACTGCTCGTCGAGCCACGCGGTCAGGCGGGCGCGCACGTCCGGGTCGTCGTGGGCCGAGAGCGGCGCGTCCGCGAGCGTCTGCAGCGTCGCGGAGCCGAGCCGCAGCACGGGGCCGTGCGCCGCCAGCGCCTGCTCGAGCCGCGCGACGAACTCGGGGGCGGCGGGCACCTCGCCCACGCCGAGCGCCGCGATCGTCTCGATCCGGCCGGTCGTCGCCGGGCCGAGGCGCTGGGTGCGCGCGAGCCGGCGGATCACCACCCGCGAGAGGTTCAGCAGGAAGTCCGGGTGGCGCTCGCCCAGGGTCTCGAACGCCTCGCGCGTCAGCCGCGCGAGGTTGCAGTCGCGGACCGCGTCGATCGACGCCGTCCGCGGTTCGTCGGTGAGCAGCGCGATCTCGCCCACGACCTCGCCGCGCGGGATCTCGGCCAGGACGCGCTCCACGCCGTCCTCGCCGCGGACGACCGCCCGCAGGCGCCCGCTGACCAGCACGTACATGCCGTCGGCGGGCTCGTCCTGCCGGATCAG
>JADHED010001234.1_pt1 | contig 23241 bp, 25 predicted proteins | sample 8952041 | NCBI WGS metagenome assembly JADHED01 (sample SAMN16124423, study PRJNA663239) | bioreactor sludge metagenome | isolation source: sludge (control) | place: India:Bengaluru | collected 2018-09-08
CAGATCGGAACGTCCAGCTCGGCCTTCACGGCGGCCAGCATCTCCAGGCCCTTGGCAAGGCCGGGGCCGCGGTAGCTGGTGATCGAGGAGCGGTTGGCCTTGTCGAAACTCGCCTTGAAGACATAGGGCAGGCCCAGTTCCTCCGTCAGTGCCTTGAGGTGACGACCCACCTCCAGCGCCATCGGCAGGTCTTCCAGCACGTTGAGGCCGGCGATCACGACCAGGGGCTGGCCGTCGCCGATCGAGAGGTTCCAGCGGTCGAGGGTGAGGACGGCCATGGGGCTCCCTTCGTCTTGGTGGGCGTCTAGTCGCCCGGCGCGGCCGCCATCTCAAGCGCCTTTGCGCGTCTGACCTCGCCGCTTGACCGTATCGATGGCTCAGCCGATAGCGCGCCCCGCTGTCGGTGTTATCCTCAGCGTGGGTACAGGGGACGATTGATGAAGGCAGGTTCGCAGATGCCGGACCTCTCTGGGACGCCGCTCGTGTTCAGGACCGCGGCCCAGACCATCATCCGAAATTGGAGCACGGGGGTGATGACCTTCGTGCTGCCTGACGGCCGCCAGGTTCGACTGGAAGGCCCCGAGCCGGGCCCGGAGGCGACGCTGATCGTCCACGATTACGACTTCATCAAGCGGACCATCTCCAACGGCACCATCGGCTTCGGCGAAGGCTACATGGCCGGCGAATGGGATACGCCCGACCTGTCTGTCCTGCTGGAGGTTCTGGCCCAGAACTACGCCCGCTTCGAGAAGGTCTCGTTCGGCACCCCGTTCATGGCGGCGCTGAACCTGATCGAGCACGCGTTCCGGCGGGACAATAGTCGCGCGGGGTCGAAGAAGAACATCCACGCCCACTACGACCTGGGGAACGCCTTCTATTCGCGCTGGCTGGATGCGACGATGACCTATTCCGCGGCCAGGTTCGAACGCCCCGGGGAGGCCCTACCGGACGCTCAGCGTCGCAAGTACCGCACCCTGTGCGAAAGCATGGGTCTGGCCCCCGACCACCATGTGCTGGAGATCGGCTGCGGCTGGGGCGGGTTCGCCGAGTTCGCGGCCAAGGACGTCGGCGCTCGGGTGACCGCGATCACGATTTCGGAGGAGCAGTTCAAGTTCGCCAAGGAACGCATGTTCCGCCTCGGGCTCAACGAGAAGGCGGACGTTCAACTCGTGGACTATCGGGACGTGACCGGCCGCTTCGACAGGGTCGCCTCGATCGAGATGTTCGAGGCCGTCGGCGAGCGCTACTGGCCCACCTACTTCGGCAAGGTCCGCGACAGCCTGAAGCCGGGCGGCCAGGCGGGCCTGCAGATCATCACCATCCGCGACGAGTATTTCGCCCACTACAAGCGCACGCCGGACTTCATCCAGAAGTACATTTTCCCAGGCGGCATGCTGCCCTCCGAGGAGCGCCTGAAGCTGGTCACCGACAGGGCGGGCCTGACGTGGGGCCCGATATCCCGCTTCGGCGCGTGCTACGCTGACACGCTGGCCGAATGGGCCCGGCGGTTCGAAGCCGCCTGGGACGAGATCAAGGGGCTCGGGTTCGATGAGCGGTTCCGCAAGCTGTGGCGCTTCTACCTCAGCTACTGCGAGGCGGGCTTCCGCACCGCACGGACCGATGTGGTCCAGCTCAGCCTCGTCAAAGCGTAAGCGCCCCCTGTTCCTGGCCGCCCGGCTTGCCTAAGTAGGCGACCATGGAAATCGCCCGCAGCGTCCTGGACGCCATCGGAAACACGCCCCTGATCCGGCTCCGGCGCGCCAGCGAGGAGACCGGCTGCGAGATTCTCGCCAAGGCCGAGTTCATGAACCCCGGCCAGTCCGTGAAGGACCGGGCCGCCCTCTACATCATCCGGGACGCCGAGAAGAAGGGGTTGCTCAGGCCGGGCGGCCGGATCGTGGAAGGCACGGCCGGGAATACGGGCATCGGCCTCGCCATGGTCGGCAAGGCGCTGGGCTACAAGTGTACGATCGTCATTCCCAGGACGCAGAGTCAGGAGAAGAAGGACGCCATCCGGCTCTATGGCGCCGAGCTGGTCGAGGTGGACGCCGTCCCCTACGCCAATGAGATGAATTACGTGAAATATTCCGGTCGTTTGGCGGCGGAACTTGCGGAAAACGAGCCGGCCGGAGCGGTCTGGGCCAACCAATTCGACAACGTCGCCAACCGCCAGGCGCACGTCGAAGGCACGGGTCCCGAGATCTGGCGGCAGACCGACGGTAAGGTCGATGCCTTCATCAGCGCCGTCGGCTCCGGCGGCACGCTCGCCGGGGTCGCCCAGGCGCTTCGCGAACGTAATCCCGAAATCAGGATCGGCATGGTCGACCCTCACGGCTCGGCGCTCTTCCGATACTACACCCAGGGCGAGCTGGGCTCCGAGGGCTCGTCCATCAGCGAGGGCATCGGTCAAGGCCGCATCACCGCCAACCTCGAAGGGCTGAAGGTCGATCGGGCCTATCGGGTTTCCGACGAGGAGATGCTGCTCGCGATCTTCGACCTCATGGAGTTCGAGGGGCTGGTCATGGGCGGCTCAACGGGCGTGAACGTCGCCGGCGCGATCCGCATGGCGAAGGACCTCGGCCCGGGCCACACCATCGTCACCATGCTCTGCGACCACGGCCAGCGGTACCAGTCCAAGATCTACAACCCCGAATTCCTGCGGGATAAGGGTCTGCCCGTCCCGTCCTGGCTGGAATAGCGATGACCGATCCGCTCGTCTCCGCCGGCTGGCTGGCGGCCCGCCTGAACGACGCCGACGTACGGGTGGTGGACGCCACCTTGCCGCTGGTCGGCCAGCCTGGCCACGGGCGCGACGCCTACGCCGCAGGCCACATTCCCGGTGCGGTCTTCTTCGACATCAACGCCATCGCCGATACCTCAACAGACCTTCCGCACATGCTGCCGACCCCCGAGGCGTTCGCGGACGCCGCCGGTGGGCTAGGCCTGTCGCGGGACTCCACGATCGTCATCTACGACGCCCATGGCATCTATTCCGCACCGCGCGTGTGGTGGACGCTGCGGGTGATGGGCTACCCGAAAGTGTTCGTCCTGGACGGGGGGCTGAAGGCCTGGAAGGCCGAGGGCCTTCCGGTCGAGACGGCTGAGCCTTCCCCATCGCGCGTCGCCGTGGACGCCTCCTATCGCCCCGAACTGGTCGCCGACCTTGAGGCGGTTCGCGGTGAACTCGCCGTCGGCGGCGCCCAGGTGGTGGACGCCCGTTCGGTCGCGCGGTTCCGCGGCGAAGCGGCCGAGCCTCGTGCGGGCCTGCGCAGCGGTCACATGCCAGGCGCACTCAACCTGCCCTTCGATCGGATCGTCAACGCCGACGGCACGCTGAAGTCAGCGGGCGACCTTCGAGTCGCGTTCGCGGAGCTAGCGCTGGATCGACCGATCATCACCACCTGCGGATCCGGGGTGACTGCCTCGATCCTCGCCTTGGGCCTCGCGCGCCTCGGTCGGTTTGACGTGGCCGTCTATGACGGGTCCTGGAGCGAATGGGGTGCGCGCCCGGACGTTCCCGTCGTCACTGGAGCCTGATCCATCCGGATTCGCCCCGCCCAAGAGGCCGACCTCCCCCACCTCGCTGAGATCGAACTGTCGGCCGCCCAGGCGTTCGTCGGCACCGAGACGCCGGCGTTTCTGCTAACCGACTCCGCCCCGCCCGACGCTTGGCGACCCCATCTTCACGCCGGGACCCTGTGGATTGCCGAGGTCGACGGGGCGCCCGTGGGGTACCTCGCCGCGCGAGTCGAGGGTGAGCGCCTGCACATCGACGAACTGGACGTAGCGCTGGCGCACCAGGGCCGTGGCTACGGTCGCCGCCTCCTCTCCGAGGCCGCCGCCTGGGCCCGGGCCCGCGGCCTCAGACGTCTCAGCCTCACGACGTTCCGCACGATCGCCTGGAACGGGCCATTCTACGCCTCGTTCGGCTTCCGGGAGTGGCCTCCGACCGACGCGCCGGCGTCCATCGGCCAAGCGCTCAGCGACGAGGCGGCCAGGGGGCTGCCCGACCGGTGCGCCATGGTGATGGACATCTGAGACTCAACGCATCGGCGGCGCGTACATCAATCCTGGCTTGGGCGCGGTCCACAGGGCGTTGAGCCCGCGGTCGAGGCGTAAGGCGGAGTCGGCGCCCAGGTCGCGCCGGAAGATCTCGTGGTAAGCCCCCACCTGCCGGATCACCTGGTAGCCCCAGTCCGCCTTGAGGCCGAGCAGAGCGCCCAGGTCGCCTTCCACGCCAAGCAGCCGGCGGGTCTCGGGGTCGGTGGCCGTCTCGCGCGTCTGCTCCACCGTCGCCGACGACAGGCCCAGTTCCTCGCCCAGCACGGTCGCGAAGAAGGTCCAGCGCACGATATCGGCCCAGGCTGGGTCGTTGTCCCGCACGACCGGCCCCAAGGGTTCCTTCGAGATCACCTCCGGCAGAATGACGTGGGAGGCCGGCGCGCCAAGCAGCGAGCGCGACGCCGCCAGCGCCGAGACGTCGGCGGTGAACACGTCGCAGGCTTCGCTCTCGTAGAGCTGCCGCGCCTGCTCTTCCGACTTCGCCTTGACGGCCTGGTAGCGCATGCCCCGGACCCTGAAATAGTCGTCGAGGTTGTCGGCGCTCGCGGTCGCCTCCTGCACGCAGACCCGGGCGCCCGAAAGCTCCTCGGCGCTCGCCAACCCCAGCGATCGCGAAACGAGGAACCCCTGGCCGTCGAAATAGGTGGTCACCGGAAAGGTGAGCCCCAGCCCCGCGTCGCGCGCGAAGGTCTGGGACGTGTTGCGCGACAGGATGTCGATCTCGCCCCGCTGCAGTGCGCCGAAGCGGTCCGGTCCGCCGATCGTCGTGAAACGCACCTTGCCGGCATCGCCAAGGGTGGCGGCGGCCACCGCCCGGCAGATGTCGACGTCGAACCCCCGCCATTCTCCGCGTGCGTCGCGCAACGCGAAGCCAGGAAGGCCCGGATGGACCCCGCATTTCAGGAATCCTCGCGCGCGGATGTTCTCCAGGGTAGGGCTCCGGGCGGGTGCGTAGCCGGTGGGCGCGGCGGCCGGGGCCTCGACCTTAGGCGCCGGCGCCTGTTCGGCGGGCCGGGGGCCGCTGCAGCCCGCGAGGGCCATAGCCACGACCGCTACCGCCGAGAGGCGCCGGATCATCCCTGCTCCTTGATGAAGGCCTGCCTGGGGCTCTAAGTGCACGTGGCACTTTCGCCAGCGTCGCAGTGACCCGCAACCCCGCATGTCCGACGAGACCCGCCTGATCCACGCCGGCAAGGTCGGCGAACCCCTCGCCCGGACCGTGGGCCCGCCGATCCAGAAGGGCTCGACGGTTCTGCTGCCCAACGCCGCCGCGCTCTACGACGACGCTAACCACTTGACTTATGGGCGCGCCGGACTGGCCGCTCAGGACTGCCTCCGGCAAGCCCTTATGACTTTGGAGCACGCCGCGGGGGTGACGCTCTATCCATCGGGCATAGCCGCGATCTCTGGGGCCATGCTCGCGCTGCTCAGCGCCGGCGACGAAGTGCTGGTGGTCGACAGCGTCTACAAGCCGGTGCGGCGGTTCTGCGACAGCGTGCTGAGGCGGTTCGGCGTTGAGGTGACCTACTACGATCCGGCCACGGATCCCGGGGCGCTGGTCGGAGGCGCATCGGACAGGGTGCGAATGATCCTGATGGAGAGCCCCGGCTCGCTCTCCTTCGAAATGCAGGACGTTCCGGCGATCGCAGCCTTGGCGCGGGCCCGAGGCATCCTGACCGCCATCGACAACACCTGGGCGGCCGGCCTGCTGTTCCGCCCGCTCGACCACGGCGTCGACGTCTCGATCCAGGCGCTGACGAAATATGTCGGTGGCCATTCGGACGTCTTCATGGGCTCGGCCGCCGCCCGCGACCCGGCGGTCGTCCGCAAGCTGGCGGACGGGATCAACCACATGGGCTGGGCGGTGAGCGGCGACGACGCCTATGCCATCCTGCGCGGACTACGAACACTGCCGCTGCGGATGGAGCGCCAGGGCGCCAGTGGGCTCAAGGTCGCTTGCTGGCTGCGGGACCAGCCGGAGGTGGCGGCCCTTTATCATCCTGCCCTGCCCGGTTGCGCGGGACACGAAATCTGGGCGCGGGACTTCTCGGGGACCTGCGGCCTTTTCGCCTTCTCCCTGAAGCCGGCGCCCGAGGCGGCGGTCGACGCCTTCCTCGACGCCCTTGAAGTCTTCGGCCTGGGCTTCTCCTGGGGCGGTTTCGAAAGCCTCGCCATCTCGTGCGACCCGCAACTCAAGCCCCGCCGCTTCCCGAAGGCCTATGCCGGTCCGCTGGTGCGGCTGCACGTGGGTCTTGAAGGCGCCGACGACCTCATTGCGGACCTCCGGCGAGGGCTTGACGCCTACGGAATGCTGGCGGCCTGACCGGAACTTCTGAGGGGTCCGAGTGCTTGCAGCGGCAAGCATGGAGAAACCCCAACATGTCCGGTGGCGAAAGAGGCTTCGAACGCGATGGCGACCGGGTCGCTGCGGAGGAGCGAGCAATCCAGGACGAGGTCGAGGCGGCTGAGGCTCGGTCGTTTGAGTCGAAGGACGACGCACCTCCGCCCCAGACCGGCGCACGGCCCTATCCGGTTCCGCCGATGCCGAAGCAGCATCTGGAGAAGCCAGGCGTTGAGGGCGACCTGCAACTCAAGCCGATGTGGGACGCGCCCTACTACAAGGGCTCGGGAAAGCTGCAAGGCAAGGTGGCGCTCGTCACGGGCGCGGACTCAGGGATCGGACGAGCCGTCGCTGTGCTGTTCGCGCGCGAAGGCTGCGACGTGGCCATCGCCTACCTCTGCGAGGACGCCGACGCGGAAGAGACCAAGGCGGCCGTGGAGACGGAAGGGCGACGCGCGATCCTGCTTCCCGGAGACGTGTCGGATCCCGCCTATGCCCAGGCCGCGGTCGCACGGACCGTCGAGGTGCTGGGCCGGCTGGACGTGTTGGTCAACAACGCGGCGTTCCAGGAACATGCCAAAAGTATCGAAGACATCACCTTCGAACACTTCGACCGGACCCTGAAGACCAACCTCTACGGCTACTTCAATATGGCCAAAGCCGCGGTCCCACACCTGCAGCCCGGCTCTGCGATCATCAACTGCGGATCGGTCACGGGGATCGAGGGCTCCAAGGAGCTCATCGACTATTCGATGACGAAGGGCGGCATCCACGCCTTCACCCGGTCTCTATCGGGGTCGCTGGTCAAGCGGGGCGTTCGGGTCAACGCGGTTGCGCCGGGCCCCGTCTGGACACCGCTCAATCCTGCAGACAAAGCACCGCCGGATCTCGCCGAGTTCGGGGCCCAGACCCCGATGGGACGCCCCGCTCAGCCTGAGGAGATCGCACCCGCCTTCGTCTTTCTGGCATCGCCGCAGATGTCCAGCTACATCACGGGCGAGATCCTGCCGGTGATCGGCGGATACTAGAGTCGCGGTCGGGGGCGGATTGGACGATTGGCTGGCCCGGTTCCTAGCGCAGGAGCGCCTCCCGGAAGGGTTCCTCCGGACCTTCGAGGACGTGGTCTGGCCGCTGGCTGACCGCGCCTGCGACTGGCGCAACGACTTCGGCCGCACCGCGATGATCGGTCTGTGTGGTCCCCAGGGTTCGGGGAAGACGACCATCGCCGCCGCCACCGTCGGCCTGCTCGCGAGGCGGGGCGTCAAGGCCGTTGCGCTGTCCCTAGACGACTTCTATCTCGGACGCGAAGCCCGCGCCTGGCTGGCGGGCAAGGTCCACCGCCTGCTGCAGGTACGCGGCCCGCCAGGCACCCACGACGTCGCCTTGGCGTGCAGCGTGCTGGATCACCTCCGTCAGACAGGCGAGACGCCCCTACCCCAGTTCGACAAAGCTACGGACGAGCGGGTCTCCAAGGGTCACTGGCGCACGGTTGAAGGCCCGGTCGACGTGGTGATCCTGGAGGGCTGGTGCGTGGGCGCCCGGCCCGAGCCGCCCGAACGCCTGAGGCGGCCGATCAATCCGCTGGAACAGCGCGACGATCCGACCGGAGCATGGCGGGGCTATGTGAACCGCCAACTCGGCGAGGGCTATCAGGCGCTGTTCGGCCGGCTCGATCGGCTGGTGCTCCTGGAAGCGCCGGGCTGGGAGGTCGTGCGGGGCTGGCGGACCGAGCAGGAAGCCAAGCTGCGCGGCCGCGCCGGTGGCGGCATGACCGACGCCGAGGTGGGCCGGTTCGTTCAGCACTACGAACGCCTGACGCGATGGATCCTGGAGGAGATGCCGGGTCGCGCCGACTGGGTGGTGAAGCTCAACCCCGACCGGACGCCGGTCCCGATGACGCTCGAATCATAGCCTCGCGCTCGTCGAGGGTCAGGTGTCGCCACCGTCCTTCCGGAAGGTCCCCGAGCTTCAGCGGCCCGATCCTGACCCGCTTCAGGTCCACGACATGCAGGCCCACCTGCTCGCACATACGGCGGATCTGACGGTTGCGGCCCTCGGTCAGGATGAACCGGAGGGTCTGGCCCTGGACCACGCTCACCTTGGCCGGTTTCAGCTGGCGCCCGTCGAGCGACAGCCCTTGCCGCAGGCGCGCCAGCTTGGGCTCGGCGATCTGGCCGGCCACGCGCACCAGATACTCTTTGTCCAGTTCGGACTGCGGCCCGATGATCGCCTTGGCCAGCACCCCGTCGTTGGACAGGATCAGAAGCCCGTGGCTGTCCATGTCGAGCCGGCCGAGCGGCGGCAGGCTGGCGCGGGCGTCGGGCGCAGCCCCCTCACCGACCAGCGCCGCGCGCGTCAGCAGCCGCGCCGCTGGGGTCTGCCCCGGCTCCGGCTGGCCGGAGACGTAGCCCACCGGCTTGTTGAGCACGGCGGTGAAGCCCTGCAACGCGCCTTGCGCGCGGTCTGCGAGGGTCAGGGTCTGGCCGGGCAGGATCTTGCGGCCCGCATCCGACACGGTCTCGCCATCGATGCTCACCAAGCCGTCTGCGATCAGGGCCTCCGCCTCGCGGCGAGAACAGACGCCGCTCTGCGCGAGCCACTTGTTGACCCGCTGGGGTTCGGCTTCGTCGTAGGTGCGCGTCCAGGGCATGGGGCCTCCGCATGGCGCGCCCGGCAGGACTCGAACCTGCAACCGTCCGCTTAGAAGGCGGATGCTCTATCCGGTTGAGCTACGGGCGCGGGATGCGACCTAGTGCGTCCAGGGAATGCGTCTGCCGAACGCGAAGTTATCGGCATAGGCCTTGATGATTCGCTTCGCCGGCGGCGGGTCGACGAGCTGGAAGGCGATGCCATGCTGTTCGGCATAGCGCACGGCCTCCTCCTTGGTCTCGAAGGTCAGCCGCACTTGGCTCGACTCGGTGTCGCTGGTGACCGTCCAGCCCATCAGCGGATCGGGACGGCGGGCGTCCTTCGGCTCAAATTCCATCACCCAGTCGGTGGCCTTGGCCCTGCCCGACTGCATGGCGGTCTTGGACGGACGGAAGATGCGCGCGAGCATGTTCTCTGATCGACCCTTCAATTCCGCCGGCGTGGTCGGGGCGGTGTGATTCGAACACACGACCCTCTGCTCCCAAAGCAGATGCGCTACCAGGCTGCGCTACGCCCCGAGGGCGCCGGCGGCCCTGCGATATAGGCGTTTCGGCCTTTCCGCAAACTAACCGTGGCGCGTCATCAACTTGAACACGCCCGACGCCCGGACGATGTCCACGCCCCGCGCATGCAGCCGCCCGTCCGCGAAGGCCACGTCCTTGGTGGCGCGCGACATCCGGGCCTCACCGATGATCCAGTCGCCCTGGCGGGCCATGTGCAGGAAGTCGATCGACAGGTGGATGGTGACGCCGACCTTGTCGGTTCCCCGCCCCACCGCCGCGGCCAGAAGACCGTCGCTGAAAGCCGACAGCATCCCGCCGTGGACGATTCCGATGCCGTTGGCGTGCCGAGGAAGGACGTAGAACGCCTGCTCCACCAGGCCGTCCTCGCCCATGCGATGGAAGTAGGGACCGTTGTGCGTCGAGAACGGGCCTCGGCCCTTGGAGCGAATGAAGCCGGGCGGCGGATCGGGGATCACCTCATCCACGGGGCAGCGCCCTGTGCAGCACCCGGTCGCCAGGCAGGAGGCCGATCTGGGCCGCACGGCCGGCCGCCAGTTCCAGAACGAACTTCGCCGGCCCCACGGACGGCGCGCCGCTTTCGTCCAGCGGCTGGACGTTGCGGCTGATGGACACCACCCGGCCGTCCTCGCCGATGTAGACGATGTCGAGCGGGATCAGCGTGTTGCGCATCCAGAACATCTGCGGCGCTGCGCGCGGGAACAGGAACAGCATCCCACGGTCGGCCGCCAGCGTGCGGCGGCACATCAGGCCGTACTCACGCTCCCGGTCGCTGTCGGCCACCTCGACCTTGAACGCGGTGACGCCACGGTCGGTCCGGACCTGCAGCGCCTCCAGCGGCTTGATCTCGGGCTGCCCCTTGCAGTGCTTGGGGTCCATACGGGCAATCTGGGCCGACGCCGGGCCCGCGACGACAGACAGAAGGGCCAGCGCCAGCAGGCCGCGCCGGCCGAACGTTACGAGGGACACGAAGGAACTCCGAAGCGCGTCAGGTCAGCCGAGGTTAGACGCCTCGATTTCGGCCACGACAAGGCCCTTTGGCCCTTCGGCGAAGCGCACCATGACGCAGTCGCCAGGCTGCAGGTCTTCCATGCCGGACCGGCGCAAGGTTTCGATGTGGACGAAGATGTCCCCCGGCTGGCTGTCTCGGACCACGAAGCCGTAGCCCTTCGCCCGGTTGAACCACTTCACCTTGGCTTCCTGCATCGGCCCGGTAGCCTGGATCGGCCGCCGAACGGGGCGCGGCGCCACGTCGCCGTCGCGGCGGCGTCCGACCTCGGTCCGCCGTTCGGGCGGCGTGGCCGAACTCTCGTCCACCAGCACAACCTCGGCGACCTGCCATCCCTTGGGCCGCCGCACCACGTCACAGGTGATCAGTGACCCTTCCAGGCAGCTCTCCCGCCCGGAGTTGCGCAGGCTCGTCACGTGGAGCAGGACGTCCTTGAGGTCCGTCTGGCTGGGGTCGTCCGGCACAATGAAGCCGTAGCCCTTGCCCGAGTCGAACCACTTCACGCGCCCCGAGATGCGCACCGGCGGCAGCGCCGCTTCGATCTGCTCGAATTCGTAACCAGCCATTCGCCCCTCGGCCCGTTACCCCCCGTCGATTGGGTTAAGGGCCAACTATAACACTGTTCTCGTAACCTGGGCGTCGTCAATGGTTGATTCGCATCGCCAATCGGCGCGCGAACGCTCTGAAACCTGGAATTTGGGGAAGCTCGCGTGGCAGTCCCTAGGGGAGTCGAACCCCTCTCTTCAGGTTGAAAACCTGACGTCCTAACCGATAGACGAAGGGACCGCGTCGCGCGAGGCCGGCTCTATAGCGGCCTTCGTTTTGGGGTGCAAGCGGCCATCGTCACTCAATTGCGACGGGGGTCCGCGACGTCCTCGATCTCCAACTGGACGCCCTCGCGCCCTTGCCAATCATCGGGTTTCAACCGCCCCGCGACATGCACGGCGCCGCCCTCCTGCAGGAGTCGCCGGCCGATCTCGGTATCCTCGCAGCGCCACGCCACGGCCTTGAGTCGCCCGCCCGAGCGATCGGTCAGGGTGCAGCGAACGTGGCCGCCACGCATCGCCATCGGCCGCTCCAGCCGCACGTCGGCCAGGGCGAAGGCGGGTTCGGGATTGCCTGGGCCGAACGGGGCGAGTCGCTGGAACTCGGTCCAGAGCCCTCGGTCGGCGCCGCGCGCCGTGACCAGCGCGTCGATGTCATAGGCGTCCTCTGCGGTGGCGATCTCCGCCTCGGCCGCCAGGCGCTCGTTCAGGAACTCCCGCAGCTCCGGGATCGCCGAGGGACGAATCGAAAGCCCCGCCGCCATGGCGTGACCGCCGCCAGCAAGCAGCAAGCCCTCCTCGTAGGCGGCCTGCACAGCGTGTCCCAGGTTCACGCCCGGCTGTGAGCGCCCCGAGCCCTTGCCCACGTCCGCCGCCCGATCGACGCCAATCACGATCACCGGCTTGCGATACCGCTCGCGGAGGCGTCCAGCCACGATGCCGATGACGCCAGGATGCCAGCCGTCGTCGGCCACCACCAGGCAGGCGGCGTCGGTCGCGTTGCTGGCGTGCTCGATGTGGCGGACGGCCGCCTCCTGGACCTCGCGCTCCACGTCCTTGCGCGAGGCGTTGAGGGCGTCGAGCTCAGCGGCCAGCGCCGCCGCCTCCTCGGCGTCTTCGGTCGACAGAAGGCGCGCGCCCAGGTCCGAGCGCCCGATCCTGCCGCCAGCGTTGATTCGCGGGCCGAGCAGGAACCCCACATGGAACACTGACGCCGGTCCCTGCCCCTTGGCGACTTCCATCAGCGCCTTGAGCCCCGGGTTGGCCCATCCCGACATCACCTTCAAGCCCTGGGCCGCGAGGGCGCGGTTGAAGCCGGTGAGCTGCGTCACGTCGCAGATCGCGCCCATGGCCGCGAGGTCCAGCCAGGCCCGCAGGTCCGGCTCCCGCCCGCTTCCGAACAGGCCCCGGCGCCGTGCTTCGCGGTTCAGCGCCGCCAGCAGCACGAAACTCACGCCTGCCGCCGCCAGGTGCCCCTGGCCCGAGCCGCAGTCCGGTCGATTCGGGTTCACGAGGGCGGCGACCTCGGGAATCTCGCCCGGCCGCATGAGATGGTGGTCGATCACGACGACCGGCAGTCCGATCTCTGCCGCGCAGGCCAGGGCGTCGTGGGCCGCCGCGCCACAGTCGACTGTGACCACCAGATCCGCGCCCTCATCCTTCAGGCGTCGAAAGGCCGCTGGCGAAGGGCCGTAGCCCTCGGTGATACGGTCGGGGACATAGATCGACAGTTCCAGTCCCATCTCCCGGAACCACCTGACGATCAGGGCGGCCGACGAAGCGCCGTCCACATCATAGTCCGCGAACACCACGATCCGGCGTCGCGCCTCGAGGGCGTCGACCAGCACGCTGGCGGCCCGGTCCATGTCGGCAAAGGACGACGGGTCGGGAAACAGCGCCTTCAGCGTCGGATTGAGGAAGTCGCCACAGGTCTCGGCCGTGACGCCACGCGCCGCAAGGCTGCGGGCCAGCAGTTCCGAAAGCCCGTGGTCGTGCTGGTGGCGACGCGTGAGATCCGGGCAGGCCGCGCGCTGACGCCATGCGCGGCCGGAAAGCGACCGGGTCACGCCCAGATAGCCCAGATGCTCAGCGCCGTCGGCCATTCGTCCGCAACCTCGTGTCCGCCGGCACTATCCGCCCCGAACCTGCGAGTCGCTAGCTCGGGCCGGCGTCACAAACGGACGCAGGCCAAACCGACAGAGATCAGAGCGGGCGCTTCATTCGCACTTCGCGGACCGTGCCCGTAGCCGAATTCATGACCAGGGTGTGCGTGTGCACGAAGCCGCCGGACACGCGCACGCCATCCAGCAGCGCGCCCTTGGTCACGCCGGTGGCCGCAAAGATCGCGTCGGCGCGAACCATCTCGTGCAGGTCGTACTTCTTGTCGAGGTCGGTGATACCCACGCGGGCGGCGCGCGCGCGCTCATCGGCGTTGCGGAACACGAGTCGGCCCTGGAACTGGCCGCCAACGCACTTCAGCGCCGCGCAGGCCAGCACGCCCTCGGGCGCGCCGCCGGAACCGACGTAGAGGTCGACCCCCGTCTCCGGGTCGGCGGTGTTGATCACGCCGGCGACGTCGCCATCAGTGATCAGATGCACCCGCGCGCCCACCGAGCGCACCGATGCGATGATGTCGGCGTGCCGCGGACGGTCCAGGATGCAGACCGTGATCTCGCTGGGATCGACGCCCTTGGCCTTGGCCAGCGCCTGCACGTTCTCGGCGGGGGACTTGTCCAGGTCGATGAGGCCGGCCGGATAGCCGGGGCCGCAGGCGATCTTGTCCATGTAGGTATCGGGCGCGTTGAGCAGCGTCCCCTTGGGCGCCCAGGCCATGACGGCCAACGCGTTGGCCATGGCCTTAGCCGTCAGGGTCGTGCCTTCCAGCGGGTCGAGGGCGATGTCGATCTTCGCCTTGCCGCCCTTGCCCACCTTTTCGCCGATGTAGAGCATCGGCGCTTCGTCGCGCTCGCCCTCGCCGATCACGATCTCGCCGTCGATGGCGAGGTCGTTCAACGCCGTGCGCATGGCGTCGACGGCGGCCTGGTCGGCGGCCTTCTCGTCGCCGCGACCCGCAAGCTTCCAGGCCGCAATCGCAGCCGCCTCGGTCACCCGGACCGCGTCCAGGATCAGATTGCGGTCCAGAACTTCAGAACTCATGTCGTTTCCAACCCCAGCGAGCGCCTTCTCGTGGCGCCTTTGACCTCAGATGCGGGCAATCCGCAACAACCTAGGACGATCCAGCACCGCCGGAAGCTCCGCGATGCGCTCGACGGCGGCCGCCAGGGCCGATTCCGCCACGGCGTGGGTCGTCAGGACGATCGGCACGCCCTCGGCGCCTTCGGTCGGCTTCTGCAGGAAGCTCTCGATGGAGACGCCCGCCTCCGCCAGCGTCTCCGAAACCGCCGCGATCACCCCCGGCTCGTCCTTCACGAGGAAGCGGAGGTAGGCTCGGCCCGTCAGCCTCGACGGATCGACGGGATCGAAGGGTTTCAACTCGGTCGCGGGCGCCTGGAAGACCGGCCGGACGGCCGCCGTCATCACATCCGCGATATCGGCCGCGACAGCCGCCGCGGTCGGACCAGCGCCCGCGCCGGGGCCCTGGACGAAGATGCGCCCGATCCGCGTCCCCTCGATGAACAGCGCGTTCAGCGCCCCGCCGGCCTGGGCCAGCGGGTGGTTCAGCGGCGTCAGGGAGGGATGCACGCGCACCAGGACGCCCTCCGCCGACCGCTCGGCCGACGCCACCAGCTTGATCCGGTAGCCGAGGTCCCGCGCCATGCGGATGTCGAGAAGGTCGACCTGGTCGATCCCCTCGATTTCCGCCGCTGGATAGTTCGGAGCGCATCCGAACGCCAGGGCCGCCAGAATGGAGATCTTGTGGGCCGCATCGAAGCCGCCGACGTCCATGGTCGGATCGGCTTCGGCGTAGCCGAGCCGCTGAGCCTCGGCGAGCACGTCGGCGAACGTCCGCCCCGCCGCCTCCATCTCGGTCAGGATGTAGTTGCACGTGCCGTTGAGGATGCCGGCGATCGACTTGATGTCCTCGCCCACCAGCGCCTCGCGCACCATCTTCACCGCGGGGACCCCGCCCATGACCGCCGCCTCGAACAGCAGCGGGACACCCTTGGCCTCGGCCAGGGCCGCCAGTTCGGCGCCGTGCTCCGCAATGAGGGCCTTATTGGCGGTGACGACCGGCTTGCCGGCCGTAAGCGCGGCCTCGACCGCAGCCTTGGCCGGGCCGTCGGAGCCTCCGATCAGTTCGACAAACAGGTCCACGTCGGGCGATGTCGCCAGGGCGACCGGGTCATCGAACCAGGACAGGTTCGAGATGTCGAACGGACGCGGCCGCGAACGCGACCGGGCCGAAACCCCGGCAATCACCGCCTGCCCTGCCGCCGGCGCGAAGCTGGGATGCTCAGAGAGGAACGTGAGCAGCCCGGCGCCGACGGTGCCCAGGCCTGCGACGCCGATGCGCCAGGTCTTCCGGCTCATTGGGCGGCCAGGGCGTTGTGCGCCCGTCCCAGGATCTCGTCCGCGTTGGACAGAAACTTCTTCACGTTGCGCGCAGCCTGTCGGATGCGGTGCTCGTTCTCGACCAGGCCGATACGGACATAACCCTCGCCGTATTCGCCGAAGGCGACGCCCGGGGCCACGGCGACACCCGCCTCCTCCACCAGGAGCTTGGAGAACAGCATCGAGCCGGCGGCTTCGTACTGCTTCGGCAGCGGCGCCCAGGCGAACATCGACGCGGGCGGCGCGGGAATGTCCCAGCCGGCGCGCTTCATGGCCTCGACCAGGGTGTCGCGGCGACTCTTGTAGATGGCGCGGATCTCGTCGACGCAGTCCTGCGGACCGTTGAGAGCGGCGGCGGCGGCGACCTGGATCGGCGTATAGGCGCCGTAATCGAGATAGGACTTCACGCGGGCCAGGGCCGCGCACATGCGCTCGTTGCCCACCACCATGCCGACGCGCCAGCCGGCCATGGCATAGGTCTTCGACAGCGAGTTCACCTCGACGGCGATGTCCTTGGCGCCCTCCACCTGCAGCAGGGACGGCGGCGGATTGTCGTCGAAATAGATCTCGGAATAGGCGATGTCGGACAGCACCAGCAGGTCGTGCTTGCGCGCCAGGGCCACCACTTCCTTGTAGAAATCCAGATCCACCCATTGGGCGGTCGGGTTCGACGGATAGCTGACGATCAGCACGCTCGGCGGCGGCGCCGAATGCTTCACCGCCCGGCTGATCCCCGACAGGTATTCCTCGGGACTGCCGGCCGGCACGTGGCGGATCACGCCGCCGGCCATGATGAAGCCGTAGGCGTGGATCGGATAAGCCGGGTTCGGGCAGATGATCACGTCACCGGGCGCCGTCAGGGCCTGGGCGAGGTTGGCGAAGCCCTCCTTCGAGCCGAGGGTCGCGATGACTTCACGGTCCGGGTCGAGCTTCACCCCGAAGCGGCGGCCGTAATAGTTGGCCATGGCCTTGCGCAGGCCGGTGATGCCCTTGGAGGCCGAATAGCGGCCGGCCTTGGGGTCGCGCGCCGTCTCGACCAGCTTGTCGACGATGTGCTTCGGCGTTGGCATGTCGGGGTTGCCCATGCCGAAGTCGATGATGTCGACGCCCTGCCCACGGAGGCGGGCCTTGATGCGGTTCACCTCCTCGAAGACGTAGGGAGGAAGGCGTCGGATGCGGTGGAATTCGGGTGTCATCTGAAAGCTCTTACGCCGCGTTCGCCGATGCGGCCGATCTGCGAGCTGAGGGGCAGGCTTCGATAGACTCCAGGCGGGAGTCAGCCAAGCCGGTTCGAGGAAAATTATGCCCCCGCCGCCTGCTTCCTATTGTCCGACCGGCAAGTTCCGACCGGACAAGGCGCCTAGCGCGGCGGAGGCGGGGTAGCTCGCTCGCGCAGTTCGCGGGCGAAAGCCTCGGCCTCGCCCGGCTTGGGCGGCTCGAGCTGCGGGCCGGCGTCACGCCGGGCCTTGGTCGCGAAATCGTCGGTGCCTTCAAGCGTCCAGGTGCCCGGCGCGGTGGCGCGCTCCAGCGCCTCGCCGGCCGCCAGCACGCCAGCCGCATCGCGGCCGTACTGGGCAAGCGGGCGAATGTCGGTCGGCGGCTTGGGAATGTCGGCGAAGGTCGGGAATTTCGACGGCTGGCGGGTGATGCGCGCCACGTCCGGCGCCACCGGTGACGCAGGATCGACCTTGGCGTCCTTGAACGGGCTGCCCGCGCAGCTGGCCAGCAGCGCGCAACCCGCAAGCAGGCTCGCGGAGGGGGTCAGGCGCAGGACCTTCGGAAAAAGCGGGCGCGACGCATTCATTTGCGCCAAGGTCTTATGCGATGATCGTGGTCGGCGAAAGAGCGCGAGGCGAGATCGCGCCGCTCGGGAGAACGGACTGATGAGCGAAGAGACCCTGGCCCCCGCGAAGGCGAAGGCCAAGAAGTCCAGCGCCAAGGGCGGCGGCAAGGCCGCGAAGGAACCCAAGTCGCCCAAGAAATCCCCCGCGACCGACGCCGCGGCGGCGCCGATCGAGCCGCCGCCGAAGCCTGCGGAACAGGCGACATTCCCGGGCGCCGCTTTCGATCCTTTGCAGTTCAGCGCCGAGCATCGCGATCAGCTTGAGAAGCTGTCGCTCAACCTGGCGCGCGCCTCCCTAACGGCCCAGGGCGCCATCGCCGAGATGGCGCTGCGCCAGGCGGACCGGCCGGCCGCTCTCTCCCCTGATCCCTTCCACGTCGCCCCTGCCCTGACCCAGGTCATGGGCCGCCTCGCCGCCCAGCCCGACCGGATGATGCGGGCCCAGGCCGACCTGTTCTCGCGCTACCTCGACCTTTGGCAGTCGGCCACCCGCCGCATGACCGGCGAGACCTCGGAACCCGTCGTTTCGCCGGCCAAGGGCGACAAGCGTTTCGTCGACCCCGACTGGTCCGAGAATCCGCTCTTCGACGTGATCAAGCAGTCGTACCTCCTGACCGCCAACTTCCTGAACGAGCTGGTCGCCGAGGTCGACGGCGTCGAGCCGATGGAGAAGCGACGGGTCGAGTTCTTCATGAAGATGCTCACCGACGCCTTCTCGCCGTCGAACTTCCTGGCCTCCAATCCCACCGCCCTGAAGCAGGTGATGGCCACCGGCGGCGAGAGCCTGGTCAAAGGCATGGAGAACTTCGCCGCCGACCTGCAGCGCGGCGGCGGACAGCTGGCCATCGCCCAGACCGACTACGAGATGTTCAAGATCGGCGAGAACGTCGCCACGGCGCCGGGCAAGGTGATCTTCCGCAACGAGATCATTGAGCTGCTGCAGTTCTCGCCAGCGACCGAGCAGGTCTACGAGATCCCGCTGGTGATCTTCCCGCCGTGGATCAACAAGTTCTACATCCTCGACTTGCGGCCCGAGAACTCCATGATCCGTTGGCTGGCCGCCCAGGGGATCACCGTCTTCGTCGCCTCGTGGGTCAACCCGACGCCCGAGCTCGCGACCAAGACCTTCGAAGACTACATGCGCCAGGGCATCTTCGAGGGCGTCAGCGCCGCCATGCGGCAGACCGGCGTCGATCACGTGAACACCGTCGGCTACTGCATTGGCGGCACGCTCCTGTCGGCCACCCTCGCCTACATGGCGGCCAAAGGAGACACCTCGATCGGCTCAGCCACCTTCTTTGCGGCCCAGCAGGACTTCTCCGAGGCCGGCGACCTGCTTCTGTTCACCAATGACAACTGGCTGAAGACCCTTGAGCAGAAGATGGACGAGGGCGGCGGCGTCCTGTCGGGCCAGTCGATGGCCGACACCTTCAACGCCCTGCGCTCCAACGACCTGATCTGGTCGTTCTTCGTGAACAACTATCTCCTGGGCAAGGAGCCCAAGCCGTTCGACCTGCTGTTCTGGAACTCGGACCAGACGCGCATGCCGCGGACCCTGCACCTTTTCTACCTGCGCCGCTTCTATGGCGACAACGCCCTGGCCAAGGGCGAACTGGTCATGGACGGCGTGAAGCTGAACCTTGGCGACGTAAAGGTCCCGGTCTACGTCCAATCGTCCAAGGAAGACCACATCGCCCCGGCGCGGTCGGTCTACAAGGGCGCCCGCCTGTTCGGCGGCCCCACCACCTTCACCATGGCGGGGTCCGGCCACATTGCCGGCGTGATCAACGCCCCCGTGGCCAACAAGTACCAGCACTGGACCAACAGCACCCTGCCCGAGACCCTCGCGGAATGGCAGGCCGGGGCTGTCGAGACCTCCGGCTCCTGGTGGCCGCACTGGGTCGAATGGCTGAAGGCGAAATCCGGGAAGCTCGTCCCGGCCCGCGATCCGGCGAAGGGCCCGCTCCCGCCTCTCGGCGACGCGCCTGGGGAATACGTCAAGGTGAAGAGCTGAACTGATCCGCCGCTTAGCGGGCGGACGCGTAACCCAGCTGGCCGGGTTACTAAGGTTTAATGCAAGCTACCTTGCACCACTCACTACCTTGCCGTACTCAATGGGGCAGCAAGGAGGTGCGAACACGTGCCCGAAGCCATCGAAATCCAGCTGAAGAAGGGGGCGCTCGAACTGTGTGTGCTGGCGCTCCTCTCCAAGCACGACAGTTACGCCTATGAGATCGCCAGCCGCCTGTCCGACGCCATCGGCATGGGCGAAGGCACGATCTACCCGCTGATGCGGCGCCTGCAGTCGGACGGCCTGGTGGAGACCTACCTGGTGGAGAGCCCGGCAGGTCCCCCGCGCAAATACTACCGGCTCAGCGAGAGCGGCAAGACAACCTTCCAGGGCCAGAAAGACGCGTGGTCGTCTTTTTCCGGCGCCGTGGACCAGATCGTTTTTGGAGGGGCGAAATGACACGCCAGGCTTTCCTGGCCCGGCTCCGGGACGGCCTGCGCGGCCTTCCCCCGCAGGCCGTGGCCGACATCATGGCCGACTACGAGGCGCACTTCGCCGACGGCGAGGCCGACGGCCGGACCGAAGCCGAAGTCGCCGCCGCGCTCGGAGACCCGGACCGGCTCGCCCGCGAACTGCGCGCAGAGAACACCGTCAACCGCTGGCGCGAGGAGCGTAGCCCCTCATCGGCCGCTGCTGCGGTGTTCGCGGTCCTGGGCCTCGGCGCCATCGACATCCTGGTGCTGCTGCCGATCCTGATCGGCGTGGCCAGCGCCCTGGTCGGGATCGCCGTCGCGGTCATAGTCGCCTTCTTCGCAGGGGCCTTCGTGTTCGCCGCCGGTCCATTCATGGACCCGCCCGGCGGACCGGCCACCGCCCTCCTCGGCGGCATCGGCATCATGGCCGGTTCCGCCTCCGGCGGCGCGATCCTGACCATCGTCTCAATCGGCCTGATGAACGCGCTCGTCTGGTACGGACGCCTCCACTACCGGCTGCTGAAGCCGGCGCTTGAACCCTAAGCCGGAGGATCGAAAAGCCATGATCCGCGTGCTCATCATGATCGCCGTCGCGGGGTTCGTCCTCTCCGTCGGCGCGCTCTCCGCCGCTGTCGCCATCGGTGGCCCCGACGCCATCGCCCGCGGCGGCTGGTGGATCGCCGACGGTCGCTGGGGCGGCCATAATGAATGGAACTGGGACAGCGAGAGCGACTCGTCCGGCTCCGGCGTCCAGGCGACCCGCACCCTCGACTGGAGCGGAGCCGACAGCCTGGACATCGAGCTCCCTGCTGATGTTCGCTACGTACAGGCCGACGGACCGGCCACCGTCACCGTCGCCGGGGCCCAACGAGCTGTGGACGGCGTCGTCGTCGAAGGCGACTCGATCCGCTACGGCCACGCCAGCCACGGTCATCATCGCAAGGTGTCGATCGTAGTCCGCGCGCCGAACATCCAGCGCTTCGACCTTTCCGGCCGCAGCACCCTGGCCATAGAAGGCTACAGGCAGCCGCGACTGGCGCTGCACGTGTCCGGCGCCGCCGACGTGACGGCGACTGGCCAGGCCGACGAGGTCGAGGTCGACATCTCCGGGCGCGGCGACGTTGACCTGGGTCAGCTAAAGACCCGGGGCGCCGATGTGGAGATCTCGGGTGACGGCGACGCCACCCTGGCGCCGACAGATTGGGCGCGGCTCGACATATCGGGCACGGGCGACGTGCGCCTGCTCACCCGGCCCGCCCGGCTGGAGACCGACATCTCCGGCGCCGGCAAGGTGCGCGAGGTCGGGCCCGAGCCTGCGCCCTCGCCGTCCCCGTCGGCTTCGCCTTCACCGTCAGCTTCGCCTTCACCCGCTCCCAAGAGCAGCAAGCTCTAGGCCCCCTGCGGCCCGGATGCGCCCGCGCGTCCGGGCCGGCTCCTTCGAACCGCCGTCCCTGGGGAGAGGACGTCATGAAGTTCGTGGTCTATGCCTTTGTCAGCAGCCTCCTGCTGGCGCTCATCGCGCTCGCCGCGCCTCAGAAGACGCAGAAGCCCACTGGGCCGGAGGTCCAGGACGCCACCGTCGTCCGGGTCGTCGCCCGCAGCTCCTAGGTCGGGACGAACCTCAGCGCGACACCGTTGTTGCAGTAGCGCAGGCCGGTCGGACGGGGTCCGTCGTCGAACACGTGGCCCTGGTGCCCCAGGCAGCGGGCGCAATGGTACTCGGTGCGCGGCACGCCGATCTTGTAGTCCGTCTTCGTCGCCACCGCGCCCGGCAGCGCGCGATAGAAGCTGGGCCAACCCGTGCCACTGTCGAATTTGGTCTCTGAGCTGAACAGCGGCAGGTCGCAACCAAGGCACACGAACGTCCCCTTCCGCTTCTCATGGTTCAGCGGGCTGGTTCCCGCACGCTCGGTGTCCTCCTGGCGCAGGACACGATAGCTCGCCGGCGGCAACCGCTTGCGCCACTCGGCGTCGCCGACCTTGCGCCACGGGCTGTCGGCGAAGGGATCCCTGGCGGCCGCGGCGACGCCGGGCAGGCCCAATAGCGAAACGGCCGAGAGGACGGCGCGGCGATCCAGGGAACGATGCGTGCTCATGCCCCGATTACGTGATCGCTCCTGCCCAGGATGCAAGCGCCGCCTTGGCTGCGCCCCTCAGAGGCCGGCGCCCTCGGGCAGGCCCAGCATCAGGTTCAGGTTCTGGACCGCCGCGCCCGAGGCGCCCTTGCCCAGGTTATCCAGGACCGCCACCAGCCGCGCCTGTCCCCGCATGGCGTTGCCGAACACGTACAGCCGCATCCGGTTCGTTCCGTTCAGGCTCTGGGGATCCAGCGCCGGAACATATCCGGCCGCGCCGGCCCGTTCCGCCTGCAGCGCCTGGCACTCGTCCCAGCTGGCCACCTCGACGAAGGTCTCTCCCAAATAGGCCTCGGTCAGCGCCTCGTGCAGGTCGGCCGGGTTGGGCGTGCCGCGCATGGCCCAGAGCTGCAGCGGGACCTCCACCAGCATCCCCTGGGCGTAGCGACCGACCGACGGGGCGAACACCGGAGCGTGCGCCAGACCCGCATAGGCCTGCATCTCGGGCAGGTGCTTGTGCGCGAGGGTGAAGCCATAGGCGCGGAAGGCGTCATCGGTCCCGATTGGCGGCGCCGCCTCCTCGAACTCACCAATCAGCCCCTTGCCCCCTCCGGAGTAGCCGGACACTGCGTTCACGGTGAGCGGGAAGTCGGCCGGGACGAGGTCGGCCGCAACGAGAGGCTGAACCAGGCCGATGAATCCCGTCGGATAGCAGCCGGGGTTGGAGACACGACTGGAGGCGCGGATCGCGTCCCGCTGCTCCGACATTTCCGCGAAGCCGTAAGTCCAGTCCGGCGCGACGCGGTGCGCCGTCGAGGCGTCGATTACCTTTACGCTGGCCGCGCTGATCATCGACACCGCCTCGCGAGCCGCGTCATCGGGCAGGCACAGCACCACGGCGTCGACGCCGTTCAGCAGCTCGCGACGGGCCTCCGGGTCCTTGCGCCGCGCCGGGTCGATCGACACCACCTCCAGGTCGGCGCGGCCAGCCAGCCGGTCCCGGATCTGAAGGCCGGTCGTGCCGGCTTCGCCGTCGATGAAGACTGTGTGGGCCATGTCGGCCTCCGATGGACAGGGACCAAAGAGAAAGGGCGCCTCGGTTTCCCGAAGCGCCCTTGCCGTAAACGCGAGTTGTCGCGCGCGGTTTAGCGCTTCGAGAACTGGAAGCTGCGTCGGGCCTTGGCCTTGCCGTACTTCTTC
>JADHED010001239.1_pt1 | contig 23141 bp, 21 predicted proteins | sample 8952041 | NCBI WGS metagenome assembly JADHED01 (sample SAMN16124423, study PRJNA663239) | bioreactor sludge metagenome | isolation source: sludge (control) | place: India:Bengaluru | collected 2018-09-08
TTGAAAACCGGCAACGGGCAACCGTTCGTGAGTTCGAATCTCACCGCCTCCGCCAGAACTATTTTGATAAGTTGTTGATTTTCAAGGTAAATACGAACATTTTACCAATAACTAATCAACAAGCCAATATCAAAACAACTATCAAAAGCCGTGATGCTGGATGCATGACGGCTTTTGTCTTTCTGAGCTGTCACAGCCCCTCTTCCACGCAAACCGCTACCGCCGTTCCTGTGCGGGGCGGCAAAGTCACACGGCACTAGCTCCGCACAGTTGCCCCGTGCTACGGTGAAAACGTCGGCGCTCCAACTCACCGCGTAGCGCACGACATCCACTCGCGCAGCAGCCCCATCATCGACCGGGCTGATTCTCCATCCCTCGCTGAACGCCATGCCTCGAACCGGCTCCCGCCGGACAGGCTGGCGCTGCTGTGCGCTTTTCATTTCTGCACAGGAGCACGCCACATGGCAACGACCCACAACTCATCCAACTTCCAACCCGCATTCAAACGCGTTGCTCAGCAAGGCCGGCACGACGACACCTTCGCAGTGATTGCCATGCTGACCAACAAGCCCATGGAGGCCATCTTCCGCCAAGCAGAGGGCTTGGGGCTCCCGAAGATCGGCCCCTTTCACGCATGGGTCGATGGCGACATGATCGCCAAGCTCCTGGCAGCCAATGGCCTCGTCGCAACCGTCTGGAAGGAATGCAACAGCTACAAGGACTTGCCCGAGGTAGCCATCATCATGGTGGACTACGACGCCGGCTGGGAGGTGGGGCGCTGCGCGCTGTACCACCGGGGCACCTCCAACGATGGCAAGACAGCGCAGCCCTACGTGGTTGACCCCTACCCGCATGCAGATAGCAAACTGCACCTGCGTGTAGGCACCGCCGAGTTGAGTGGAATGCCTCCGTCGTGGTTCATCGGCGTTACGCAAATGGCAAAGGCCGCTGGGAAGTGACCCATGCAAGCAGGCTGTCCAATCACCCCGCGCACTGCGCACTGGCCGTTCCAAGACTTGCTCTTTCGCGAGCTGACGAAGATCGAACTGATAGAGCCATGGCGTTGTGCGTGCCTCGCCGCTGGAGTTGTCGGGCGCAGCCTGCTTGCAGGAGCCATGGCTCTGCACTTTGAAGACCTCGCTTTAATTTGCACCTCGCCGTTGCGGTACTTGCGCTCCGGCTTGGGCACCCAGTTGGCAGCTACATATGCCGAAAGCATGCTGTCTCTCGGATACCGCATCCACGTCGTGGATAGCGGAGAGGCGGACATGTTTCTGCCATCTGGGTCTTGTCGCCTGACGTTGGCATCCAAGGACATGCAGGCTCATGGCCTATCCGGTGTTGAACCACCGCTGGTGCTGCTCCATGGGATTCACGAAGGTCTCGATCTATCCAGCATCAACCTGCGTCTGCTGGGCAGTGACTGGTTTCGACTGGCCTATCGGCACGATCTGGATGGCGCCATCGAATTCGCTCCCTGCGAGAGTCGCCACCAGCTGACAACGGTCAACGTGACCTGCCCAAATGATGAGTTTGGCTGGCTGCATCCGGCCAGTGCCCATCCGTTTGTGCTGGAAAACCGGCATTGGAAGACCGCACATCCCCGCGATTGGCCGTGGCCTTTGGCGCGGGCGTGGCGAAGTCAGCCGGCCAGCATCGAATATCGGCAAGTCATGAGATCAGCCTTGCTGGCGCGGTTTTCGCAGCATGACAACCTGCACAGGCGTCTGAAGGCCATGCAGTGCCCGGCGACCGTGGCAGGGGTTCCCGAAGGCTTGATCGAGGAAGTAGCTGCGCTGCTGTAGCGCATGCGAGCCGGTCAGACGGCCGGCTCAGCCACCAACTCGCTCATGGTTACACCCAGCGCACGAGCGATCCGCTCAATGTTGCAGATCGAGATGTTGCGTTCGGAGCGTTCGACGGAACTGACGTAGTTGGGATGAAGGTCAGCAAGCTCCGCCACCTTCTCCTGAGTCAGTTTCCTCTCCAGTCGGATGCGCCTCATGTTGGCGGCGAACAGTTGCTGCGCACCACACCCGTGGACTTGATTGCGCATCCCCTGAGTCTTTGCTAACCAAACTCAAAGTTCCACAGCCTTTGAGTTTGGTTTTGCGTAGACTTGTCGATTTACCAAACCCAAAGTGTTATTAGGAGGAAGTACAAGTGTCTAAGCGATCAGAAAAAGAAGCCCGCGAGAACGCAGATTTGGTGGCCTTGCTGGCCCCTGCATTGACTGTGACAGCCATGCTGTCGTATTTCCAGTACCGGGGCTTCAAGAAGCAGTTCCTGTCCGGCGCACAGGTCAAGCGCATAGACGACCCGGAGGCCCACACGCCCATCCTGGTCGTCTCGACACTGGGCATCGTGCTGGCGCTGTGGGGCCTCTTTGCATTCGCTGCATGGGCGTTCCGAGGGCATGCGGCATTCATCCCGGTCGCTGCGCTGTCGGCTTACGCCGTCTGGCTGCTCATCAACCGCCTGCTGGCTGCGCAGGCCGCTTGCCTGCTGGGCGTAGTGGTGGACCAGCAAGCTGGCGCCATCACCTTCCCGACCTTCTTTCCCGCATTCAAGACAGTGCCGCTTGCTGAGATTGCTCAGATCACGCGCGAGGATGGCAACAAGCTGCACATCGCAGGGGAGTTCGGCTCCTACTCCCTGCGGTTCAGTGACAAGCGTCGCCGGGACGAATGCATTTACCTGCTGAAGTCCCGCACTGGGGCCAAGATGTTGGCCGAGCTTGAGTAATCCTGTGACGCTGAATCGAAAGGGAGGAAAACACATGCTCAGCCGAGTCCTTGCTGCACTGGCCTTCGCGCTTGCCACCTGCGCCGTACATGCGGAGGGGGCACTGTTCAAGGTGCCGACCCGCGATGGCGTCGTGACCACGTTGTTCTGGGAGGCAGCACCCGACGCTAAAGCAACCGTGTTCCTGTTCCCCGGCGGCGGAGGTGGCTTCGGAAAGTTCGAGGACGGTAAAGCCACTGGTGGCAACTTCTTGGTGCGCTCCGCTCCCTACTTCTTGTCCAACGGCTTCAATGTTGCAATCTTCGGGCGCCCCAACGACATGGACGAGCTGGGCTGGACAGAGCGAACCGAACCCAAGCACATGACCGACGTTGCCAAGGTGCTGGAGTTCGTGAAGCAAAAAAGTGGCCTACCAGTGTGGATCGTCGGCACCAGTCGAGGCACTGTCTCCGCGACCGCGATGGCGATCAACGTCCATGACCCGGCCATAGCAGGGCTGGTGCTCACCTCCAGTGTGGTTCGCTATGTCACGCCGGGTGCGGTTCCGCGCCAAGACCTCAAGGCCATCACCCTGCCGGTGCTGGTCTATCACCATGCCAAGGACGCCTGCAAGCACTGTCAGGCCAGCGAAGCTCCTTACATCATCAAGGGCCTGACCAACGCCCCGGTCAAAAAGCTGATGGTGGTGGATGGGGGCGCGAACCCCATCGGTGATGAATGCGCGGGCCAGCACTGGCACGGCTTCATCGGCATGGAGCAGGAGGCGATTTCCCAGATCGCAAGCTGGGTCAGAAGGCCGGCGAACTGAGGCATGCCCCTATCTGATTGGTTCACTCGTCGGATCAAGACCTCTGTCCGAAGGCTCACCTAGTGAGCCACCCAACAGAAACAATCACAAAGGAGCCAGTTAGCACGCCAATCTTGAAAATTTTGCACTATCCTGTCGTGGTTTGCCCTAATCTGGTCGCCGCCATGTCATCAAGTACCCGTGAGGGCGAGATCCTCACCATCAAGCAGGTCGCCGAGTACCTGAAGGTCACCGAAAGGACGATCTACAGGTTGGCCGCTGCCAAGAAGATCCCCGCCTTCAAGGTCGGCGGTACTTGGCGGTTCTCGCTGGCCGACATCGACAGCTGGATCAAGCAGCAGTCCATGGAGGGCTTGGATACGGGGCGTGAGTCGGGCGGTGAAGCCGGTGAACAAATTTAGGACAGGGAGAAGAAGTAATGCTGGGTCTGACGCTACGCGAGGAATTCCGGGGCAAGCGCCTCAAGGGAACCGCGATTGAACTGTCGAACGACACGAATACCGGTGCGACGCAGATCGCCGCACAGTCGTTCTTGGAGATTACCTACCCAACGCATGACCTGCTGAAGGGCATTGAGGCAGTGGGACCGGACCAGGGCCGGCCAGTCGTGGTGATCGGTGAACGCGGACTGGGTAAGTCGCACTTGATGGCTGCGCTCTATCACGCCGTGAATGATCCTGCGTCAACCGGTGCCTGGCTCCAGTCCTGGGCGAGCACGTTGGGTGACCCGCAGATCGGCAAGATCGGCCTGCGCAGTGGCATGCGCGTGATCGGCGAGAGCCTGCATCGCCAGCGGTACAAGTTCCTTTGGGACTTGCTGCTTGAGCGCCACCCTCACGGCACCTACATCAAGGGCAAGTGGGAGGGGATGGGCGCGGCCAAGACCGACATTCCATCGGACAAGCTGATCCTTGAACTGCTTGAGCACACGCCCACGATGCTGCTGCTGGACGAGTTCCAGACGTGGTTCGATGGTCTGACCAACACCAAGCAGTACCCGTGGAAGACCTGGGCCTTCAACTTCATCCAAATTTTGTCGGAGATTGCCAAGGAGCGCCCGGACCTGCTGGTGCTGGTGATCTCCGTGCGCAATGGCGGCAGCGACGCCTACCAACAGGTGCACCGCGTCAACCCGGTGGCCATCGACTTCAAGGCTGGTGGCAACGCTGAGCGAATTCAGCAAGACCGGCGCCGGATGCTGCTGCATCGCTTGTTCGACAACCGCCTCCAGATCGCAACGGCCAACATCGAGACCTTGGTCGCCAAGCATGTGGCCGAGTACTTCCGGCTGCTGGACGTGCCGTCGGCTGAGCAGGACCGTAAGCGCCAGGAGTTCAACGAGTCATGGCCCTACGCGCCGCACTTGCTGCGCCTGTTGGAAGAGCAGGTGCTGATTGCCACGGACGCGCAGGAAACGCGCGACATGATCCGCATCCTGGCAAACCTCTACAAGAGCCGCGGCGAGGCCGCGCCGGTGCTCACAGCCGCTGATTTCCGGCTGGACGACGACGCCTCGGGCATTGGTGCGCTGCTGGATTCGGTGTCCAACGAGCATCACCGCACGCTGCGGGCCAAGGCGCAGCAGAACATCATCTCGGTCACCGAGGCGGTCAGCGAGCACGCAACTTTGGCACCCCACTTGCAAGAGATCGTCGGTGCCTTGTGGCTGCGCTCCATCGCCGTCGGCAACCTGGCCGGTGCAGAGCCGCAGACCCTGCAGGTGGACATCACGCGCAGCAAGGCCGTCGATGACAACGCCTTCAGTGTGGAACTGGCGACGATTGTTGAGAACAGCTTCAACATCCACCAGGACGGTAACCGGCTGGTGTTCCGCGAGGAAGAGAACCCGCGAGCCAAGCTCATGGCTTGTGCCCGCAATGACAAGCTCTTCGCCGATGGTTCCGACCAGGCGCAACTTGCCAAGCAGGTTCGCTATGTCATCGGCGGCACAGACGAGGTGGCGAAGACATTCCGTGTCATTGCATTGCCCAAGTCCTGGCAGACGGACCCTTGGTCCTCCTTGGACGAGTCCGAACAGCCCGAACGCTGGGACGACCGCTTGCCCATCCTGGTGTTGCCGGAAGAGCCTGAAAACCTCGACGCGCGCCTCGGCCGGTGGCTCAAGGATCATCTGCAAAAGCGCCGTAACACCGTCCGCTTCCTGATGCCGCGCGCAGGTTCGACCAACGCATTCCAAGACAGAGACTTGCTGATCTTCGCGCGTGCCGAAATGAAGGCGCAGGAGTGGAGCGGCCAAAGTCCTGAATACAAGAAGCTGCACACCGAATATCAAGGCCTCTTGAGGGATAACCTCAAGAAGCGGTTCGACCGGTTTGCTGTCCTTCAGCGATGGAACTTCGCTGACCCTGCGCAATGCCGCTTCAGCGTTGAGAGCCTGAAGAAGCAAGGCGCGCAGATTCCCGAAGGCATTGAAGAGGCGCTGATTAACGACCTGTTCGTGCCTGAGGACTTTGAAGAGCTGGTGCTCGAAGCCGCCTCCGAAAACGCAGCGGTGGGCAAGCTGCTGCGTGAGTTGCAGGAGCCACGACCTGCGGGCCAAGACTGCATCCCTTGGCTTGGTGAAACCTCGATGAAGGAGCGCATTCTTCGCTTGTGCGCTCGCGGGAAGATCGTTATCAACCTGCGGCAAATGGAATGGTTGCAGACCAATCCCGGCGAAGACGAGGACACCGCGTGGCGCCGCTTGCGCCCCAAGCTCTCCTACACCGGTCGCCAGCTCGATGAAGTGTTTCTGCTTGAACCTTCTGCCGTGCCCGCGACTGGCGGCACCACAGCAACGGCTCCCACTGGCACGCCAGGCTCTCCAAACACCGGTGGCGGCCTCTTCGGTGGCGGTACGACCCCTACACCCCCTCCGGGCGTCAACGAGCCCACACCAGGCGGACAGCCCGGTACGCCGCCTGGAACCGGTGGCGGCATCTTTGGCGGCACAGCAGCCAGCAGCAAGCCGCGCATCCCGCTGCACAACCCGCCTACTTCGCCCCTGAACCTTATCGGCAAGCTCGAAGGCTGGGGTATTGGCCCCGCAACACAGGTTGCAGAGGTGTCCATCAAGGTGACTGCGGCCACTGGTGCGCAGCTCAAGGAACTGCTGAAAAAGCTCCCTGATGGCATGACGTTCGAGCTGAACCTTGAGAAGGAGGACAAGTGATGGCCCTCCATCCTGATGTCCTGAAAGAACTGACCAAGGGCTCCGCCACCGACGCCTGGGGCGTCATCGTCAAGACCGCGATGGAGATTTCCTCCAAGCCTTTGGCCGTCGGCAATGCCCCGAGCGAAGTCATCAAGCGCGACCGCGAGATCGGTGCGTTGGACAACTTCCTGTCCGCCAGCGGCTGGGACTTGTGGAACAGCTTCGGCGACGCCGTTGAGCGAACCTCCGACCGACTTGCGCGCTGGTGGGCTGAGCCCTTCAGTGCCAAGGCCGTGCTGATCCTTGATGGCCTTTCACTGCGCGAGCTGCCTTGGCTGCTGCAAGGTGCCAAAGAAAGAGGCTTCAAGCTGCACGAGGTTTCGGCGAACGCCTCAGAACTCCCCGGCGAGACGAACGAGTTTGCTCGCGCTCTTGGCTTCGGCAGCCGCAGCCAGCTTCAGAACAATGGTGGTGGCTTGGCGCATCGCTTGCAGCCCGCGCAAACTGAAAGTCTCGACATGCCTTGGAAGGACTGCCAAGGCTTGGTCAATGGTGTGCCCAATTGGGTGTTCTGGCACCACTGGCCAGACAGCAAGATTCACGATGCAGCCGTCGCCGGTCAAGGTCTGGACACGCTGACCAAGGATGCTGCCGATCAGCTCACCAGCGATGACTTCTGGTCATTCGTCGAGCGCCTTGCGACGGGCCGTCGTCTGGTCATCACGTCCGACCATGGCTATGCCGCTACAGGCTATTTCCCCGATGCCGAAGGCGATGTCGGCCAGCACCTCAAGAAGACCTTTTCAAGCGGACGCAGCGTTGTTGGTGCTGGCGAGGCCGGGCCCTTCGTGCCCCCCGTCGCCCTGCAATTGAATAGCCCGCACGGAGCCCACGTGCTGGCGTTAGGCCGTAGGAAGTGGAAGAGCCAAGGCGGCTATCCGACGCTAACGCATGGTGGGCTCTCGATACTGGAGGTTTTGTCGCCTTGGGTTGAGATAACCAAGTGAATAGGCAAATGAAATATTTTGGAGTAACAGCTCATGGCCCAAGCTGACTTATTAGTCGACCTCGTAAGAAACGCCACGAGTGGCGATCAGCTTGCTTTTCGCAAGGCTGCTGAGGGCTTGATTCAGGAAGAAAAACAAAAGGGCCATCGCCTTCTGGCCGAACGCCTGGCTAAAGCATTGCAGCCCAATATGTCACAAGCACGCCCATCCCCAACCAGACCGATAGGCGGCGCGGCACAAAAGGAGTTGTTCTATGAGATTACTCCAGAGCGCAAGCTTGATAGCCTAGTCCTTCCGGAGAAGATAAAGGTTCAGGTGCAAGAACTCATCGAAGAGCAGCATCGATCTGAACTACTTCATGCGCACAATCTCAATGCGCGCAGCCGGGTATTACTGGCAGGCCCTCCGGGCAATGGGAAAACGACCTTGGCGGAAGCTCTAGCGTTTGAGCTGATGTACCCCTTAATCGTTATCCGCTATGAAAGTTTGGTGGGAAGTTATCTTGGGGAGACCTCTAGCCGATTGAAGAACGTTCTTGACTATGCCAGGACGCAACGTTGCGTTTTGTTCTTCGATGAATTCGAGACTCTGGGTAAAGAGCGGGGTGACACCCATGAAACTGGAGAAATTAAGCGTGTCGTCAGTAGCCTGCTGTTGCAGCTCGACGAGATGCCTGATTACGTGGTCGTGGTGGCTGCCAGTAATCACCCTGAACTTCTGGATAGAGCCGTATGGCGACGTTTTCAGTTGCGCATTGAATTGCCCGCTCCGACGCGCAGGCAGCTAACCCAATACATTGACTCAATATCCAAACGATGCTCCGTGAATTTTGGGTACGAAGCGGAAACTCTTGCAAAACACCTTTTGGGGTTGAATTTTGCAGAGGTGGAGGAGTTTTGCCTAGGAGTTGTTCGGCGCGCGGTTCTTGACCTCAAAACAGAAGATGCTCAACAAATCACCAAGCTGAAGTTGGAGCAGTGGAAAGGTCGCTTGCGGCCGACCGTTAAGCGCACAGAGGTGGTGGAACGTGAGCAAGAAGGGACTAACTCCTAATGGCCACCTCGCTTCCTCTTCTCGTCTTCCCTCGGGCAAAGACAATTGCGCCGCCAAAGGGTAACGGTTTCCCATCTAGCCAGCCCCATCTTCCGGGGCACGGGAAGCAAGTCGTTCGTCTAGGTGGACAACTGACGACTCTCCGGGAAGACTTTGACCGATACAGGGCTAGTGTGAGCAGCTCTGTAGCGGGTTTCGAGCCTGAAACAGTATTGGTGATTGAAATCGCCGGGAGTATTGATGAGTTTCGTCAAGCGACTGAGGCCATTGGGCTTGAGTGGCTAGGTGAATGGGATGTCGATGACATCCCTCCTGATGACGATTTCTTTGAACGAAATACCAAAGGGGAGCGCACCGCCAAAGCCGTCAAAGGTCGGATGTTCTTGTCACTCGGGAACGATGCAGGGATGCGGGAGCTTTTGTCTCTTTGGAACGCTTGGGCAAATAGCCAAACGCTGCCATTCGGTAAAACCAAGTGGCGAGATGTATTTAACCAGACCGTTCAAATCCGTCGCTGGGGAATCGAAGAAGCATTGCGCGAAACTGGGATGCTGGACCGCTGGAGGGATTTGCTTGATCCGGTCAATCCTAGTGAACCGATCCGCTGCCAGATCGAGATGTTTTATCGCAAGTCAGAAGAGAAGCGAGCTCAGACCGAGCGCAACATCGCTGCGCTTCTTGAGGCTGCTGGCGGAAGAGCTTTGGGTGGCTTTATCGACATGCCAGAGATCGGATTTCATGCTGTCAAGGCAGAAATTCCGGCTGAGAGCATTCGACGACTTCTGGTCGACCTCGATTCGGAATCTCACGACACTGACATCCAACTATTCAAATTCCACGGGGTTATGTATTTCCGCCCTACCGGTCAGAGTCTTGCTTTGACAGAGGAGGGCGCCGGAGTTGAAACAGAAATATCTGAAGGAGAAGTCGATCTACCTCCGGTGGTCGCCATCTTGGATGGCGTTCCAAACTTGCAGCATCGCGCCCTGAAAGGTCGGCTTGTTCTCGATGACCCCGACAATCTTTCATCAAAGTATTCTCCGGGCGAACGAAAGCACGGTACGTCAATGGCATCTCTGGTGGTTCACGGAGAGATGCTAGATGGGCACTCTGATCCACTGCGGCGTTTAGTCTACGTCTCACCAATCATGGAGCCCGACGCGCAGTCGATAGATCGACGAGAGCATGTGCCCGATGAAGTCTTTTTTGAGGATCGCATTGCGCGTGCTGTCAAGCGTATGTTCCAGGGTGAAGGAACTGTTCCCGCGCAAGCACCTAGTGTCTGCGTAATCAATCTTTCGATTGGCGATCCGGAACGCCCTTTCATTCATACACCGAGCCCATGGGCACGGCTACTGGATTGGCTATCGTGGAAATACCGCGTGCTCTTCTGCGTAAGCGCAGGAAATCACCCTGATGCTATCGACATTGGATTGCCTCATTCGCAGTACCAGTTGTTATCAGATCGGCAGAAGGTGGAGCACCTTCTGAAGTGCATTCAGACGCAACTGTCCAGCCGACGGATCTTGTCACCTGCTGAAGCTATAAATGTCATCTCGGTCGGTGCAACGCATGCCGATGGGGTTGACGCTTACTACCAGGGACAGCGAACTGATCTATTGCCGGACGCACGTCTATTCAGCCCTGCCGCGCGGCTGGGCCATGGATTCCGCCGTGCGGTCAAGCCAGAGGTACTTTTCCCTGGTGGACGGCAGCTATATAGGACTCCAGTTTCAGACGCTCACACTGTCTATCAGACTGATCGCGGACTTCTCCCCCCAGGTCACAAGGTTGCATGGGATAGCACTCAGGCAGGGGATTTGTCTCAGACTGTCCATACCCGTGGCACCAGTAATGCGACCGCCCTCGCCACGCGTAGCGCAGCAAAAATCTACGACGTGCTTGACACCTTGCGCACGGAGAGTCGAGAACTCATTCCGCAAGGGTTGATTTCAGTACTCATCAAGGCACTTCTAGTTCACGGCGCAAAGCAAGATGACGACGCTTGCAAGGCAATAACTTCTGCGTTGAAGACACCGCAAAATTCCAGGCAGTTTAAAGAGGTGATTGCACGTTACCTTGGCTATGGAGAGGCTGCGGTTGAAAGAGTTTTGGCCTGCACTGAGCAGCGCGGCACTGTCTTGGGTTGCGGCGAAATACGTGAGAACGAAATACACGAGTTTCGACTTCCTCTTCCGCCGGGCCTTTCCACTAGCCAAGTATGGCGTCGGATGGTGGTGACTTTGGCCTGGTTCAGCCCTGTGAATCCAGACCATCGGAATTTCCGCGAAGCGAAACTGGAACTATCTCCCGTGGGCAGCTGGGGTGATCTACCACTTAAGCTTGCACGCACTGATGGAGACCACAATCAAGTCCTGCGCGGAACGGTGCAGCACGAGGTTGTCGAGGGCTCAAAGCAGGTTGCAGCATTTCAAGATGGGGACAGCATCCTGTTGCATGTCTCCTGCAAAAAGGATGCGACCGCGCGACTTGACGATGCGATTCCCTATGGGCTTGCCGTCACACTGGAAGTCGCCGAGGGTGTCCAGATTCCGATTTATGAACAGCTTCGCACCAGACTGCAGGCGCAAGTGGCGGTCGGTGCAGTTGAGGGAACACGCTAATGGCTACAAAAAAAGAACTCTTGGCACAGGAAGTTGCCAAGGCAGTCGGTGCAGGAAAACCGGTCGCGCTTGAAACCGTTGACTTCAACGATCCTGACCGTCCCAAGACATGTCTGGAGGTGGACTTCCCGATCCTGCCGGTCAATCAGGTGGCGATCATCGAGGGCAACGCAGGTAAGCCCATCTACCAAATGTCCAAGTGGTGGGCGCGGCGCCGTTCCAGTGTGTTCCGGTCGATGCTGATCGCGGCAGCGACCAAGGCCCCCGAGGACAAGTCGCACGCCGCCAAGCTGGTGTGGGACAACTACTACGCCAATCACCAGAAGAAAGGCGCGTTCAAGCATCTGAAGGTGGCCGACATCTTCATGGGCGGTGGCACCACGCTGGTGGAAGGCTCACGCCTTGGCATGCAGATGGTTGGCAATGACCTGAATCCGGTCGCTTGGTTTGTGGTCAAGCAAGAGCTCGCGAACGTCGATCTGGACGAGGTGAAGCGTCTGCTCGCCGACATTGAGGCCGAGGTCAAGCCGCAGATCATGCCGTACTACTACTGCGATGGCCCGGAGGGAGAAAAGGGCACTTGGACGCACCTGCCGACGAAAAAGGTGATGCCTGCCGACTTCGATCCGCTGAGCATCCCGCGTGAGGAACGTAAGGAGTACCGCTACGAGGGCCCGGAGATTATTTACACCTTCTGGGCTAAGCACGGGCCTTGTCAGGTGACGGGCTGTGGCCACCGTACGCCGATCATGAGCAGTCCAGTAATTGCCGTGAAGACGATCACTGTCAAGCACTGGGAGCACTCGTGCAGCAACTGTGGTATTCGATTTCATATTGAAGCTGAAGCCGCCCGAATGGCGCCCGATGCTCCCTTGTTTGTTGCGTCCTCGGAACAGCCCTACGCGCTGCTTGATCCTGTTCAGGGCGTAACTTGTCCGCACTGCGCACATAACGCCGCCGCCCATACGCACCCCAAAGATGGATTAGTTGTTGTTGGTGACCGAGGTCAAATCAAACTCGGCAAAGGTACGAACAAGAAGGTCGAGTTGAGCCTTTTGGTGCATCCGCAGTGGCTGGCCGGTTCGCCCAAGCAAGACGCAAATAGCCAGCCATATGGTGGATCGGCGCAGGATGATGTTGTGACGACTGCACGCTGGGATCATGAGCGCGCGTCGAAAATTCGATTGCTGGAAGTGCGAGGCAACTTGCCTGAGGAAGTGACGTGCCCTGAAACGCAAGTCACTTTTCCGACAGATCGCGCCAACAAGGCTGGCAATGGGAAGTTTACTTGTGCGCAATGCGGCACCACTCAGGACATCATCTCAGCATTGCGGCCGACAGAAAAGACTGCGCCTTTTGGCGCCTATGCGGTTCAGGGCTACGCTCCAAAGCGTGATATGTCAGGAAAGCCCTATAGCGGCCGCTTCTTCGGCGCGTTCGATGTCACGCATGCCAACCAGTACGACGCTGCCCTAGCTGAATGGGAAGTACGTAAGGATGCTGATCTAGCGGACTATTGGCCGCAATCTGACATTCCACCAAGCCTGCGTGCGATGGTTAAGGATTTGATAGCCAATGGGCATGGCTATAAAAAATGGGCGGACATGTTTAGCGCCCGCCAGCTTTTGGTGCATGCACAGTTGCTGAAGGCAATTGTCACCATAGGAGACTATGACTGGGCCACGCGCGAGTACGTGCTTGGTGCGTTTCAGCAATATTTGCGCAATCAGTGCCTGTTTAGTTTTTGGAATCCACAGCGAGATACGCCTGAGCCGATGTTCTCGAACAGTAACTACCATCCGAAGTTAACGGTAGTTGAGAATTGTGTATTTCCTGACCTCGGTCGTGGTAATTGGGCGTCCAGCTCAGAGGGGATTCTTGAAGGTCGCGAATGGGCTATTGACCCTTGGGAAGTTGTCAGTGTGGAAAGCCTCAGCCGGCAAGACCCAGCTCTGGCTGAAAGGCTAAGTGGGAAAAGTGAGAAGGTGAAGCCGGGCGATCCAGTATTGAACGTGGATGTTCGTCAAGGCTCATCCACCAATCTACACGAGCTTGAAACAGCAAGCCTAGACTTGGTCATCACGGACCCACCATTCGGCGATCTTTTGCAATATTCCGAGCTTGCTGACTATTTTTATGTCTGGCTGCGTTTGGCACTTAAAGGCAAATATCCTGAAATTTTCGAGCCGGAATACACCCCAAAGTCGCTGGAAGCCGTTGCTAACAGCTTTCGCGAGCCGGAAGACTCAAACGGTTTCTATCAAAGGCTGCTCACGCAATGTTGGCGCGAGGCGCACCGCCTTTTGAAGCCAAGTGGAATCCTCGCCTTCACCTTTCATCATAGTGAGGATGAGCCTTGGGTGGCAGTGCTTGAGTCTCTGTTCGATGCGGGCTACTACCTGGAAGCGACTTACCCAATTCGATCAGACGAAACCAAAGGTGACAACGCTGAATTCGGGGCGCAAAAAATCGAGTACGACGTCATCCACGTCTGTCGCAAGCGCACAGAGGAACCCAAGCCGGTGAGCTGGGGCCGCATGCGCCGTGAGGTGATGGCCGACGTACGCCAACTCCAGGCGATGCTTGAGAACCATGCAAAGGAAGGGCTGCCAGCGGCTGACATCCAGGTGATCCGGCGTGGCAAGGCGTTGGAGTACTTCTCTCGGCACTACGGCAAGGTCTACGTTGACGAAGGGCGAACGATCTCCGTCAAGGAGGCGTTGGTCGGTATCAATCAGTTGATCGACGAGGATGCTGACAAGGGCAAAGAGCCTCCGCCGGTCAACGCCGAGCCGATCACGCGGCAATTCCTGCGCACCTTTGGGAGTGCCGCCGAAATGAAGCGCGATCAGCTGCAGAAGTTCCTGAAGGGCTCCATCACAACGCCGGACGAATTCGAGCAGCGCGGTTGGTGCTCAGAGAAGAGCAAGGTGTTCACGCGCGTGAATCCGCTGGACTTTGCCCGTGAATGGTCTGGCAAACACAAGCGTCGCCTCACCTCCGATCTCGATCAGGCGCTGGTGCTCATCGGGGCCTGCTTCGATGGGAGTGGCATCAACGCGGCCGACACACTGAAGAACGAGAACTTCAAGCCGCACGTGGCCCTGAAGCCCTTGCTGGAGTGGCTGCATAGGCACGGCCCCGATCAGGCAAACCGGAACGCGGCTTCGCGCGCGGTGTCCATCTACAACGCCTGGGCCGCGACGCAGACGGCCATGCCGCAGCAGACTTCCCTGTTCGAGGAGTACGAGGTATGAAGCAAACCCTAGACACCGTCTGGCAGCGGCGCGGCACCAGTTGGGTGTGGGACGAAGAGGCTCGCAACCAAGTTTGTGAGGCTGGGCAAGTCTGGAGCTTGCGGCAGTTTTTGCAGGCGGTTGGCAATTGGCCTGACGACCTGCCTAGCAACGACAACAACACGGTGGTGGTGGCCGGGCTGGAAGCCAGCCTTGACCTGCTGACGCCGGAAGATGCGGAAGCCTGGTTGGGCGATGCCATCAAGGACGCCATTCTCTCGTTCCAAGCCTATTACGAGGGCGAAGCGGCGCTGATTTTCTGGCTGCCGGCAGGCCAGGGCCGCATCAAGCTCAACCCGGCCACTGACTCCATCGAGTGGCGCTGTGCTGCCCCCCATAGTGAAAGCCTGTTGGCCTTCGGCCGCATCCTTTGGGGCGAGGCCAACGAGTACCCGCAGGAAATCTTGCTGCGCGAAGGCGCCAAGGCCGCCGGCCTGTTCCACCTGCGGATTACGTGAGGCCCGCGCGTGGATAAGGAGCTTCAGTTTCAACCCGGCGAGCGCATCAGCCATCACGAGTTTGGTTCTGGCGTCGTTCTTGACCCAGCCCGTGACGGGTACCTGCGAGCGTTCTTCAGCATTGGCGAGCGCCGCGTTCCTGTCGCGGCGGTGCGGCGCCAGCTGTCACGCACCGAGCGCATCTTGCGTGCCGTTGATGGCGGCGAGGATCGCGCGCGGAAGGCATGGCTGTCCTACGAGGCGCACGCACTGCCGGTCATGGAGAGCGCATCGGCGCTGACTTCCGCCAAGATCGACCTGCTGCCGCATCAGGTGGTTTTGACCCATCGGATCGCCACCGCTTCACCCCGGCGCTATCTCATCGCCGACGAGGTGGGCCTGGGCAAGACCATTGAAACTGCGCTGATCCTCCGCGAGCTGGCCAGCCGAGGCGAGCTGAACCGCGCTTTGATGGTCGTGCCCGCAGGCTTGGTGCACAACTGGCACCGTGAATTGAACGAGGTGTTCAACCTCGACTTCGAGGTGTTCGGCTCCGAGGGTGACATCACCGACCGCAAGACCAATGCGTTTGCCAAGCATGACCGCCTGATCGCCAGCATTGACACCCTGAAGCGCCCCGCGCGTATCAAGCGCCTGCTTGATGCACCTCGTTGGGACTTGGTGGTGTTTGATGAAGCCCACCACCTGACGGCCTACCGTAACGGCGGCAAGGTCAGGAAGACCGAGAACTACAAGCTGGCCGAGGCGCTGAAGGACCATTCGCGTGACCTGATGCTGTTGTCGGCCACACCGCACCAAGGCAATCACTTCCAGTTCTGGATGCTGGCGCAGTTGCTCAACCCGACGCTGTTCGGCAGCCCGGAAGAGATGCTGGAAAACCGGCACCGCCTGAACACGGTCATGTTCCGTCGCACCAAGGCGGACGCATGTCAACCCGATGGCTCACCGTTGTTCGCGCGGCGGTGGGTCCACACCGAATCCTTCCTGATGTGTGCCGAGGAGCGGCTGTTCTACGAGAAGCTGCGCGAGTACCTGGAAGACGGTTTCAACCTGGCGCGGCGGCAGGGCAGCAAAGGGCAGGCACTTGGATTCCTGATGGCGATCTTCCAGAAGATCGCTGCATCGAGTTTCGCGGCCGTCCGCCGCACGCTGAAGCGCCGACTGCTGATGCTGACCTTGCACGAGGCACTGCTGCGCGACAAGGACCTGGATATCGAAGGTCGGGAACGGTTGACCGATGAGGCCCGGGAGCTGATTCACGATGAGTTTGGGCTGGCGCGTGACCCTATCGGCCGCAGCGAGGTGGATCGGGTCATTGCCGACCTCAAGTACCGGTTGGTCAAGAAGCTGGACGAGGAGGCGCTTGAGATGGCGTCGGACCCGTATGGCAGCGAGTACTCATCGGCGCACGCGGAAGAAGCCGCCTCTGCGGTGGTCGAACTGCATCTGCCCGAAGAGCGCCTGCGCATTGGTGACCTGCTCAAGATATTTCCGCAGCAGCGCGAGACGAAGGCGCAGAAGCTGTTGGACGGGCTGGGCACGTTGTGGCGGCAGGACCCCAGTGAAAAGATTGTGGTGTTTGCCACCTACCTGGGCACGGTGGACCTGATTGCCCGCGAGATTGACCAGACCTTCCCAGGCCAGGGCGTGGTGGTGCTGCGTGGCGGTGACCATGGGGCCAAAGTCTCGGCTGAGCGGCGCTTCCGGCAAAAGGATGGGCCGCGCGTCTTGGTGTGTACTGCGGCCGGGCGAGAGGGCATCAACCTCCAGTTCGCTCGCATCCTCTTCAACTTCGACCTTCCGTGGAACCCGATGGATGTGGAACAGCGCATCGGCCGCATCCACCGCTACGGGCAGAACCACACCGCGCAGGTCTACAACCTTGTGCTGTCGGACACCATCGAAGGCCGCATCTTCATGCTTCTGGATGAAAAGCTGACCGAGATTGCGCGCACGGTCGGCAAGGTCGATGACCAAGGCAACGTTGCGGAAGACCTGCGAGCACAGATTCTGGGTCAGCTGTCCGAGCGGTTGAACTATGACCGTCTGTATCAAGAGGCGCTGTCGGACCCCGAACTGAAGCGCACGCAGGTCGAGCTGGAGGCTGCGCTTTCCAACTCGCGTGAGGCGCGGCAGGTGGTGTTTGACTTGTTCCAAGACCTCGAAGGATTCAGCCTCGACGACTACAAACCCTTTTCGGATGTGTCATCGAGCCTGGATCGCCTGGTTCGGTTCATGTCTGCCGCAGTCGCAGACCGGCAGCAGCGGTTGGTCAAGGTGGACGATGAAACCTATGACTTGGTGAACGTTGATGGCGCCTGCCGTGCGCGGTTCACCTTGAACCGTGAGACGGCGACCAGCAGCGATTCCCTTGAGCTGATGGGGCTAGACCATCCGTTGGTGCAAGAGGAACTTGGCCGTTGGCGTAGCGTGCCGCCCGAAGATTTGGGGCTGGCCGTGCGCGCCGACGTTGATGAGCCCGTGTTGCTCTCCATCTGGATGGTCGAGACATCGGGGAAGAGTGGCGACCGGCGTCTTGTCGTGCAGCCTATTGCCGTCAAGGAAGACGGCACCCGCGTGCCTGCCGTCGAACGCAAGTGCGAGAGCTACCTGCAGGCGCCGGTGGCTTTGCCGAAGTTTTCGGCAGAACAGAGGCTGGAAATGTTTACCCGCGCCGTGGAGCCCACGTTGCAGCGGGAGCTGAAACACAAGGGTGCGGCTACTGGGGACGGTAGCTATTCGGCGGAATTGATTGGGTACGTTGAGATTCTTGGCGAAAGGGCCTGACGGCTGACCCGACTGCAGTGAGAGGGGGCGACGGGTTCGCCGCACCCCGCATCCGTTACTCGTAGGTGTGATTCCAGCGGGTGTTGTATGGCAATACTTGCTCAAGCGCCGCGACAGCATCCCACTGGTAGTAGCTCTTGATCTTGCCGCGAACAACAACAGCCCCCGTTGAATGGTAGATCGTGACCTGGGCTCCGCAGTTCAAGTCGAAGATCGTGTCGTTGGGGTTGCGGCGAATCCGGGTGACAAAGATCGTAGCCCGCTTGAGGTTGCGTTGCAGTTGGATGGCGTTCATGGTGGAAGTCCTTTCAAGGTTGTTGCGCCAGATGGCGCAGAGCCTTTACAGGACGAGTCGAACGCAAAGGGAACGATTTCTAAGAAGGCGGGAAATCTGACATCAGCCTCCGCGCAGAAGGCCCAGGGCGGCAGAGATTCGATGTAGTCCTTGGTTTGCCTGAAGCGAAGTCACATTGAGATTGCGGCCAGTTCAGCCCCGCGCTACTGTGACGATGCTGCGCTGGCTGGCGTTAACTGGTCAGCCACGCCGCAAAGCAAATCTGCCGACCGCAGCCGGTCACCGCCAAGGGCTGAGACAAAACGTCTCAGCCCTTTGTCGTTTCTGGCGGGCAGGTTGGTGCAACCCCATCTGAAGGAAACCCCATGTCTCAAGAATCCGCCATGCCGCCAAAGGCAGGACCGGCATCGCCCAACGATCCACAGCCCATCGCCATCCACCCGCCCGTGCTCTTCGAGTTGGGCGATGTTGTCGCCACGCCCCCCGCGCTGCGGTTGATCGAAAAACGCGGTGCAAACGTCCTCGACCTGCTGCGCCGTCATCAGCGGTGCGAGTGGGACGCCATGTGCGCGGAGGATCGCGATGCCAATTGGCAGGCCGCCTTATCCGGTGAATCGCGCATCTTCTCGTCGTTCGACATCGGCAATGAAGGTGATCCAGCGGTCGTGTGGGTTATCACCGAGTGGGACCGGTCAGTCACCACGGTCTTGCTGCCCAGCTGCTATTAGCCCCAAATCGCTGCCTCCAGGCCACAGCGCAAAGTTGCGGTCACTTCATTCCGCCGTGCCGCATTCGCGCCGCACGGCTTTTTTGTCGCTGCCGATTGGTAGCGATAGCGCACCATTATCGAAACCAAAATGAACAGCAAAAAACCACGCGCTACGGCAGGCGCAGCCCTGTCGGCACCGACCATTACCCAACGCGCCAAACCGCCGGAGCCGCCACCAATCAACACGGTTGAGAGTTTCATCGCCGCTGCGCAATCCAAAGCCACCAAACGGGCCTACGCCAACGACGTACGGCACTACCTCCAACATGGCGGCGCCATTCCATCCACGGAGGCGATGGTTGCCAACTATCTGGCCAAGTTCGCCGCCACCCTCAAAGTTGCCACGCTGGAGCGGCGCTGTATCGCCATCCACAACGCGCATGTCAGCGAGGGGCTGGCGTCCCCGATCAAGGGCAGCGCCGTGGTCAAGTCCACCATGAACGGCATCCGCCGTACCATGGGAACCCGGCAACGCGCCGTCAAGCCCGTCACCAAGGATGTGCTGCTGGAGATGCTGGTGACGCTGGACAAGCAGAAGCCGCTGAAGGCCGCCCGCGACAAGGCCTTGCTCTTGGTAGGCTTTGCCGGGGCCTTTCGACGCTCCGAACTGGTGGCGCTGCATGTGGAAGACCTGACCGTGGATGACTCCGGGGCCATGGTGCTGCTCAGGTTCTCGAAGACCGATCAGCTTGGCAAGGGACGCACCGTGTTTCTGCCGCGGGCCAGCGACGCCGAACGCTGCCCCGTGCGCGGCCTGCTGGACTGGCTGCAACTGTCAGGGATTGAGTCGGGCTGGCTGTTCCGCTCGGTGCGCAAGGGCGGCTCGGTGTCCGACACGCCGCTGTCCACGCAATCCGTGGCGCAGATCATCAAACGCGCCACCAAGGCCGCGGGACGTGACTTCGCCGAATTCTCAGGGCACAGCCTCAGGGCGGGCTATGTGACCACGGCGGCCATTGCAGGCTTGCAGCCCTATCAAATCCGAGAGCAGACCGGGCACAAGTCGGACGCAACGCTGGCGCGGTACATCCGGCCCGTGGAAAAGCGCAGGATTCCGTCGCTGCTCTGACGGTGACTACCGCGCCAGCGTGCAGTACATCGGATTTTGCCGCTACAGGCGCTACAGGCGCTACAGGCGCTACAGGCGCTACAGCCGCTACAGCCGCTACGGGCCTGGGCCCTCATGCACAGGTGGAGCAGGCACATAGCAGCACAACCCGCACCAGCAGCTGCGCTGCGTCTCGGATGGCAACCTCGGCGGGCTGACCGATGATCCACATTCGGTCCGATGGCTCAGTGAGCTTCTGCAGCAGGATCACCATTCTTGACTCCCCCACTCATCGCCTTCGGCAGTTGGTGCCGCCGAGCTGTCTGCGGCCTCTGCGGGCACGATGTTGCGCAAGGGGCGAATCCGGATGTCACCGCTATCAAGCAGCCGGACAGAGACTGCGCTGCATTCGCTCAGGCCGGCAGCCTCTAAGACCGGCTTGGGAATTCTGAGGCCGACCGAATGCCCCCAGCGGTTCAGACGCGTGTTGCTCATGGCAGGTTTCTCCTTGTGTAGCCAATGAATAGCAACAAATTGGCAGCACCTAGCCTTCGCAACAGTCAGCCGATTGCGCGCGCTTGCAAAGCAGTCAGCCGCTCAGCCTGTGCGAACAACATCCATCGTCCCCGCCATGCCTGCGTTTGGCCCTCATCATCGAAGTCCGGCACGACGCCATCCGTCACGAAGGCCAGGCCCTGCTGAAGCTCTTCAATGATCGCGGGAGCGGTGCGCTCCGACACCACCAAATCACGCATCTGGTCTGGCAGCCGCCAGCGTCGCGGGTACTGCAGTTGCCGCCCTAAATTTGCGGCCTTGAAGCGCAGCTGCTTTCTTTGCGTGTCTGCAATGTCAGGGCCGTGGGCCTCCAAAATCGCGAGACGGTCCCGACTTACCCGGTAACCGGGCAACGTCGCCACGACATCTTCACCAGCCTCAAACCGCTTCAAGGTATCCAACGCCGTACTGCCTTCAAGGGCTGCTGTATTCAGCTCTGTGCGACGACGAAAACCCAGCGCACGCCACACGGACACCATCGCGTGCTCCAACGTATGGGGCGTCAAGTCGCGTAGATAGCGAATCCCGAATGTGTTCAGCGTTTTAGACCCAACTAGCAATTCATTGCGAGCATGGCTTTCCAGCATGGGCATGAAAGGCATGATGGCCGGCTTCATCGTGTCGGACAGGAAGTTATCGTGGTTCGCCTTGCGTCCACGCTTCTTGGCACGCATCCACTCGGCTTTGCAGTACTGGCGAAATGCGTCTCCAGCCTTCAAAGAGACCAGCAAACTGACCCCAGATTTGGTATCGCGCGGGTCGCTATCCTCCACGCCGATGTCATGGCGAGCACTTAGATTCCGCAGTGCCTTTGTATGGGCCTCAGTTCGCGCCTGCAGCGCCAGTCGTGCGTTCGGGCTGGCGGTCGCGGTATCCCACGTGCACTCCACCATTATGACGAGCGCGTGATCCACATATCGCTCGATCTCACCATCGGTCATTCCGATGGTGGCCAAGATGATTCTGACCAACAATTCCAAGCATTGCAGCTCAAACCGCAGAACCTCCATACCAGCGTGAAAGCAGTTGTGCCCAATCAATGCGGACGCCACAGGAATGGTCACCTCCACATAACCAATCCTGACTCCAGCGACCGTTTGCACAACGTATTTCACTTCAATCTGCGCCCCGGTCAATGGGCTATTGATATACGTGGTGGTTTCCTTACTTTTTGATCGCAAAAACCGGCTGATTGAAATCTGTGTCAGACGTGTCAAATGCCGATCCTGGAATGGCCCCCACAGTCCTTTGATGATGATTTTGTCTAACATGATTGCTATAAATGGTGGTATTGGCATATACATTGAATAGCGCCAACATTGCATTCGACCTGGCAGATCAGCGAACTATTTCAGCTCACCATCGGCCACGGTCAATGAGGGTGACGCCATCACCTTGAATAGCCGCTACGTCCGCTACAGAAGGTTCGAGTTTTGGCCAACCCCCTGGCCTTGGCCCCGCTCGACATCGTCGCCATCGGCAACTACCCCGTGCGATCCGGCTGTGACCGGCAGCAACCACGAAGAGGCGTTTTGTTCGTCTCGCGCGGATTCAGCAGCACGCCTCAGCGCCTGAAGAGCCGCAGCCGCCCACGCCTTTCGAGTCACCCTGGTTCGTGCATGCGATGACCGAGAGCCCTTCAGACGCGGCACCTCGTCTACAGCCGCACCGGGTTGGTCAACGCCGCCAAATCGCACAGGGCGATCAAGCCATCGGCGAGCACCAGGGAAGTCATCGAGGATTTCCGCCAAGACCTCAAGGGCACGGCAATACGCGTCTTCGGCGCTCGGGGGCCGCACTGGTCCCTGCTTGAACCGCTGCAGAGGGGTGAGAACCGGCCGCTGCGTGCGTCTGTTCAACGCATCGGCACGCTGGAGCGCAGCTTGGTATGGCCGAAGGCGCATCAACGCCTCTTTGGAAGGAGGCGAAATACCAAGCTCGTCGCGCAGGCTCTGCCACAGTGGAGGCCCCAGTGCCCCCCTCAGTTCCTTCAACTCGACGCTCTCGCCGGACTCAATCTGGCGAATCAGTTGGCGGATGCGCTGCATCCTTGCTCCAGCCGTTCGATTTCTGCTTTGCGGCACGAAAAGCAGCGCGTCGTCCGCGGTGGGCGCGGCATCTTTTTGGTGGTCGTTCATGGTCCTTGCTCTTCGGTCGGGCGCACCGTCCTCCGGCCATGGCTGAGCAACGGCGGGGACGGTGCGGAAGCGGTGCGTTGTAGCGGCAGTAGCGGGTGCAGCGCCGTTCACAGCACCGGCTTGGGCTTCACATAGCGTGCAAAGGCCTTGCTGAAATGCTCACGAAAGTAGCCTCGGCCTACATGACCACTGCCGTGTCGCATTTGCGCCGGACCAATCCCGAACTGTTTGAGCATGCGCGACAGGTCGCGGGCATCCATCGGCTTGCCCCGGCTGAACGTAGGCCAGGGGGCTTCCTCTTGCTGGTGAAGGTAGGCCAGCAACTCCTTCGTGAGCAGTTGGGGGCGGCCACCGGTGGCAAATGCCTGAGCGATATCGGACAGCAGCCACTCCCCGTTGCTGGG
>JADHED010001240.1_pt1 | contig 23131 bp, 17 predicted proteins | sample 8952041 | NCBI WGS metagenome assembly JADHED01 (sample SAMN16124423, study PRJNA663239) | bioreactor sludge metagenome | isolation source: sludge (control) | place: India:Bengaluru | collected 2018-09-08
GGCACGTGGCGCCGCGCCATCGGCCCCATCACCCCGAGAGCCCCGCGCTGGATATTGCGCACCCGCGGGGGGGCGGCGCGCCGGGCCGCGGCCCCGCGCCGCACCTCGGCGGCCCGCGCGCTGTCCCCCGCCGCGCCCGCCCCGCCCGCCGCGCCCGCCGCGGTGAAGTGCTGCGCGGGCGGGATCGGCGGCGCCTCGCAGACGGCGCGCACGAGGTCGAACGGCGACGTGTTCGGCTCGGTGCGGTACGGCCGCGCCCCCGTCAGCAGCACGTACAGCAGGACGCCGAGCTGGTAGACGTCGGACGACGTCGTCACCGGCAGGCCCCGCAGCTGCTCGGGGCTCGCGTAGGCCGGCGTCAGCGGGCGCGCGCCGGTCTGCGTCAGCTCCGGCTCGTCGGTGTCGTCGAGGATCTTCGCGATGCCGAAGTCCAGCAGCTTCGGGTCGCCGTCGGGCGTGACGAGCACGTTCGAGGGCTTGATGTCGCGGTGCACGACGAGGCTGCGGTGCGCGTGGTGCACCGCGCGCGCGATCCGCACGAACAGCCGCAGCCGCTCCCGCAGCGGCAGCCGGCGCGCGTCGCACCACGCGTCCACCGGCGCGCCGTCGACGAGCTCCATCACGAGGTAGGGCCGCCCCTCCGCGTCCACGCCGCCGTCGAGCAGCCGCGCGATGTCGGGGTGCGTCGCCGCGGCGAGGATGCGCCGCTCGCGGGCGAGGCGCGGCGCGAGCCCGGCCCGGCCGTCGAGCAGCACCTTCAGCGCGACCTGCTGCCGGAACGAGCCGTCCTCGCGCTCCGCGCGGTGGACCACCGACATCCCGCCGCGCCCGATCTCCTCGAGCACGCGCCAGCGGCCCACGACGGTCCCGGGGACGAGCGGCGAGGCGGCGCCGCCGGCCAGGTCGTGGTGCGTCTCCGCGTCGGCGAGGACCGCGAACGCGCCGGCCGGCGCGAGGCGGCCGCCCGCCCCGTCCGCGTCGTCGGCCTCGGCCAGGTCGAGCGCGCGCAGCACGCGCGCGGCGAGCGCCGCGTCGCCCGCCGCGGCCCGCTCGACGTACGCCCGGCGCTCGCGCGCGGGGAGGTCGAGCGCGGCGTCGAGGATCTCGTCCGCCCGCCGCCAGCCCGCGTGCGAGCCCGGCGGATTGCCGGCGGCGCTCACGGGCGGCCCACTCTCCGCGCCGCGCTCACCGACCGCGCTCCCCGCGCCGCGCTCACCGACCGCGCTCCCCGCGCCGCGCTCACGGGAGGCCCCCTCCCAGCTCCTCGCGCAGCCAGGCCCGCGCGCGCATCCAGTCGCGCTGCACCGTCCGCACCGAGCTGCCGAGCGCCTCGGCCGTCTCGTCCTCGGTGAGGCCCGCGAAGAAGCGGCACTCGACCACGCGGGCGAGGCGCTCGTCGCGCCGGGCGAGACGCTCGAGCGCGCGGTCCACGTCGAGGAGCCACGCGGCGGACGCGGCGGACGCGCCGGACGCGCCGGCGCCGACCCGATCCTCCTCGAGCGTCACCGGCCGCGCGGGGCCGCCGCGCTTCGCCGCCGCGCGCTCGCGCGCGTACGAGACGAGCACCTGGCGCATGGCGCGCGCGGCGAGCGCGAAGAAGTGCGCGCGGTCGGCGGGCGTCGCGCCGGACCCGTCGACGAGCTTGAGGTAGGCCTCGTGCACGATCCCGGTCGCGCCGAGCGTGTGCCCGGGCCGCCCCCGCAGCTGCGCGCGCGCGATCCGCCGCAGGTCGTCGTAGACCAGCGGCAGGAGCCGGTCGTACGCGTCGCGGTCCCCCGCGCGCGCCGCCGCGAGCAGCCGGGTGACCTCCGAGGCGCCCTTCGCCGCGCCGGCCTCGCGTGCGCCGTCCACTCCCCCTCCTCGACCGTTGGGCCGCGCGACCGGGCCGTCGCTGGCGGGACCGGGCGCCATTTTGCGTGCTCCGGGGCGAGGACGGAACGGCGAGCGCAGGCGAAACGCACGGCGGCCGAAGCCGGGCGAAACCTCTCGCCACAACTGCCGAGGAGAACATGAGCGTGCAGGCGAACAAGCTGGTTAATCGTGAGGATCTGACCCGCGACGCGTCTCTCCCCTTCGACCCGGCGCGCGCCGAGGCGTTCGGCGCCCGCGTCGTCGAGACCCTGAACGGCGGCGCGCTCGCGCTGATGATGTCGCTCGGGCACCGCGCGGGGCTGTTCGAGACCCTGGCGGCGCTGCCCCCCGCGACGAGCGAGGAGATCGCCCTCGCGGCCGGGCTCCACGAGCGCTACGTCCGCGAGTGGCTCGGCGCGATGGTGACGGGCCGCGTCGTCACGTACGACCCGGCGGCGAAGACGTACTTCCTGCCCGCGGAGCACGCGGCGTCGCTGACCTCGACGCCGGACGGCGTGAACCTCGCGATCCCCATGCAGTTCCTGCCGGTCCTCGCCGGCGTGGAGTCGGACGTCCTGCACTGCTTCCGCCACGGCGGCGGCGTCCCGTACGAGAAGTTCGAGCGGTTCCACGAGACGATGCAGGAGGAGAGCTCGCAGTCGGTCGTCGCCGGGCTCGACGCGCACGTGCTGCCGCTCGTGCCGGGGCTCGTCGAGCGGCTGGAGCGGGGCCTCGACGTGCTGGACGTCGGCTGCGGCCTGGGGCGCGCGATGCTGGCGCTCGCGGCCCGCTTCCCGCGCAGCCGCTTCGCCGGTTACGACCTGTCGCCCGAGGCGGTCGCGGCGGCGAACGCCGAGGCGCGGCGGCGCGGGCTGCCGAACGTGCGCTTCGAGGCGAAGGACGTCACGCGGCTCGGCGAGCTGCGGCGCTACGGGCTGATCACCGCGTTCGACGCGATCCACGACCAGGCGGCGCCGGCCGCGGTGCTGTTCGAGATCCAGGCCGCGCTGCGGACGGACGGGGTGTTCCTGATGCAGGACATCGCCGCGTCCTCGCACCTCGAGCGGAACCTCGAGCACCCGGTCGCGCCGTTCCTGTACACGATCTCCTGCCTGCACTGCATGACGGTGTCGCTGGCGCAGGGCGGGGCGGGGCTGGGCACGGTGTGGGGCGAGGAGCTCGCGGTGGACATGCTGAAGGCGGCCGGCTTCCGCTCGGTCGAGGTGAACAAGCTGCCGCACGACATTCAGAACAACTGGTACGTCGCCCGCCTGTAGGGGCGGCCCGAGGGCCGCCCTCCGCCTCGAATCCGCTCGAGCTCATCGAGGCGCGATCGTCACGACACGTAGGGCGGCCCGAGGGCCGCCCCTACGGTCGTTCGACGCGAGCCGCGCGGTGATCCGCGCGGCTCGTCATTTGGTGTCGGTGCGGCGGAGGTTCTGCACGTCGTCCGGCGGCTCCTCGACCGTCGCCGGCCGCGTCAGGATCTCCGCCGTGCCGGAGGCCAGTGTGACCGACGTGACGGACTGCCCCGCCATGTCGGTCAGCGTCTCGCCGAGCGCGACCGTCTGCGGGGCCGTCGTCGGGTTGACGAGCACGCGTCCCGCGCTGAACTTCCGGCTGGCGACGCCGTTCGCCAGCTTCACGAACGCCTCGAGCGGCGCGCCGAGGTCCACGCTCGCCTCGGGGAACGTCTGGTGGAAGCGGCCCGCGACCGCCTCCTCGCCCGTCCCCTTCCAGAAGTTCATGCAGGACTTCGGCGAGCCCCAGATCAGCAGCATCGTGGCGATGCCGTAGCGGTTGACGGCGGACGTGTGCACGCCGGACCCGATCAGCGGCGTCGCCCACTTGTCGCGCGCGACGACCCCCTTGAAGAGGTCCACGTCCTGGTCCCACGCGGCGCCGGTCTTCGCGGTCGCGGACGTCCCGCTGCCGGTGACGACCCAGTCCTCCATCGTGCAGCCGTCGGTGTGCTCGAGGTAGGCGTAGCTGTTCGGCTTCCAGCTGGTCGAACTCGCGCTCGCGATGCAGCCGTTGTAGAGCAGCGTCTTCGCGCTGCCGACGTGGCCCCGCATCGCCGCGAGGAAGCCCTTCTGGTCGGCGACCCAGTCGGCCTCCGTCTGCGTGCGCCCGCCCTCGTACACCGGCGTCGCCGAGACGGCGCCGCTCGACACCTTGGCCGGACGGTAGGGCCACGAGGGGTTCGTGTTGTCGAGGAAGACCCCGTCCGCGCCCCGCTCGCGGCCGTAGGCGCCGCCCTGCGTGACGATGTCGGCGAGCCGCTGGCCGACGTACTCGCGGTACTCGGGGTGACCCATGTTCATGCCGAAGCGGCAGTTGCAGTAGGCGACGTCGGTCCGGCAGAGGGCCGGGTCGCAGTCCGGCTTCTCGGCGGTGGAGTAGGTCGTGACGCGGTTCCCCTGGGCGTCGTGGTAGAACCACTCCTCGTGGTTCCGGGAGATGAAATCGTAATCGGGGTTCCCCGGACCCGAGTCGAACCAGGACTGGTAGACGATCGCCACGATCGCGGGGTTCACCGCGTAGTAGGTGGCCGGCGGCCCGCTGTCGGCCCAGCCGGTGCCCAGGACGATCAGGTCGTGCGTCTCCGCGATCCGCGTCTGTTGCGCCGCGTCCGCGCCGCCGGGGTGGTAGTTCGCCGCGACCCCGACGGTGCCGCCGTTGATCGTCCCCGCCCCCGCGAACGGCGCCGCCGCGGCGAGCGCCCCGAGTACACACCAGCCGGTGAAACGCATCGGGCCTCCGCTGCCCCGAACGTTAAGCGAACCGCGTGCCAGGGCGCCACCGGGCAAGAACGGCGGCGTGCGCGGCGTCGAGGCGGGCCGCGCCCGCGCCCGTGACCAGGGCGACCGGCGCGCCGAACTCCTCCAGCACCGCGGCGAACAGCGCGTGCACCTCGCCCCGGCGATCGGCGCGGTCGCGCACGCCGTCCGCCGCCCACGGGAGGTCCGGGGCGCAGAGCAGGTAGAGGTCGCCGCGCCGCCGGCGGGCTTCCTCCTCGATCCACGCCGGGCAGGCGCCGTAGTAGTGGCGCGCGTACGCGACGGTGCTCAGCAGGTCGGTGTCCAGCACGACCGCGTCCGCCCCGAGCGCGGCCGCGCCCGCGGCGGCGGCGTCCTCGGCGGCGCGCTGGCCGCGCGCGATCGGCTCGACGTCGGCCGCCCCCAGCGCGCGCGCCGCCCGCTCGGCGTACGCGCGCGCGTGCTCCTCGGACGCCACCGTCCCCAGCCGCGCCGCCAGCCCGCGCGCGAGCGTCGTCTTGCCCGTGCACTCCGACCCGGTCACGACGACGCGCCTCACGCGACCTCCGCGACGATGCGCCTCACGCCGCCGCAAGGCGGCGCAGCGCGAATCGCCTCCGCGACGACGCGCCTCACGCCGCCTCCGCGACGACGCGCCTCATGCGGCCTCCGCGACGACGCGCCTCACGCCGCCTCCGCCACGCGGCGCAGCGAGCGCCGCCACTGCAGGTGACCGGCGACCGCGAGACCGAGGAAGATCGCGTACAGGCCGGCGGTCCAGAACAGGGCCTGCGACACGTACATCCCGACCAGCACCCCGTCGACGACGATCCAGACCGCCCAGTTCTCGATCCACTTGCGCGTCTGGAGCGCCTGCGCGACGAGGCTGAACGCCGCCGTGCCGGCGTCCCAGAACGGCAGCGCCGCGTCGGTGCGGGCGAGCGCGGCGCCGAACGCGGCGGCGAACAGCGCGCCGGCCGCGGCGAGCCCGAGCAGCGCGCCGCCCGGCGCGCGCGAGACGGCGAGCGCGGTGCGCCCCTCCCCGCCGCGGGACCAGGCCCACCACCCGTACAGCGCGAGCCCGGCGTAGACGACCTGCAGCGCCGCGGACGCGTAGAGCTGCGCGCGCCCGAACACGACGGCGTACAGGGCCACGTTCACGAGGCCCACGGGCCAGCAGAGCGCGTTCTCGCGCGTCGTCAGCCAGACCGCGACGACGCCCGCGACGAACGCGACGACCTCGAGCGGGGTCACGGGGTCACAGCGTCACGGCGGCACGGCGCGTCACGGCGTCACGGCGCGTCACAGCCCGAACTCGAGCCCGACGAAGAAGGTCCGGCCGGCGAGCGGGTAGTAGTACGGCGTGCCCGCAAGCGTCTCGCCCCCCTCCCCGTCGGCGAGGGCGTAGAGGTACGCGTAGCCCGACGGCCAGGCGCGCTCCTCGTCGAGCACGTTGTCGACCTGCAGCCGCAGCCGCGTGGCGCCGAAGCGGAGCCGCGCCGATGCGTCCACGGTGGTGAACGACGGCGTCCGCCGGCCGTCGTCGTTGGCGTTGTCGAGGTACGAAGCCGCGACGTGCCGGACCCCCGCCCCGAGCGTGGCCCAGGCCGCCGCGGTCACCTCGACCCCCGCCGTCCCGCTGAAGGACGGCGTCAGCAGCGGCTCGACGTCCTCGTAGTCCCGCGTCGTGGCGCCGACCCAGGTCCCGCTCCCGTCGTACAGGTCGTAGAACTGCGTCCAGCGCGCGTAGCGGTTGCGGCTGACGGCCGCGGCCGCCGTGAGGCGCACGCGGGGCGCGGCCTGCCACGAGGCGTCGACCTCGAGCCCGCGGCGCGAGCTCTCGTCCACGTTCGTGCGCGTCGGGAGGCCGATCTCGGACAACTCGCCGGTGAGCGCCAGCTCGTCGCGGAACTCCATCGCGTAGAGGTTCGCGTGCAGCGCGAGGCCGGGGCCCCGGTAGTCGAGCCCCGCCTCGAGGTCGTCCACCGTCTCGGGCCGCACGGCGCCGAAGTCCACGCCGGCGGGCGCCTGGTCCGAGCCCGAGAGCAGGTCGGCGCGCTGCGGCTCGCGCTCCGTGCGCCCGGCGGAGACGTAGAACGACAGCCGTGCGCCGGGCGCGTAGCGCGCGCCCAGCTTGGGGTTGAAGAACGTCCACGACGCGGACGGGGCGCCGTTCGCCCCCTCGTTGCGGAAGCGGACGTGCCGCAGCTGCGCGTCCGCGAACAGGGTCACGCGCCCGAACGGCCGCTCGGCCTTGAGGAACACGTTCCCCTGCGTCTTCGCGCCGCGGTCGGTGTACTGCCGCAGGTCGCCCCCGTCCGCGCCGGCGCCGAGCAGGTCGCGCGTGTGCCGGCTGGCGTGCGTGTTGGCGCTCGCGCCCACGACGAGGCGGGTCGTGCCGAGCGCCGTCGCGTAGGCGGAGGTCAGGCCGCCGAAGCCCCAGTGCAGGCCGTACTCGCCCAGGCCGTCGGCGCCGTACACGCGGTACCACCCGCCGGCGGCCTGGTAGTACCCCTGCAGGGAGAGGCTGGACACGGGCGAGAGCGCCTTGGTCCAGGTCGCCTGCACGAGCCCCTGGTGGAAGTCGTCGCGCTCGTCCGGGCTCATCGGGTTCGCGCGCGGGTTTTGCTCAAGGACCGCGGGCTCGACCGCGTAGAACGCGAGCTGCGAGCGCTCGCGGCCGACGAAGCCGGAGACCTTGAGGAACGAGTCGTCCCCGCGCGCCGTCGCGCCGAAGAAGACGCTCCCCTGCTCCGAACTGGAGTTCTCGCGGTAGCCCTCCGTGTCGTGGAACGAGGCGCGGGCGTAGAACGCGTAGCGGCCCGCGACGGTGCCGGAGTCCCAGCCGAGGCTGCCGCGCCGCGTGCCGTACGAGCCCGCCCCGCCCTGGAAGGAGAGGCCGGGCGCCGGCGCGGGGTCGACGCTCGTGAGCGCGACGGAGCCGGCGAACGCGGCCGCGCCGAAGGTCGAGGTGCCGACACCGCGCTGGACCTGGATCCCCTGCAGCGAGCCCTGCAGGTTCGCGTAGTCGGCGAAGTAGGTCGCCGAGTCCTCCGGCTCGTTCAGCGGCACGCCGTCGAACGTGAAGTTCACGCGCGTCTGCTGCACGCCGCGCAGGTAGAGGTACGCGTAGCCCGCGCCGAGGCCCGCGTCGGAGTAGAACGTCAGCGACGGCGTGTCCTGCAGCAGGAAGGGCAGCTCCTGCCCGAAGCTCTCGCGCTCGATGTCGGCGCGGTCCAGCGCCGACTTCGTCACGGGCGTCTCGTCGGTCGCGCGGATCGCGCGGACGACGACGTTCTCGGTCACCGTGCTCGCGGCGCTCCGCCCCTCCTGCTCCGTGGGGGCGGGGCCCTGCCCCGCCCGGGCGCCGCTTCCCGCCGCCGTTGCGGCGCTCTGCCCCTCCTGCTCCGTGGGGGCGGGGCTCTGCCCCGCCCGGGCGCCGCTTCCCGCCGCCGTTGCGGCGCTCTGCCCCTCCTGCTCCGTGGGGGCGGGGCTCTGCCCCGCCCGGGCGCCGCTTTCCGCCGTGGGGCACGCGACGCCGCACCCCTCGACGTGCTCCGCCGCGACCGCCGGCAGGACGGACAGGGACAGGGACAGCGACAGGGACAGGGACAACAGGGACAGGACCGGGAACAAGGGGACCGCGCCAAGCACCGCGCCGACCGCCACGCGTGAACGCATGGAACCGCCTCCCGGCCCCGCGCGCGCGGGGACCCGAAGCGGATCCTCGGGGGTGAGAGAGCGGCCGCGGGCCGCCCGCCAGATCGCCTTTCCCTACGCCGGTGCGAACCGGATCAGGTTCGAGGGTGTGATCTCAGGCCGTCCCGCCCCGGACACGCTCCGGGACGACGGCCACCCCTAGGCTCCGTTACGCCCCGAACTGTGCGGCCGCTCCGCCGCCGCGTCAACCCGGCTCGACCTCGACGTGCTCGGGGCCGTCGCCCCAGGACAGCCGCCACGGGCCGAGGGCGGCGCCGTCGAGGTCGGCGAGGATCTCCTTCGCGGCCGCGACCACGGGCGGCGGCGCCGTGACGCGGACCCGCGCCCGCGGGTACGGGCGGGCGCGGCGGCGCACCTCGCGCAGCAGGCGGCGGGCGCGCGCGTCGGCACGCGGCTGCGCCCCCCGGCCGCAGCCGGCGCAGGCCTCGGTGAACTGGCGCGCCAGCGGCGAGCCGCGCCGCTGGCGCGTGATCTGCGCGAGGCAGAAGTCGGTCAGCGGGAGGATCCGCGTCTTGGAGCGGTCCGCGGCGAACGCCGCGGCGAGCGCGTCGTTGATCGCGGCCCGCGCCACCGGGTCCTCCACGTCGATGAAGTCCACGACGATCAGGCCGGCGAGGTCGCGCAGCCGGACCTGCCGCGCGATCTCCGCGACGGCCTCGAGGTTCGTGCGCAGCGCCGTGTCCTCGAGGTCCGCGGCGTGCGTGTCCCGGCCGCTGTTGACGTCGATCGCGACGAGCGCCTCGGTCGTCTCGAGGACCAGCCGGCCGCCCCCGGGGAGCGGGACGACGGGCGCGAGGGCGCTCTCGAGCGCGCGCTCGAGGCCGTACGCCTCGAGCGCCGGGAGCGGGCCGTCGTGCGCGCGGACGCGAGGGGTCGTCGCCGCGCCCCCGTTCGGCCCCCCGTCGTTCGGCCCCACGGCCGCGGCCGCCAGCTCGGCGGGATCGCCGCCCTCCACGATCACCTCGTCGAGCCCGCCGGCGAGGTGGTCCCGGACGTAGCCGGCCGCGAGGTTCTCCTCGCGGTACACGATCGCGGGCGCCCGGACGCCGGCCGCGCGGGCCTCGACCTCGCGCCACGTCGCGAGGATCTGCTCGAGGTCCGCGGCGAGGTCCGCCTCGGCGAGCCCCACCGCGGCCGTGCGCGCGATGAGCCCCATGCCTTCGGGCGCGAGCGCGTCGACGAGCGCCCGCAGCCGCTCGCGCTCGCTCTTGTCGTCGATCCGCTTGCTCACCCCCCGGTGCGGCGCGTGCGGCGCGAGGACGAGCGCGCGCCCGGGGATCGTGATCTCGAACGTCGCGCGGTGCCCCTTGCCGCCCTGGGCCTCGCGCGTCACCTGCACCAGGACCTCGTCGCCCGGCGCGAGGTGGCGCTCGACGATCGCGCCGGGCGGCATCGTGGTGAACAGGTCGCGCGCGATCCCGACGTCCACGAACGCGGCGCGGACGCCGGGCACGAGCCGGCTGATCCGCCCCTTCGCGATCGTGCCCAGCCAGCGCGCGCCGGCCGCCGGCCGGACGGTCAGCTCGGTGACGCGCTCGTCCTCGAGCAGGGCGAGCCACAGCTCGCCGAGGTCGTGCGCGACGACGACGCGCCTCATCCGCGCCCCGCGCGGGTCCGCCGGGCGGGGCACAGCCCCGCCCCCACGGGCGGGGCACAGCCCCGTTCCCACGGGCGGGGCACAGCCCCGTTCTCACGGGCGGGGCACAGCCCCGCCCCCACGGCGGGGCATAGCCCCACGGGCGGGGCATAGCCCCGCCCCCACGGGCGGGGCACAGCCCCGTTCTCACGGGCGGGGCACAGCCCCGCCCCCACGGGAGGACGGGCGGGGATCAGGCGTGGCGGGTGTGCCCGGCGAGGAGCGGCGAGACGAACCGCCCGCGCAGCGCGGCCAGCTGGGACAGGCGCGTGATCTCCGCCTCGTCCGCCGCCTCGGCGCCGGCGATCGCGGCGATCACCTCGGACGGCTTCGCGCTCCCCTCCTTCGCGAGGATCAGCGTGAAGCGCAGCGCCCCCGTGTCGTCCACGCCGACCCGCTCCACCATCGGGCGGATGTCGATGCGGCGCTCCTGCCCCTTGCGCAGCCGGACGACGGGACACTCTTCGAGCTCCGCGAAGCGCGCCGCGCGGCCGGCGAGGTCGCTCGCCGCGAGCCCCGGGACCAGCGCGCGGTACTCGGCCCGCTGGATGAGATCCTGCAACGACGCGCCGCCGCCGTCTACCGGGACCATGGCCGTGACGGACAGCCCCTCGGGCAGCGTGCCGTTGAGCCTCGCGACCGTGGTCTCGAGTTCCAGCGGCGCGCGCGTCTCGACGTCGAAGTACTCGGCCTCGGAGCCGATCCCGAGCGCGAGCGCCGGGCTGAGCGTCATCCGCGGGTGCGGCTTGAACCCCTTCGAGTACGCGATCGGCACGCCCGCGCGCCGCAGGCCCATGGCGAGCGCGCGGACGAGGTCGAGGTGCCCGAGGAAGCGGCTGCGCCCGAGCTTCTCGAAGCGCGCGCGGTAGCGGTAGGTCGGCGGCTCCGGCTCGCGCGCGGGCGCCGGCGGGTTCGCTGGGTCCGCGCCGGGTTCCGCGGCACCCGCGGCGGGGTCCGGCGCGGCCGCGGCGGGATCCGGCGCCCCCGCGGGATCACGGGAGGGCGGCGCGAGGGCCGCCCCCACGGACGCGGACGCCGGGGCGCCGGGGAGCTGGCCCGGGAGGTCCGACCAGCGGTTCTGCGCGACGATCCCCTTCACGCACTCCTTGGCGAACGGCGCACAGCCGCTGCACGCGTCGGACGCGCACGGGACCTTCGTCCCCGCCTTCAGCGACGCCTCGTACTCCCGCTCGAGCCAGCGGCGCAGGATCAGCGGGTCCAGGACCTCCCAGGGTAGCTTCGCGTCGACCGGGATCGGCCGGGTCGCGAGGTCGTCGGCGTCGATGCCGCAGGACTCGAACGCCGCGCGCCAGAGGTCCACGCGGAAGCACTCGGTCCAGCCGTCGAAGACCGCGCCCGCGCGGTACGCGGCCACGATCGCCGGCGCGACCGAGCGGTCCGCGCGCGACAGCGCCCCCTCGAGCCACGAGGTCGCGCGGTCGTGGTGCTTGAACTGCACGCCGCGCGGGACGCGCTCGCGGATGCGCCGCTGCTTGGCCGCGTAGTCCTCCTCGCGGTCCATGCCGAACCACTGGAACGGCGTGAACACCTTCGGGATGAACGTCGACGCCGACAGCGTCACCTTGCAGCGCGGGCCGGCGATCTGGCGCCCCATCTTCGCGATCTTGCCCGCGAGGTCGACCAGCGCGTCGACGTCGTCCATCGTCTCGGTCGGCAGGCCGATCATGAAGTACAGCTTGATCAGGTCCCAGCCGGCCTCGAAGGCCAGCCGTGCCGCGCGGAGGACGTCCTCCTCGGTCAGGTTCTTGTTGATGACGTCCCGCATCCGCTGCGAGCCCGCCTCGGGCGCCATCGTGAAGCCGGTCTTGCGCACGCGCTTGACCTGCTCGACGAGCGTCTCGGTCAGCGTGGTCGCGTGCAGCGACGAGAGCCCCACCGCGACGTTGCGCGGCTCCATCTCGTCCATCAGCCGGGTCAGCAGCGGCTCGACCGCGCCGTACTCGCCGGTGTTGAGCGACGTCAGCGAGAACTCGTCGTAGCCCGTCGCGTCGACCGAGCGCCGCACCCCCGCGACGACCTCGGCGGGGTTGCGCTCGCGGGTCGGGCGGTAGATGTAGCCCGCCTGGCAGAAGCGGCAGCCGACGGGGCAGCCGCGCATGATCTCCCACGACACGCGGTCGTGGACGATCTCGGCGTGCGGCACCACGATGTCGGCCGGGAACGGGAACCGGTCGAGGTCGTAGACGACCCGCCGCTTGACCCGCGCCGGCACGTCCTCGCCGGGCCGCGGCATCGGGATCAGCATCCCGAGCACCGGCTCGGGCGCGACGTCGTACAGCGCGGGCGCGTACCAGCCCGGCAGCTTCGCGACCGCGCGGACGATGTCCGCCCGCGCCGCGCCCTCGCCCTTCATCCGGGCGTGCAGCGCGACCATCTCGGGCAGTGCCTCCTCGGCGTCGCCGACCAGGATCAGGTCGAAGAACGGCGCGAAGGGCTCCGTGTTGAACACGACGGGCCCGCCGCCGAGGACGAGCGGGTGCTCCGCGCCGCGCTCCTCGGCGTAGAGCGGGATGTCGCACAGGTCGAGCATGGCGAGGACGTTGGTCAGCGTCAGCTCGTACTGCAGCGAGAAGCCGAGCAGGTCGAACGCGTCGAGCGGGCGGCGCCCCTCGAGCGTCGTCAGCGGCAGCCCGCGCTCGCGGAGCAGCGCCAGCATGTCCACCCACGGCATGAACACCCGCTCGGCCGCGACGCCGGGGAGGTCGTTGAGCAGCCCGTACAGGATCCGGAAGCCGAGGTGCGACATCCCGATCTCGTACACGTCCGGGAACGCCAGCGCGACGCGTGTCGTGACGGTCGCCGGGTCCTTGTGGCGGGAGTTCACCTCGCCGCCGACGTAGCGGGTCGGCTTCTCGACCCGGGGGAGGAGGCGGTCGAGTTCGGCCGCGAGGTCCTTGCCGGGCCGGATTCGCGCGACGGTCATGCAAGAAGTCCCTGCCGGGGCGACCCGGTGAGGCCGGGGCGGGGCCCCGGGCGAAAAAGGAGCGGCTAGCTTACATCCGGCTTCGGCTTAGGGCCTACGTTTTCGGTGAGCGGGCGCCCGACCGACCGGCCGCTTGCCCCCTAGAATTGGCGCCCCGCCCGGGACCCCGACATGGCCCACGCCCTCGACATCGAACTGCCCGAACCGGAACTCGTCGACGCCGCCCGGCAGGGGGCACGTCCCGCGTTCGACGCGCTCGTCGACCGGCACGCGGCGCACGCCTGGAACCTGGCGTGGCGGATCGTCCGCACGGGTCCGGACAGCGAAGAAATCCTGCGCGACACCGTGCTCGCGGCCTGGCGGACGCTCCCGGCGTACTCGGGCGAGATCTCGTTCGGCATGTGGCTCGACCGCACCGCCGTCAGCCGCGCGCTGCGCCTGCTCGAGCGCTTCGGCGAGCCGAAGCAGGCCCCGACCGCCGGCCGCGCCGCGGCCGAACTGGCCGAACTCCCGCTCGAGCAGCTCCTCGACCGGGTGGCCTCGTGCCGCTCGCGGCTGCCCGGGTCGCTGCGCGCGGTGCTCGTGCTGCTGGACGGCGAGGCGCGGTCGGTCCCCGAGGCGGAGATCCTGCTGTCCACCCCGGCCGACGCCGTGCGCCAGCGGCTCTGGCGCGCGCGGATGGCGCTCTGGCGCTGCCTGACCGGGCACCCCGAGCCGTCCCGCGAGGAGGCGGCCGCGCAGCAGCAGCTCTGCGCCTACCTCGACGACGAGCTGGGCGCGGCCGAGCGGGCGGCCTTCGAGAAGAAGCTCGGGAACAACCCCGCCCTGGGCGCGCTGGCGCGCGACCTCGGCACGCTGCGGCGGGTGGTCCACGAGGACGTGGCGCCGCCCCTGCCGGCGGGCCTGCTCGACCGCATCAAGGCGCAGCTCCCGTCCGGCGAGCCGGTCAACGTCCGGCCGCGCCGCCCCCGCCCGGCCGAGCGCTCGTCGATCCCCGAGTCGCTGGGGCACGGCCCCGCGCTGCGCGTGGTCGCCGTGGTCGCGCTCCTCGCGGCGCTCGCCGGCGGCGCGTGGGCGCTCGTCAAGACCGACGTGGCCGCGGGGCTGCGCGCGCGCCTGTTCGGCGCGGCCGCGGACGCGGCGGCGACCGACGCCCCGGCCGCGACCCCGTCCCCGACGCCAGAGGCGGCCACCTCCGGCGCGGCCCCTGGCACCGATGCTGCCACCCCCTCCGACGCGGCCCCCACGTCCGACGCGGCCCCCACGTCCGACGCGGCGGCCACCTCCGGCGCGGCCGTCCCCTCCGATGCGGCCTCGGCCTCCGGCACGGCCTCCACCTCCGACGCGGCGTCGACCGCGTCGGACCCCACCGCGGTCGCCCCGGCCGGACCCGGGCCGGCGGCCGCCCCTGCTCCCGGGGACCCCGCAACGTCCGCCATGGCGCCCTCCCCCCCGGCGACCGCCGCCGGCTCACCGGAGGCGCCGGCCGCTGGGCAGCCCCCTCCGGCCAACGCCCCGCCCGCCCCGCTGACCGACGCCGCCGCGGGCACCTGCGGCCGGACCTTCACCGTCCCCGGCGGCGCGCTCGGCTGGGCCGGCGCGCCTCCCGACAACGCGCCGCGGGTCCTCGGCGGACTCGCCAAGGACCTCGGCGGACGCGGGATCCTGCTCGACGGCGACGCGCCGCGCGTCCGGATCACGGTGCCCGCGTCGAACTGGGAGTCGCTCGCCGCGGCGCTGCGCGCGCGGGGCGTAACGGTCGACCCGGTCATGCTGCCGCCCGACGTCGACTGCGCGTCCGTGGTCGTCTCCGCTCGCTGAGGGGGAAGCCCCACGCCGCCGGCTCGGCGCGGTCCAGCCCGCGCGCGTGCCGACGCGCCCACGCGCCCACGCGTGACCGTTCATCGTGGCCGTGCGTGCATCCCCTCCCGATTTGCAGACGACGCCGAGCATCCCCCGCTTCGCTGCAGACGCGAACGGTCGCCGGGCGGCCGTGCGGCGGCCGCGGCGTCCCGGATCGTTCGAATCCGGCCGGAAATCGGGGGGGGGCGAACGTCAGGACACGCGCTTCCTACGCTCCGGGGACCGTGGCGGGCTCCGACGACCGTTGGGGTTCGCAACGAAGAGGGGGATGCTCCGGCCCTTTCGCATTCCTCGACAGGATGCTCGCCCTGGCCGAATGAACGGTCGGGCTTCTGCGGTGCGCGCCGTTCCGCGGTTCGGGGAGACGGCGCCGTGCGGCCGCGGTCACGTGCCGGACGATTTCCGGGGCACCGGGGCACGGCAGGGCCATCCGTCCATCCGGCCGGGGACAGTTGCCGGAAAGCACGCGGCGGACGCCGGCGGACGCGGTCTCGCGCGGCACGCGGCGCGTCGTGCAGGGTCCGCGACGGGCTCGGCACACAGCCGGATCGCGACGCGCGGCGGGCGCCCGCGCGGCGGCTGGCGCGCGGCGGGGGCCTTGCCGCACGCGGCGAGCTTTCCGGCAACTGTCCTTGGAGCGCTCCAGGTGGCCCGTCGCCCGCGAGCGGCCCACGCGGGCGGGGCGCAGCCCCGCCCGCACGAGGTCTGGAGCACAGCGTCGCCCGACGGGGTCGAAGGGGGCCGCGTTCAGAGGGAGCGGAGCACGTCCGCCGGCCGCCGCGCGAGCGCGCGGCCGCTGGCGAGGAGGCCGGCGAGCACCGACAGCAGCACGGTCCCCGCGATCCCGACGACGAACGGCAGCACGCCGAGCTGCGGCGGGAGGTCGAGCACGTAGCGCTGCACGAGCGTCGCGAGCACGCCCGCGCCGCAGGCGCCGATCGCGCCGGCGACCAGCCCGATCAGCCCGTACTCGACGGCGAACACCGCGGCCACGCCGCGGCGGGTCATGCCGAGCGTCTTGAGCAGCGCGACCTCGCGGCCGCGGCGCACGCTGCTCGCGCTCACCGCGCCGGCGAGGATCGCGAGTCCGGCGAGCACCGTGAAGCCGCCGAGCAGCCGCACGGCGAGCCCGAGCCGCGCGAGGACGCTCGCCACCTTCTCGAGGACCTCGCGGATCCGGATCAGCACGACGTTCGGGAAGTGCACGGCGAGCGCGTCCTGCACCCGCTGCTCCGACCCCTTGGGCAGCGCGACGTTGCCCACCCGGAACTGCGGCGCGTCCTCGAGCACGCCGGGCTCGACGATGATGAAGAAGTTGATGTTGAACGTGCGCCACTCGACCTCGCGCAGGCTCGTGACCGACAGCTCGAGCGGGACGCCCTGCACGTCGAAGACGAGCTTCGAACCGAGCGTCGCGCCCATCCGCGCCGCGAACTCCTTCTCGACCGACGCCTCCGGCACGCCGGGCACCGCGAACAGCTGCCCCTCGAGCAGCCGGTTCCCGGCCGGCAGGGCGGCGCGGTAGGTCAGCCGCTGCTCGCGCGTGAGCGCCCACTCCGGCTCGCCGCGCCCCTCGCCCCCCGCGCGCGCGACCTGCTTCTTCGCGATCTCCTCGACCGGCACGCCGTCCACCGAGCGCAGCCAGGCGGTCACGAACGGCGCCGAGTCGATCCGCTCCGCGCCCGCCTCCTGCAGCAGCCGCTCGATGCCGGGCCACTGGTCGGGCTGGATGTCGACGAGGAACGCCGTCGGCGCCGACGCGGGCAGCTCGCCCTCGAAGTACGCGTGCATGCGCGCGGCCTGCAGGTACATCCCCAGCACGACCAGCACGCCGATGCCGAGCGCGACGACGGCGCCGAGGGTGCCCGCGTTGGGCCGGCCGAGCGCGGCGAGGCCGTGGCGCAGCCAGAACGGCGCGCGCCTGCGGCCGGCGCCGGCGACGGCCTTGGCCAGCAGCCACCCGGCCCCCGCGAGCAGCGCGGCCGCCGCGCCGAGGCCGAGCGTGAAGATCACCCCCTGCCGCCACGAGGCGGCCTGTGCCGACGCGACCACGGCGACCCCGGCCGCGAGCAGCGCGATCGTCAGCAGGCGCGCGCCGCGCCCCTGCGGCAGCGGCTCCGCCGACTGCCGCAGCACGCGCGCGGGGGACACCCGGCGCAGGCCGAACAGCGGCGGCAGGCTGAACAGCAGCGCCACGCCGAGCCCGAGCAGCAGGCCGCGCAGCAGCGCGGAGGGCTGCCACGGCTGCACGAGTTCGCGCGGCAGCAGGTCCCCGGCGACGTACGGGACGAGGTACTGGACCGCGATGCCCGCGAGGCAGCCGGCGACGCTGCCGGCGAGGCCGAGCAGCGCCGTCTGCGCCGCGTAGAGGACGAACACCTCGCGCGGCCGCATGCCGAGGCACTTGAGCACCGCGATCGCCTCGATGCGCCCGGCGAGCCACGCGCGCACGGTCTCCGCGACCCCGATGCCGCCGACGAGCAGCGAGAGCAGCGCGACGAGGCCCAGGAAGCGGGCGGCGCGCCGCAGCGCCTCGCGCAGCGCGGGCAGCGCGTCGCGCCAGGTCTCGACGCGGAACGCGCCGTCCTTGGCCGGCACCGCGGCGCGGATCGCCTCCGCGGCCGCGGCGAGCCGGTCGGCGCCGGCGTCGTCGGGCAGCTTGACCAGCGTGCGGTGCTCGACGCGCGCGCCGAACCCGCGCAGGTTCGTGCGCTCGAGGCCGGCGAGCGAGATGAACACGCGGGGGCCGAACGACAGGCCGACCGACATCTTGTCGGGCTCGGCGGTGACCACGCCGCGGATCGTGAACGGGCGCCCCCCGATCAGGAGCGTCCCGCCCGGCGCGAGCGCGAGCCGGGTGAGCACCTCCGGCGCCACGACCGCGCCGTCTTCGGCTCCGCCGACCAGTTCGGAGAGCGGCCGCGCCGGGTCGAGCTGCGGCGTGCCGTAGAACGGGTAGCCCTCGCCGACGGCCTTCAGCTCGACGAGCAGGCTCTTCCCCGGCGCGCCGTCCGCGGCGGCGGGCGCCGCGACGACGCTGACCAGCTCGCGCGTCTCCGTGCGCCGCGCCCCAGGGACGCGGCCGATCGCCGCCGCGACCTCGGCCGGGATCGGGCGCCGCGCCTCGACGACGAGGTCGGCCCCGAGCAGGGTGCGCGCCTCGCCGCGGATCCCCGCGTCGATGCTCTCGGCGAGGCCCGCCACGGCGACCACCGCCGCGACACCCACCGCGAGGCACGCGACGAAGAAGACGAGCCGGCCGCGGCTGCCGCGCGACTCGCGGCGGAGCTGGCGGAACAGGGCGGCGGCCGTCACGTCACCCCCGCCCGGGAATCGACGACCTTCTCGACGCGGCCGTCCCGCAGGTGCACCTGCCGGTCCGCGCGGCCCGCGATCGCGGGGTCGTGGGTGACGAGCACGAGCGTGGTGTTGAAGCGCCGCCGCAGGTCCTCGAGCAGCGCGAGGATCTTCTCGCCCGTGGCGCTGTCGAGGTTGCCGGTGGGCTCGTCCGCGAGCAGCACCGGCGGGCGCGGCGCGAACGCGCGCGCCAGCGCGACCCGCTGCTGCTCGCCGCCCGACAGCTGCGCCGGGTAGTGGTGGCCGCGGTCCGCGAGCCCCACCGCGTCGAGCAGCTCGTCGGCGCGGGCCCCGGGGTCCGCGACGCCCGTGAGCTCGAGCGGCAGCAGCACGTTCTCGCGCGCGGTCAGGTTCTGCAGCAGCTGGTACGACTGGAACACGAACCCGATCGCGCGGCGCCGGAGCAGCGCGAGCGCGTCCTCGTCGAGGTCCTGGATCGCGCGCCCCTGCAGGCGCACCACGCCGGAGGTCGGCCGGTCGAGCCCGGCCATCAGCGCGAGCAGCGTGGACTTGCCGCTGCCGGACGGCCCGACGATGGCGACGAACTCCCCCGCGTCGAGGCGGAGATCGACGTCGTCCAGTATCGTCAGCATCCGGCCGCCGGACGGCATGCGTCGGGTGAGCCGGACCAACTCGAGGATCGGCACCGTGTCCACGTCGCTCACTGGCATCTCCGGGGCTCGTTTCTATCGCGCCCGCGTCGGCCCCGCCACCTCGCGGGGGGCGGGCGCGGCGGGGCTGTTCGTGGCAGGCCTGCAGGCAGGCCTCCAGGCAGGCCTGCGCGCCGGGCTGCTGGCCGGCCTGCTGGCCGGCCCCCTGTCCGGCGCCGTCCCGGCCCACGCCCAGGCCCTGCCGCCGGTGCGGGTCGCCTTCCTCGGCGACAGCCTCACGGCCGGGATGGGGCTCGGCCGGGACGAGGCGTACCCCTCCGTGCTGCAGCGCCGGCTCGCCGCCGAGGGGCGCGCGATCCAGGTCGTCAACGCGGGCGTGTCGGGCGACACGAGCGCCGGCGGCGTGCGCCGGCTGGACTGGGTGCTGCGCAGCCGGCCCGACGTGCTGGTCGTCGCGCTCGGCGCGAACGACGGGCTGCGCGGCCTGCCCGTCGCGGAGCTGGAGAAGAACCTGCGCGCGATCGTCGGCCGCGCGAAGCAGGACGGCATCGACGTGCTGCTGGCCGGCATGCGCCTGCCGCCGAGCCTCGGTCCCGCGTACACCACGGCGTTCGACGAGGTCTACCCGCGCGTCTCGAAGGAGCTGGACGTGCCGCTCGTGCCCTTCCTGCTCGCCGACGTCGGGGGGGTGGCGGAGCTGAACCAGCCGGACGGGATCCACCCGACCGCGGCGGGCCAGGAGAAGGTCGCGGACAACGTCCTGCCGCACCTGCGCGCGCTCCTAGACCGCCGCCGCGCCGCCGCCCGCTGACGCGCGGGGCCGGGGCGGCGCTCGCGCGTTCCGGCGAGCCGGCGCGAATCGTCTACACGGTCGCGGAGGTCATCACCATCTCGCCGTGCAGCACGCCCTTCATGCCGATCAGGTGCTGCGCGACGTGGCGCAGCTCGTCCGGCGTGCCGCGCAGCGCGGTCACCTCGAGGCAGCGCGACGCGTCCAGGTGCACGTGCAGCGTCGACAGGATGCACCGGTGGTGCGTGTGCCCGGCCTCGAGCAGCCGGTCCGCGAGGTCGCGGCGGTCGTGGTCGTAGACCAGCGTCACCGTCCCGACGACCTCGCCCGTGCCCGACCACTCCTCCTCGACGAGACGCCGCCGGATCAGGTCGCGCATCGCCTCCGACCGGTTCCTCTGCCCCTGCCGGCCGACCAGCGCGTCGAAGCGCTCGATCAGGTCCTTCTCGATGGCGAGGCTGACGCGTTCGAGTTCCATGGCTTCCCTCCGGTGCGCGGGGCCAACACGGGGCTAACCCTGACCCAGCAGGCGCAGCACTTCCGCGGCGGCGGGGTCCACGGCGGCGGCCACCTCCGCCGAGAGCGGCGCGCCGAGCTCGAACTGCGCCGCGCCGACGCCGACGGCGTGCGCCGGCGGGCAGCGGCCGAACCAGTCGCGCGCGGCCGCGAGCAGACCGGGCGCGTCGAAGCGGTGGGCGTCGGCGCGCGCCTCCCCGGGCGCGAGCGGGCGCGCCGCGACGCGGCCCGGCGGCAGGTCGGCGGCCGCGTCCACCAGCACGAACACGCGCGCGCGGGCCACCGCCTCGGCGTGCTCGGGCAGCAGCTGGTGGGACACGATCAGCACCGTGCCCCCGCCGCCCGGGGCCGCGGGAACGTCCCGGGCCTCGAGGCACTCCTCCAGGCGCGCCTCGAGACGCGCCAGCACCTCGTGCGCGACGCCGTCGTCGCCGCGCAGCGGGTTGCCCACGCCGATCACGAGGGCCGCATCCGTCGGCTGGTCCACTGACTGGTCCACGCGCCGATTATGGCTACACTCGCGGCCGCCGTGAGCCCCGTCCCGCCGACCGCGTCCAGTGCCCCCTCGGCCCCGCCGGGCGGCCCGCCCCCGGCGCCGCCGGGCGCGCCGGCGCCGGCGCTGTCGCCGCGCGCCGGGGTCGCCTACGGGCTCGCCGCCTACGGCTGGTGGGGCCTCGTCGCGATCTACTTCCGCGCGGTCGCGCACGTGGCGCCGCTCGAGGTGCTGGCGCACCGCACCCTGTGGTCGTTCCTGCTGCTGCTCGGGCTGCTCGCGCTCACGCGGCCCGGCGTGCGGCCCTGGGCGCCGCTGCGCGACCGCCGGACGCGCGCGCTGCTCGTCGCCTCGTCGCTCCTGATCGCGACGAACTGGCTGGTCTTCATCTGGGCGGTCACGAACCGGCACGTGATCGAGGCGAGCCTCGGCTACTTCATCAACCCGCTGGTCAGCGTGCTGCTGGGGCGGCTCTTCCTCGGCGAGCGGCTGCGGCCGGCGCAGGCCGCGGCCGTCGGGCTCGCCGCGGCGGGCGTGGCCTACATGACGTGGTCGCTCGGCCGCGTCCCCGCGGTGGCGCTCGCGCTCGCGCTGTCGTTCGGCGTCTACGGCCTGCTGCGCAAGAAGGCGCAGCTGGGCGGCATCGAGGGGCTGCTCGCCGAGACCGGCCTGCTGCTGCCGGTCGCGCTCGCGTACCTCGGCGGGCTCGGCGCCTCCGGCGGCCTCGCGTTCGGCCACGTCGGGCGCGGCACGGACCTGCTGCTGGTCCTCGGCGGCGTCGTCACCGCGCTGCCGCTGATCTGGTTCGCGGAGGCGGCGCGCCGGCTGCGCCTCGCGACCGTCGGCTTCCTGCAGTACGTCGCGCCGTCGACGCAGCTCGCGCTCGCCGTGCTCGCCTTCGGCGAGCCCTTCAGCGCGGCGCACCGCGTCGCGTTCCCGCTGATCTGGGCCGGCCTCGCCGTCTACTCGCTCGACGCGCTCGTCGGGCTGCGGCGCGGCGTGCGCGGCTGATCCCGCACCGTGGGATCCCGTACGTGCAACCCCCGAGGTTGACGGGCTGCGGGACGTAGCCGGATACTGGTTGTTGAAGACTTCCACAGGAGGCCACACCCATGGCCACCGTCAACTACAGCGTGCCGGAGGACGTCAAGAGAGCCTTCAACCGCGCGTTCGCGGGCGAGAACAAGAGCGCGATCATCGCTCGACTCATGCGCGAGGCCGTCGAGAAGCGCGAGCGGCTCGTCGCCTGCCGCGAGGCCCTGGAACGGGTCGCCGCACGGGCAAGGACCCGGCGCCCCATCTCGGAAGCCGCGATCAGGAAAGCCCGGGCCGCGAGCCGGCCGTGACCCCGCTGACCCTCGACGCGAGCGTCGTCGTGAAGTGGTTTCACCCCGTGCCGTCCGAGCCGGACCTGCTCCAGGCCGAGGCGCTCCGCCAGGCGTACGCGGCTCAGCGGGTCGTCCTGTATCAGCCGCCGCACTGGCGCGCGGAGGTCGCCGGGGTCCTGACCCGGCTCCTCGGCCGCCAGGCCCGACGTGACGTCGAGGACCTCTGCCTGTTCGTGGCCGAGACCGTCGACGAGGCGTCCGTGTACCTCAGGGCTTCCGAGCTCGCCGCGCGCCTCTCGCAGCACGTCTTCGACACTCTCTACCACGCGGTAGCGCTCGACGTTCCGGATTGCAGGCTCGTCACGGCCAACGATCGCTACCTGCTCGCGGCCCGCGGGGTCGGCCGCGTGGTGCGGCTGCGGGACTGGCGCCCGGCGTAGCCGTCGGGGCACCGGCCCCGCGTCACGACGGCCGCAGCAGCTCGGTCGCGACGAAGAACAGGATCTCGAGGAAGATCAGGCCGATGATGATCCACTCGAGCCGCTGGCTCTTGCGGTGGTTCAAGAGGTCCGTGAGCGTGTCGTTCAGGTCCGCGAGGTAGGACACCTTCTGGTTGATCGCGGACAGCCGCTCGTCGAGGTCGAAGTAGTCCCACAGCTGCGCGTCGAGGTGCGCGACGGCCTCGCTCTCCCAGGCCTCCGGCGGCGAGTCGAACAGCGTGAGGTTCGCGAGCACGGCCGCGCGCACGTCGAGCGCGAAGCCGACCGTCTGCAGGATCTCGCGCTGGTCCTGGATCAGCTCGCCGCGCGCGCGCAGCGCCGACACGACCGGCTGCGAGCGGGACATCGCGGCCTGGACCTCGTTCTCGAACCGCTCGAGCGCGACCGACTGGCCGAGCGCGCGCGAGACGATCTTCAGCTGGTCGAGCGTGAGCTGGCGGAGCCGGATCTCTTTCCAGGTGACGAGGTCGAGCTCCTGCCCGGTCAGGACGACCAGCTCGTCGGCGACCTCCGGGTTCCGCTCGAGCGCGCCGGGGAGGCCGGCGACGTCCCGCTCGACCGCCTCGATCTCGGCGGGCCCGCAGTTCCAGAACAGGACCGACCCGAACTTCGTCAGGACGACGTAGCGGTCGCGCACCGGCTCGACCACGAGCGGGTCGAGCGCGAGCACCGGGTACTCGGGGTGGCGGGCGCGGAACTGCGCGAGGTCGATCCGCCCCTCGAAGTACGCCGCGTGCACGCGGAACTCGCGCGGCCCCCCGCC
>JADHED010001241.1_pt1 | contig 23127 bp, 15 predicted proteins | sample 8952041 | NCBI WGS metagenome assembly JADHED01 (sample SAMN16124423, study PRJNA663239) | bioreactor sludge metagenome | isolation source: sludge (control) | place: India:Bengaluru | collected 2018-09-08
TCGTTGAGCGACTTCTTGCCGAAGTTGCGGTATTTGAGCATCTCGGATTCCGTCTTCATGGCGAGCTGGCCGACGCTGGTGATGTTCGCGTTGTTGAGGCAGTTCGCGGCGCGGACCGAGAGTTCGATTTCGTTCACGCTCATGTTGAGGAGCTTCTTCATGCGCGTGTTTTCCTGGCTGACTTCCTGCGGGGTCTCGTCGAACTCGACCTGATCGTCGTTGAATCCAACGAAAACGTCGAGGTGGTGGCGCAGGATGGCCGAGGACTGGAGGAGGGCGTCATCGGGAGTGATGCGGCCGTCGGTCCAGATTTCCAGGATGAGTTTGTCGTAATCCGTGCGCTGGCCGACGCGGGTGGCCTCGACGGCGTACTTCACGCGGGTGACCGGCGAGAAGATCGAGTCGATGGCGATGACGCCGATCGGCTGGTCCGGATGCTTGTTTTCATCGCCCGTGGCGAAGCCGCGACCGACTTTGATTTCGAACTCGGCGTCGAATTTCTGTTTCTTGTCGAGCGTGCAGATGAGTTGGTCCGGATTGAGGACTTCGCACTGCTGGGTGCTTTCGATATCCCCGGCTGTGACGGCCCCTTCCTTGTTGACCGAGAGCTTGAGATTGCGGACCTCGTGATCGTGGGCCTTGAATTTGACCTTCTTGAGGTTGAGGATGATGTCCACCACATCTTCCACCACGCCGGGCAGGCTGGTGAATTCATGGGAAGCTCCTTCGATTTTCACGGAGGTGATGGCGGCGCCTTCGAGAGAGCTCAGGAGCACGCGGCGGAGGGAGTTGCCAAGGGTGTGTCCGTAGCCCGCTTCAAAGGGCTCGGCCACGAATTTGGCATAGACATCGGTTGCTGTGGACTCGTCTTTGACGAGCGTTTTCGGCATTTCGAACCGACCGAGACGGATTGGCATTTGTGTGACTTTCTTTTTCTGCCGGGTTACCCTGTTCGCGTTTGGCGACACGTCGAAAACGGCCACCACCAGGACCAACGGCAAAGGAATTTTGCGCGAACGCGAAGAATCTCCGATTTTGGCCCCTTGTCAAGCCTCCGCAGGAGAAAAGGTGTTGCGGGAGGGTCAGAAGGCGTCGAGCTTTTCGCCGTTTTCGTCGAAGACTTCCACTTTTCGGGAATTTTGTTCCAAGGTGACGAGGATGCAGTGGCGGGCTTTGGCGGCTTTTTCGAGGAACCACGTCGAGGCAACGGGGTGGGGCTCCCGGGTTTCGACACCCCAGGCCCCATCTCCGACAAAAATGAGGCCCGTTTCGTCCACTTTTCCGTTCCGGAGGGGCTTGGTCCGCTTGTAGGCGTGGTCATGGTTTTCAAAGGCCATGGGGACGCCGTATTTTTCAAACAAAGGCACCCAGGTGTCGCGGACTTCCTGACAGACGGCTTCCTCGAACGGTCTGACGGAGGGGTAGGCGGGAACATGGTAGACGGGAAAGACATTCGGGCGGTTTTTCCGTTGCCGGAGTGTTTCTTCCAACCACTCCGTCTGAGGGCCCCGGATCGGATTGGTGTGGTTGGAGTCGAGGAGAAGGAGACTCATGTAGTCGCCGAAATCCAAAACCCGGTAGCCGGGTTGCCCGGGGCAGGCGAAGAGCGAGTAGAAATACGGGGCCAATTCGGCCCGGAAGGAGTCGTCATCGATCCCGGGAGATTTCTGGCGGAGTTCTCTGGCAAAACCTCCCGTCACAAATCCGCCGCGAACCTCATGGTTGCCGATGGCCACGATGACGGGAAGGACGCGGCCTTCCGGTGTGACCAGGGTTTTGTTGCAGGCGTCGAACCACTCGATGACATTCTGGACGCCGGCCGGATCCCCGTTTTCGTAGGCGAGATCGCCGCCGAGGACCACGAAATCGGGAGCATGGGAGAGCGCGACCAGATTGGTCTTTTCCATCCACTCCGGTTTGTGACGGGTATCGCCCCCGATGGCAAAACGGATCGGTCTGGTGAGTTTCCCGGGCATCGTCTGGAAGTGCCGGATGCGGCTCCCGGGACCGAAGCGGAATTCATAGGTGGTGTCTGGGAGGAGGCCGGTAAGTTCCCGGCGAAATACGGTGCGATCGGTGTGGGGGTAGGGGTGGGCCTGGCCGGGCGCGCTTCTCCAGGAGTCTTCTCCGCGTTTTCTGTACTGGAGTTCCCGCGCGGGCGAGCCGTTCGTCACATGCCAGTCGATGACCATTGTGGTGCAGGGATCCTCTTTCCATGTGAGATAAAAGGCGGCGGGGTCGGCGGCCATGGAAGGCAGGGAGGAGAGAGTCAGGAGACCGGCCAGGCAGAGGAGGCGGAGAGTAACGGGCATGGGATGAAGACGGTTGGAAGGGGCCATCATTGCCGGGGAGAGGGACTCCACAAGAAATTTGCACACCCCACAGAATTTCCTGCCGGCGAGAAAAAATGGGAAAAATCCAAGACAACAGTTGCATTTTTCTTAAAAATCGAAAACATCCCCCGCCGGGTGAAGACGACGTCGGATTACATCGCTTCGGGGTTTGAAAAAATCGGGAAAGATCTCGAGTTTCTCATGGCCTGTCTGCATGAGGTGCTTGTGGAGCTGGGACAACAGGAGGTCGCCGACCGACTGCCATGGACCGGAACCAAGCAGGGGCGCGTGGAGGGGCTGGAGCAGGCCTTTTCGATTGCTTTCCAGCTTTTGAACATGGTGGAGGAGAGCGCCTCGACCCGCACCCGGCAGCTTCGCGAGATAGACAATGGTCCTGCCGATGAGCCCGGTTTGTGGGCAAAAGAATTGCGGCGATTGGGTGCGGAGGGGCTCACGGGGAAGGAAATCGCGGAGTCACTCCACGAGGTTCGGATCGAACCGGTTCTGACCGCACACCCCACGGAGGCCAAGCGGGCGGCTGTGCTCGAACAGCACCGCACGATTTACCGATTGCTCACGAGGCTGGAAAATGACCGGCTGACTCCCCTCCAACGGGAAAGGCTGCGCGATGAAATCAAGGTCGTGCTCGAGCGGTTGTGGAGGACAGGGGAAATTCTGCTGGAGAAGCCGGATCTCGCCACCGAGCGCCGGGGGGTGCTGTTTTATTTGCGGGAAGTTTTCCCAAAAGCATTGGCCTGCCTGGATGAGCGCCTGCATCAGGCCTGGAAGGTGAATGGATTCGATCCCGCCCTTCTTGAGGATCCCCATGCCTGGCCGAAATTGCGTTTTGGAACCTGGGTGGGGGGGGATCGTGACGGGCATCCGCTGGTCACGGCGGGGGTGACGGCGGAGACTCTGCGGGAGTTGCGTCTCAATGCGCTGCTCGTCCTGCGCCGACAGCTGGAGGACCTTGCCGCGAAGCTGCCGCTTTCCAGCAATTTCCAGGAGGCACCGCCGGCCCTCGACAAGATTCTGGTGGAGCTTTGGGCGGAGAATCCGGACCTCGCGGAAGTTCTTGCCCGCCAGCATTCGGATGAACCGTGGCGTCAGTTTGTTCTCCTGTTGCAGGCCAAGCTGCCGCTGACGCCGACAACCGGGGATGATTTTTCGTTGGAAGAGCAGGCCCTGCATTACAAGAGTCCGCTGGAGTTGGACGCCCATCTGGCGGAACTTTCGGCCTCGCTTTGCACTGTGGGAGCGGGACGTCTGGCGGACACGGCGGTGTTGCCGGTGCGGCGGGCGTTGGATGTTTTTGGCTTCCATCTGGCCGCGTTGGACATCCGTCAGAACAGTCGTTTTCATGATCTGGCTTTGGATCAGCTCCTGGCTGCGAGCGGAGCGGAGGATGCCGGGTTCTCGGGATGGGATGAGGAGCGTCGGCTGGAATTTCTGAACCGCGAACTGGCATCTCCCCGGCCGTTTCTTGGGGCCGGAGTGGCCGCCGGGGAGCAGGCCGATGCGGTCCTGTCGTGCTACGGGGTCCTTCGTGCGCACATCCTCCGGCACGGACGGGAGGGAGTGGGTTCACTGATTGTCAGCATGACACGCCGTCTCTCCGACCTTCTGGCCGTGTATGTGCTGGCGAGGGAGGCGGGGCTGGCCCGGTGGACTCCGGAAGGCCTGGTGTGTGATCTCCCTGTGGTTCCGCTTTTTGAGACGTTGGAAGATTTGGAAAATGGACCGGGAATTGTCCGGACTTTTCTGGCCCACCCGGTGACCGCACGAAGCCTGGTGGTTCAGCGTTCCGAGCGCATGCAGGTGCTTTCCCACAGGCAGTCGCGTCCGGTCCAGCAGGTGATGATCGGGTACAGCGACAGCAACAAGGACTGCGGGATTTTTGCCAGCCAGTGGGCGTTGCACCAGTCCCAGGAGGCACTGGCACAGGCGGGAGAGGGGGCGGGAACGAAGATCCGGTTCTTTCACGGGCGGGGAGGTACGATCAGCCGCGGGGCCGGTCCCACCCATCGTTTTCTGGATGCGCTGCCTCCGGGGTCTGTTCAGGCGGATTTGCGACTCACCGAGCAGGGGGAGACGATTCCCCAGAAATATTCCAATTTGGTTTCCGCCGTTTACAATCTGGAGCTTCTCCAGGCCGGAGTGGCGGGGGTTTCTTTTCGTCAGCGGCCGTCGGAACCGGACGGGATGTTCGTGGAGATTTGCGAGTTTCTCTCCTCGGCAAGCCGTGATGCCTACACGGGATTGATCGGGCATCCCCGGTTCATGGATTATTATTCCAGCGCCACGCCCATTGATGCTTTGGAAACAAGCCGCATCGGCTCCAGACCCTCGCGCCGGACCGGAGAGCGCACATTGGCGGATCTGCGGGCGATTCCGTGGGTGTTCAGCTGGAACCAAAGCCGACATTACCTTCCGGGGTGGTTTGGGGTGGGATCGGCTCTTCGCCGTCTTGCCGCGGAGAAGCCCGACCGGCTCGAATGGTTGCGGTCTTCCCTGAAAGCATCGCCGTTTCTTTATTATGTGCTCACGAATGTGGAGACCAATCTGGCCAGCGCGGACCGTGAGATGATCCAGCTTTACGCGGGGCTCGTTCCGGACGCCGAAGTTCGTTCCATGTTGCTGGGGATTGTTCTGGAGGAATTTGACGCGACCAAAGCCATGCTGGCCGAGGTGTTCGGGGGGAGTCTGGAAAGCCGTCGACCGCGGATGTTGAAGACGCTCGCCCTGCGCGATGCGGCCCTGCGTTCGCTGCATGTTCACCAGACCGAACTTCTGAAAAAGTGGCGTGCTGCACGGGCGGAAAAATCAACCGATGCGGAACGCCTTCTCCCGGAAGTGCTGCTCAGCATCAATGCCATCGCCAGTGGTCTGCGGACCACGGGTTAAGGGCTGTCTTTGCCGCGCGAGGAGATGGCGGGGCCGGTCTGCAAGAGGCTCCGCCATGAACCCGGTTCCGCTTTGCTTCGGGGGCCGACAATGGGAGACGCTGAAAGTCCTGCGAGGGGCGTGATCACCGGAGTGGGGGAAGGGTGGCTCCATCCACCCATTTCCCCGAAATAAAGATCCGGGTGGGATCTGTCTGCCGTCCATAAACATTTCGGTTGATTTGGTCGATGACCAGGTCAACCAACGCTCCCAACTGCACGTCCACCCGTTCATCGATTCCGGCAATGGCGGATTGCTCTGGTTTCAACAATTGTAGTGCAACAAAACCCATGTCTCCCGGCACAGAGATGCCTATCTTTTTCAAAAGCTCCGGGGTATGCGAGAAAGGGGACAGCAGAACATCCGGACGATATTTTTTCAACCAGCGGGAGATTTGTTGGTCCGACCACTCGGAGAGAATGAGCGGAGGAAGGAGCTTTGTCTGCTTTTGATATCTGAAAAAATGATAGGCTCCCTCACGCCAATGCCAGTTTTGAAGATAGTCCTTGGTGTAAATCATCAGGGCGGGCTTGCGATAACCTTTTTTCCAGATTTCCTCCAAAGCGAGCAATGTGCCCTGATAGTGGTTGCTGCCGGCACTGGGCAATGCCTGGGAGGCCTGGTCCACAGAGGGACAGGCGCAGGAAAAGGTGCTGAAGTCGAACTTCGTGGCAAATGCGTCATCCGGATGATGGGCCTCCACAATCAGCCCCTTGAGCCCTCTCGCTGTGAGAATCCGCTGCAATGTCTTCGGTGTCATCTTCTCGCGATACACGTGAAATTCGTGCAGCTGATATCCTCTCCTTTGGACTTCGCGAACCAAGATCTCATTGAACTGAACGACGTAGGGGGCGAAGGCTCCGGATGTGTCGGGTTCATAAAACCGCAGCGCCGCCAGGATCGGAGGATCCTTCTGGGAGCGCGCCCGAATGGATTTCGCCAGTGAAGAAAGATCGGGGTCAACCACGTAATGATGCTTCTTTGCAAGGGCCTGAATTTGTTTTCGACGGGATTCGGAAATGGACGGATGGTTTCGCAGCGCCAGGGACACCGTCATTCGCGACACTCCCGCCAGTCGGGCGATATCGACCATCGAAAGAGAGGAACGCAGGGGATTTTTCATGGAAAACTATACAGTAAACCAGAGCATTTCTTTATCAACTCCCGTCTTGCGACAGGGATGGTTGGTGCTGGATCAGTCAAGCAATCAGGTTGATGAACCCTTCCCGCGTTTCGCTCCTTCTGACGATCATCATGGGAAGTTTCACCCGGACGGTCTGAGATGGGAAACGTTTTTCCTGATCATGAATTCCGGGAAAGCGGGGTGGGGGTGCGACGGTCCGGGTGTGATCGCGGGGCAATGCAATGTGAGGCTCTTCATAACTGCTGCTGGGATCTTGCGGTGCTTGCCGGTCCGAAAAAAATAAGGCTGACCGAGGAGTTGAGCGCCCGCACAGAAAAACTATACAGTAAAATGAAACTGTGTTTGCCGGAAGGGATTTTCAATCCATCATAGGGGTGTCTCCCGAACCGCTTAATGAGAAATTATCAAGAAACATGTGGACATCCCTCCTGCTCGGGCTTCACGTTGTTGGAGATGCTCGCTGTGGTGGTGGTGATTTCCCTCTTGGCGGGATTGGGCTGGACAGCTGCTGCCAAGGGCATTCAACGCTCGAGGGAAAGCGCGTGCACCAGCAATCTCCGGCAAATATCTGTGGCGATGCAGAATTTTTCGATTGATAACGACAATTTTTTCCCATCGGAACGGGTTGAGTTGCCCGCCGTGTCCTCCGGAAGCTGGCCCAACTACCCTTTCGAGTTGAGTGATTATTTGCCAGGATACAACAAGTGGGGCGAGCCTGTGTCGAAAACCGTCCGGGGTGTATACTGGTGTCCCGCAGCGCGGGCTCTGCATGGCATTTCTTCCGGTGGCTCCTCATACGGTTTGAATGCCTGCCTTTCCCCTGGCTATACGGAAGTTGGAAAAATCAAGAAGACCATGATTTCTCATCCAGCACGAACCATTCTCATGGGCGATGGGTTTTGGATAACAAGCGGATTCGCATCCCGCATCACCTCATGGATGCTTCCCGCCACGAGCAATGGCAAAGTGACCAAAAAGCCGTATTCCCATGGAAACGGCATTGGGAACCTTCTTTTTTGCGATGGGCACGTGGAACGATGGAATGACACAACAACGCTTTCGGAGCAAAAATATCGGGACCTGGGACCGGAGGATGTTTGGAATCCGCAAAAACGGGAATGAAAACCATGCCGCGAATGCAAGTGTGCCGCCGACAACGATCGTCTTCCGCTTTCCTTCGTTCATTGGAGTTCCTGCTTCTTGTTCCGGGCATGGCCCCGGCGATCGTCTCCACCAATTTATGGATAACTTCAAGACTGGCAGTGCCGCCCGGCACCACGGATACGAAATATCGGGCGAAACTCCGGGGATTCTTTGGTTTGGATAGTCTGACTCTTCTCACTTATGCATGTTCACATCTTTTCAGTTGAAATTCGCGTTGCGGCATATATGGCAAATATCTTGATGGCGGCAGCGTGCTTGTCCATTTCCTTGGCTGCGGAAGGGGGAGGATCCTCGCGTCCCAGTATTGTGTTCATCATGACGGATGACCAGGCATTCGATGCCGTCACTGGTGGAGAACGCTTTCCATCCTTCCAAATGCCGAATTTTGATCGTCTCGCGCGGGATGGAGTTCGTTTCCGCAATGCCTTTGTGACGACATCCCTTTGCTCACCGAGTCGTGCAACCTGCCTGACTGGACTTTATTCCCACAAGACAGGTGTTCCCGGAAATGACCCCGGCATGGATCCGGCGGAGAGCGTGCCATTGATTTCCGAAATGCTGCAGGAGGCGGGATACACGACCGCATTCATTGGGAAGTGGCACATGGCTCCAACCGACAGGCCGAGGCGGGGTTTTGATTACTGGCTCTCCTTCGAAGGGCAGGGCGTGTATGATGATCCTGTGCTCAATCTCAATGGAGAACGCTTTCAAGCCAAAGGCTATATCACGGACATCCTGACCGATTATGCGGTGAAGTGGATCGAAACACGTCCGACGGACAAGCCGCTGGCCGTTTTTCTTTGGCATAAAGCCCCCCATGAAGTGGTGAAAGCCGCAGAACGACACCGCAGCCTGTACCGTGGCTTTGAATTGACTGAACCACCGAACTACCGTGACAGCTATTTTGGGAAGCCGGAATGGTTTCGCCGAGGTCTTCTTTTTGGTTTGCATGCGAAGGACTGGAGTGAAAGACCCGTTCCACCAGAGATCGGCATTCTCACTCCATTTGACAGACTCAAGCATTCCGCTTCCGAATATCTGCGTGCTCTTGCGGCTGTTGACGAAAGCACGGGCCGTGTTCTTGATGTGCTGGATCGGACGGGACGCCGCGACAACAGTCTTGTGCTTTATACCTCCGACAACGGAATGAATTTTTTTGCCCACCAAAGCCAGATCGACAAGCGGACCATGTGGGAGGAATCTATCCGCATTCCTCTGGTGATCCAGTTTCCGAACCTGCTGGGAGCCGGCACCACAGTCGACGCGGCGGTTCTCAATGTCGATTTTGCACCCACGATTCTCAAGGCGGCGGGAATTTCCGTCCCGGCATCTATGGATGGCCGCCCTTTGCAACCCCTTGTTTCGGGCAGCACTCCCTCTGACTGGCGCAAAAGTTTTCTCTACATCTACCGGAGGGAAAGTTACGCCCCCGGTATCGCCACAATGGTTGGCGTTCGCACCGATCGCTTCAAACTTGTTTGTTATCCGGAGGAAAAAGAAGGGCTGGGCGAACTTTTTGATCTCAAAGCGGATCCACAGGAAATGCACAATGTGATCAATGATCTGGCGTATGCCGATGTCTTGGCTCAAATGCAGCAGGAAATGCGTCGTCAGGCAGCGGCGGTGGATTACAAGCTGCCCGAAGATATTTTCACGAAAAAGCTGAAAGTCACAAATCCCTGACAATCTGTCGGACATTTCCAAGCCTGACGGTTTGAAAAAAATCCGCTGGAAAAAGTAGTTGGGAACATGTCCGCCTGCTTCGTCAGTGCAGATCGCAAAAACAAAGTGGTGGAGCTCTTGGGAAGGCTGTCGAAGGAAAGCTTGATCGGCGTCGTGCGCGACGACGTTCCACTCTCCGCTCATCACCAAATTCAGTCTCCGGGAGATTCAGGAACACGCGTTTGCTTTCCCGGACTGAATCGGAAATGTTTCGCAAACGCTCTGGAGGTTGTTCGTTGCGCGCTCCAGTGGATTTCGCCAAAGAAGAAGGACCGGGATCAACCACATGACGATGCTTCTTCGCGGGGGGGCTGAGTTCGTTTTCGACGGAATTTGGAATTGGACGGATGGTTTCGCTGCGGCAGAGAAACTTCCATTCGCGACACACCCGCCAGCCGGGCAATCACACTCATGGAAATGGATGGATGGGAAAACTTGTTCATCAGAACCAAATGAGAGTTGGGCCGACACAGTCGGACAGAAAGCAAATTTACAGTAAAGTAAAAACTCTTTTGCGGAAAGCTTTGTTCAAAGCCACAGTGGGGACGCAGCAGAAACCCCTTAAAACCATGAAAAAAAACTTGTATTACATCGTTATCGGCACGGCACTCGCCTTTGGTGGAGTGCATCAATCCCTCGCTGCCCCGCGCACATGGGATGGCAGCGATTCCACGAACTTCAATCTTGCCGCAAACTGGGACGCGCTTCCGGTCAGCGGGCAGGATTCTTTGATTTTCAGCGGGACATCGCCATCGGGTACAACCCTGAACAATGATCTTGCAGCCGGGTTTGCCCTGTATGACATGCAGTTCAGCAATACGGCTTTGGCCTACACCATCAGCGGAAATGCCGTCACCATGAATGGCAACATTGTGCTGACCGGAGGAACCAATCAGCAGATCATCAACCTGGACATGAATCTGACGGGTACCCGGACCATGCAGGCCAACGGGGCAAACATCCGGTTGGGAGGGAACCTGACAGGGGTGGGTGGTATCAGAAAGACATCTGCGGGCACATTGTATCTGACTGGGACAAACACTTATGCGGGAAACACCCTGATCACCGCAGGAACGATTGCCGTCAATTCCATCAGCACAAACCTTGGCAGCGGAACCATTCAGATTGGATCGACAACGACACAGGGTACGCTGGCCGTTGTTTCCGCGCCGGGATCATCAACATCCAAAACGATCGACCTTGCGGGCACGACGGGGGGGGCAAACATTGTCAACAGCATCACTTCCGGAACACTGACACTGGCCGGCAATTTCACCGCATCCGGTGCCGGTAGCAAGACCCTCACCCTGACGGGTGGATCAGCCTCCGCGCTTGGAGCGGTTTCCGGTTCGATTGTGGACAACTCCACAGTCAACAAAACGAGTGTCACGATCAACAATGGCATCTGGACGCTTTCCGGAAACAACACCTACACAGGAAACTCCACGGTCAGCACGGGAACGCTTGTTCTTGCCGACAATTCCCGGACGGCATTCGAGATCGGTGCCAGTGGAGTCAACAACCAGATTGCCGGAGGAGGCACGCTCACATTGAACGGGGATTTTGTTTTCAATCTCACAGGGGCTGGCACGACCCTTGGCGACAGTTGGAATATTGTGAACGTGGGGACACTGTCGGAGACGTTTGGTACGACCTTCAGTGTTGTGGATTTCTATTCCGTGAGCAGCACTCTCTGGGCGCAGGCCATCGGCGGGGGGAAGTTCTATAATTTCGACGAAACGACGGGACTTCTCTCCGTGACAACTGTTCCCGAGCCCGCTGCTTGGGCGCTTCTTGCCGGAGGCCTCACGTTTGTTGTGGCGATGCGTCGTCGCCGTCGGCACTGATATCCGCGCGGCAAGGATGTTTTGGAGGGGTGGACGGCGCACATGGGGGCGCCTTCCACCCGACAAAATTTACGAGCCGGTTGAGATCGCAATGCTTCCTCTTCACAGAACCTGCAGGAACGCAAAGAACGTTACCGGGTTCACCCTGTTGGAGATGCTTGCTGTTACTGCGGTGATCTCCCTCCTTGCGGCTCTTGCCTGGCCGACATTTGCGAAAGGAATCCAATCATCCCATCAAAGCGTGTGTGCCAGCAACCTCCGACAGATTTATCAGGCAATCAACCTCTATGGAACTGATCACAATGGAAATCTTCCCCCTGCGGAAAATGCGATTGCGAATTACGCGTTCATGTATCTGAAAGACTATGTTGCGCCCGCGGATTTGACGGCCTGGGGCGGAAACCGGTCGGGAAAAGGAATTTACTGCTGTCCGGCGCTCAGACAACGGGTTGGCAAGGAGAAGGCGGGAGGATCGAACAATTATGGTCTCAACCGAACAATCTGGTTCGAGCTCAATCCCGTCTGGCCGGGATCAACGAAAGCAGAGGTTTTCCGGCTGGGGATCACCCGGCCGGCAAAAACAATTCTTGCGGGAGACTGTTGCTGGATGGCGTCGGGAGGGCACCCCTTTGCAACGATCCATTCCTATTTGACGCCGGGAAAGATCGAGGGGCAGCCGCTCTCCCCGCATCCCCTGCACACCAATGGGGCGGCGAATGTTCTCTTCGCCGACGGGCATGTGGAATATTGGAAGGACACCTCGGTTTTGGCGGATGCAAAGTACAGTGACAAAGGGGCCGATGATCTGTGGAATCCAATAAAGTAAAAGGCGAGTTTCAAAAATGAAAAACAGGAAAAAAACAAATTGGCGAAGTGCAGGACTCGGCGCAGCGAGATCGTTGTTTGCCGTTGTTCCGCTGACCGGCTCGCATTCGTTCGGAGCGGATGTTCTTCCCAGGTTCCTGTCGCAAGATGACGAAACGCATGAAATCAATCCCAATTGTCCCCCTCCCATTCATTTTGGACAGCAATGTGAAAACCTACGACGCCTGATATTGTGCATTTTGATCATGCAAACAGTATTCGCCTCCTGCAAAGCTCAGGATTTGGTTGGATACTGGAGATTTGATCAAAAAGGAGGTGAATTCCCAAATCTTGTGGGAAGCCCGGCCCCTGCCAAATGGGAGCCACAGGATCGGGTGGATGAGATGGTCCTCGTCCCGGATGAAGTTGATGAAATAAAGTATGTCGTTGAATTTGACGGTTCGGGGAATTCTTGGATCGACGCAGCTGTCAAATTGACCGGGGATAATTTTACCGCCGAGCTGTGGATCAAGGCGCAGGCGAACGACAAGGAGGCGTTTCTGCTTGGAAACCGAGCCGGGGTTATGCTCATGACAAAGCCCAATGGAACTCTGTCATTTTTCCTTGCCTCGGCGGAGGGTGGACAGCAATGGTCCTATGTCGATATCCCCCATGCGGTATTTTTTGGTGAATGGGTTCATTGCATGGCGCGATTTTCCGAAAATACCCAGGAACTGTTTGTCGAAAGCAATGGCGAAGTCCTGCGGTCCAAAGCGATAAAATTGGAGCCCTCGAAACGATATCCCTGGTCCCAGGTGGTTTTGGGAATGAATCCAAGCAACCAGACTCTGCCGTTCCATGGCTGTATCGCCGCTTTGAAAATTTACCAGGGTGCGCTGAGCGAGGAGGATTTCCAAAAGTCCGAACCTTGAGTTGGAGCAAAGAAAGTATGGAGAAATAGAATGAAAAAGCAGTTGGCAGGTTTGTTGTGCGTTTTTTTGGGTTTTTCTGACCGGTCTCGTTCCTTTGGAACGGCTTCGGATGTTCTTTTGAACATTCTGCTTGTCATGTCGGACGATCAGAATATCGACACCATTTCCTGTTATGGGCGGAATTCCCATGCTGTTTCTCCAAACGTGGATCGTCTGGCAAAGGAGGGGTTGTTTTTTGAAAATGCACTTCAGTACGCCATCAGGTGCTTTGCCATCATCTCAGGCAAATGCTGTCACCATAATGGAGTTTATAATTTCAACGATAATGCCGGACTTTGCAAGCGGCTCTTCCCTTGGTTCTGCTCGATGAAAAGGAGTGTTGGAAGAGGCTGGCTGGCAAATTGCAAAAGGAACATTATCGTGGCCGCCCACAGTGACAGGGGAAGAGGGAAGACAATGGATGATTTTATTCCGAAGGATTTTCGTGCGATGCTGCTCCTGGATAACATCTGAAAAATCACATGGTTGGCATCGTTCCGTCCCTCTTCTTGCAATGTATTTTTCACCACGTCGTATGCGATTTCTGATTCTTCCGCTTCTGGTATCCACGCTCTTGCCAACGCTTCGTGCGACAGATGTGTTTGCACGTCCCAATATCATTGTCATTCTTGCCGACGACTATGGTTGGGGGAGTGCCGTGTGCTACGGCGCGGATGGAGTGAAGACTCCCAATCTGGACCGTCTCGCGCGAGAGGGTCGCCGCTTTACGGATGCCTATTCATCCGGTTCGGTTTGTTCGCCGGGCCGGTATGGGCTTATGACAGGCCGTTATTACTGGCGTACATACATCAAAGACGGGGAGGTTTTGCCCGGGGACGCTGTTCTGCATATCGAGCCGTCGCGGATGACGCTTGCTTCTCTCTGCAAATCGCAGGGCTATCGCACGGCTGCTTTTGGCAAGTGGCACCTTGGCTTGCAGGAAGGGGCTCGTACGGATTGGAACGAACCGTTGCGTCCAGGGCCGCTTGCTGTGGGGTTCGACTATTTTTATGGACTTGCGGCGAATCCTTGGAACGGCCCCCATTCGTTTATTGAAGATGAGGAAATTCTCGGGCGCATTCCCGGAGAGCTTGTTGCCATCACCGGCAACAATGAGAAGGCAGTTACCGCCGGCCTTCTCAAACAGTACGAAACCGATCACATTATGGAGATCCTCACCGACAAGGTGACGGACTGGATCGAAGCAAACCAGGGGCATCCTTTTTTCTGCTACTTTGCAATGACGGCGGTGCATGAGCCTATCGCTCCGAATCCAAAATTCACGGGCAGCCCCCATGGCAAATACGGGGACTTTATCAACGAACTCGATTGGAGCGTCGGTCGGATACTTGACACTCTGGACACTCTTCATCTGGCCAACAATACGCTGGTCATTTTTACCAGCGACAATGGTGGTGTTGTCAAAGGCCACGAGAGTTCCGAAGCCATCAAAACCGGACTGAAAATCAATGGAAATTTGCGCGGTGGAAAACATGAAATCTGGGAAGGCGGTTTCCGCGAACCGTTTCTCGTGCGCTGGCCGGGCCATGTTCCAGCCGGAACCGTCAGCAACCAGGTTCTCTGCCTTACGGATGTGCTGGCAACGTTCTCCGGTGTGTTGAATGTTCCCTTGCCGATGCACAATGCCGAGGACAGCGTCGATATGTTGCGTGCTTTCACGGAAGAAACCCCCGGGGCCCCGGTGCGCGACAGTCTTGTGCTCCAGTCCGGTGGCGGGGTTTATGCGATTCGCATGGGAGACTGGAAGCTGGTTGAATACCTCAATGCACCGAAGATCAAGTTTCGCTGGAACAAGAAAGCGGAGACAGACAAACAGGGACAGCGTGATCTGCTCTTCAATCTGAAAACCGATCCGGCGGAAGAACATGATGTTTCTGCGGCAAATCCGGAGATTGTCGCGAGGATGAAATTGAAGCTGCAGCAGTCACGCGACAATGCAAGCACGCGTGCGAATGCAGAGCCAAAGGCGGAGTAATGTTATGAAACGAACTCCGAAGAAAATTGTTTCAATCCTGTCCTTCGTTCTGTTGTCCATGGGCGGTGACAGACTGTCGGCAGCACCCTCCCCGCATCCCCTGCACACCAATGGGGCGGCGAATATTCTCTTCGCCGACGGGCATGTGGAATATTGGAAGGACACCTCGGTTTTGGCGGATGCAAAGTACAGTGACAAAGGGGCCGATGATCCGGGGAATCCCGTCAAATAGAAAATGAAACCGTGCCAAAAAACGCTTGATGTCGGTTGGAGTGTGTCGGAATCGCACGGTCCTATGATTTTCTGTTTGATGATTGCCCTGATTTTTTCATGCGCCTTTTTGCGGGGGGCGGATGATCTGCCCAACATTTTGCTTGTGATGACGGACGACCAGAATTGCGACACGATAGGCTGTTATGGGCGGAATCCCCATGCGTTTTCGCCCAATGTGGACCGGCTTGCAAAAGAAGGCGTCCTGTTTCAAAACGCGTTTGCGAATGCCCCGCAGTGTGCCACGAGCCGGATCTCGATGATCTCGGGGAAGTATTGTCACCACATCGGGGTTTACAATTTCGACAGCACCCATGACGACACCGCCTTTTACAAACCGGCGCTTCCGTCGGTTCTCTTCCATGAGAAAGCCTATTGGAAAGGTCTGGTCGGGAAGAGCCACATCAATTTCCTTTTCAAGGAACATTATGAAAACGGCGTGCGAAAGTTTGATCTGTGGGATGCCACTTATGACAAGTCCCGGAATGCCCCGGATCGTGATTTCTACATCTATTCGACCGATGCCAATGGGAAAAGGAGCATCAAAGTAAATGAAGAACCGGGGGACGACGAAAAGTACGGGGTCGTCCGCGCCTATTCCTTCACGCATCCGACGGAAAAAAACATCATCGTGGCGGGCCACAGTGACAGGGGCAGGGGGAAAACCATGGATGATTTCATTCTGAAGGATTTTCGGACCATGTTGGACATGCGGCTGTCTTCCCGGGACAGGCGGCCCAGTTTCATTGATCTTTCCTTTGTTTTTCCGCACACACCGGTTCTTCCTCCCGAAGACGTTGCCAGGAAGTTTGAGAAACTGAATTTTGACGTTCCCACGTTTTCTGATGAAGAACGTGAAAGCATCCGGTCCCTTTCTCCCCAAATGGCGAGCCTGATTCAAAATTTGAAGACCCACGATATGAAGCCGGAGGACAAACTGAAGGTGTTGCAGGATTACTATGCTTTCAGTGCCTATGGCGACGAGCTGGTTGGAAAAGCCCTGGATGAATTCAAGGTTTTCTCTGAAAAGCAGGAACGTCCCTGGCTCATCATTTTTACCTCCGACCAAGGATGGCATGTCCACGAGCATGGGATGTGCGGGAAATTCACCATGTATGATGAAACCGTCCGGACACCGCTGATCATTGCTTCCTCCGATGGAAAATCATTTCCCCCGGGAACCAAATATGACGGATTGGTGGAATTGGTCGACCTGGTTCCGACCATCCTTGTGGCGGCCGGAATCGATCCTGAAAAATACAGGTCGAACTTTGACGGTGTCCCTCTTCAGGATTTGATTTCCGGCAACCTGCCGGGGAAGGATCATATCCTTTGCGAAACCGGCCATGCTTTCGGACACCGCGCTCTTTACCGGACGCGGGAGTGGGCATTCTCCATGAAGACCCGTCCGGAGGATTCGGTTCCCGGCGAAGACATGGGCTGGGCCGGGCGCCAGCCGGCGGAGGCGCTGGACATGATGCTTTTCAACACAAACAGCGATTCCGAAGAAAAGCGGAATCTTGCGTATCAGCCGGAGTATCGGAAGATCCGCGATGAACTCCGCGCGAAGCTCGAGGCGGAAATCTTCGGACCGGACCGCGTGGAATACGACTGGAACAAACATCCCCTGGATACAAAGAAGTATTGGGGGAAATAGAGGGTGAAAAATCAACAAGATGCATTTGCAAACATGAAACGAAACCGCAATATCCGTTGGAATGTGACCTGCGCTTTGGTGGCGCTTGTTTTGAGCCCTGTCTGCCCTGCGCAGGAACTGGTCGGGCACTGGAGATTCGATCAACCGAACGGAGAGTTTCCCAATCTTGCGGGAAGCTCCGAATCCGCCAAAGTGAGATCATCCGAAAACAGGGGGGCTCTCCCGCTGGTTGCCGACCAAATCGGCGACATGCAGCAGGTTGTCGAATTTGACGGGTCTGGAGATGCCGGGATCAGCGTTCCGATCAGACTGGCCGATGGGGATTTCACGGTTGAATTCTGGATCAAGCCCGATGCGAGTGGTCGGGATCTCATGGTGCTTACCAATGCGAGCGGGGTGATCATTTGGGCGAAAGCGGATGGAAGACTGGCCTTCATGCTGGCCCGCGAGCCGGAGGGATGGTCCTATGTGGAGATTCCCCATGCTGTTGTTCCGGGACAGTGGCTTCACGGAATGGCACGGGTTTCCAATCACACACAGCAGCTGTTCGTGGAGGAGGGGGATGAAATTCTCCGCTCCCAGGCAAAGGAAGTTGAGGATCTGAAACAATATGATTGGCCGCGAACCTCGCTGGGAATCAATTTTTACGGTCAGGCAAAACCCTTTCAGGGCCGGATGGCCGCGCTGAAGGCATATAACGGCGCGTTGGAAGAACAGGATTTCAAACACGCGAAGCCCTGAGTGCCATACTGCCGCACAGGGAAGACGTCACGATGAAAACTTTTTTTCCAGTTCTGTTGTTTCTCGCTTTTGGAGGCACATTTTGCAGGGGGGAGGATGTCGGCGATGTCCCCGCTCCTCCGGTTGTTGCTTCGACGCCGTCTGCGACGGCGACGGAATTTCCGCGGGTGATCATGGGGACGGTCATGGACTGGTGTCTTCCGGGTTCGCAGCGGCTGGTTCAGGGCGAGATGGTGACGCCGGGCGGGGAAAAAATCATCAGCGGTTTTTATGGAAATGTACCCCTGGTTCGGAATATGGAGCAGGAGTTTCAGGACATGAAGGCGGCCGGCATCGATGTGCTGGGATTTGACTTTTTTCCGGAAATGAATGTTCCCGCGATGCTGGAGCGTTACGTGAACCTTGCCCGTGATTCTGGCACCGGAGTTCGTGTCGTTCCGATGTTGGAGCCCTCCCGCGAACTCAAGTGGACCCCGGATATTTTGAGAAAAGTCTGGGAAGCCAAGGGCAAAGACGGGAAGTCTCTGCGTGATCATCCGGGACTTTTCACCGTGGGAAAAGAGAGGGTGCCGGTATTTCTCACCTACGACACGGAACCGGCGGAAGTCTGGAAAGAGCGCCTCGGGTTGGTTCGCGCCGCCGGAGGGAATGCCTTTGTCATCGGCGATGTCAGTTCGATTGAAGTGGCTGTCACAACTAAAGTCCCGGATAGATTTCGGGAACGCATTGCTCCGTTGGCCGTCACGTATTTTTTTGTCAGTCACACAAGCGGGGTGCATCTCGATGAAAAAAGCATCATGCCGGATTTCATGCGCTTCGGCCGATCTTTCCAGGATGCCAAGGTTGTGGGGGCGGGCATCGCTCCCGGCTATGTTGGTTCCATGCGTGCGGGCAACCTGCTTTCGCCGCGCGGCACCGCTTTTCTCCGGAGGCAATGGCTTGATGTGATCGGGAACAATCCGGATTTTGTCCACCTGACGATGCTCAGCGATTATTCGGAAAACACAGAGATGGAGTGTTCCGAGAACTCAAGTTTCACATTCCTGGATCTTGCCCGGTATTTTGGTTCCCGCTGGCGCACCGGCCAATGGCCGGAACTGAAAAAACCGGAAGCATTTTTGAGCTACAAAAAAACACTTTCCCCGTTGCAGAAAGCGGGGTTTGAACTGTTGATTCTGGATCCGAAGTGGACTGGAAACGAAACGTCCGGGGAAGTTGTGAAGAGGGTTTCCGCCAAACTCCCGGTTTCCTTTCCGGTCGGCGAGACTGTGTTTGTGCCATTGGTGAAGGCTTCTGCGTATCCGGGGCATGTTGTTTTGGAGTTTGAAGCCGACAAGGCATGGGACGGTTCGCAATTCGCCATTCCACAGACTCCGGAGATTCTCATCGATGGAAACCGTTTGGACGTCGCCGATGCCGGTCTTGCGCCGATCACCGTGTTGGAAAACGGGGCTGAAGCCTCGCGCCAGTGGTTCCACATTCCCTTGAATCGTGTGCGGGGATTGGGAGATGCCTCGCTCCGGGTCGAAACGGTGGCCGGGGAAGGCTACCCGAGGACTTTGAAACTTTCCGGGATTGATTGGGAGGCGATGGATGGGGTTGTTTTTGAGAGGAGTCCGAATCCCCTGTCCCATGCCCTTCCTCCCGAAGAAGTGAAATCCGGTTGGTCCGAGCCCTACTACGTCGGACCGGGATATGCACCGATGCCTTATCAGGCCGGCTGGTCGAAGCGGTGGGTGGCGGACCGGACGGACAGTTACTTCAGCGTCATTCGTTTCAAGGATGGGACGGTTGGATTTCCCCGCCCGGTTGCCATTCCCGCTCCCCGGTTGAAGGATCCCGGGGTGGTGCAGGATCCTGTGATTGCGCCCTTGAACGGCCAGAAGAATGTCAACGAACTTTCCGACCGCGGACCGTTGCAGCGTCCTCTGCCATTGGGGCCGGCGGACTCATCGTCCCGTGTTGGAATTGTTCCTGTGAATGCCATTGCGCCGTGGTGGGCTTTGCGGTTTGACGGCAGGGACGACCGGATCCGGCAGGGACCGTTCACCTTCCCGCCGGGCGATGCCACGGTTGAGTTCTGGATCAAGCCAAATGGAACCGGGGACCGGCAGGCATTTCTTTACAGCCAGTCTGCGTGTTTCAATCTGACTCTTGTTCCCGGCGGCACACTGGAAATGGAACGATTGAATGAACGGCGTCAAAGCGTGAAGATTTCCGGGACCATCCCCCTTGATGCCGGACAATGGAACCATGTCGCAGCGGTTTATTCTGGAGATCAGCTCAGACTTTACGTCAATGGGCGTCCCGATGGTGAAGTCTTCTGTCCGGGTGCGCGAACCGACGAGTTTACGTTGATCGGTGGCAGGCCGGGGACAGTTTTCCCCAAGGCTGCTGCCGAGGCGCTGCAAATTGCACAGGGAAAGGTCTCCGAGTCTTTTGCCGGAGATATGGCCCGGTTTCGCATTCTTGGGCATGCCTCCGGCGCGGAGGAAATTCAGGCCGCCTCGAAACAAATGAGGGAAACACTGGGGCTTGAGCCAATGTCTCCGGCAGACGATGCCCGGAATTCTTTGAAACATGAATGATATGGAAATGATTTCTCCGCCGGGTGTGTCCGAACCTCTTCGAAATTTGGGATGGGAGATTCAATTTCGACACGAGGGTGTTGAGGTTGTCACGGAGGATCCGGACAATGTTTGCGCGGAATGGGAATGGGTGGAGAATGCGGAGGGAATGCGGTGTGAGCTGTCGATTGCAAACAACGGCATGAAGGATGTTCCGGTTTTTGAAATCCGATTGAAATTTCTTCTGACCGCCGGAATGCTCTTTGACAGAGTGTTTGTCCAATCGTGGGCCATGAATGGCGGGACCGGACTGGTGAAGGCGGCAAATGGGCTTCGTTCATCCGGCGTCATGGGATGGGGCAGTTCCCGCGAGGCGGCGGCTGTTGTTGGAGGATTTCTTGATCACGCTTCTGCAAACACGAGAGTGGAGATGGAATGGGGAGGAGGCCCTCTTTGGCAGGTGACCGCCACCGTATTCCGCGAGGGAGTCCCGCTTGCGCCGGGGGCGACGCTGGAAATTTCCCCTTTCTGTCTGCGGACGGGGAACTCCCTTTCCCGGTTGCTTGAAGAATATGCCGAAGAAGTGGCATTGAACATGGGCAGCCGGATGAAGAAGCCCGCAGAGAGCGGATGGTGCAGCTGGTATCATTTTTACGGCAAGGAAACTTTCGAGGATGTTGTTTCCTGTGCGGAGGAACTTTCGGAATCCCGGTTGTCGTCCTTGTTGCGAACTGTTCAGATTGATGATGGCTGGAACCGTTGTCTTGCGGACAATCCTCCGGATGCCTGGGGGGACTGGGAGGCCCATCCCGCAAAATTTCCTTCCGGGATGGCCGGGGCCACCAGTCGCATTCACGGGCTTGGATTTCGCGCCGGTCTGTGGCTTGCCCCGTTTGCGATTGCAAGGAAGAGCCGTTTTTTTGCCGAGCACCCCGACTGGCTGATCCGGCACCGGGAACCGGCGACCGGTGAACTGGTTCCTGCGCCTGTGGCGGACAATCCGGATATTTTCTCCCTCGACTGCACCCACCCGGGGGCGCTCGCCTGGCTGCGGGCAACTTTTTCCCGCGTCTTTTTCGAGTGGGAATTCGACTACGTGAAAATTGACTTTCTGCATTTTGGAGTGAGGGAGGGAATACGTCATGATTCCGAAGCAACCTCCATTGAGGCCTATCGCCGAGGGTTGCAGGTCATCAGCGACGTGGCAGGGGAAGAAAAATTCATTCTCGGCTGTGGTGCGCCACTGCTTGCGAGCGTGGGGCTGGTGGATGGGATGAGGGTGGGCCCCGATGTGGGCGGCCGCTGGTCGTTTGATGCCGGGCTGACGGACTGGCCTGTTGGAAATTGCTCGGTCCGCGCGGCGGCCATTCCCTCGCTCTGGAGCCAGTGGATGCATGGCAGATGGTGGCAGAACGATCCCGACTGTCTTGTGGTGAGAGAAACTCCGCCGGTGTATGAACAGGAATTTTTCCAACGTGTGGAGAAGGAGATGGCCGCCAAGAATCTCGGATGCCGGGCCACTCCGCTCGGACTCACGGAGGAAGAGGCCGGTCTGTGGACACGGCTGGTCTGGATGTCGGGGGGCATGGCCCTTCTTTCCGAGGTCTGGAGTGAACTGCCGGCCCTGCGACAGAACATGCTTGAAACGTGTTTCAAGCCGCATGGAAGAGACGTGTCCATCCTGGATTGGTTTGGAGAGCCGGATGTCGCGGCACTTGTCGCCGGAGGAGAATCGTGTTTCGCGGGTTTTTTCAACTTTGGAGACAGGTCCTGTCGGCCGCGCATTCGGGCAAAAGAGATCGGACTTTCCGGGCGGTGGGTTTTGCAGGAAGTCCGAAGCGGCACGATTCTGGAGGGGGAAGGAAACTGGGTGGAATTTCCCGAACTGCCTCCCCACGCCGGACGGGTTTGGAGAAGCATTTTATGATTGCACGCGTCAGCCCCTGTTCTGAAATGCAGCGATTGCCAATATGAAGTCCCCGGGAAGTTTATGGCGGCACCTCGGTTTGGGAGCGGGGGGAGCAGTGGAAAATTCCTTCCAGAATACCCCTCTGGGGCTGGCAAACCCGATTTACAATGTCGGACTGGGAGTCAATCCGGTGATCGTCGGTTTTGCGATGGCCTTCCCCCGGATCTGGGAACTTTTGATTGATCCCCTGATTGGAACGATGAGCGATCGGACGAGAAGCCGGTTCGGGCGCCGGCTGCCCTTTGTTGCTTTCGGTCTGCTGGGAAGTCTGATTTTTTTCGTCGCGATGTGGTGGGCTCCTTCAGGGCTGTCCAAGGAAATGCTCGGCTTCTGGCTTGTTGTGACAGCATTCCTGTTTTACACATTTTACTCCTTTTTTGCGATTCCCTATGCAGCTCTCACGATTGAGGACAGCGAGGCGGGTCCGGATCGCATCGGGGTGATGACTGCGCGCACGGCTTTCGCCAACCTGAGCCAGATTGCCATCAGTTGGATTTACTGGTTTTGCCAGAGAGAATGGTTTCCTTCGCCTGTCGTGGGGATGAGGTGGGTCGGGTTGGGGTTCGGGGTTTTTGTCACCTTCTGCGGGGTCATCGTGATTGTCACAGCCTTGAGAAGCGGGTCGCACTTTCACCCCGGAAATAACGGAGCGTCTTCCGTTGCCAAAGGAAGCTACCGCAAAATTCTGGCTCTTGGTCCGATGCGCTGCATCATGGTTTCACTGATGAGCACATTGGTTGGTTTCACCCTGGTCGGACACCTGGGGTTCTACCTTGTGGCATTCCATGCCTGCGGGGGAGATCTCAAGCAGGCCTCGCTGGTGGGAGCGGTCAAGGCAACAGTCTCCCTGATCGCCGCCGTGGTGGCCTGTCCGCTCATCGGGGCGGCGGCCAAGCGGTTTGGGAAAGACCGGATCTTCAACATCCTGCTCGGAGTGGGAGTGGCATCCAGCCTCTCCATGTGGTGGCTCATCACGCCGCTCAATCCCTATCTGAGCAT
>JADHED010001242.1_pt1 | contig 23076 bp, 15 predicted proteins | sample 8952041 | NCBI WGS metagenome assembly JADHED01 (sample SAMN16124423, study PRJNA663239) | bioreactor sludge metagenome | isolation source: sludge (control) | place: India:Bengaluru | collected 2018-09-08
CCTGCCGATCCTCATCCGCTTCAGCGACATCCTGCGGCACCGTCTGGCGGACATCCACGACGCCTTCCAGACGGCCATCCAGCAGCACCAGTACACGGGGCGGTACGTCTGCGTCTACCCCATCAAGGTGAACCAGCAGCGGCAGGTCGTGGAGGAAGTGCTCGACTTCGGGCGCGCCTTCAAGTTCGGGCTCGAGGCCGGCTCGAAGCCCGAGCTGCTGGCCGTGGCGGCCGTCGCCTCCAACGACACGCCGATCATCTGCAACGGCTTCAAGGACGCCGAGTTCATCGAGATGGCGATGATGGCCCAGAAGATCGGCCGCAACGTCGTCCCGGTGGTCGAGAAGTACACCGAACTCGACCTGGTGCTGGAGTACGCCGAGAAGATCGGCGTGCGCCCCCAGATCGGGTTCCGGGTGAAGTTGGCCGCCCGTGGCGGCGGCCGGTGGCAGGGCTCGGGCGGCTACCGGTCGAAGTTCGGCCTGACTGTGGCCGAGATCCTGCGGGCGCTCGACGCGCTCAAGGCGCGCGGCATGGAGGACTGCTTCAAGCTCCTCCACTTCCACCTCGGCAGCCAGATCCCGAACATCCGCATCGTCAAGGCCGCGCTCAACGAGGCGGCGCGCATCTACGCGGAGCTCAGCAAGCTCGGCGCGGGGCTGCAGTTCCTCGACGTGGGCGGCGGCCTCGGCGTCGACTACGACGGGTCGCAGACCAACTTCGAGTCGAGCACGAACTACACGCTCGAGGAATACGCGAACGACGTGGTCTACCACGTCCAGACGGTCTGCGACGAGGCGGGCGTGCCGCACCCGACGATCGTGTCCGAGAGCGGCCGCGCGGTGGTGGCCTACCACAGCGTGCTCGTCTTCAACGTGCTCGGCGTCGCGGGCTTCGGCGACGAGCAGGCGCTGCCCACCGCCCCGAGCGACGACCACGAACAGCCCATCGTCGACCTGATCGAGACCTACAACACGCTGAGCCTGCGCAACGCGCTCGAGGCCTACCACGACGCGCAGCAGGCGCTCGACATGGCGCTCGGCCTCTTCAACGGCGGCTACCTGCCCCTGCAGCAGCGCAGCCTGGCCGAGAACCTCTACTGGGCGATCTGCGCCAAGCTGGAGCGGCTGGTGCAGCAGATGGACGAGGTGCCCGAGGACCTGCAGGACCTCGGCGAGGCCCTCTCCGACACCTACTTCTGCAACTTCTCGCTGTTCCAGTCGATTCCCGACAGCTGGGCCATCAAGCAGCTGTTCCCGGTGATGCCCATCCATCGGCTCACCGAACGGCCCACCGAGCACGCCGTCATCGGCGACATCACCTGCGACTCCGACGGCAAGATCGACCAGTTCATCGACCGCCGCGACGTCAAGAAGTCGCTGCCGCTCCACCGCTTCAACGGCGATCCCTACCTGCTCGGGGTGTTCCTGGTCGGCGCCTACCAGGAGATCCTCGGCGACCTGCACAACCTCTTCGGCGACACGCACGCCGTGCACGTGCGGCTCGACGATCGCGGCGAGGTGGTGCTCGACGCGCTCGTCAAGGGCGACACCGTGAAGGAAGTGCTCGACTACGTGGAGTTCGACGCCGACCGGCTCATCGGCAAGCTGCGGCGCGACGTGGAGGCCGCCGTGCGCGACGGCCGGATCAGCTTCGAGGAGTCGGGGCGCATGCTCCGGTTCTACGAGGACGGCCTGCACGGCTACACCTACCTCGAGGACCCGAACCAGTAGCCGTACATGGCACGGGCCGGGGCGCGCACGCGCCACCGGCCCGGCCTCGTTCCTTCCCGGCGGGCGACCCGCCCGTGCTCAGCCGCGCGGCCCCATCCCGGCACCGGCCGGCGTCCGCAACTCGAAGAAGCGCCGCGACGCGCGCTGGAAGCGCGCCGCCAGCTGGCGGCCCTCGTCGCCCGGCACCGGGCCCAACCGCAGCCAGGTCTGCTGCGCGTCGCGCACGGCGGCGGTGGCCGCCCGCCACTTCGCCTCCTCGTCCACGCGACCGCCGATCGTGTTGGCGGCGAGCGCGTCCTTGAGCATCGACGCCAGCGTCGCGGCCGGCGTGGCCGCGAGTTCCGTCGTCGTCACCTTGCCCTGGAGGAACGACTCCACCTGGGCGCACAGCTGCTCCATCCGGCGGCGGTTCGCCTCCACGTCGAGCCGCGATCCCTTGAAGGCGTCCGGCGACCGCTGCACCAGCGCCATCAGCGCCTGGTCGAACCGCTGTTCGAGCGTCTCGACCATGTGCCTGGGCACGCGCGGGCCGCTCCGCCACCGGTTCCAGATGTCGAGCACGCGGTCGCGAAGGGCCTCGCCCTGCGGCGCGTCCTCGCCGGTGGCCGCCGCCAGCGCCTCGAGCTCCGCGCACACGCCCTCGCGCGCGCCGACGTTGGAGGCCAGGCCGATCTGGTCGCGGTGCTTGTAGCGCTCGAAGAAGGTGTCACACGCCGCGCGGAACCGCTGCCACACGGCCTCCGACTTGTTCTTCTTCACCGGCCCGATGGTGCGCCACTCGGCCTGCAGCCGCTTGAGCTCGGTGACGCCGCGCTCCCAGTCGGTGGTCTCGGCCAGGGCCTCGGCCTGCTGGCAGAGCGCCTCCTTGCGGTGGAGGTTCTCCGTCCAGACGTGCTTGCGCTGGTTCAGGTCCTCCTTGCGGCGGGTGAAGAACTTGTCGCAGGCCGCGCGGAACCGGTGCCACAGCACCTGTCCCTGCTCGCGCGGGGCCGGGCCGCTCTGCTGCCATTCCGCCTGCAGGCGCTTGAGCTCCTCGCTCGTCGCGATCCAGTCGGTGGACTCGGCCAGGGCCTCGGCCCGGGCCACCAGGGCCTCCTTCACCGCCACGTTGGCGGCCTCGGCCTGGCGCGTCTGGGCGAAGAACTCGTCGAGGCGCGGGCGGTTCTCGTCGAGCGCGGCCTTGAAGCGCTTCCAGAGCTCGTCGCCGCGCTCCTTCGGCGCCGGGCCCACCTTCTTCCAGCGCGCCTGCAGGTCGCGCACCTTCTTGGCGGCCTCGGCCGGATCGGCGATGTCCTTCACCGTCTCGGCTTCCTTGCACAGCTCTTCCTGCACGCCCGCGTTCGCCCAGCGGCGCCACTCCTCCGACTCGCGCAGTTCCTGCACCTTCGGCAGCAGCGCCGTCTGCGCGCGCCGCAGCCGGTCGGCGAGTTCCTCGCCCAGCTTGCGCGGGTGAATGGCATGCGTGTGGTCGAGCGCGGCGCGCAGGTCGCGCAGCAGCCGGTCCGCGTCCCGCAGCGGGACGTCGGCGGCGGCCACCAGCGCGTCGGCCTGGTCGCAGATGGTCGTCATCCGCGCGAGCAACTCCTCCTGCTCGCGGGCGCGCGCCTCCCGCCACTGCTGCTCGCGGGACGCGAAGGCGGTCTCGGCCGCCCGGTAGCGGGCGGCGAGTTCGGCGGGCGCCGTGGCGCCGCCGGCGTCCCTCCAGGCGTGCGAGACCTTCGCCCAGAGCGTGCGGGCGTCGGTGAAGGACTCGCCGGCCGCGGCGCGTTCCGCCTCCCCGAGGAGTTCCTCCAGCCGTCCCAGCGCCGCCCGCTGCTCGGCCAGCCGGGCCAGGCGGCGCTCGGCGTCCGCGCAGGCGCGCTGGAAGCGCTCGTCGAGCTGGCGCGCCGTGGTCGAGGTGCGGGCCGTCTCCGGCCACGGGGCCAGGGCCACCCACACGGTGCGGGCTTCGTCGAGGCCGGCGGCGGCATCGTCGCCGTCGAGGGCTTCAACGCGCTCGCACACGGCCAGGCGGCTGGCGGTCGCCTGCTCCACTTCCTCGGCCATCGCGCGCATCCGGCGCTCGTGCTCCGCGCGTTCCTCGCCGGTGCGCGCCAGCAGCGCCCGCAGGGTCTCGACGGCCCGGTCGTGCCGGGCCGCCACCTCGGGCCCGGGCTCGCCCGCCAGGGCCGCCCACTCCCGCTCGATCGCCTCGAGGCGCTCCTCGGCGCGTGACAGGTCGCTGCTGTTCGCGAGGGCGTCGAGCACGTCGCACAGTTGGACGCGGCGCACGGAGGCCGGCTGCGGCACGGGCGGCGGCGCCTCGCTCTCGACCAGCGCGTGCATCGCGGCCCGCGCGCGGCGCTGCACCACCTTCGAGCGGGCCCGCACGGCGATGGTCTCCAGGACGTCGCGGTCGGCGCCGGCACGTTCGAGCGCCAGCAGGCCGACGTCGCGGTGCTCGGTCTTGATGGCGACCGCGAGCACGTCGGCGGAATCGGTGAGGCGCTCGAGGGCGGCGAGGCGGACGGAGGCGTGGGTGGCCTGCCGGGCCACCGTGGCGAGGTGCTTGCCGTCGGCGAGCCGCTCGAGCGCGGCCAGGGCCACCGGTTCGAGTTCCGCGGACCGGGCCACGACCACGAGGTCGCGCGGCTCGGTGATGCCGTCGAGGGCCTGGCGGGCCGCGGCCTCGTCGGTGGCGTCCTGGGCGAGCGCGATCACCAGGTCGCGGGCCACGCCGCGGACCGACTCGTCCTGCTCCCCCCGCGCGATCGCGGCCAGCGCGCCCGGGTCCGCCAGCTTGGCGACGGCCGCCCGCCGCACGCCGGCGTCCTCGTCCTCGCGGGCGATCTGGAGCAGCAGGTCCTGGTCTTCGTCGGGCATGGCATCGACGGCGGCGATACGGACGGCCGGGTCGGCATGCTTCCAGCGTGGCTGTGACTTGAAACGGTCGAAGAACCCCATGAGCACTCCCCGCCGCCCGGTCAGGGCCACCAGGCCAACGGCAGAGGGGTAGTCTACAGGGAGACGCGGCCGCGTGCCATCACGAGGTCGCGCGACTGGCTCGCGGCGGGCTGCCCGCCTCGGACGCCGCCAGGAGCTGGTGCGTCCACTCGACGGCCGAGAGGTAGGCCTGGCGGAAGTCGGGAACCGCCAGCCCCGGGGCCTGCACCAGGTGCCACTCGCACCGCTCGTAGTGCACCACCGCGGCCAGCACGTTCCCCATGTCCCCTTCGAGCCGCCGGGTGGCGGCGAGGACCTCGGGCGACAGCGGCAGGTGGCCTTCCAGGTCGTCCCACGACATGTCGAGCATCACGTCGAGCAGCGAGAGCAGGCCCGTCGTGAAGTAGGCGGGGCCGCGCCCCGGGGCGAGCCGTTCGCCCAGCAGCTCGCACATGCGGCCGCGCAGAAGAGCGGTCGTGAGCAGCTCCGGCGGACGGTCGCTGAGGCCCCCCAGGACCATCAGCGTCACCCAGCCGTGCACGCGGCGAAGGCCGAGCATGACGAGGGCCTGCCGCAGCGAGTCCACCCGCCGCCGCAACCCGAAGGCCGCCGAGTTGATCACCTGCAGCAGCCGGTAGCTGAGGGCCGGGTCGCGGCTGAGGGCTTCCACCACCTCGTCCAGGCTCGAGTCGCTCCGCTCGAGCAGCGCCAGCAGGCGCAAGGTGGCGAGCTGGTGGGGCCGCCGGCGTCGCGGCGCGCCGGTGACGATGCTCGGCCGCGCGAGGAAGAAGCCCTGGAACCACTCGAAGCCCAGGGCGGCGCAACGCGCGAACTGCTCGTGAGTTTCCACGCGCTCGGCGAGCAGCCGCAGACCCTTCCTCGACAGGCGCTCCACGTACACGGGCCACTGGTCCGGCGGCACCTGGGAGATGTCCACCTTGATCACGTGCGCCAGGGGGACCATCCGGCTGGCCATCGAGTCGAGCACGAAGTCGTCGAGGGCAATCACGTAGCCGCGGCCCCGCAGCTCCTCCAGCGCCGCCATGACCCCGTCGTCCGGGACCACGTCCTCGAGCACCTCGATGACCACCCGGTGCGGCGGCAGGTGCAGGGCCAGCCGGTCGAGCAGGAACGCCCGCGTCGCGTTGATGAAGGCGGTGTGCGTCCCGACGACGCTGTCCAGGCCGATGTCGAGAAAGGTGTTCAGCACCACCTGCGCGGTGCAGGTGTCACCGTCGGCCCGCCGTTCGCCCGGCGGGGCTCCCTCGTCCCTGAACAGCAGCTCGTAGCCGACGAGGCCGAGGCGCCGCTCGAAGATGGGCTGGCGGCCCACGAAGGCCGGCAGGGCGGGTACAGGTGGAAAGGTGGCAGGCATTGGAGGACGGGCAGGCTCTCGACCACCGGGTAATCGGCCTGGCCCGGCGGTGCTTGAGATCGCCGCACGACGCCGGCCCGAGTGCGCGTAAGATGAGCGGTCGCGCCGGCTCCCGGGCCGGCGCCCTCCCGACACCGCAGGAGTCTCCCGTTCGTGGCCACGCCAGACGATCCCCGTTCCGAGCCGTCCCTGTTCGACCTGCCCGATGCCGCCGGCGGCGGCGGCGCGCCGCTGGACCCCGGCGCCGTGGCCCTGCACGAGGCGGCGCAGTCGCGCTACCTCAACTACGCGCTCTCGGTGATCACGTCCCGGGCGCTACCCGACGTGCGCGACGGCCTGAAGCCGGTGCAGCGGCGCATCCTCTTCACGATGTGGCAGCAGAACCTGACGGCCGACGCCAAGCACCGCAAGTGCGCCAAGGTCGTGGGCGACGTCATGGGCGGCTACCACCCGCACGGCGACGCCGCGCTCTACGAGACGCTGGTGCGCATGGCGCAGCCCTTCTCGCTGCGGTATCCCCTGGTGGACGGCTCCGGGAACTTCGGCTCCCTCGACGGGGACGCCGCCGCCGCCATGCGCTACACCGAGTGCCGGCTGGCGCGGCTCAGCGACGAGCTCCTGCAGGAGATCGACAGCGACACGGTGACGTTCCGCCCGAACTACGACGGCACGCGCACCGAGCCCGTGGTGCTGCCCGCCCGCATCCCCAACTTGCTGGTCAACGGCGCCACCGGCATCGCGGTGGGCATGGCCACCAACATCCCACCGCACCACCTCGGCGAGGTGTGCGCGGCGCTGCTCAAGCTGCTCGACAACCCCGACCTCACCACGGCGCAGTTGTGCCGCTGGGTGAAGGGCCCCGACTTCCCCACCGGCGGCCAGATCCTCAACGGCGCCGACGAGATCAAGGAGATCTACCGCACCGGCAGCGGGTCGATCCGCCTGCGCGGCACCTGGGAGGACGGCGGCACGTCGCGCTCGACGAAGACGATCGTCATCCGCAGCATCCCGTACACGGTCAACAAGTCGGCGCTCGTGGAGCGGATCGCCGAGATCGTGGTCGGCCGCAAGCTGCCGCCGCTCGTGGACGTCCGCGACGTGTCCACCGACGACGTGCGGATCGAGGTGGAGATCAAGCGCGACGCCGACGAGAAGATGGTGATGGCGTACCTGTGCCGGCACACGCCGCTGCAGATCAACGTCACCGTCAACCTCACCTGCCTGATCCCCACAGAGAACGCCGAGGCGGGGCGCCCGGAGCGGCTCGACCTCAAGTCGCTGCTCTGGCACTTCCTGCACTTCCGCCTCGAGGTGGTCACGCGGCGCCTCGAGCACGAGCGGACCGCCCTCGCCCGCCGCATCCACCTGCTCGAGGGCTTCGAGAAGGTCTTCGACGCGCTCGACTAGATCCTGCGCATCATCCGCAAGTCGGACGGCAAGGCCGACGCGGCCGCGGCCATCATGAAGCGCTTCGGCCTCGACGCCGAGCAGACCGACGCCATCCTGGAGCTGAAGATCTACCGGCTCGCCCGGCTCGAGATCCTCGTCGTGCAGAAGGAACTGGCGGAGCGGCGCGCCCGCGCGCGCGAGGTCGCCGGCCTGCTGGACAACGAGGCCGGCCGCTGGGCCATCGTCCGGGGCGAGATCGAGGAGGTGCAGCGCCTGCACGCCGGCAAGGGCGACCCCCGCCGCACCGAGATCGCCGGCGAGGTGGAGGAGGTCACCTACTCGGCCGACGACTTCATCGTGGACGAGGACAACATCGTCATCCTCTCGCAGGACGGCTGGGTGAAGCGGCAGAAGGACGTGAAGGACCTGGCGGCCACGCGCCTGCGCGAGGGGGATCGCGTGCTGGCGTGCGAGGCGGGCTCCACGCGATCACCCATCGTGTTCTTCACGAACTTCGGCTCGGCCTACACCTGCCGGATCGTGGACGTGCCGGCCTCCACGGGGTACGGCGAGCCCATCCAGCGCCTGTTCAAGTTCCGGGACGGGGAACGCGTGGTGGCCGCCCTGAGCCTCGATCCGCGGGCGATCGGGACGGTCGTGCCGCCGGCCGAGGGCACGCCCGCCCCGGTGCACGCGCTCGCGGTCACCACCGACGGCTACGCGCTGCGGTTCAACCTCGACGGCTTCGTCGAGCCGAGCACGCGGGCCGGGCGCCGGTTCGCGCGGCCCGCCGACGGCGCCGAGGTGGTGGGCGTCGCGAGGATCGACGGCTCGGAGACCGTCATCGCCGCGACGCGCGAGGCCCGCGCGATGCTGTGCCCGGCCGCCGAGGTGAACCTGCTCTCGGGCCCCGGCAAGGGCGTCATCCTGATCAAGATCGACCCGGCCGAGGACCGCGTGCTCGGGTTCGTCGCCTCGCGCGGCGACCGCGACCTGATGACCGTGGAGACCAGTCGCGGCGCAGAACAGACGGTGAGCACCGCCAAGTACGAGGTGACGGGCCGCGGCGGGCGCGGCCGCGAACTGTTGCAGCGCGGCCAGTTCGCCAGGGTACTGCCGCGCGAGGTGACGGTGCCGGTGCTGGCTGACGCGGGGGACCGGGGGTGAGGTCCGGCGCCGCGCGCGTCGCCGCCCCCACGCGCGGCTGGCTGGCTCCTCTGCTGATCACGGTCGCCGTGGCGGCCTACGTCGGGCTCTACCTGCGGACCCCGCTCGACTTCTGGTACGAGGACGACGCGAACGTCGCCGCCGCCGTCGCGAACGCGCCGGGGCCCTGGACGTTCTTCCTCTCGAGGGAGGGGTTGAGCCTCGGCGTCATCGGCACCCAGCCGGTCCCGTTCTTCAACGTCACCTTCTGGATCGACCAGCAGATCGCGCCGCGGTCACCGCTCTTCGCGTACCTGCACACCGCGTGCTCCCTGTGGGTGTCGGCGCTGCTGCTGCACCGGGTCGCCACCGGCTGGCTGCCTGGCCACTGGGCGCTCGGGCTCACGCTGCTCTGGCTCGGGCTGCCCGGCACGATCTGTCTCGCCGAGTACAACTCCTGCCGGCACTTCCTCGAGGGCTTCGCATGGTCGCTCGGTGCCGTCCTGTGCGCGCGCGCAGCGCTCGCCCGTCGCGGTGGGCGTGCCGCGGCGTTCGCGGTCGCGGCGGCCGTGCTCTACCTGTGCGCGAGCCTGTCGAAGCAGCTCTACGTCGCCACGACGTTCGCCTTCGTGGGCGCGATGTTCGTTGGGGCCGGGCGGTGGCGCCTGGCGCTGCCGCTCGGCGTCGCCGGCGCGGCATACGTGCAGCTCTTCCACCACGCGCTGCTCGGCCTCGCGGATCCCTACGGCCAGCCGCTGATGTCGCTTCGGCAGTACCCGCTGTTCCTGCTCAGGTTGCCGGCCGTGCTCACCGGAAGTCCCCTCGGTTGGCTGGCGGCCGCGACGTGGCTGACGCGACGGTGGCGGCGGCCGCCTGGTCGCGCCAAGTGGGGTGGAGACACCTCGCTGGTCCAGCCGCCCTGATGGCGATCACGCTGGCAACGGTGTTCCCGGCCTCTCTGCCGCTGCTGTTGTCGTGGGAGGCACCCGGTCCCTGGAGTCGTGTGGCTTTCCTGCCGGCCACCCTGGCGCTGTTCCTCGGGGCCGGGGTCGTGTCGCACGCGCGGACGCGCGGCGCCGTGATTCTCACGGCGCTGACGGCCGCGGTCGCGGTCGCTGCGGGGGCCGAAGCGTCACGGCGCCACTGGGACGTGATCAAGCCGACCTACGCGGTCGAGGGACGGTTCTACCTCGAACATCCCGACCGGCTGGTGCTGTCTGACGTGCCGGCCTGGTGGTACCTGCCGGGCCTCCACGAGCTCTACGGCGTGTCCCAGCCCCACTACGTCCTGGCGCTGCGTCCCGACCCGGCGCGGGATCGCGAGGTGCTGGCGCGGCACGACACGCTGTGGTGGCGCGCACGCACGACGCCGCCACGCATGATCGAGCGGCGGGACCTGTACGTCGGCGTGGCGCGACGGGCGGGCCTGCTCCGCTGAGAACACGGACACTGCACGGCGTCCGCCTGCCCTATCCACCAATCCCTACTTCCTATTTCCTACTTCCTATTTCCTACTTCCTATTTCCTACTTCCTATTTCCTGCTCCCAGAATTCCGCCACGATCTCCGCGCACTCCCGCGTCGCCACCACACGATGGGGAGCCCCCGGCACGACGTGCACCTCGGCGCCGGGGACGCGCCTGGCCGACGCCACGCCGAAGGGCACGTCCACCACGTCGTCGGCGCCGCCGAAGACGAAGCAGGCCGGCACGCGCAGGTCGCGGAGGCGCGTGCGGGCGGCCAGCTGCAAGGGCACGAGCGTCGACCCGGTGAGCAGTGACGCCCGCGTGAAGTGGGCCGGGAGCACCTGCTCACCGTCCACCAGCAGCGGGACGCCCGGCCGCAGCGGCACGGTGATGCGGCGCAGCCCGGCGGTGGCCGTGCCGAGCACGGCGAGCGTGCCCGCGGCCCGCAGGAACCAGCCCCGCCCGCGCCACCCGTGGCGCCGCAGCGTCACGGCGAGGCCCAGGGTGGCCCCGGCCGCCGCGAGCGGCAGCCCGATGTAGTAGAGCGACCCGAACGAGTAGCCCACGAGCTGCGTGCTGGTGCGCGCCGTCCGGAGCACGGGCGACACCAGCACGAGGCCGGCCACCTGTGCGGGGTGACGCACCGCGAGCAGCAGGGCCACGAGGGCCCCCGTCGAGTAGCCTCCCAGGAGGACCCGGCCGCCGGGCGCGGCGGACGCCTCGCGACGGAAGCGCCGCAAGGCGTCGGCGTAGTAGTGCCAGGTGCGGCTGCGCTCGAAGACGGCCTGGTCGCCGGTGTGCCGGCCGAGCGCGGCGGCGTGCACCGAGAGGCCAAGGGCCTGCAGCCGCGCGGCGAGGGGGCGCAGGTTGTCGGGGCCCGCGCCGAAGCCGCCGAGCAGCAGCGCGCGCGCGCCGTCGCGGCCCGGCAGGTCGAACTCGGTCTCCCACGGCAACTGGCGCAGGGTCACGGCGGCCCGCCAGGACGCCCCGTCGTCGGCACGATGCGGCGCCCGGGCGGGGCTGGCCCGGACGCCGCGGTCCTCAGCTGGTGACCGAGCGCGTGTGGAAACCGGCGCCCTCGAGCGCCCGCTTGATGTCGGCGAGCGTGTCGTGGGCCTCGGTCGGCACCTCGAGGGTGCCCGACGCGAACAGCCGGTCGAGGGTGTACATCCGGAACCGGATGGCCTCCATGTGGAAGGCCTCCACCGCCCGGGCGAGGTGCCCCGCCAACTCCAGGGCCGACACCACGGACGCCGTCTGCGGGCAGCCCCGCAGCAGGCCGATCAGGTGATCGAGGCGCTCGCGCGCGAGCGCGCGGCACGCGGCCTTGTCGAGAGCGTCCGGCGCCGTCGCCATGGCCTACTCCCGCGGCAGGAAGAGGTCGAGCACCTGTTCGCGCGAGGCGACCTTGCCCTCCAGTTCGCCTTGACGCTCCTTGACGTAGTGGCCGTAGGGCGGCGGCGGCGTGGGATCGCGGTAGAGCACGCCGGTGTAGAGCTTCTCGCCGTAGTGCTGCGCGAGGTCCATCGCCTTGATGCGGTCGGTGGGGTCGTGGCCCAGCGCCTCGAGCGTCTCCAGCTTCTGCTTCTGCGCCTTCAACTGCGTGTCGGCCTCGCCGTAGGTGACGCAGGGCGACTGGACGTTGATGAAGGCGAAGCCCGGGAAGCGGATGCCTTCCTCGATCAGCTTGCCGAGCTGGTTCATGTCGGCCGGCGTGCCCTGGGCGACGAACCGCGCGCCGTAGCCGAGCACGTACAGCAGAGGGTTCACCGGATCCTCCATCGACCCGTACGAACTCGACGCCGTGCGCAGGCCCCGGGGCGAGGTCGGCGACAGCTGCCCCTTGGTCAACCCGTAGATCTGGTTGTCCATGATGATGTAGGTGAGGTCGATGTTGCGGCGGATCGCGTGGGCGACGTGGCCGCCGCCGATCGAGAACCCGTCGCCGTCGCCACCGGCCACCAGCACCAGCAGGTCGGGGTTCGCCAGCTTGATCCCCTGCGCGATCGGCAGGGCCCGGCCGTGCACGGAGTTGAACCCGTAGGCCGTGGTGTAGCCGGGAATCCGGCTCGAGCACCCGATGCCCGACACGAAGGCGATCTCGTGCGGTGGCCGGCCGATCGCCGCCAGCGCGCGGTAGATGGCCTGGACGACGCCGAAGTCGCCGCAGCCCGGGCACCAGATCGGCTTGAGCTCGCTCTTGTAGTCCTTGGCCACGAACACTTCTGCGCCGCGTGGCAGGGTGGTGGTCGACATGGGCATCTCCTGGCGTTCACACAGTGCGGCCGCTCCCGGCCGCAGCCACTCTCGCACGGCGGGCCTGCCCGCCCGGGGGCGGGCAGGACGCGCCCCGTCCTACTCGGCCTGGCTCACCGGCTCGCGATCGGCCAGCATCTCACGCGCCTGCGCGCGCAGGCGATCGACGATGTCGGCCGGGCTGATCGGGTTCGACCCGCTCCGGGCGAACGACTCCATCCCGGCCGGGACGTCCACGAACATGCGGATGATGCGGTAGAGCTGCCCCAGGTGGGACTGCTCGACCACGAGCCCGCGCTTCACCGACGCGAAGAACTCGCGGTAGACCTCCTCGGCCACGGGGTACAAGAGGCGCGGCACCAGGAGCTTGACGTCGAGGCCGGCCTCGCGGGCGAGGCTCAGCGCCTCCACGGCCATGCCGGAGACCGATCCCCACGCGACCAGGGCCAGCGACGCCTTGGCCGGGCCCTCCATCCGGAACAGGTCGGCGCGGTGCTTGAGCGGCAGCAGCTTGCGCAGGCGCTTCTCGTTCATCCTGGCGTGCACCGACCCGCTCGCCGTCGGCGCCCCGCTCTCGGTGTGCTCGATGCCCGAGGCCAGGTAGTTGCCGCCCTTCATGCCCGGGTGGCTGATCGGGCTGACGCCCGAGTCGGTGATGCGGAACCGGACGTAGTGCTCGAGCTCCTGCTCGTTGGGGAGGCGCCGCGTCTCGACCTTCAGCGAGGCGGTGTCGGGCCGGTCGATGGCCTCCTTGCGCTGCGAGATCTCCTGGTCCGAGAGGATGATGACCGGGGTCTGGTAGCGCTCGGCGATGTTGAACGCCTCGACGGTGACCGGGAAGATGTCGGCCACGTCCACGGGCGCGAGCACCGGCCGGACGGCGTCGCCGTGCGCCGAGAAGGCCGCCTGGTAGAGGTCGGACTGCTCGCTCTTCGTGGGGATGCCCGTCGAGGGCCCGCCGCGCTGCACGTTCACCACCACCAGCGGCAACTCGGCGATCGTGGCGAGGCCGAGCATCTCGGTCTTCAGCGACATCCCGGGGCCGGAGGTGGCCGTCAGGGCCTTCTTCCCCGCGAACGACGCCCCGACGCACGCCCCGATGCCGGCGATCTCGTCCTCGCACTGCAGCATCGTCCCGCCGTGCTTCCAGATCTCGCGGTTGAGGAAGTGCATGATCTCGGAGGACGGGGTGATCGGGTAGCCGCCGAAGAACTCGCACCCCGCGTAGATGGCCGCCGCCGCGCACAGGTCGTTGCCGTCGGTCACCAGCTTGACGCTGGCCCCTTCGGGCGCCGGCGTGAGCACGCGGGGGCTGCGAAGCGGGTGGGCCTCGGCCCAGGCCAGCCCGGCCTCGAACGCCCGCTCGTTGCGCGCGACGATGTCCTCGCCCTTCTTGGCGAAGCGCTTGCGAAGACCGGTGCGGATGTTCTCGGGGGCCAGCTGGAACCAGCCGGCCATGAGGCCGAGGACGATGGTGTTCTTCGCCTTCTCGCTGCCGACGGTCTCCCGCGCCATGGCCTCGATGCCGACCGACACCACCTCGGCGGGCTTCACGCCGGCCACGGGGATCTTGTCGGGGGCGACCCCGGTGTTCTCGTCGTAGATGACCACCGTCCGGCCGTCGATGGGGAGCTCGGCGCCGAACTTGAGGAAATCGTCCCAGTTCAGCGCGACCGCCACGTCGAGCGCGCCGCCGGGGCTGAGCACGGGGCGGGTCGACACGCGAAGGCGGAACGACGACTCGCCGCCGCGGATCTGGGGGCCGAAGCTCTTGGTGAGCATCGCGTGGTAGCCGGCGAGCGCCAGCGCGGTCATCAGCGAGTCGCCCGCCGACACGATCCCGTCGCCGCCGGAGCCCGCCATGCCAATGGTGAGGTCGGAAATCATCGCATGTCCTCGAGAGCGCCGCGCCGGCCGGAGGCGGCGGCGCGTGGGAGATGAGGCCAGAGATGCACGACGCGCGTCCGCGTCACGCCGAAGTCCCGGCAGGATACCACGCGCGGCGACCGGTCTCCCGCGGGCGGGCGGGGCGGGCTACCAGGACCGTCCGGACAGCCCCGCTGGCGCTGGCGCACGGCCAGGACGGCTGCCAGCGTCGACTGGCGGACCGGCCGAAGGCGCAGGTCGTTAGCGAATAGCTGCATGTGAGATACGCTTTGTATTTTAGAGTTAGATTTCGAACACGTTTGTCATTCTTTGTTTGCGTGTCGTGCACGGTGCTGGCATAATCCGTCGGTCGTTCGGCCCGTGTCTCGTGGGGAGCACGCCGCCGCGCGCCATCGAGGACGCACGTTCATGGGTTCTGCCGCACTGCGTGAGGCCGTCAAGGTCATCCGCGACTGGAGCATGGTCACCGGGGCCGGCCCCGACGAGCCGTCGCACGCCACCGAGGTCTACGGGAGCCGCGCGTTCAACGACGCCGTCCAGCGCGCCCGCCTGCCCAAGGAGGTCTACCGCGCCCTCCGCCGCACCATCGAGCGCGGCGAGGCCCTCGACACGGCGGCCGCCGACACCGTCGCCACCGCGATGAAGGACTGGGCCGTCGAGCACGGCGCCACCCACTACACGCACTGGTTCCAGCCCATGACGGGCATCACCGCCGAGAAGCACGACAGCTTCCTCACGCCGACGGCCGACGGCAAGGCCATCGCGGAGTTCAACGGCAAGGAACTGATCAGGGGCGAGCCCGACGCCTCGAGCTTCCCGTCCGGCGGCATGCGGTCCACCTTCGAGGCGCGCGGCTACACGGCCTGGGACCCGACCAGCCCCCCCTGGCTCCTGAAGACCGCCTTCGGCTGCACGCTGGTGATCCCCAGCGCGTTCGTGTCGTGGACCGGCGAGGCCCTCGACAAGAAGACGCCCCTGCTGCGCTCCATCGAGGCGCTCTCGACCCAGGCGGTGCGCATCCTGCGGCTGTTCGGCTCCCCCGCCGAGCGCGTGCAGGCCACCTGCGGGCCCGAGCAGGAGTACTTCCTCATCGAGCGCACGTTCTACCTGTCGCGCCCCGACCTCATCAACGCCGGCCGCACGCTCTTCGGCGCGCGCCCGCCCAAGGGCCAGGAGATGGAGGACCAGTACTTCGGGTCGATCCCCGACCGCGTGCTGGCCTGCATGATGGAGGTGGAGAACGAGCTGTACAAGTGCGGCGTGCCCGTTCGCACGCGGCACAACGAGGTGGCGCCCAGCCAGTACGAGGTGGCCCCGCTCTTCGAGCACGCCAACGTCGCCACCGACCACCAGATGATGACGATGGAGGTGCTCAAGCGGGTGGCGCCGAAGTTCGGCCTCGCCTGCCTGATGCACGAGAAGCCGTTCGCCGGCGTCAACGGCTCCGGCAAGCACCTGAACTGGAGCATGGCCGACGAGTTCGGCAACAACCTCCTGAACCCCGGCGACACGCCCCACGACAACGTGCAGTTCCTGGTCTTCTGCGCCGCGGTGCTGCGCGCGGTGGACCGCTTCCAGGGCCTGCTCCGCGCCAGCGTCGCCAGCGCCGGCAACGACCACCGGCTCGGCGCCAACGAGGCCCCGCCCGCCATCATCTCCATCTTCCTCGGCGATCAGCTGACCGAGATCTTCGGCCAGATCGAGGCGGGCAGCGCCACCAGCACCCGCCGGGGCGGGGTGCTCGACACCGGCGCCGGCGTGCTGCCGAAGCTCTCGCGGGACGCCGGCGACCGCAACCGCACCAGCCCGTTCGCCTTCACGGGCAACAAGTTCGAGTTCCGCGCCGTCTCGTCGAGCCAGAACGTCGCGCTGCCCGCCATCTGCCTCAACGTCGCGGTGACCGAGGCGCTCGACCACGTCGCCACGACGCTCGAGACGGCGGTGGCCGCGGGCCGGCCCCTCGAGGAGGCGGTGACGGCGCTGCTCGTCGACACCGTCAAGGCCCACAAGCGGATCATCTTCAACGGCAACGGCTACTCGGACGAGTGGCGCGAGGAGGCGCAGCGGCGCGGCCTGCTGAACCTGCGCGACACGGTGGACGCGCTCCCGCAGATGGTGACGCCGGAGGTGCTGGCCGCCTTCGAGAAGTACCGCGTGATGAGCGCGCGCGAGGTGCGGGCGCGCTACGACGTCGCCGTGGAGGCCTACAACAAGACCATCAACGTCGAGGCGCAGTTGATGGTGCTCATGGCCAACCGCTACATCCTGCCGGCGAGCCTCGCGTACCAGACGCAGGTCGCCGCCAACGTCAACACGGTGAAGGCCGCCGGCGGCACGACCGCGGCCGGCGAGCGGACGCTGCGCACGCTCTGCGAGCTCAACGACGCGTTCGAGGCCGCCACCGCCGACCTCGCGCACGCGCTCGAGCACACCAACGGGTCGCCCGAGAGCCACGCCCGCTACTTCCGTGACGAGGTGATCCCGCGCATGGCCCGCCTGCGCGAGCTCGGCGACCGGGTCGAGTGCGTCGTCCCGTCGGAGAGCTGGCCGCTGCCGACCTACCGCGAGATGCTCTTCATCAAGTAGCCGCCGGGCGCGACCGGGCGGGCCCCTGTGCCCGCCCGGCCGCCTCGGCGCCCCCGGCCGGCGGCGCGCGCGGCCGGGCCACACCCTGTGCGGAGACGGGTCCTGCCCTGCGCTGGCGGGCCAGGCATCGCGGAGGCGGGCCAGCCATGCCGGGCCCCTACGGTAGAATCCCCTCCGGCCGCGCAATCCCGCGCCCGGCCTTCCGCTGCCCGCGTCCCGCACGTCCCGCTCGATGGCCACCTCCTACACCGCCAAAGACATCACCGTCCTCGAGGGCCTGGAGCCCGTCCGCAAGCGCCCCGGCATGTACATCGGGGGCGTCGGCACCACCGGCCTGCACCACCTCGTCTGGGAGATCCTCGACAACGCCGTGGACGAGGCGATGAACGGCCACGCCAGCAACATCGGCGTGATCCTGCACGAGGACGGCGCGGCGGTGACCATCAGCGACGACGGCCGCGGCATCCCGGTGGACGTGCACCCGAAGACCCGCCAGAGCGCGCTGGAGGTGATCTTCACGGTGCTGCACGCGGGCGGCAAGTTCGAACAGGGCAACTACAAGACGGCCGGCGGCCTGCACGGCGTGGGCGCCAGCGTCGTCAACGCGCTCTCGAAGGAACTGGTGGCCAGCGTCAAGCGCGACGGGTTCCTCTGGGAGCAGCGCTACCGGCAGGGCGTGCCCCAGGGCCCGGTGAAGAAGGTCGGCGCGGCGCGCGGCACCGGCACCACGATCTACTTCCACCCGGACGCCACGATCTTCCCGCGGGTGGAGTTCGACGCCGCGCTCATCCGCGAGCGCCTCGAGGTGGCCAGCTACCTGCACCAGGGGCTGCGCATCACCTTCGACGACCGCACCGCGAACGAGCGGGTGACGTTCCAGCACGAGGAAGGCCTCGTCGCCTACCTCCAGAAGATCGTCGCCAGCCGCGGCGCGCGCACGGTGCACGAGGCGCCGTTCACGGTGGCCCGCGAGAACGGACTGCGCCTCGACCTCGCGCTGCAGTGGACCGAGGCCACCGACGAGCACGTCCGCAGCTACGTCAACGGCATCCCCACCGGCTCGGGCGGCACCCACGAGAACGGCCTGCGGGCGGGCCTCGGCAAGGCGATCCGCAACTTCATCGAGACCCACAACCTCTCGCCCAAGGGCGTCACCCTCACCGCCGACGACCTGCGCGAGGGCCTGACGGGCGTGCTCAGCACGTTCATCCGCGAGCCGCAGTTCCAGGGCCAGACCAAGGACCGCCTGAACAACCCCGAGGTGGCCTCGCAGGTGGACTCGCTGGTCCGCCCAGCCCTCGAGCACTGGCTGAACCACAACCTCTCGATCGCCGAGGCCATCGTCGCGCGCATCGTGCTGGCGGCCCGGGCCCGCGAGGCGAGCCGCGCCGCCCAGCAGGAAGTGCAGCGCAAGACGGCCACCTCCGGCCGGCTCAACCTGCCGGGCAAGCTCAGCGACTGCACGACGCCCGGCGCGGCCGACAGCGAGTTGTTCGTGGTGGAGGGCGATTCGGCCGGCGGCTCGGCCAAGCAGGGACGCGACCGCACGCGCCAGGCGATCCTCCCGCTGCGCGGCAAGGTGCTGAACACGGAGAGCGCGTCGCTCGCCAAGGTGCTCGAGAACAAGGAACTGGCCGACCTGGTCACCGCGCTCGGCTGCGGCGTGGGCAAGCACTTCGACGCCTCGCGGCTGCGGTACGGCAAGGTGATCATCCTGGCCGACGCCGACTCGGACGGCCACCACATCGCGACCCTGCTGCTCACCTTCATCTACCGGCACCTGCCCGAGCTGATCCGCCTCGGCAAGGTCTACCTCGCCCAGCCCCCGCTCTACCGCATCGACATCGGCAAGGAGACCCACTGGGCCCTCGACGAGGACGACCGGCAGCGGATCCTGAAGGCGCACGCGAAGGGCCGCGCCACGCCGGAGATCACGCGCTTCAAGGGGCTCGGCGAGATGATGCCCAAGGTGTTGTGGGAGACCACGCTGAACCCGCGGACGCGGCGCCTGCTGCGCGTGGCCATCGCCGACGCCCTCGTCACCGACCGCGTGATCAACGAGTTGATGGGACGCGACGCCTCGGCGCGGTTCCGCTTCATCATGGACCGGGCCGAGCAGGCCCAGGAACTCGACGTCTAGCGGCGTCCGGACGCCCCGCCTGGCCCGGGGCTCGCGACGCACGATCCCGGGCCGCGCAGGTGGCCTGTCGGAGGAGCCCCCGTGACCGACGCCCGCCACCCCGGCTTCACCGCTGCTCTCGTCCTGGGAGCGGCGTTCGCCCTCGCCCTGGCCGGCACGCCGCGCGCCCAGGCCCCCGGCCGCGCGGCCGACCACGTCGTCCTCATCTCGATCGACGGGCTGCGCCCGGCGGTCTACCTCGATCCCGCGCGCGAGGGCATGAGCGTGCCCAACCTGCGGGCGCTCGCCGAGATGGGGTCGGTCGCGGAGGGCGTGGTCGTCTCCTACCCGTCGATGACCTACCCGTCGCACACCTCGCTGGCGACCGGCGCCCGGCCCGCGCGCCACGGCATCACGAGCAACACGAAGTTCGACCCGCCTGCCGGCTCGCAGGCGTGGTACTTCGAGAACGCCGCGATGAAGGTGCCCGCCCTCTGGGACGTGGCCCGGGAGCACGGCCTGCGCACGGCCGGCGCGTCCTGGCCGGTGACGGTCGGGGCCCGCATCGACTCGCTGTTCCCCGAGTCGAACCAGGGACCCGGCTGGCTCGCTCGCGCGCGCGCCGAGTCCACGCCGGGCCTGGTCGACGCGGCCGTCGCGCACCTCGGCGGGTTCGGCGAGAACGACAACCAGAACGCGGTGAACCGCGACCGGTTCACCACCGCCGTGGCGGCGCACCAGATCCGGACGGTGCAGCCCCACCTGCTGCTCGTCCACCTGATGGAAACCGACTCCGCGCAGCACGCGCACGGCCCGTTCGCCACGCCAGTGCGCGCGGCCTTCGAGCGCGTGGACGCGCACGTCGGCGCCATCGTGCAGGCCACGGTGGACGCGGGCATCCGGGACCGCACCGCCTTCGTCGTGACCGGCGACCACGGGTTCTCCCGCGTGCACGCGCTGATCCAGCCCAACGTCGTGCTGCGCGAGGGCGGCTGGCTGCGCACCGACGAGCGGGGGCGCGTCACCGCGGACTGGCAGGTGGCCGCCCACGGCATGGCGATCCGCCTGCGCGACCCCGGCGACACCGCGCTCGCGGCCCGCGTGCAGGCGCGCTTCGAGGAGCTGGCGCGCACGCGCTACCAGGGCATCTTCCGCGTCGTGCCCCGCCAGGAGCTCGACACCCACGGCACGTACCCCGAGGCGGCGTTCTTCGTGGAACCCGCCGAGGGCTACTACGTGTCGGACGGCGTGGCGGGCGGCGCCGTGCTCGTCGCCACCGATCGCCGCGGCGCGCACGGCTTCCTGCCCACGGAGCCCCGCCTGCACACGGGGCTGATCGTGTCGGGCGCCGGCATCAAGCGCGGCGTCCCGCTGCCGTCGGTCCGCCAGATCGACATCGCCCCCACCATCGGCCGCCTCCTCGGCTTCGACCTGCCCGAGGCCGACGGCACGCCCATCGTCGGCGTGCTCGCGACCAGCACGGCGCGGTGATCGCCGGGTGGCCCGGCGTCCGGTGCCGCCGGTCCGTATGACAGTGAACGCGACGGGTCGCGGCGACGCCGTACCGCGCGTGGCCGCCATCGGCCGGTATAATGCCGGCCGTCAAACCAATTCAGATCGGACGTGGCGTCCGGCCGCCAGGGCGGAGGATGAATGCGGGACTTGCTGTTCGGATCGGTGAAGGTGTCGTCGGTCGTCGGCGACCTGGGGCTGCTGGTGTTGCGCGTGTTCGCCGGCCTGTCGCTGGCGTTCGCGCACGGGCTGGGGAAGGTGCCGCCGTCCGAGGGCTTCGTGAAGGCCACCGCCGAGATGGGCTTTCCCATGCCGGTGGCGTTCGCCTGGGCCGCGGCGCTCTCCGAGGTCGTGGGCGGCATCTGCCTCGCGCTGGGCCTCGCCACGCGCCCCGCCTCGTTCTTCATCGCGTGCACGATGGCGACGGCCGCCTTCGTCCGCCACGCCCCCGATCCGTTCCGGCAGAAGGAGCTCGCGCTGCTCTTCCTGGCGACGGCCTTCCTGTTCCTGTGCACGGGCGCGGGCCGCTTCGCGCTGGATCGCCTGCTCAAGAAGTAGGGCCGCCCACTCGTCCCGCCACCGGCGCCGCGCCCCGCACTGGGTGAGCGGGGCGCAGGGCCGCGGTCCGCTCAGTGCGCGCCGACGCGGTGGACGTCGTCGTGATCCTCGAGCGCCTCGATGTGGGTGACCACCTCGACGTCGAACGGCACGCGGACGGGGAGACGTTCCTCGAGGGCCGTCGCGCGCCGGTGCGCCTCCCCCACCGTCATCTCCGCGGGCACGAGCACGTGCAGGTCCACCAGCACGCGCTGGCCGGAGTCGCGGAACCGGACCTGGTGGTAGGCGATCCCGAGCTCGGCGCAGACCGCGTCGACGTGCGGTTCGAGGTCGCGCGCCACGCGCGGATCCGAATAGTCCATGAGGCCGGCCACCGATCGCCGCACCAGGTCCCAGCCCGACCACAGGATGTTGATGGCGACCAGGATGGCGACAATCGGATCGAAGGGCTTCCAGCCGGTGAGCAGCACCAGCCCGAGACCGGCGACGACGCCGAAGCTCGTCCAGCTGTCGGTGAGCACGTGCTTGCCGTTGGCCTCGAGGATGATCGAGCGCGTCTTCCGCCCGGTGTAGACGAGGTAGGCGCCGAGGGCGAGGTTCAGCGCGGCCGCGGCGAGCACGATGAGCGTGCCCGTGCCGAGCTGCTGCAGTTCGAGCCCGCTGCGCCACTTCTCGACGGCCGCCACGATGATGAAGACGGCCGCGAGGCCGATGAGCGCGCCTTCCACGCCGGCCGAGAAGAAGGCGATGCGCTCGTAGCCGTAGCGGAACCGCTGGTTCGCAGGCCGGGTGCTGAGGCTCAGGGCGAAGGCCGCGAACGCGACGGCGACCACGTGGATGACCGATTCGGCCGCGTCCGAGAGGATGGCGGCCGACCCGGTGAGGGCATAGGCCACGCACTTCCCGACGAGCATCAGGACGCCGACGCCGAGCGAGAGGCGCATGGCCCGCCGGCGATCCGCGACGGACGAGGCGGGGGAGACCGGGGCGGGGTCCATGGCGACGGCGGCGTGGTGGCGGCGTCCGGCGCGCGCCTTCCGCGTGCGGGGCCGTGACGGGCGCGCCGTGCGCATCTTACCGTGGAAGTCCTACAGCCCCTGAACGCTGGGCGCGCGTGCTATCCTTGCGGATCGCCCGGTTGGCGTGGGACTTGCCGCCCGGGTCGCGCTGGCAGCGTCTTTGCGCCAGCCCGACGGCGGGCGGCGTCGACTCCCGCACCGGCGCCTGTCCCGCCCGTGAGATGACCACGCTCGCCTCCTGCCCAGACGGCTTCCGCCTCTCGCTCGATCCTTCGCCCGCTCCCGGGTCGCCCTCGGCGTTCCGCGTGGACGGCAAGTTCCTCGCCGATGCCGCCGGGCGCCGTCTCGTCAAGGGCGTGACCTACGGCACGTTCGCGCCCGACGCCTCGGGCCAGCAGTTCCCGGCCCCGCGGCGCGTCCGCGAGGACTTCGCCGCCATGGCGGCCGCCGGCGTGAACACGGTGCGCGTCTACACGCCGCCCGACGAGGCGGTCCTCGACGCGGCGGCCGAGGCGGGGCTCGCGATGATGATCGGCGTCCCCTGGACGCAGCACGTCGCGTTCCTCGACGATGCGGGACTCGTGCGCGCGGCGCGGCAGGAGGTGGCGGGACAGGTGCGGCGGCTCGGCCGGCACCCGGCCTCACTGCTCTTCGCCGTCGGCAACGAGATTCCGCCGGCCGTCGTGCGCTGGCACGGGCATCGCCGCGTGGAGCGGTTCCTGCGGGAGCTCGCCGACGAGGCGCGCCAGGCCTGCCCCGAAGCCCTCCTCACCTACGTCAACTTCCCGCCCACGGAGTTCCTCGACCTCGACGCGTTCGACGTTTGCGCGTTCAACGTCTACCTGCACCGCGAGCGCGACCTGCGCGCGTACCTGGCCAGGCTGCAGCACGTCGCCGGCACGCGGCCGCTGCTGCTGGCCGAAGCGGGCGCCGACAGCCTGCGCGAAGGCGAGGCCGAACAGGCACGGGTCACGGCGGTGCACCTGCGCGCAGCCTTCGACGCCGGCTGCTGCGGGGCCATCGCCTTCGCGTGGACCGACGAGTGGTGGCGCGGGGGCCAGGACGTCCTAGACTGGCGCTTCGGGCTCGTGACCGCAGAGCGCCAGCCGA
>JADHED010001243.1_pt1 | contig 23062 bp, 11 predicted proteins | sample 8952041 | NCBI WGS metagenome assembly JADHED01 (sample SAMN16124423, study PRJNA663239) | bioreactor sludge metagenome | isolation source: sludge (control) | place: India:Bengaluru | collected 2018-09-08
CCCCGTGGAAGACGGAGGCCCCGATCAGGACGAGGCCGAAGGCCAGCGCGGCGAGATAGACGGTCAGCATGGTGCGACCAGTTTACGCCGGGCCCGGGAAGGCTAGACTGAGTGTCTGGTGGACGGGCCGATGGACCAGGATCGCGAGCGAAGGCGGGAAGGGGAGACGTCTCCGGCGGCGGCGTTCCTCGACCTCCACGCGATCCTGGAGTCGATCCCGGAGCCGGTCGGCCTCGTCGACCGCGCGGGGCGGATCCTGGCGTTCAACGGGCCGGCCCGGAGGGTCGTTTTCACAGCGCGGACCCAGTCCGTCGCCCTCGGCGACGACCTCTTCTCCTTCATTTCGCCTCACAACATGGCGGGCGTTCGGGGCAGCCTCGAGCGGGCCTTCTCGGGCGAGGTGCATACGCACCGGACCGAGGCGGCGGGCCACCATTTCGAGACGGTCTACTCTCCGGTCCGCGGGCCGTGCGGAGAGGTGGCGGCGGTCTCGATCCGGGTGAAGGACGTTACCGAGAGGGAGCGGGCGCTCGCCGAGATCGCCGCCCTGAACGCGACGCTGGAGGAGAGGGTCGCTCGGCGGTCGGAGGAGCTCGAGAGCGTGAACGCGGAGCTCGAGAAGGCGGCGCGCGCCAAGGACGCCTTCCTCGCGAGCATGAGCCACGAGCTCCGGACGCCGCTGACGGGGATCCTCGGCGCCGCCGAGCTCCTGCGCGCCGGAGCGCACGGCCCGCTGAACGAGGCGCAGCTCCGGACGCTCCGGACGCTCGAGGAGGCGGGGCGGCACCTCCTGTCGCTCCTCGCGGACCTCCTCGACCTCGCGAAGATCGGCGCGGAGCGGCTGTCGCTCCACTCTGATGCCTGCGTCCTCGCGGACGTCTGCGAGTCGGCGCTCTCGATGGTGAGGAACGAGGCGCAGCGGAAGGGGATCGTCCTCGTCCTCCGCGCCCCCGACGCGTCCGTCCGCTTCAGGGCCGACGCCCGGCGGGTCCGCCAGGTGCTGGTGAATCTCCTGTCGAACGCGGTGAAGTTCACGCCGGGAAGCGGGACGGTGGAGCTCTCCGCGCACGGCGACGCGGACTCCGGACTCCTCCGGCTCGAGGTGAAGGACTCCGGCCCGGGGATCGCGGAAGAGGACCTCCCGAAGCTCTTCCAGCCCTTCACCCAGCTCGACACGCGCCTGTCGCGCGAACACGCCGGCACCGGCCTCGGCCTCTCTCTCGTCCGCAGCCTCACGGAGCTGCACGGCGGCCGCGTGGAGGTCGAGTCGGCGCCCGGGAAGGGAAGCCTCTTCCGCGTGACGCTCCCGTGGCGCCCCCCGAACGCCCGTGGATCGGGGGCTCACCGCGTCCTCGTCGCGGAGTCGCTCCCCGCGTCGGACGGCGGGGCCGCGGCCCGGGTGCTCCTCGTCGAGGACGACGACGCGAACAGGACGATCCTCGGCGAGTTTCTCCGGACGCGCGGGTTCGTCGTCGAGGAGGCGGCCTCGGGGACGGAGGCGCTGGAGCGCGTGGCGGCGTCCCGGCCCGACCTCGTCGTCCTCGACGTCCAGCTCCCGGGCATGGACGGGCTCCAGGTCCTCGCGCGTCTCCGCGCGGGCGCCGCGGTGCCACCTCCCGTTCTCGCGCTGACGGCGCTCGCGATGGCCGGCGATCGGGAGCGGATCCTCGCCGCGGGGGCCGACGCCTACCTGGCCAAGCCGGCGCCGCTCGCCGTCCTGGAGCAGGAAGTGCGACGCCTCGTCGGGCCCCGGGGATCGAGCGAGAACGCCTCCGCCATCAGCTCCGTGAAGTAGCGGACCGGGATCCCGGGCGCTTCGGGGGCGCCCTCGGCGAGCGTTGCGGTTCGGGTCCGGAGATTGTGCCGGCAGCGGGGGCAGGCAACGGCGATCACGTCGACCCGCCGCTCGGCTGCGGACCGAAGGACCCGGTCGACGAGCGAGGCGGCGACCTCCGCGCTCGCCTCGGAGGCGCGGCCTCCGCAGCAGTGCGACCGGAGGGGGAAGTCGACGACGTCGGCCCCGAGCGCCTCGAGGAGCCCTTCGAAGCGCGTCTCGAACCCGGCGGACCGGCTTTCGCGCGCGTCGCCGCCGCGGACGGCGAGGCAGCCGTAGTAGGCCGCGACGCGGCGCCCCGACAGCGGGCGCGAGACTCGGGCGCGGATGGCGTCGGGCCCGACGTCCTCCCAGAGGACGTCGAGGAGGTGGCGGACGCGGACGGCGCCGGGCTCGCACCGGAACCCCTCCTCGGCGAGGCAGGCGTCGACCTGCCGGCGGAGGTCCGTGTGCGTCGCGAGCGCCTTCCGGGCGCGGGAGAGGTTCCGGAAGCAGGCGGTGCACGGGCTGACGATCGTGGGCGGGCGCCGCGGGAGGGCGCCGCGGCCGAGCCGGGCGGCGAGGGAGAGGATCCTCGCGACCCGCGCGTAGGCCGGAAGGCCGTTCAGGGTGAGGGCGCCCGGCGCGTCGGCGCTCCGCTCGTCCACGACCTCGAGCTCGAGCCCCAGGGCACGAACGGCGTCGAGGAGCCCCGCATCTCCCTCCCGCCCCGTCGGAGGGCGGAAGCAGCCCGGCTCGTACCCGTACCGTGCGCCCGACTCCTCCACGTGCTCGATGATTGGGCCGCGGAAGCCCTCTGCACCATGATCCGGGCACATCAATTCGGCGTCCGCGGGCGCCGGGAAGCCGCGGAATATACTGCCGGCACTTCGACAGGACGGATCGCGGCCGCGCGGACGGGGAATCCCGGACAACGCGTGCGGGGAGGTGTTGGTGACGCTTCCGGGCATCGGCGTGACACTCGGGCGCTATCGGCTCGAGGAGCGGATCGGCGCGGGCGGAATGGCCGAGGTCTGGCGGGCGCTCGACCTCGGGCTCGAACGCTTCGTCGCCCTGAAAGTGATCTCGCCGGACGCCGTCCAGTCCGACCCGTCGTTCGTCCCGCGGTTCCTGCGGGAGGCGAGGCTCGCGGCGCGGCTGGAGCACCCGCACGTCATCCCGATCTGGGACTTCGGCCAGTCCGACGAGCTCCTCTTCCTCGTCATGCCGCTCCTGCCGGGAGGGTCGCTCCGGGACCGCGCGCGGGAGGGCGTCCCGGCTCTGGTCGCGATGGACTGGCTCGAGGCGCTCGCCGCCGCCCTCGACTACGCGCACGGCGAGGGGATCGTCCACCGCGACGTGAAGCCCGCGAACGCCCTCTTCGACCGGAACGGCAGGCTCTTCCTCGCGGACTTCGGGCTGGCGCGCGAGTCTGGGAGCGCGAGCCTGACGGTGGCCGGGACGGTCCTCGGGACGCCCGTCTACATGTCGCCCGAGCAGGTGAAAGGCGAGCCGGCGGGGCCGCGCTCGGACCAGTACGCCCTCGGCGTCCTCGCCTACTACCTCCTCGCGGGGACGCCGCCGTTCGAGGCGAACTCGGTCTTCGTCGTCATGGAGAAGACGCTGCGGGAGGAGCCGGCGCTGCCGTCGGACATCAACCCCGGGCTTCACCGCTCGGCCGACTACGTCCTGCTGAAGGTCCTCGAGAAGCGCCCGGAGAACCGCTTCGAGTCGTGCCGCGAGTTCGTCGAGGCGCTCCAGCGCGCCTCGCGCCGCGGAACCGACCCCGGCGTGAAGACGCGCGCGTAGCGCGCGCCAACCCGATCCACTGCTCGAGTGCCGCTAAGATGGGCCTCGCGGTGGCTCGTCACCCTCATTGATGACTCGATGACGACTCTTCTCCCCGGCACTCTCGTCTCCGCGCGCGGCCTCCAGTGGGAGGTCGTCTTCTCGCAGCCGGCGGGGGAGGAGACGCTGTACCGGCTCCGCTGCCAGGAGGGGTCCTTGCGCGGCGCCGAGCGGGACTTCCTTTCCCCTTTCGAGAAGCTCGAGCCGGTCTCCACGGACCTGCGCCCCGAGCGGGCGGCCCCGCTCGCCGACTGGCGCCTCTTCCACCAGGCGTTCCTCCTCGACCAGGCCCTCGGCCCCGCGGCGTTCCAGGCCGTCCAGCCGGGGCGCCTCACGATCCAGCCGTACCAGCTCGTCCCCGTCATGCGCGCACTCCGGATGAGCCGTGCCCGCCTCCTCCTCGCCGACGGCGTCGGCCTCGGAAAGACGGTCGAGGCGGGCCTCGTCCTCGCCGAGCTGATTGCCCGGCGGCGAGCCCACCGCATCCTCATCGTCTCGCCCGCGGGGCCGCTCCTTTCGCAGTGGCGGCGGGAGATGCGCGACCGCTTCGGCCTGAGGTTTCGGGTCCTCGACCGCGACAGCCTTCAGGAGATTCGCTTCGCGTCGGAGCTGAGCTCGAATCCCTTCTCGCACGAGTCGTACGGCCTCATCTCGATCGACTTCGCCAAGCAGGAACCGATCCTTCAGCAGATCGAGGGGGCGCAGTGGGACGTCGTCGTCATCGACGAGGCCCACCACTGCGTCCGCCTCGGCAACGCCGGCGACCGGGACGACTCGCAGCGCCGCCGCCTCGCCGAGACGCTTGCCCGCCGGACGGACGCGCTGCTCCTCCTGACGGCGACCCCGCACGACGGCTTCGACCCGCACTTCGCCTCGCTCGTCGAGCTGCTCGACCCGAGCCTCGTGGACGGCCGGGGGAACCTGCGTGGAGAGGCCTACCGAAGGCACGTCGTCCGGCGCCTCAAGTCCCACGTCAAGGATCCTCGGACCGGGGCGCCGCTCCTCCCGGAGCGACAGGTTCTTCCGCGCCCCGTCTCGTTCTCGAAGGAGTGCGAGCCCCTCTTCTCCGAGCTTCAGGAGCGGCTCCTCGGCCTCGTCGCGCCGCGCCTGCGCGCCGCCCTGCGGCAGAAGCGCCACGACGACGTCTTCTCGTTCCTCACGCTCCTCAAGCGCTCCGTCTCGACCGTCGCCGCGTGCCGGACGACGCTCGCGGCCGTCGGGCGGCGGCTCGGCCAGCTCCAGTCGGAAGGACTGGAAAGGGAGGAGGCGAAGAAGCAGCGCCTGAAGACCCTTCGCGCGTTCGAGAGGCAGATGGCCCGCTTCGGGACGCTCTCGGCCGAAGACGAGGCCGAGCACGCAGGCCTCGAGGCGGAGGAGATCGCCGCCGAGCTGGCCGAGCAGGCGCTCGCCGGCGACGACGCGGCCGGCCTCGCTCGCGAGGTCCGCCGCGACCGCGATCGCCTCTCGCGCCTCGACGAGACGCGCCGGGGCCTCGAAGAGCTGGAGCGGCTGGCGGCAAAGGCCGAAGCGGAGGACCCCAAGCTCCGCCGCCTCGTCGAGGAGATCCGCGAGGTCCGGGCCACGGAGAGAGGCGCGAACGTCCTCGTCTTCACCGAGTACGCCGATAGCCAGGGGGCCGCGGTGGCGCGCCTCCGTGCCGCGGTCGCGGCGGGGCAGCTCGGCGGAGAGGTCCTTTCTCTCACCGGCCTCGCGGCCGACGAGGGGGGCGAGGAGCAGGCGGACCTCGCGAAGGCCCGCGAGAGGATCCTCGCGCGATTCTCGAAGTCGGACGGCCTGATCCTCGTCACGACCGATACCTCCGCCGAGGGCCTCAACCTCCACGAGCGGTGCCACCACCTCCTCCACGTCGAGCTCCCCTACAACCCGAACCGGCTCGAGCAACGCAACGGCCGCATCGACCGCTACGGGCAGAAGAAGGAGCCGGTCGTCCGCTACCTCTACCTCGCCGGCACGTTCGAGGAGCGGCTCCTCCTCCGCCTCGTCGGGAAGTGGGAGCGGCAGCGCGCACGGCTCACGTTCGTCCCGAACACCCTCGGAGTCGTCCCTGGTGCAGGCTCGGGTGCGGTCCGGCTCCTCGAAGGGATCGTCGAGGAGGAAGGGCTCCTCTTCACGCCCGCCGGCCGTCTCGACTTCGCCTCGGGCGAGGACGAGGACGCCACGAGCGCCCCCTACCGCGAGCTCCTCGAGGAGGTCGACCGCGCGTTCTCCGGCTTCGAGAAGGCGGCGAAGACGCACGCCTGGCTGGCGGAGTCGGGTCTCGGCGCCGAGGCGTCGACGCTTTCCGACGCCGAGAAGGCCCGGAGCGCCGGGAGCCGCCTCGCCTCTCCCGACCTCGTCTCCTTCGTCCTCGACGCCGTCCGGGCCGACTCGGGAGACCCGAACGCCGTCCGCTCGGCCGGCGACGGCCTCTTCGACCTGCGCCTCCCTCCGGGCTGGACGCACGGCCTCGACGAGCTGCCGGGCTGGGAAGCGGAGGGGCGCCTCCTCCGCCTCACGACCGACCCGGACAGGACAGCCGACGCCTCGGAACGCTCGCTCGGCTACCTCGGCCGGGCCCACCCGATCGTGAGGCGCGCCCTCGACCGCGTCCGGCAGTCCCGCTTCGGCGCGGCGGACGAGGTCTTCGACCGGCGCGTCGGCGTCGCCCGGTTCGACGAGCCGGAAACCGCCATCCTTTTCACCTACGTCGCCCGCCTCGCGAGCGGCGCCGGCCCCGAGCTGGAGCGGGTCGTCGCCGTTCTTCGGCGACGCGATGGCCGAGACGAGCCGCTTCTCGACCCGGAATCCTGGAGCCCTCTCGTCTCGCCCGACCGGGCCATCCCTCCGGCCGGAGCGTGGAAGCGCAGCTTCGCCCCCTGGGCGAACGGCGCCGCCGACCGCGCCCGCGCCGCAGCCCAAGAGGCGTTCGCCCCGGAGGCCGAGGCGTTCCGGGCCGCGCACGCCGAGGAGATTTCGCGCGAGCGGGAGTCGCTCCTCGCCTGGCTGAAGGGGCGGGTGGCGGAGATCACGGGGACGTCGATCGCGCCACGCCAGGGCGGTCTCTTCGCCGAAGCAGAGGGAGCCGGGCCGGGCTGGGCGGCGCTTACCGACCCGGCCGCACGTCTCGCCTCGTTCACGAAAGATCCGGACACGCCCTCGAAGGCCCGTCACGACGCGGAAGGCGTCCTCCGCCTCTTCGGGCAGCGCCTCGACCTCCTCGACCGCCGCGCGCGCCTCGAGCCGCTCGCCGTCGAGCCGCTCGGGATGCTCCTCCTCGTCCCGGCGGCCTCCTCCGCTGCGAAGGCGGGGTCCTGACGTGCTCGACCTCCGCGACTGTGCCTTCTTCGGGCACGCCCTCCCCGAGCCGTTCGTGAAGCTCGAGCTGGAGGGCCGCCTCGGGAAGGCGGGCCTCCTCCCGAGGGTGGCGGGCGCCGAGAAGAAGCGGCTCGAAGAGGAGTGGGAAGCGTATCGCCGCGCCCTCCGGAACCTCGGCTCGGCAGGCGGACCGAGCCACGTCGTCAACCGCGTCGTAGTGCCCCTCCGCGAGCCGCTCGGCTACCTCGCCCTCGAACGGGAGGAGGCGGTCGAGACGCGCGAGGGGGAGGAGGACGGCGGCTGGCTCCTGAGTGGAGCGGACAACAAGGCGGGCAGGGCGCGCCTTCGTGCCTTCGCCTTCGACCTCGGCGCCGACCTCGACGCCCCCTCCCGCCGCGGCCGCGCCTATCGCTTCAGCCCGGGGCGCATCGCCCACCGCGTCCTCCTCGCGAAGAGCGAACGGGCCGGCCTCCTGACGAACGGCCTCCAGCTCCGCCTCCTCCTCTGCGACCCGGCCCGGCCCGAGAGCCACATCGCCTTCCGCCTCGACCGCGGCTCGGGAGGCTGGGCCGCGCAGAGGCACGCGCCCGACTCCTTCCGCCTCCTCCGCGCGCTCGGCTCGCCCGCCGGCCTCGACCTCCTCCCCGACCTCACCGAGGCCGCCCGCCACAACCAGACGACCGTAACGAAGAGCCTTCGCCGGCAGGCGCGGGCCGCCGTCGAGGGCTTCGTCCAGGAGCTCCTCGACCGCCCCGAGAACGCGCCCCTCCTCGCCGCGCGCTCCGACCTCGCGAAGGACCTCTGGCGCGAGGGGCTCGTCCTCGTCTACCGCCTCCTCTTCGCGCTCAAGCTCGAGGCCTCGGCCGACCCCGCCCGCGCCTTCAGCTTCGCCTCCACCGCCCTCTGGCGCGACGCGTACTCGCCGAACGCCGCCCTCGGCCCCGTCGCCCGGAAGGTCCTCGACGAGGGGGCCGAGACGGGAAGGCTCCTCGAGGACGGCCTCCAGGCCCTCTTCCGCCTCTTCTCGCGCGGCATCTCGTGCAGCGAGCTGCGTATCAGCCCGCTCGGCGGCGCCCTCTTCGGCGAGGGGACGACCCCGCTCCTCGACGCCCTCCGCTGGGGCGAGCGCGCCGTCGCCCGTCTCCTCGTCAACCTCCTCTGGACGAAGGGAGACGGGAAGAGCGGCGACCTGCGCGTCCACTACGGAACCCTCGACGTCGAGGACCTCGGCCGCGTCTACGAGTCGCTCCTCGAGCTGGAGCCGGGCGTCGCCACCGAGCCGATGTGCCGCCTCCGCCGCCAGAAGCTCGAGGTCGTCGTCCCGCTCGCGCAGGGGGAGCCGTACCGGGCGAAGGCCGCGAGAGAGGCCGGGACGGACGGCGCGGACGAGGCCGGCGACGACGCCGACGATGAGACGGGCGAGGACGACGAAGCGCCGAAGGGGAAGAAGACGAAGGTCGTCCGCGACGAGAAGGAGATCCAGGCGGGCGAGTTCTTCCTCCGCGTCGGCCTCGGCCGCAAGGCGACCGGCTCCTACTACACGCCGCACCCCTTCGTCCGCTTCCTCGTCCAGGAGACGCTCGGCCCGCAGGCCGCCGAGCGGAGCCCCGCCCACGAGCCCGACCCGGGCGCCCTCCTCGCTCTCTCCGTCCTCGACCCGGCGATGGGCTCCGGGCACTTCCTCGTCGAGTCGTGCCGCTTCCTCGGCGAGAAGCTCTACGAGGCGTGCCGCCTCTGCGACGAGCTGGCCGTCCAGGCCGACGAGGCCGCCGCCGCGGCGGATTCGCCCGGCGAGAAGGCCCGCCACGAGGCGCGCGCCGCCGACCTGCGCCGCCGCGTCGAGGCGCTCCCCGACCCCGACGACCTGATGGTCGCTTACCTCCCGAGCCGCGTCGCCGAAGGGGAGTCGGCCGGCCTTTCGCAGACGAAGGCGCTCGCTCTCGCTCGCCGCCTCGTCGCCGTCCACTGCCTCTACGGCGTCGACAAGAACCCGCTCGCCGTCGAGCTCGCCAAGCTCGCCCTTTGGCTCGAGAGCTACGCCGAGGGACTCCCGCTCACGTTCCTCGACCACCGCCTCGTCCAGGGCGACTCCCTCACCGGGCCGTTCTTCGAGAACCTCCTGACCTACCCGGGCTCGGGGCAGGCGATTGGCGGCCTCTTCGCCGAAGGCCTCACGGAGAACCTGAAAGCGACACTCCAGGGCGCTCTCCTCCACTTCCGCGACCTCGACGCGTCGGTGGGGAAGGACGTCTCCGACCTCGAGGCGAAGCGTCGCGCCAAGGAACGCCTCGACGCGGCCCTCGCCCCCTTCCGCCTCCTCGCTGCGGCGTGGAGCGGTGGCGTCATGCTCGGCAAGGAGGCCTGCGACGACCTCGCTTACGAGACTCTCCTCCGCGCCGTCGCGGAGAAGGGCGACCCGGCGGCCCTCGTTGAGCAGATGTCGCGCCTCGCGGCGATGGTCGAGACCGGGCGCGAAGGCGTGCCGTACGACCTCGTCTTCCCGGAGGTTTTCCACCCGGACGGGAAACCCGAGCGGCGCGGGTTCGACGTCGTCCTCGGGAACCCGCCGTGGGATGGGATCCGGCCTCTAGTTACGGAGTTCTTGGCGGGGTTCGATATCGCTGTCATGAACGCCCCGAGCAAGGTCGAGCGAGAGGAATTCGAACGTCGCCTACTTTCTGACGCAGGCATTGCGACCGCGTTTCGACACTACGAACAGACCATCGATGCCCTTCAGGCATCCATTCGACGAGCTTTCAGCTCCCAGACCGCGATCGTCGCGGGCAAACGTACCGGAGGAGACCTTGACCTCGCAAAGGCCTTCGCGGAAAGGTGCTTCAGAGTTGCATCGAACGTCGGCAGCCTTGGAGTAATCCTTCCGGCGGCCTTTCACATCGCCTCCGGGGCAACGGGGGTCCGACGGCTCTTCCTGGAGAATGGCAGGTTCGGAGCGATCCGGTCGTTCCACAACGCGTTGAGCCTCTTCGAGGTCGAGACGAAGGTGAAGTTCGACTTGGTCGCCTATCGCCGCGGGGAGGCGCCCGGTGCTGTCCCGGCGCTCTTCCGAGCGAAGGCCTTTACGGATCTCGATCGGAAGACTCTGAAACTTGAGGTCGCGTTGATTCGGGAGATCTCCGGAGGCTATCTGGCGATCCCCGAGTTCGAGTCCGAAGAGGCCGTCGAAGCTGCGAGAGTATGTCTCCAACACGAAAGGCGGTTCGGTAGCTGGCTTCGAGATCTCGGCTTCGCCGTCGGAGCCGAGCTGCATCCGACCACTGATGCGCCGCGCCTGATTCCTCTCCGCGACTTTGACATCTCACGCGGCGATCCGCGAGATCCGGATGTGTTGGCCCGACTCGTCACTCGTGGGCACATTCTGGTTGCGAATGAGGACAGCCTTCACGCGTTCGACGACCACTGGCCATCGATGCCGCGGTATCTGTTGGCGGTGAACCGCTGCGTCGACCGGCCGCGATGGATCGGTGGCGCGCGCTACTACCGATTGATGTACAGGAGGATCGCGAACATCGTGGACCTCCGGTCGATGAAGGCTACCGTTGTCCCGCCTGGGTGGGTTTCGACGTCGCCCTTTGCGCTTCGAAACCCCGAATCTGGTCCGACGGTCGCTCAACTCGTGGTTCTGGCGGTGCTGAATAGCTGGGTGTTCGACTGGAATCTGCGCCTGAGGCTCTCGGCGACGCTGAGCGCCTTCCTGGTTCGAGCGCTTCCGGTGCCGAGTATTCAAGAGAACCTCCGAGCGTTCCTCTCCCACTCCGCCCTCCGCCTCACCTGCAACCACGCCGGCTACGCCCCCCTCTGGCACGAGCAGGTCGGCGACGCGTGGCGCGAGCCGGCACGACCGTTCACCTGGCCCGTCCTCGAGGGCGACGACGCGCGCTGGGCGGTACGGGCCGCGATCGACGCCGTCGTGGCCGACGCCTACGGCCTTTCGCGCTCGCAGTACGCCCACGTCCTCTCGACCTTCAGCCACAAGAGCTACCTGAAGGCCCCGAATCGCTGCCTCGCCGCGTTCGACGAGCTGAAGGAGATCGGTCTCGACGCCTTCACCCGCCTGCACGACCCCTACCACGACCTCTCGCTCAACGAGGACCTCCCGAAGCCGGTCATCGACATCCCGATCCCGTCCGGCGAGCCCGGCCAGCTCGACCTCGGGCTCGGCGCACCGGAGAACGCGGCGAAGCTACGAAGGCGGAAGAAGGCATGAAGCGAAACCGGCCGCAGGATGAGGCGTCTCTCCGTGCCCTGCTCGAGAGCAACGAGGACGACAGCCTCGAGTTCAAGGGCGAGTCGCTCTCGCGGAAGGAGATCGGCGAGTACGCCGTGGCGCTGGGAAACGAGGGCGGCGGCCTCCTCGTTCTCGGCGTGACGAACAGGAAGCCGCGCCGCATCGTCGGTGTGGCGCCGATCCCTGAGGTCGAGGCCGGGAGGATCCGGGACGCCGTCCTCGACTCCACCGGGATACGGATCGACATCGACCAGATCGCGGCGTCCGAGGGGAACGTCGTCGTCATCACCATTCCGTCGCGGCCAGCAGGTCAGGTCTTCTTTACGAAGGGCGGGAAGTACCTGATGCGGAGTGGCGAGGGGCTGCGCGGAATGACACTCGCGGAGATCGACCGGATACGGACCTCCGAGCTGAAGTACCGCGACGCTCTCGCCGAACCGGTGCCGGGGCGCTGGGACGAGTGCGTCGACCCGATCGAGGTCGAACGGCTCCGGACGATCCTGAGGGCAAAAGGCCGGGAGGCGCTGGCGAAGCTGTCTCCCGAGGAGCTGCTGCGGAGCCTGGAGGTCGTTCAGAGGTCTGCCGGAAAGAGCAGGATGACCCGGGCGGGAATCCTCCTCGTCGGCTCCGCCGAGGCGCTCAGGGAGTACGTCCCGCTTCACGAGGTCAAGATCCAGCGGTTCGATCGAAGTGACCTCACGCCGACTCTGAACGAGGACCTGCGGGTCCCGATCCCGGTCGCTCTTCAGCGGGCGACCGAGATCATCGAGGCCGTGAACACGGTCGAGTCGTTCCAGTCGGGTCTCTTCCGGGTGGAGATCCCGAAGTTCGCGGAGCTGGCCTACCGGGAGGGCGTCATCAACGCTCTCGTCCATCGGGACTACGAGGTGCCCGGTACCGTCGCGGTCCGCGTCTACCGCGACCGTCTCGAGGTCGGCAACCCCGGCGGGTGGTTCGGCGGCGTGAACGAACGGAACATTCTCGTCACCGAGTCGCGCCGGAGGAACGAGCTGTTGGCAGAGGCGCTCCAGCGGATCGGCCTCGTCGAGCGGTCGGCGCTCGGCGTGAAGCGGATGTTCGAGGCACTCCTCACGGCCGGGAAGGCGCCGCCCGAGTACCGGTCGACGTCCTCGAGCGTGACGCTGACGCTCCGGGACGGGTCGTTCGACGCCGCCTTCGCTGGCCTCGCGCGACGGAGCCACGAGAGCGGCGTCGATCTCGACGTCTTCGGCCTCCTGGTCCTCTCGTTCCTGCGGCGCCATCGAGAGGTGGCGGTCGAGGAGGCGGCGGAGCTGTGCCAACGGGACGCGGCAGGCGCGCGCCGGGTGCTGGACGACCTCAGGAACGTCTCCCTTCTCGAGTGGGTTCAGCGAAGCCGGCCTCGGAAGTACGTCCTCGGCCCTCGGGCCTACGAGTGGCTGAACCTGACGGGCGAGCGTCCGCGCGACCTGGGGATGTCAGAGAAGACGTTCGAGGGCCTGCTGCTCGACGAGCTGGGGCGTCGGGGAGAAGACGGCCTGACGAACCGGCAGATCCGCGAGTGGTCGCTGTACGACCGTCGTCAGGCGTCGAGAATCCTGGCGGAGCTCGTCCAGCGGGGCGTCATCGCGTGGTCCGGGAAGAGGGGGAGAGGAGCCCTGTACTGGCACCCGCGCCACAGGCCGACCGGGCAATGAAGTGCACCGGCACAGTCAATGTAAATAATTGCGATAGCGAGAGTTCGGATGGAACGACCGCCCGGTATTGACCGGAATTGACCGGGATTGCCCCGGATTGACGCAGCGGGGCATCTTGCCGGCGATGCGAACGCGGGCTTGACGCTCGGGGCGCGTATCGGCGGCAAGCGGAGGTGAGAAAGTGATCGAAGCCGCAATCGTCCTGCTGTCTGTCGCCCTCGTCATCTGCATCGTGCTGATCGTCGCCCTCGTACGACGCCGCGCCGACGCGGGAGTCCCGGGCGCGCTCGGGAATCTCGAGAAGGCGGGTGAGCGGCTCGAGAGGGAGATGCGCCTGGCGATCGCGGATTCGGCCTCGAGCCTGCGAAGCGAAACGCGAGACTCGGCAGCCGGTCTCCAGGCGACCCTCGTGAAGCAGGTCGCGACTCTCGGCAGCGGCCAAAGCGAGCAGCTCGACCGGTTCGGCAAGCAGGTGGATGCGATCGCGAGGGCCGTCGATGAGTCGGGGAGGAAGAACCGCCTGGAGATCGACGCCGCCCTTCAGCGCTCGTCGGAAGCCCAGCGCCTGCAGCTGGCGGAGCTGACGACCGCCGTCAAGGCGAGCATCGGTGAGATCCGAGTTGCCATGGAGGCCCGTCTCGATGACGCCCGGAAGGAGAGCGGAGCCCGGCTCGACGAGATGAGGACGGGCAGCGGGAAGTTGCTGACGGATCTGCAGGGGAACCTCGTGCAGCAGCTGACGACGGCCGGGACCGCGCAAGCCGAGCAGCTGAAGGAGTTTGGCCTGCGCGTAGAGAAGATCGCAGAGGGCTCGGAACGATCCGCGCTCGCCAACCGCGAGGAAACCGCGGCGGCACTCAAGCGCTTCTCCGATGGCATGGAGCAGGGACTCGTCAATCTCTCCAGCGCGATCGGCGTTCGGCTCGAGGAGATCCGCACGACTCTCGAGACGCGTATCGCCGCTCTCCAGGCGGACAACACGGCAAAGCTGGACGAGATGCGAAAGACGGTCGATGAGCGGCTCCAGTCGACTCTCGAGGCGCGCCTCGGGGAATCGTTCAAGCTCGTCTCGGATCGTCTCGATGCGGTCCATAAGGGCCTGGGCGAGATGCAGACGCTCGCGACCGGCGTGGGAGACCTCAAGAGGGTCCTGACGAACGTGAAGACCCGCGGGAGCTTTGGCGAGGTTCAGCTCGAAGCGCTGCTCGAGCAGATCCTCACGGTGGAGCAGTACGGAAAGAACGTGGCGACGCGGCCGGGCTCGGGTGAGCGCGTCGAGTTCGCGATCAAGCTCCCAGGAGCCGACGACGGCGTCTGCTGGCTTCCCATCGACGCGAAGTTCCCGCTGGAAGATCACGAGAGGCTCCAGACCGCGCTCGATGCCGGGGACGCCGTCGCCGTCGAGGTCGCCGGCAGGGCTCTCGAGACGCGGGTCCGGCTGGAGGCGAAGTCGATCCGCGAGAAGTACATCGAGCCTCCCTGCACGACCGACTTCGGAATCCTTTTCCTGCCGACGGAGGGGCTCTATGCCGAAGTCCTTCGCCGGCCCGGCCTGGTCGACGCGCTCCAGCGCGAGCAGAAGGTCGTGGTGGCCGGACCGACGACGCTCGCGGCGCTTCTCAACAGCCTGCAAATGGGTTTCCGGACGCTTGCCATCCAGGAGCGATCGGCCGAGGTCTGGAAGGTGCTCGGCGCCGTGAAGACCGAGTTCGGGGTGTTCGAGAAGTGGCTTGACAAGGTGAAGTCGCAGCTGCAGAGCGCGTCGAGCACGATCGAAAAGGCGGGGACACGGACGAAGCAGATGACCCGGAAGCTGCGGGACGTCGAAGCGTTGCCGGCGGCCGAGTCGCAGCAGCTCCTCCCAGGCGGCCTCCCGGGCGAGGACTCGGAGGAAGAACCCCTGGAGCCGGAACCGTGAGCAGCACCGAGGGGGAGAGAAACGGGGCCGAGGCGGCCCCTTGGTACGATGCCCCGAAAGCTCCAAGAGAGGTGCCTGAGCGGCCATGCTGACGAAGCTCGTCATCGAGAACTTCAAGAGGTTCGAGCGGGCGGAGATCGAGCTCGGCGACGCCGTCGTCCTCATCGGGCCGAACAACTCGGGAAAGACGTCCGCCCTCCAGGCGCTCGCGCTGTGGCAGCTCGGCGTGAGGAAGTGGACGGAGCGGCGGGGCGGGAAGTCTGCGCCGCAGCAGCGGTCGGGTGTCGCGATCAACCGGAAGGACCTGATTGCCCTGCCCGTCCCGGAAGCGAACCTCCTCTGGCGGGACCTGCACCTCCAGGACACGAAGCTCGTCGACGGGAAGAAGAAGACCGTCAAGGTGAGGATCCGGATCACCGTCGAGGGTGTGACCGACGACAGGCCGTGGACCTGCGGCCTGGAGTTCCGGCACGCGAACGAGGAGTCGTTCCACTGCGCGCCCATCCCACCTGAAGGGGGCGCGGCGGCGAGCCCCGAGATCGCCCGCGAGGCGGCGGCGGTCCGGGTCGCGTTCCTGCCGCCGATGTCGGGCCTCGCGGCGAACGAGACGCGCCTGCCTGAGGGGGCGATCGAGGTGAGGATCGGCGAAGGGCGAACGGCCGACGTCCTCCGCAACCTCTGCTATCGCCTCGCCCACGAAGGGGAGGACCGGTCGGGCTGGGAGCACGTGGTCCGCCGGATCGAGGGCCTCTTCGGCATCACGCTTCATCCGCCGGAGTTCCTGCCGGAGCGCGGCGAGATCGAGATGGACTACACCGACCCGTCCTCGGGGGCGCGGCTCGACATCTCGTGCGCGGGACGGGGCCTCCATCAGACGCTGCTGCTTCTCGCCTACCTGCAGACGAACCCGCGATCGGTCCTCCTCCTCGACGAGCCCGACGCTCACCTGGAGATCCTCCGGCAGCGCCAGACCTACGCGCTCATCACGGCCACGGCGCGCGCGCAGGAGAGCCAGGTGATTGCGGCGAGCCACTCGGAAATCGTCCTCAACGAGGCGGCCGGCCGCGACGTCGTCATCGCGTTCGTCGGTTCCCCCCACCGGGTCGACGATCGCAACGCGCAAGTGAGGAAGGCGCTCCGGGACATCGGCTTCGAGGCGTACATCCAGGCCGAGATCAAGGGATGGGTGCTCTACCTCGAAGGGTCCACGGACCTCTCGATTCTCCAGGAGCTCGCCCGCATCCTCGACCACCCGGCCGGCCGCCTGCTGGACGGGCCGTTCGTTCACTACGTCGCGAACCAGCCGCAGAGAGCCCGCGAACACTTCTTCGGAGTCTGCGAGGCGAAGCCGGACCTCGTCGGTGTCGCGCTCTTCGACCGGCTCGAGAGCGAGAGCCTGAGGGAGAACGCTCTCGTCGAGCGGATGTGGAGCCGGCGGGAAATCGAGAACTACCTCTTCCTCCCCGACGTGCTCCGTCGCTACGCGAGGCATGCCGCAAAGGAAAGGGCGGGCGGGCCTCTCTTCGAAGAGCTGGAGATCTCGAAGAGTGTGAAGGCGATGGAGGAGTGCCTCGGGGGCTTCATCCCTCGTTTCGCGATGGTGGAGCCGCAGAACGACTGGTGGCGGAACCAAAAGGCGAGCGACGAGCTGGACCGGATTTTCGAGCGTTACTTCGCCGAGCTGCGCCTCCCGAACCTCATCCGCAAGACCCACTACCACGTCCTCGCGCAATACCTCCGGCGGGAGGAGATCGACCCGGAGGTGTCTCGGATACTGGACGCGATCGTCGAGGTCGCCGGGCGGGCGAAGCCGAGGGCCTGATGCTCGCGGGGCGAACCCCCAGGACGGCCGGTACGAGGGGACGGGCTGTCAGCTGATATGAACGCGCGAAATGAACGTCAGCGCTCGGCGGAGTCATAACGCCGAAAACGCCCCGTGTTCAGTCACTTGGATCGCCGCGAGGGGCGGCCCTCGTTCATTCTTCTCGAGTCCGGGTGGCATTCCTGCCATCTGGCGACCATACTGACGTCATATGGCGAGCCTCACCGCGACCCCCGCCGAAAGCCCCCGGAAGCCGGCCAGTCACCCCGACCTCGAGCGATTCCGCGACGCTCTCCGGGCGGGCCGGCCGAAGGAGCACGCCTATTCGCTCCTCTTCGGCCTCAGGCTCCTCGACGCGCGCGGGGTCGTGAAGCTCGTGGAGGCGGGGCTCCCGTATCCCGCCCTCGAGCGTTTCCAGCAGAACGCCGACCTGCCGCTCCGCGAGCTGGCCGAGGCGATCTCGGTCCCGCTCCGGACGCTCGACCGGCGGAAGAGCGCCGGGAAGCTCGAGCCGGAGGAGTCCGACCGGGCGATTCGCCTCTCGCGCGTCTTCGCCGCGGCGCTCGGCCTCTTCGAGGGGGACGACGCCGCGGCGCGGGCCTGGCTGAAGAAGCGGCAGCCGCTGCTCGGGAACGAGCGCCCGATCGACCTCGTGCGGACGGAGGTCGGGGCCCGCGAGGTGGAGCGGCTCGTCGGCCGGCTGGAGCACGGCGTCTTCTCGTGAAGGTCCGAGCCTTCCGGGTCGTCAAGAAGCGGTGGGCGAAGACCGCGTTCGACGGCGAGGGGGCGCGGCTCTGGGGCGGTCGCTGGAACAGCCCGGGGCGTCCGGCGGTCTACTGCGCAGGGCACGTCTCGCTCGCGATCCTCGAGGTCGTCGTCCACGCCGATCTCGCGCTCGCGCCGCACTACGTCGTCATCCCGGTGGATTTCGACGAGGCGCTCGTCGAGAGTCTCGACCCCGGCCGGCTCCCGGCTTCGTGGCGGAGGCACCCGGCTCCGGCTGCGGTCGTCGCGCTGGGGGACGAGTGGCTCGGTGAGTGCCGGAGCGCCATCCTTCGAGTCCCGAGCGTCGTCGTTCCGACGGAGCCGAACTTCATCCTGAATCCCCTTCATCCCGCATTTGGTGAGATCGAAATCGGAAAACCGGAGGTCCTGATGGTCGACGCGCGCCTCTCGAAGGGGCGCGGGTAACGGGGGCCGACGAGGGAGAGCGCGATGGGCGACGCGATCAACCCGATCCGTGTGGTCGAGCAGGTCATCGACGAGTACCGGAGCTACCTCCTGACGGAGTTCCGGGCGCGGGACCCGAAGCTGCGGGCGGCGCTCGTCGAGGCGCTCGAGCGGCCGCTCTTCCTCGCGCAGGAGCCGTTCTTCCAGGCGCACCGGCCGTTCAAGGAAGGACGGCCGTGGAGAGAGCTGGGGCTCGACGCGCGCCTCGCGGAGACGATGGAGAAGAGGTCGGGCGCCAGGACCGCCTACCAGCACCAGAGCGAGGCGATCGTCCATCTCCTCTCGACTGGGGCGGGTCCGCTGGCCGTGACGACGGGGACCGGCTCGGGGAAGACGGAATGCTTCCTCCTCCCGGTCCTCCAGAACGCGATCGAGGACTCGGCCCGATTCAAGCAGCCGGGCATCACGTCGATCCTCGTCTACCCGATGAATGCCCTGGCGAACGACCAGGAGCTCCGAATCAAGGACTACCTGGCAGGAGCGGGGCGCGGCGACGTCCGGGTGGCGCGGTACGACCGGCAGACGACCGAAGAGCAGCGGGCGGCCCTCCGGAAGACGCCGCCGCACCTCCTGCTGACGAACTACATGATGCTGGAGTACCTCCTCGTGAGGCCCGCGGACCGGGAGGCGCTCTTCGCGAACCACCGCTGCCGGTTCGTCGTCCTCGACGAGGTCCACACGTATCGCGGGAGCCTCGGCTCGAACATCGCCTTACTCGTCCGGCGGCTCCGGGCGCACCTCGCGACGGCGGGGCAGGAGGCGACGGTGGAGGAGGCGAGCGACGCCCGCCGCTTCCCGAAGCTGGTCCTGGTCGCGACCTCGGCGACGATCAAGAGCACCGCGGAAGACGACGTCTCCGAGGAGGAGCGAAGGCGCCGGCGTGACGAGGCGGTGGCCGGGTTCCTCGGCAAGCTGACGGGCGACGAGCCGGGGACCATTCGCGTCGTCGGGGAGGAGCTGCGCGAGGTGCCGGCGCCGGCGGGGGGAACGTGGCCCGGCCGAGCGTACGCGTCGTGGCTCCTCGGCGACCTCCTCGCGAAGAAGCCCCTCTCGCCGACCCAGATCGCCGACGGGGTCCTCGCGAGGGTCGCGGAGGCTGAAGGAACCGAGCCCGCCGAGCTGCGGCGGCAGGTCGTGGAAGCGCTCGTCGCGGGCGCGGCGCTCCCGGACGGTCCGGACGCGCTGCGCCTCCGGACGCACCGCCTGATCCGCGGGGGGTGGCGGTTCCACCGCTGCCTCGACCCACGCTGCGGCCGGCTCTACGCGATGGGCGAGGGGCTCTGCTCGTGCGGGCGCGGGACGGCACCGCTTCTCATCTGCCGCTCCTGCGGGGCGGACGCGCTCCACATGGCCGGGCCGAAGGAGCCCGACGAGGCAACGCTCCAGGCGCGCGGGGGCCAGGTAGAGGGAATGGAGTGGGTCCTCTACGACCGTTCGCGCCAGGCGACGGCGGGCGAGGACGGCGAGGAGGCCGAAGACGAGGCCCCGCGCGGACGGCGCGTCGAGCGAATGAAGGAGAGGGGGGTCGTGGAGGGGTCGTTCGACCCGGAGACGAACGGCTTCTCCCGAAACGAGGCGCTCTACGGCCAGAAGGTGACGCTCGCGCCGGCCCGGAACCGCTGCCTCGTCTGCGGGGCGAGCGCCGGGAACGGCTCCATCCTGACGCCGGTCGCTCTCGGGACCTCGGCGGCGGTGAGGGTCGTTGCCGAGGGGCTCGTGGAGGGGCTCGCGGACGAGCACCGGACCACCCGGCCCGCCGGGTACGACGGAAAGGAGCGGCTCCTCGTCTTCGCCGACAGCCGGCAGGACGCAGCCCACCAGGCCCGCTTCATAACCTACGCCGGCCGCTACGACCGGATGCGCCGCCGCCTCGTCCGGCTGCTGTCGGACGCGCCCGGCGGGCTGACGATCGGCGACGCCGTCCAGCGTCTCGCCGCCCGCGGCGCCGAGCGACACGACAACCCGAAGATCGACCGCGCGGCGAACCTCGCCTACCTTCCCGAAAGCGTCCAGCGGAAGGCGAGGGCGTGGGAGGAGGCGACGCTCCTCGACGACCTCGCGCTCGGCGCCGCCTACCGGGCGACCGTCTTCAACCTCGGCCTCGTCGGCGTGAGGTACGAGAACCTCGCCGAGCTCCTCGACGGCGAAGGGAAGGGCCTCGCGGCGGACCTCGGCCTCTCGACGCGGCAGCTGGCGCACGTCGCGCGCTGCCTTCTCGACGAGATGCGAGGGCGGGGCGCCCTCTCGCGGCCGATGCTGACGGTCCATCCCCTGAACCCCGGCTGCCCGGACGAGTTCCGGGAGGCGGACTGGGAACGGCGCATCAAGAAGCCCCGCGGCTACGCCTGCGACTCCGCCGGGCGGCCCGTGGTCGCGGTCGACGAAGCGAAGCTGCCGGACGGGATCGGCGTGAACAACCTCTGGCGCCGGCCCGGCAAGGGGGGCGGAACGCCGCGTATGCAGTCGACGTTCACGCACCTCCTCGCGCGGCTCGGCGCTCGGGCGCCCGAGGCCGAAGACGTGGTTTCGCTTCTCGACCTCCTCGCTCCGGTGCTCGTGAAGCCCGTGAAGCTCCAGGGCTACAAGAAGGCGATCGACCTCCTCCAGGTGAACGACGAGGCCGTCCTCCTCGTCGTGCCGAGGCCGTCCGAGCGGTATCGCTGCACGGTCTGCAACGTGAAGATGCCGTGGGTCGACGCTGGTTCGCCGTGCCCCCGTTGCGAGGGGAGCTTCGAACTCTGGCCCGCCGCGGAAGTCGACGGGAACCGCTACGTCCAGCGGATCCGGAAGGACGACGTCCTCCCCCTCGTCGCGGGCGAGCACACGGCCCAGGTGACGGGCGAGGAGCGGATCGTTCTCGAGGAGGCGTTCAAGGCGCCGCCGAGCGTCTCGCCGCTGAACGTCCTGGCGTGCTCGCCAACCCTCGAGATGGGGATCGATGTCGGCGGTCTCGACGCGGTGCTGATGCGGAACGTCCCCCCGAGGCCGGACAACTACGCCCAGCGCGGCGGGCGCGCGGGGCGCCGGAGCCGGGTGGGGATCGTCCTCGGCTACGCCCGGAACACGCCCCACGACCAGTACTTCTTCGACAAGCCGGCCGAGATGATCGCGGGCGAGGTGGCGGCGCCGGGGGTCGGCCTCGGGAACCGCGACGTCGTCATCCGGCATCTCAACGCCATCGCCTTCGGCGAGGCCGAGCCCGGCCTTAAGGGACGGATGGCCGAGTACGTCACGCTCCAGGGCGAGCTGAGGGAGGAAGCGGTCGACGAGCTCGTCGCCGCCTTCGAGGCCCGGTTCGAGGAGGCGGCGGACCTCGCGCTGAAGGCGTTCGGTTCGGACGTGCTCGGCCCGGCGGGCCTCGAGACGCGGGAAAAGCTCCTCGAGACTCTCGCCGCCCAACCGGTTCGCGTCCGGGGACTCTTCGACCGCGTGCGGTTCCAGATCGTCGAGCTTCAGAAGCGGATCGACCAGTGGGCGACGCTCGGGCAGGGGACTTGGAACGCCGTGAACGCGATGACGCTCAAGAAGCGGCTCCTGGGCCTCCCGGACCGGGAAGGTGGACGCGAGCGCAGCGAGGCCGACGACCGCGGGAGCGGACACCCGATGCGGCGGTTCGCGGAGTTCGGGCTGCTCCCCGGGTACGAGTTCCCGAGCGAGCCTGCGACTCTCCGCCTCCTGCGCGACGAGCACGAGGAGGAGCCGATCACGGTCGTCCGCCGGTTCGGCCTCGCGCAGTACCAGCCCGACGCGCCGGCGCATGCGCGCGGCAAGCGGTGGCGCGTGACGGGGCTCGATATGGCCTCGCCGTGGAACCCGAGGACGGACGACCCGCAGTGGCCCTACGTCATCTGCGGCGCCTGCGCGCTTCGTTACGGGGCCGAGGACCACGTCGTCTGTCCCCGCTGCGGGAAGGCGCGCGAGGCCGGCAGGCCGCTCCCGGGCTGGGAGTTCGGGGGCTTCCTCGCCGTGCGCGATGACAAGCCGATCGCCGACGAGGAAGACCGCTTCGCCCTCGCGAGCCTCCTGCGGGTCTACCCGCAGTGGAACGGCGACGTCCTCGGCCGCTTCCGCCTGCCCACCGGCTGGGCCGCGGAGCTGCGGCGGGAGGAGGACGTCCGCTGGGTGAACGAGTCGGCCCCTCCGACGAAGGCCGACCGCGACAAGGGGATCCCGCTCCTCCACTCAGAGGCGCGGGGGTTTTTCCTCTGTCCGTCCTGCGGGCGGATCCTGACGCCGCCGGAGGGAGAAGGGGAGGGTCGGAAGGCGAAGAAGGGGCGCAAGGAGCCGAGCTCGGGAGCCGAGGACCCGTTCGGCCACGCGTCGGGTTGCAGGAACGCGGGGAAGGCGCCGCAGCCGCTCGCCATCGTGTCGGTCAGCAAGGCCTCGACTCTCCGGTTCCTCGTCGACCTCCCGCTCGACATGGACGAGACGGCCTACAGCCGATGGGGGCTGTCGCTCGGCTACGCCCTGCGTTCCGGGATGCGCCTTCAGTACACGCTGGACGGGCCGGAGATCGAGTTCGAGCTGGAGCCCCTCTGGAAGATGAGCCGGGACGGGAAGCAGTGGAAGAGAGGCTCCCTCACGTTCGTCGACGCGGCGGTCGGCGGCAGCGGCTTCCTCGAGAGGGCGATCGTCGAGCTGCACCTCGTCGCGGCGCGGACGCTCGACCACCTCGACCACCGCGACTGCGACGAGGCCTGCTACCGGTGCCTCAAGTCGTACCAGAACCAGCGGCACCACGGACGCCTCTCCTGGCCGCACGTCGTCGAGCACCTCGAGGCTCTCGCGAAGGCCGCGCCGGAACCGATGCCCGGAGCCCTCGGCGACGTCCTCGACCCGAGCCCGTGGCTCGAGGCGTACGACGCGGGAGTGGGGTCGCCTCTGGAGCTGAAGTTTCTGCGGCTCTTCGAGAAGCACTCGCTCGACGTGGCGACGCAGGTGCCCGTCGCGCCGAAGGAAGGCGGCAAGCCGATCTCCCTCGCCGATTTCGTCGTGAAGGGGAAGCGGATCGCCCTCTACGTCGACGGCGCCTGCTTCCACACGGGCATGAACCTCCGCCGGGACCGTCGGATCAGGGAGCGGCTCGTGGCCGGCGAGCCGTCGTGGAAAGTCGTCGAGCTGAAGGCGAAGGACCTCGGACGGGGAGCGGAGCTCGTCCGGGAGATCCTGGAGTGAGCGAGCGGTTGCCCAGCCT
>JADHED010001244.1_pt1 | contig 23059 bp, 25 predicted proteins | sample 8952041 | NCBI WGS metagenome assembly JADHED01 (sample SAMN16124423, study PRJNA663239) | bioreactor sludge metagenome | isolation source: sludge (control) | place: India:Bengaluru | collected 2018-09-08
ATGCGCCAATTTTATGTCGGCAGATTCGCGCCGGTTTCACGCCGGCGCCGACAATGCGGCTGAGGATCTTGAGCAGCGTGGATTTCCCGGCGCCGTTGCGACCGATGATGCCGACCCGGTCACCTTGCTTGATCTCGAAGGAGACGTCCTTGAGCGCCCAGAATTCCTCGACCTCGTCGCCCTGGATGATGGCTCGGCCATGGAACATGTCGCGGGTCTTGCGGGCCAGGCTTTTGGCATTGCAGGCGATGACGTCGCGCAGGGCGGTATAGCGTTCGCCCTGGGCGGCGTTGTGGCCGACCAGGTAGGACTTGCCAAGGTTTTCGACTTTGATGGCGGGCATGAGGGAAGAAGGTGAAGGCTGTCGGTTGACGGGGTCGGGGTTAGGGGGTGAAGGATTTTCGGGCTTCGATGAGGGCCGCTAGCAGTTTGCTGATTGGTTTGGCCTCGGTCAGCCAGTGGTGGCCGGTGGGTGGGTCGATGGTGCCGCTGTCGACCCGCTCGGCGGCCTCGATGAGGGTCACGGGGAGGCGCCCCTGTCCCTCCAGGATCTGCCAGGATCAGGTCTTCCAGGTAAGGGTTGAGCCAGCTCGCCGCATCGGACAGGATCAGGAGGCGGCGGGGGCATGGCGTTCCAATCGTCGGGCGCGCGGTCACTGGGTCAAGGTCGACAGCACTCTGGCCAAGAGCGCGGCATGGTGCGGAAGTCGGGCGACGATCGCGTTGAACTGGTCCTGATCGTAGACGTGGCTGAGCTTGTTGCGGTCATCTACGGCCTGGATGAGCGCGAGGTAATCCTCCTCGGACACATGGCCGGTGAGATACCAGGCCTTGATGACCTTCTTGGGCGAGGCCTCGTCGAGACCCTCCTGCTCGCGCAGGGCGACCTTGACGGCCTTCCAGCACAATTCCATCGTGTATTCGAATTTTTGCGCCTTGCCGTTTTCCAGTCCGTCGATGATGCGCGCATCGAGCGTGGTCGCCAGCGCTGCCATGTCGAGGGCGGTCAGCTCGGCGAAACCTTGCAATGCCTCGGCGAAGGCGGTGAGCTTTACATCCATCGAATCGCCTCCGCTTTGACGCGGTCCGCGAATTGGCCCCGCAGATCGGCGGTCGTGACGATGTCGACCTTGTACGGGACGAAGGAGTCGTCGATCTCTTCCACGATCGCGTGAATCACGCCCGCGGGCACGTCGGCATCGATCCAGAGATCGTAATCGGCGTTCCAACTGGCGGTGCGACGCGCACGCGATCCGAACAGATAGACGCCGACGCCGGGCGGCAGGTGTCCGCGGAGTCGGTCACGAATGAAGGCTTCGGAGTGCTGTTGGAGCTCGGACTTGGTCATGCAGCGGGGCCTCCCGCGGCGGCGATCGTGGTCAAGACTGGCGTGTCCGGGCCACCGCGCGAATCTCTCAGTGGATGGGTATTGGTGTGCATTCTCGCATGGCCTGGATGACACGGGCCGCCCCCAGGCCGTCGACCGCATCCACCATCCTCCCGCGCCATCCCGACGGTTGGTGGATGCGGTTGGCCAGGCGAGCGGCTGTGACGAGTCACCAGCCATCAGCCAGCCTCTTCCCTCTTCCCTCAAATCAGATCCGCGAAGCTCTTTTCCATCCGGCGGAACTGGCGGATACCCAGCCAGAGGAAGAAGGCGATGAGGCCCCAGCTCAGGATGAAGCCGGGCCAGTAGAGGCTGGCCTCGCCGCCGAGGATGGCCCAGCGGAAGCCGTCGATGACGCCGACCATGGGGTTGAGGGCGTAGAGCAGCCGCCATTGCTCAGGGATGACGCTGGAACTGAAGCCCACCGGGGAGACGTACAGCCCCATGGAGACGATGAAGGGGATGACGTAGCGGAAATCCCGGTATTTGACGTTGAGCGACGTGATCCACAGCCCCGGTCCCAGGCTGGCGAGGAAGGCCATGAGGACGAAGAAGGGCAAGGTGAGGAGCTGCCAGCCGGGCCAGAACTGGTACCAGAGCATGACCAGCACCAGGATGCCAAAGCTGATGAGGAAGTCGATGAAGGAGGTGACCACGGCGGCGGTGGGGACGATGAGCCGGGGGAAATAGACTTTGCTGATGAGGTTGGCGTTGCCGATGAGGCTGTTGGACGCGGACGACAGGGCGCTGGCGAAGAATTGCCAGGGTAGCAGTCCGGCATAGACCAGCAGGGCGTAGGGGGCGTCGCCCTCAGTGGGCATCTGGGCCAGTTTGCCGAAGATGACGGTGAAGACCACCATGGTGAAAAATGGCTGTAGCAGCGCCCAGGCCAGGCCAATGATGGTCTGCTTGTAGCGCACGGCGACGTCGCGCCAGGCGAGGACGAAGAACAGCTCGCGGTAGCGCCACAGGTCACGCCAGTAGTGGCGCTCGGCCAGGCCGGGTTCGATGATAAGGGTGTGGTTGGTCACGGGTGGGTCTTGGCGAGGGACGAACAGGCGGCGCGGACTTGGTCGATTACCTCCGCCACGGCGGTGGCGGTGAGGTGCGGCCCCATGGGCAGGCTCAGCACCTCGCTGGCCAGGCGGCTGGCGACGGCGTGATCATGATCCGGGCGGGGTTCCCGACCACGGTGACCCCCGGCGGCACCGAGCGGGTGACCACGGCGCCCGCGCCGACCGTGGCCCCCGCGCCGATGGTGAGGCCGGGCAGGATCACCGCGCCGCCGCCAATGCTGGCGCCCGCTTCGATGTGGGTGGGCAGACAGGTGTAGCCACTGTTGCGGCTCTTGGGGTACTTGTCGTTGGTAAAGGTGACGTTGGGGCCGATATGCACGTCGTCTCCCACCCGCAGTCCGTCCCAGAGTTGCACACCGCATTTGACGGTAACGCGGTCGCCGACGATGACGTCGTTTTCGATGAACACCTGTTCGCAGATGTTGCAGTCGGCCCCAATGCGGGCGCCGCCCAGGACGTGGCTGAAGCCCCAGACCCGGGTGCGCGCGCCAATGCTGGCGCCGGTGTCAACCAGGGCCTTGTCGTGGATGAAGGCGGTGGGGTGAATGTACATCTTGAGCGGCCGAATGTGCCTTGGGCGTTGAGAAAGTTATCAGACGTCGCGAAGGACGGTGTAGCGTTCATCCTGGGCGGCGTTATGGCCGACGAGGTAGGACTTGGAGAGGTGCTCGACTTTGATGGCGGGCATGAGGGAAGGAGGTGAAGGGTTAAGGGTTAAGGGTTAAGGGTTAAGGGTGAAAGGTCAAAGGTGAAGGGTTAAGGGTTAAGGGTGGCCTTGATTTTCACGTTTATAAAATACCTTGCCGACGCGTTCAATGTGGTCGCGTAAGCCAGCATGATCGATCTGGTCGAAGAGGGAGAGATCGACTTGGTAGGGTATCGGCGACTCGTCAAGTTCGGTGGCGATTTTTCCCAGCATGTCCAGGTCGAGGCCCTGGCCGATCAGGGTGAGGTCGATGTCCGAGCCCGGCCGTTCATTTCCCTTGGCGCGGGACCCATAGATGACCGCTTTTTCCACGGCAGGCACCTTGGCCAGAATCTCGCGAATGGTGCGGGTGGTGCTCTGTGGCAAGCCAAATTCAAGCATGGTCAAGCTTCCGCGACAAAGCGTCGCTGCAGCTTCAAAAATGCCGCGTAATACCGATCGACGATGGCCGCGGCCAGTGCATTTGCCACGGACTCATTGTAGGTGTGGCTGGAAAGATTGCGCTTCTCGATCATGTCCATCCACACCTCTCCATCGTCGACCAATCCCCGCTTAAAGGCTTCGCGCACGGTGCTTCTTGAACCAACGAGCCCTTGGATACCTTCCATTTCGAGGTAATCCTTCAATACATTCCAAGCAAGCTCATGGGTAAACTCGAACCCTTGGATCAACCCCTGTTGCTCGAGATCCGACAGGGGGCGCTGTTGCCTGAGTTGGACAGCGCGCGTGAGTTGATGCAGGGCGCGTTGAAAGTTATCAAAGCGTTGTTTCCATCGAATGTCATGCGTCACGCTAAACCCCGGTCGGCAACTGAAAGGTGGGTTGTGGGGTTGGGGTTAGGGGCATTTGGGTTTTTTTGGGGGGTGGGGGGTGAGGGTTAAAGGTGAAAGGTTAAGGGTTAAGGGTTAAGGGGCGAAGGATTTTCGGGCTTTGATGAGGGCTGCTAGCATTTTGCTGATTTGTTTGGCTTCGGTTAGCCATTGGTGGCCGGTGGGTTTGTCGATGTAGCCGATGTCGATGCCGATGTAGATTTGGGTTCTGAGTTCGCCGGCGCTGCCTTTGGCGTAGTGGAGGAACTTGAGAAAGTCTTTGTTGGTTTCACGTTCGTAGCCTTCGGCGATGTTGGATGGGATGGACAGGCCGGCCCGGGTGATTTGGTCGCGGAAGCCCCAGTCGCGGAGGTCTTTCAGCCCGCGGTAGAGGTCGCTGGAGAGGCGCGCGGCGCGTCTCCACACGGCGAGTTGCTCGAACGTCTGCGCGGCAACCTCCTCAGCCACGCCCTCGACGAGTCGATGTTCATCCAATGGCCACTCACAATCCATTAGCCAGTCCCGTCACCCTTCACCCTTCACCCTTCACCCTTCACCTTCACCTTCCCCCTCCCCCTCATCAATGGCGACTGAGCCAGCTCTCTAGGTCGTCAGTGCCGCTGAACTCCAGCAAGTCTTCGCCAAGGGTCTCGAGCTGCTCGACGCTCAAGGCGTGGATGCGCTCTTTGTGGGCCTCGGATAACGCGCCCAGGCGGCGCTTCAGGAGGCGCAGGACCAGTGAGGCCTCGCCTTGTTGCATACCCTGCTGCATGCCCTGTTGCATGCCCTGTTGCATGCCCTGTTGCATGCCTTGCCGCATGCCCTGTTGCATGCCTTGCTGTATGCCTTGCCGCATGCCTTGCTGCATGCCTTGCCGCATGCCCTGCTTCAATCCTTCCTGGCGACCCTGTTCAGTGAATCGGGCGGCGAATCCGGTCATGGTCTCGGCCTCTCGGGGATAACGCTGGCGGTAGAGCTCTCGCTCATTGTCGTCCAGCAGGGCGTAGATGTCGATGAAGTCGGCGTATTTGAGGCGCCGCTCAGGGTCCGGTTCCAGCTCGGTCAGTCCGCGCGTGGCGGCGGCGATCACCGCGAATTTCTCTTCGGGCGCGAAGGCCATGGTGGGTAGCGCCAGGCGGGCGACGAGGTTGTCGCTGTCGAGATACTCGCGCGCGCGCAGCCGAAACAGCGCGGTGTGCAGGTAGCTGAATTGCAGGTAGCGGCGGTGCTCGCTGCCAAGATCGAGGCGCTCTGGGTAGCGGCCGGGGTGCAGGAAGATGACGACGGGGACGACGCGATCGGTGCCGTACAGCTCGGCCAGGTCCAGGCAGTAGTGGGCCAGGCGGTGGATGGAGAAGCGGGCCGGGTCGGTTTCTTCTTCGATGACGAACAGCAGGGCGGCGCGGCGGCCGTCGGGCCATTCCACCAGCAATGGGACGTCGAGCTCGCGAAAACGCTCGCCGAGGCGTGCCTTGAGTTGCTCTTCGCGCAGGGGCAGGAGGCGCGCCCCGGCATCCACGGCCTGGGCCTCGACGGCGGCGAAGAAGCCGATGGCCTCGCGCGGGTAGTCGACGATGAGGTTTTTGAAGTTCTGGTCGTGGCTCATAGGCGGTGCAAATCGGGCGGGACGTGGGGAGTGCGTGAGGCGTGAGGGATTGTACCTTCACCCTTCACCCTTCACCCTTTTCCCTCTTCAAACATAATCCGCAAACCCCTTTTCCATCTTGCGAAACTGGCGGATATCCAGCCAGAGGAAGCCGGCGATGAGGCCCCAGCTCAGGATGAAGCCGGGCCAGTAGAGACTGGCCTCGCCGCCGAGGATGGCCCAGCGGAAGCCGTCGATGACGCCGACCATGGGGTTGAGGGCGTAGAGCAGCCGCCATTGCTCAGGGATGACGCTGGAACTGAAGCCCACCGGGGAGACGTACAGCCCCATGGAGACGATGAAGGGGATGACGTAGCGGAAATCCCGGTATTTGACGTTGAGCGACGTGATCCACAGCCCCGGTCCCAGGCTGGCGAGGAAGGCCATGAGGACGAAGAAGGGCAAGGTGAGGAGCTGCCAGCCGGGCCAGAACTGGTACCAGAGCATGACCAGCACCAGGATGCCAAAGCTGATGAGGAAGTCGATGAAGGAGGTGACCACGGCGGCGGTGGGGACGATGAGCCGGGGGAAATAGACTTTGCTGATGAGGTTGGCGTTGCCGATGAGGCTGTTGGACGCGGACGACAGGGCGCTGGCGAAGAATTGCCAGGGTAGCAGTCCGGCATAGACCAGCAGGGCGTAGGGGGCGTCGCCCTCAGTGGGCATCTGGGCCAGTTTGCCGAAGATGACGGTGAAGACCACCATGGTGAAAAATGGCTGTAGCAGCGCCCAGGCCAGGCCAATGATGGTCTGCTTGTAGCGCACGGCGACGTCGCGCCAGGCGAGGACGAAGAACAGCTCGCGGTAGCGCCACAGGTCACGCCAGTAGTGGCGCTCGGCCAGGCCGGGTTCGATGATAAGGGTGTGGTTGGTCACGGGTGGGTCTTGGCGAGGGACGAACAGGCGGCGCGGACTTGGTCGATTACCTCCGCCACGGCGGTGGCGGTGAGGTGCGGCCCCATGGGCAGGCTCAGCACCTCGCTGGCCAGGCGGCTGGCGATGGGGTGGCTGGCGGCGGCCAGGGGGGTGGCGGCATAGGCGGGCTGCTGGTGAGGTGGGCACGGGTAATGGATCAGGGTGCCGATGCCGGCCGCGGTCAGATGGCGCTGGAGGGCGTCACGCTGGGGGTGGCGGATGACGAACAGGTGCCAGACGGGGTCGGCCCAGGGGGGGACCGCGGGTAGGGTCAAGCCAGTCTTGGTTAACGCCTTGTCGTCCAAGCCGGCGTTGGCCTGCCTGGTGTCGGACGAGCCAGCGGAAATCCGTCTGCTGTCGTCCCGGCCACTCTCGGCCCCTGTGGTGTCAACTAAGCCAACGTCGGCCAGGCCGGTCAGATAGGCGGCGGCGAGGGCGCGGCGGCGGTCGTTCCAGGCGTCGAGGTGGCGCAGCTTGACGCCGAGGAAGGCGGCCTGGAGGGGGTCGAGTCGGCTGTTGCAGCCCTGGACCTCGTGGACGTATTTGCGGTCGGAGCCGTAGTTGCGCAGCCGGCGCAGGCGCGCGGCCAGCTCGGCATCGTTGGTGGTGATGGCACCGCCGTCGCCGAAGGCGCCGAGGTTCTTGCCGGGATAGAAGCTCCAGGCGACGGCGTCGCCGTGGGCACCGAGGCGCCGGCCCTTATAGCGGGCGCCGTGGGCCTGGGCGGCGTCCTCGATGACCCGCAAGCCATGGCGGCGGGCGATGGCGAGGATGGGGTCGAGGTCGGCGGGCTGGCCGTAGAGGTGCACCGGGATCAGGGCGCGGGTGTGGGGGGTGATGGCGGCTTCGATACGGGCCGGGTCGATGTTAAAGGTGCGTTCGTCCGGCTCCACCGGGACCGGGGTGGCGCCGGCCTGGGTCACCGCCAGCCAGGTGGCGATGAAGGTGTGGGCGGGGACGATGACCTCGTCCCCGGGGCCGATGTCGCAGGCGCGCAGGGCCAGGTGCAGGGCGTCCAGGCCACTGGCGACGCCGACGCAGTGAGCCGCGCCGCAGTAGGCGGCCCAATCGGCCTCGAAGCGCTCCACCTCCTCGCCGAGGATGTACCAGCCGGAGGCCATGACGCGGCGGTAGGCGGCGTCGAGTTCGTCATGCAGCTCCCGGTAGGCGGCCTGGAGGTCCAGGAAAGGGATGGTCATGCTGCCCCCCAGCGGGCGCGCATGAACTCGGCGTAGTCGCGGTAGTAGTCGTCCTCGGCGTAGCGGTTGGAGGCAAGCACCATGCAGACCGAGCCGGAGGAGAAGTTGTCAAGCTCCCGCCAGATCATGGGGCAGATGTAGAGCCCGTGATAAGAGCGGTTGAGGTGGATGCGGGTCTTGTCCTTGCCATCGTCGATGATGACGTCGAAGCTACCGGACATGGCGATGATGAGTTGTTGCAGTTCCTTGTGGGCATGACCGCCGCGCTCCGCCCCGCCCGGCACGTCGTAAAGGTAATAGACGCGCTGGATGTCGAAGGGGATGTGGCTGCCGCCCTCGACGAAGGTGAGGTTGACGCGGGGGTCCTGGATCTTGGGCAGGTCGATGATTTTGCAGTCGGTGATGGACATGGCTGCGGGTGGTTGGGGCGCTGGGAGGTCGTCATGACGGGGGAGAAATATGATGTGGGATCATGCGGGCTCAACGGCGAGCTATTTTGCTCCCTCCCCCCTGGCGGGGGAGGGTTGGGGAGAGGGGGCCGCCCCCCGCCGGCTGACACGCTACCGCCCTGCCCTGTCATTGCAGGCATCGGTCAGGATCGTGGCCGCCGGCGGTCACATCGAGGTATCCGATTTTGGCCAGGGGGATAATAGGAGTGGATCTTGCCTTTCTGGCCGGCACCTGAGGTGGACGAAAAATCCGCTCTCCCAGGCTTATAACAACTTGACCAACGCCGCGATGGCTCCCACCTGGGCGAACATCAAGGGGATCAGCAACAGCAACAGGCTGTTGCGACTACGCTCGATATCGGTCTTAACCTCGCCGCGCAATTGCTCGATATCGGTCTTGACCTCGCCGCGCAATTGTTCGATCTCGGTCTTGACCTCGCCGCGCAATTGCTCGATCTCGGTCTTGACCTCGCCGCGCAAGTGCTCGATCTGAAGCGTCAGGTCAGCACGGACCTGTTCGATCTCCTTTTGTAAGCGTAGTTCGGTCTCGCGCAGATGGTGCTGGGTCACCAGGTCCTGAAGATGAGGGTAACGTGCTTCGATCTGCTCGAAAGCCTCGGCGATCACCCGCGCGCGGGCCCGCTCGTCCTGGGCACTGGCCAGGGCCTCATACAATGCAACGACGGAACCCATGCGTTATGCTCCTCCGGGGTTGGGTAGGTCGGGAATTGGCCTCGATTCTACTCCTCTCGTTTGTTCCTGGTCCCTGTCCGGCTTATCATGCGGGGGGAAACTAAACATGCGTTTTGTCCCTGGACTCACTAGGGTGAAACTGGTTTCGCGCCTCGGCCCTGGCCCATGGGGCAGCCCGGGGCTCCTTCCGTCAGCCACCGTCGTGGTTGGCTCAATCCTTACCGGAGAATGTTATGAAAAAAGCCCTCGCCCTCGGCGTCATTTCCCTTTCCCTGGCCACGACGGCCATCGCCCAGGTGAAACCCGAGGACCAGATCAAGTATCGCCAGGCCGGTTACAGCTTCATGGCCTGGAACATGGGCAAGATCAAGGCCAATCTGGAAGGTGAATTCAACGCCAAGCAGGTGGACGACGCCGCCAAAGCCATCGCCGGCATCGCCAACTCTGGCATGGGCGCCCTCTATGGCCCGGGCACCGACAAGGATATCGGCAGCGTCAAGACCCGCGTCAAGCCCGAGTTGTTCACCGACAAGGAAGGTGTCGGCAAGGTCGCCGTGGCTTTTATAGCCGCCGCCAATGATCTGGAAAAGGCCGCCGCGACGGGTGACAAGGCCGCGGTGCAAAAGGCCTTTGGCGACACCGGCGCCGCCTGCAAGGGCTGCCACGAGAAGTTCCGTCAGGAATAAGCCCTACTCGCTTGATTAGCGAAGCCGCCTTCGGGCGGCTTTTTAATTGCGGATCCGGCGCTTCAATTTCCGCTCGATCAGGTCGAGGAGGGTCGGGTGGGGTCTGGCGGGGGTGTCAACCGCAAGGATGCTGGCGCCAAGCCTCCAGGGACGGATTCACGGCGTCCCCCGCCAGACGCCACCCGACCCGGGGATAAGCTCACATTGGCGCGTAATGGACCGCTGAGCGCCTCGTAACCGCCGGTCACCATTCCGGCGCCGGGGGTGGCGGGGGTGGTGGCTCGATCAAGACCCCGGCGGCCAGGGCCACGACCCCCAGGGCCACTAGCAGGGCGATCAGGAAGGGGATGAGGCCCCCGCCCGTGGCCGGCTGGGCCAGGGGATCCGCGACGACCTTGTTACCCGTGATCATCGGCAGCACCAGGCTGTCCCGCTTGACCCAGGTGTAGTAAAGCACGGCCGCGACATGCAGGCCGACCAGCGCAAGGAGCAGGTTGACCATGAGCCGGTGGATGCTGGTCAGCCAGAGGCTGGTGGCGCCCTCGACCAGCCCGGCCAGGGGCCCCTGGAAGGCGATATCGTCGTTGGCGAACAGGCCGGTCAGGGCCTGGAGGGCGACGATGGCCAGGAGGCCGAAAACCGAGAGGGCACCCAGGGGATTATGCCCCAGGCCCCGCCATTGGCCGCGCAGATAGGCCACCACCGTCGCCGGTCGGGGAAAGAAACTGGCAAAACGGGCATGGGTCGAGCCGACGAAGCCCCAGACCAGGCGGAAGGCCAGCAGGCCGATGATGGCCAGACCCAGCCGCCCATGCCAGGGCATGAGGTCACCCCCCAGTTGGCCGGTGACGAAGGCCGCCACCATCAGGGCCACCAACAGCCAGTGAAAGAGCCGGGTCGGCAGGTCCCAGACCAGGATGGAACTTTTGGTTGATGCTTGATCCATGATGCGATTAAGTCCACAACGCATTGATTGATAGGTTCAAGTCAGGCCCTTTGCACCCGGCGGAGGACTTTCGGGGATTCGGGCCAGGGACCCGCGGATTGATCGATTCATGGGTTGATCCCGCGCTTCATTCAGGAATGGCCACGGTGGCGTCCTTCCCCTCAGCCCAAGCGCCCGACGTAACGGTCCCGCGCCGCCTTGGCGCGCTCGAACACCGCCAGCAGGCCGTCCCCATCCCCTCGCTCGACAGCCGCCGTCAGTTCGGCCAGTTCGCCCTGGAAGCGGTCGAGCATCTGGCCCAAGGCCTCGCGGTTGGCTAGGCAGATGTCCCGCCACATGACCGGGTGACTGGAGGCGATGCGGGTGAAGTCGCGGAAGCCGCCTGCGGCGTAGCGAAAGATCTCGTCGTTCTCGCGCAGACGCGCAAGGCTGTCGACCAGGGCGTAGGCCAACAGGTGCGGCAGGTGGCTGGTGGCGGCGAGGACCTCGTCGTGGTGATGGACATCCATCTGGATCACCTCCGCCCCACAGGCCTCCCACATGGCCTGGACGCGGGTGATCGCGGCGGGGTCCGTCGTGCTCAGGGGGGTGAGGATCACCCGGCGGTTGCGATAGAGCTCGGCGAAGGAGGCCTCCACCCCGCTGTGCTCGGTGCCGGCGATGGGGTGGCCGGGGACGAAGCGTGTCGGGACCTGGCCAAAGACCTGGCGGGCATCCGCCACCACGCTGCCCTTGACGCTGCCGCCGTCGGTAAGGATGGCCCCGGGGGCCAGGTGATCCCGGATGGCGGCGAAGGTCGCGGCCATGGCCCCCAGGGGGACGGCGAGGAAGACCAGGTCCGCCCCGGCCACGGCCGCCGCGGGGTCCTGGTTGTAACGGTCGATGACCCCCAGTTCCACCGCCCGACGCAGGTTGTCGAGGGAGCGACCACAGCCGACCACCTCTTCCACCAGCCGGGCCCGGCGTAGGGCCCGGGCCAGGGAGCCACCGATGAGGCCGACGCCGATGACTGTCAGGCGCCGGATCAGGTACTCGTGGCCGGGGCCCAGCGGTTTGCCGGCGCTGTCGGTCATTGCCCCAGGACCGTCGCCAGGGCCGTCAGCAGGCGCGCGTTCTCCGCCTCGGTGCCGATGGTCACCCGCAGATGGTTGGGCATGCCGTAATTGGCCACCGGGCGGGTGATGCAGCCCAGGCGCAACAGGGCCTGGTCGACGGGCCCCACCGGGCGGCCCAGATCGACGGTGATGAAGTTGCCCACCGAGGGGATGTAGCCCAGCCCCAGCCGGCTCAGACCGGCCTCGAACTGGCGCATGCCCGCCCGGTTCATCTCCAGGGAAGCGCGGATATGGGCCTCGTCCTCCAGGGCGGCGATGGCCGCCGCCTGGGCGATGCTGTTGACGTTGAAGGGCTGGCGGGCGCGGTTCAGCAGGTCGGCGATGTGGGGGTGGCTGATGCCATAACCCACCCGCAGGGCGGCCAGACCATGGACCTTGGAGAAGGTGCGGGTGACGATCAGGTGCGGCAGCTTCTCCAGCCAGAGGGAGGCATCCGGAAAGGCCGGGTCTTCGACATACTCGGTGTAGGCCTCGTCCACCACCGCCACGCAGGTGTCGGGAAGCTGGCGCAGGAAGGCGTAGAGCCGATCCCGGTCGACCCAGGTCCCCGTCGGGTTGTTGGGATTGGCGATCCACACCACCCGGGTGCGTTCGTTGACCAGGGCGGCCATGGCGTCCAGGTCATGGCCATAGTCCCGGGCCGGGGCGACGCGGGCCGTGGCGCCCACCGCCTGGGTGCTGATGGCATAGACGGCGAAGGCGTGGGCGGAGAAGACCGATTCCTGCCCCGGATGGAGGAAGACCCGAGCGATCAGGTCCAGGACGTCATTGGAGCCGTTGCCGAGGGTGATGGCCGCCATCTCGACCCCGTGGCGCTCGGCCAGCAGGCGGCGGAGCTCGAAGCCGCCGCCATCGGGATAGCGTCCCAACTCCCCCAGGGCGGCGCTGGCGGCCTCCCGGGCCTTGGCACCCGGGCCCAGGGGGTTCTCGTTGGAGGCCAGCTTGATGGAATTGGTGATGCCCAGTTCCCGCTCCAGTTCCGACAAGGGCTTGCCGGGGATGTAAGGCTGGAGTCCGGGCAGGCCGGGCGCGGACAGGTGCAGGAAGCGGTTGGCGTGAGTGCTCATGCGGTTGCTCTGGAAGAACGATTGAGAAAACGGATAGTTATCGGCCTTAACGGGTCGGGCGGTACCGACCCTCCCGGCACGCACCAAAAACTGCGGCGGATCGGGTGAATCAGATGACTGCCTTGGGATAGGAGCCCAGGATGCGGAACAGGCTGGAGGCCCGGCGCAGGCTCTCCAGGGCCGGGGCCACCTTGGGGTCCTCCCGGTGGCCGTCGATATCGACGAAGAAGACATAGTCCCAGAGCCCGCGCCGGGAGGGCCGGGACTCGATGCGGGACATGCTGATGCCGTAAGTGGCGAACGGTTCCAGCAGGGCATAGAGGGAGCCCGCCTCATTGTGGGCGGAGATCAACAGGCTGGTCTTGTCGTCGCCACTGGGCCGGGCGTCCTCGGTGCCGATAACCAGGAAGCGGGTGGTGTTGCCCGGTTCGTCCTCGATGCAACGCTCCAGGATGTCCAGGTCATAGATGTCCGCCGCCGCCTCCCCCGCCACCGCCGCCGCTCCGGGATGGTTGGCCGCCAGGCGCGCCGCCTCGGCGTTGCTGTCAACGGCGATGCGCTCCACCAGGGGCAGGTGGCGATCCAGCCAGCCCCGGCACTGGGCCAGGGACTGTTGATGGGAGTAGAGCACCTGGATCGCCGCCAGTTCCGGTTCGCGGCTCATCAGGTGGTGGTTGATGCGCAGACTGACCTCACCGGCGATGCTCAGCGGGGAGCGCATGAACATGTCCAGGGTGTGATTGATCACCCCCTCCGTGGAGTTCTCCACCGGCACCACCCCGTAATGGCAGGAGCGGGCCTCCACTTCGCGAAAGACGTCGTTGATGGTCGCCACGGGCACGGTATTGGCGGCGTGACCGAAGTGCTTGACCGCCGCCGCCTGAGTGAAGGTCCCCGCCGGGCCGAGGAAGGCCACCGACAGGGGCTGTTCCAGGGCCAGGCAGGCGGACATGATCTCGCGGAAGAGGCGGGCCATGGCCTCGCCGCTGAGCGGCCCGGGGTTGCGGGCCTTGATCCGACGCAGCACCTCGGCCTCGCGGCCGGGACGGTAGAACTGGCTATCGCCCAGTTCCGCCTTGATCTCGGCCACCTCGCCGGCGCAGGCGGCGCGGGCGCTGAGCAGGCGCAACAGTTGCGTGTCGATGGCGTCGATGCGCTGGCGCACGTCCGCCAGCCGCTCCTCGGAGTTCATGGCCTTGTCCGCCGCGTGCATGGCACTGCCCTCCCCCGCCCCTCGCTGATTTCCCGCCTTGGCCCCGCCCCCGACACGGGCGTCAGGCCCCTTCCCGTTCCTGGTCGCAGCCCAGACAGCGCACCGACAGCACGCCGGGGATGTCCCGCAGCTTCAGCACCGTCTCCTGCGGCACCCACTGATCGAGATCCATCAGGGTCACGGCGATGTCGCCCCGGGAGCGGTTGAGCATGTCGATGATGTTGAGCCCCGCGGCGGCCAGGTCGGTGGAGATCTGGCCGACCATGTTGGGCACGTTGCTGTTGACCACCGCCAGGCGGTAGGTGCCAGCGCCGGGGTTGCGCGGCAACTGGATCTCGGGGAAATTGACCGAGTTGGTGACGTTGCCGTCCTCCAGCCAGGCCCGCACCTGGTCGGCGACCATGACGGCGCAGTTCTCCTCCGCCTCACGGGTCGAGGCCCCCAGATGCGGCAGGGTCACCACCCGGGGATGGTCCTTCAGCAGGTTGGAGGGGAAATCGCAGACATAGGCGTAGAGATGGCCGGAGTCCAGGGCCGCCACCGCCGCCGCGTCGTCAATGATGCCGTTGCGGGAGAAGTTGAGCAGCACGCCACCCTTGCGCATGTGGCGCAGGCGCTCGGCGCTGATCATGCCGCGGGTCTCGTCGGTCAGGGGGACGTGGAAGCTGATGAAGTCGGACCGGGCGACCAGGTCGTCCACGCTCAGGGCCTGCTGGACGTCGGCGGCCAGTTGCCAGGCGCGCTGGACGGTGATGGTCGGGTCATAGCCGATGACCTTCATCCCCAGGGCCCGGGCGACGTTGGCCACCTGGACGCCGATCGCCCCCAGGCCCACCACGCCCAGGGTGCGGCCCGGCAGCTCGAAGCCAACGAACTGCTTCTTGCCCGCCTCCACCGCCTTGCTGATGGTGGCGTCTTCCCCCTCCAGGCCCCGGGCGAAGGCCCAGCCCTGGGCGATATTGCGCGCCGCCAGCAGCATGCCCGCCACCACCAGCTCCTTGACGGCATTGGCGTTGGCCCCGGGGGCGTTGAACACCGGAATGCCGCGCTCGGACATGCGCGCCACGGGGATGTTGTTGACCCCGGCCCCCGCCCGGCCGACGGCGCGCAGGGAGGCGGGGATCTCCAGGTCGTGCATGCTGGCGGAGCGCACCAGGATGGCGTCGGGATGGGCGATCTCGGAGGCGATCTCGTACTTCTCGCGGGGGAAGCGGTTCAGGCCAGAAACCGAGATATTGTTCAGCGTCAGTATCTTGTGCATGCTTTTTAATCCTGGCTCAGCCGTGAGTGCGCTCGAACTCGGCCATGAAGTCGACCAGGGCCTTGACCCCCGCCTCGGGCATGGCGTTGTAAATGCTGGCGCGCATGCCGCCCACCGAACGATGACCCTTGAGGGTGAGGAGACCCTGGGCCTTGGCCGCGGCGAGGAAGGGCGCGTCCAGTTCCGGATTGGGCAGGGTGAAGGGTACGTTCATCCAGGAACGGCAGTCCGGGCGAACCGGGTTGGCATAAAAACCGGAGGCGTCGATGGCATCGTACAGCAACTGGGCCTTGCGCTGATTGATCACCGCCATCTGCTCCAGGCCGCCGAGTTCCCGCAGCCACTTGAACACCAGCCCCGCCAGGTACCAGGCATAGGTCGGCGGGGTGTTGTACATGGAATCGTTGTCGGCATGGATCTTGTAGTCGAACATGGTCGGCGTGCCCTCCAGGGGCTGGCCGATCAGATCCTCGCGGACGATGACGAGGGTCAGGCCCGCCGGGCCCACGTTCTTCTGCGCCCCGGCGTAGATGAGGCCGAAGCGGGAGACGTCGATGGGCCGGGAAAGAATGGTGGAGGACATGTCCGCCACCAGGGGCACCTCGCCCGTCTCCGGGACGTAGGGGAATTCGACGCCTTCGATGGTCTCGTTGGGGGTGTAGTGGACATAGGCCGCCGTCTCGCCCAGCAGCAGATCGGCCTGTGCCGGCACGCTGGTGAACTTGCCCTCGTGCCCGCCCTCGGTGACGGCGACCGTGCAATAGCGCTTGGCCTCCTGGATGGCCTTCTTCGACCAGGAGCCGGTCTTGATGTAATCCGCGTCCTGACCGCCGCGCAGCAGATTCATCGGCACCATGGCGAACTGGCTGGAGGCGCCGCCCTGGAGGAACAGCACCTTGTAGTTGTCCGGGATGGCCAGCAGGGCGCGCAGGTCGGCCTCCGCCTCGGCGGCGATGGACATGTACTCCTTGCCGCGATGGCTCATCTCCGCCACGCACATGCCGGAGCCATGCCAGTCCAGCATCTCCTCCCGGGCCTGGTTGAGGACGCTTTCCGGCAGCATGGCCGGGCCGGCGCTGAAGTTATAGGGTCTTGCCATGGTGGTTACTCCGTCAAGGTGGGAAGCTGGAATGGTGGTAACTGAAAAGTGGGTAGCTGATGTATGTCTTTGTTTGATTGGGCGGGTGAGGGTCCGCACCCTTAAACGGCCGGGGATTCACCCGGATCGGCCTCCTCGGCCGGGTCCGCCGGATCGGCCGGATTCGCTGGCTGGGCTGGATCAGCGTGATCAATCAAACCGGCCGTGTCGGCTGGGTCGACTGAGTCCGCGTCCTCCAGTCCAGCCTCCAGGCCCGGGATACGCTCCACCCCGGCCAGGCGTTCGCCCTCGCCGACGCGGATGAGTTTGACGCCCTGGGCGGAGCGGCTAAAGACGGGGATCTCCGCCACCGTGGTCCGCACCAGGGTGCCGCCGACGGTGATGAGCATGATCTCATCCTCCGGGCGCACCAGGACGGCCCCCACCAGTTGGCCGTTGCGCGCCGAGGCGCCGCTGGCGATAACGCCCATGGTACCGCGCCCCTTGGTGGGAAAGTCCTCCAGGGGGGTGCGCTTGCCGTAGCCGTTCTCCGTGACCGTCAGGATAGCGCAGCCAGGGTCGACCACCAGCATGGCGATGACCGTCTGGTCCTCGCCCAACTGGATGCCACGCACGCCGTGGGCGCCACGCCCCATGGAACGGACCTCGCCCTCCCGGAAGCGGACGGCCTTGCCGGCGGAGCTGAACAGCAGGATGTCCCGCTCGCCGTCGGTGATGGCCACGTCCACCAGTTGCTCGCCCTCGTGCAGGTCCAGGGCGATGATGCCGCGGGACAGGGGCCGGGAAAACTCCGGCAGGGGGGTCTTTTTGACCGTCCCGGCGCTGGTCGCCATAAAGATGAAGTGCCCCTCGTCGTATTCCTGGACCGGCAGGACGGCATGGATCCGTTCCCCCTCCCCCAGGGGCAGGAGGTTGACCATCGGCCGGCCGCGGGCCGTCGGCCCGGCCTGGGGCAGTTCGTAGACCTTGAGCCAGTAGACCTTGCCCAGGCTGGAGAAGCACAGGACAGTGTCGTGGGAATGGGCGACGAAGAGTTTGTCGATGAAGTCCTCATCCTTGGTCCCCGCCGCCGTGCGCCCCTTGCCGCCGCGCTTCTGGGCCTGATACTGGGTGAGGGGCTGGGCCTTGGCATAACCGGCGTGGGACAGGGTCACCACCACGTCCTCGGGGGTGATCAGGTCCTCCAGGGTGAGGTCGGCATGCGCCGCCTGGATCTCGGTGCGGCGCGGGTCGCCATACTGGTCGCGGATGGCCACCAGTTCGTCGTGGATCACCGCCATGAGGCGCTCGGGGGTGGAGAGGATGTTGAGCAGTTCGGCGATGGCCGCCAGGATCTCCTCGTATTCCTTGAGGATCTTGTCCTGTTCCAGGCCGGTGAGGCGATGCAGGCGCAGGTCGAGGATGGCCTGGGCCTGGGCCTCGCTCAACCGGTAACCGTCCGCGCTCAGCCCCAGTCCGGCCTCTAGATCGTCAGGACGGCTTTGCTCCGCCCCGGTCCGCGCCAGCATGTCCGCCACCGCCCCGGGCCGCCAGACCCGGCTCAGGAGCCCGGCCTTGGCCTCCGCCGGGCTGGCGGACGCCTTGATGAGTTCGATGACCTCGTCGATGTTGGCCAGGGCCACCGCCAGCCCTTCGAGGATATGGGCCCGACCCCGGGCCTTGCGCAGCTCGAAAATGGTCCGGCGGGTCACCACGTCCCGCCGATGGCGCAGAAAATACTCCAGCAACTGCTTGAGGTTGAGCAGGCGCGGCTGGCCGTCCACCAGGGCGACCATGTTGATGCCGAAGACCGATTGCAAGGCGGTGTGCAGGAAGAGGTTGTTCAGCACCACGTCCGGGTAGTGGTCGCGCTTGACCTCGATCACCATGCGCATGCCGTCCTTGTCCGACTCGTCGCGCAACTCGGCGATGCCCTCGATCTTCTTCTCCTTGACCAGTTCCGCCATACGCTCCAGCAGCCGCGCCTTGTTCACCTGGTAGGGCAACTCGGTGACGATGATCGCCTCCCGGCCGCTGCGCTTCTCGGTCTCGGTATGGGTCCGGGCGCGCATCACCACCCGCCCGCGGCCGGTGCGGTAGGCCTCGCGAATGCCGCGCACGCCGTTGATGATGCCGGCGGTGGGGAAGTCCGGCCCGGGCACCAGTTCCATCAGTTCGTCGATACCGATCTCGGGGCGCTCGATCACCGCCAGACAGGCGGCGATGATCTCCCGCAGGTTGTGGGGCGGGATGTTGGTCGCCATGCCCACGGCGATGCCGGCGGAGCCGTTGACCAGCAGGTTGGGGAAGCGCGCCGGCAGGACGGTCGGCTCCCGCTCCGACTCGTCGTAGTTGGGGATGAAATCGACCGTCTCCTTGTCCAGGTCGTCCAGCAGGCTGTGGGCGATGCGCGCCATGCGCACCTCGGTGTAACGCATGGCCGCGGGGGCGTCCCCGTCCACGGAGCCGAAGTTGCCCTGGCCGTCCACCAGCATGTAGCGCATGGAAAAGGGCTGGGCCATGCGCACGATGGTGTCGTAGACGGCGGTATCGCCGTGGGGATGATACTTACCGATGACGTCGCCGACCACGCGCGCCGACTTCTTGTAGGGCTTGTTCCAGTCGTTGCCCAGTTCGTGCATGGCGAACAGCACCCGGCGATGGACCGGCTTCAGGCCGTCGCGGACGTCCGGCAAGGCCCGTCCCACGATCACGCTCATGGCGTAATCCAGGTAGGACTGACGCATCTCGTCTTCCAGGTTGACGGAGATGACTTCTTTGGCGAAATCCGGCATGGCGATGGGTGACCTGGGCGCGACGGAGGGCGAACGGGCAAGCCAGGCCGAGGGGGCGAAACCGCTCTAGCCCCGGGCCTGGAAAACGCGTAATTCTAGCATGGCGGGGGGTGGTAAGGCCCCCGCGCGGTTAAGTTAATGGTCCTGAGGCGTCCCGCCAACGCCCTGACGAGGGCGGACGCCGCCAGGATCTCCCGTCAAGCCAAGCGGCTCGTTAAACGCCTCCCCTCCGGGATCCTGCCTTTTTTCTCACAACCACTTAGACCATCGGAGGCCGTGAAAAAGGCCCGTTTCCTCACCAGACCCGAAGCGAGCGGGTTTGGCGCGCCTGAAGGTTTAGAGCAGGGGCCGCAGGACCGTCCGCTCCAGGCGGCGGGCCAGGAGGACGATGAGGGAGACCAGCAGCAGGTAGACCAGGCCGGCCAGGAGATAGGCCTTGAAATACTGGAAGTTGCTGGCGGCCAGTTCCTGGACCTGGGCGAAGAATTCCGTGTACTGGATGAGAAAGACGACGGAACTGTCCTTGAGGTTGAGGATGGCCTGATTGGTCAGGGCCGGCACCGCCGCCAGGCGCAGGGCCTGGGGCAGGGTGATGAGACGGAAGACCTCCAGGTGGGTGAAGCCCTGGGCGCGGGCGGCCTCCAGTTCCCCGGGGTCGATCCCGTTGTAGGCGATGCGCAGATAGCGGGCGTTGTAGGCGGCGACGTTGAGGGTGAAGCCGATGATCGCCACCGTCAGGGGCGACAGGCGCAGCCCCAGGGGCGGCAGCCCGTAGTACATCAGGAACAGCAGCACGATCAGCGGCGTGCCGATGAAGAAGGAGATGTAGGCATCCGTCAGCCGGCGGGTGACGGAATGGTGGCTGATGGTCAGATAGAAGACGCCGATGCCGGCAAGCAGGCCGGTGAGGGTGACGCTAACCGCCAGCAGCAGGGTGTTGCCCAGGCCCGCCAGGAGCGCCGGCCCGTAATCCAGGACCTCCTGAAAGAAGGCCAGCCAGTCGCTCATACCCCGCGGGCCCCACGGCCGAAAAAGGCGCTGATGTGGGGGTCCTGGTGATGGTCCAGCAGGTGATCCGCGTCCCCCTCCGCCCGCACCCGGCCCTGGTCCAGAAAGAGGACACTGTCGGAGATATAGCGCGCCACCGTGACGTCGTGGGTGACGCAGAGCATGGTCACGTTGTCGAGAAACAGCCGGTTGATCAGGGCGATGACCTCCCGCGACATGCGGGGGTCCAGGGCCGAGGTCGGCTCGTCGAAGAAAAGCACCTTCGGGTCCATGGCCAGGGCGCGGGCAATGGCCACGCGCTGTTTCTGGCCCCCGGAGAGTTGGGCCGGGTACTTATCGCCATGGGCCTCCAGTTCCATCCGCCGCAGCTCCGCCCGGGCGCGCTCCGTCGCCTGGGCCTCGGAGAAGTGGCGCAATCGGCGCAGCCCGAGCTTGATATTCTCCAGGGCCGTCAGATGGCGGTAGAGGGCGAAGTTCTGGAAGACGAAGCCGATGCGCTGGCGCAGGGCGCGCACATCGGTGCCGGGGCGCAGGATGTCCTCCCCCTCGAAGAGGATCTGGCCCGAGGTCGGCTCGATCAGACGGTTCAGGCAGCGCAGCAGGGTGGACTTGCCGCAGCCCGAGGGCCCCATCACCACCTTGACCTGCCCTTCCTCCAGGTCCAGATCGACGCCGTCCAGGACGCGCCGACCCTCGAAGTCCTTGACCAGATTCCTGACCACCAACAACGCCATGGTCGACCTCAAAGCCTGCTGATGCCCGGGACGGCGAAACGCCGCTCGACGGCGCGCATCAGGGCTAGCAGGAGTTTGTAAACCAGAAAATAGATGACCCCAACCGCGAGATAGATCTCCAGCCCGCGTAGGGAGGTGGCGGCCAGGGTCATGGCCTGCTTCATGACATCGGGTATCCCGACGGTGTAGGCAAAGGGCGAGTACTTGAGGATGGTGGTGAACTCGTTGAGCATGCCCGGCACCGCGAAGCGCAGCATCTGCGGCAGTTCGATGGCGACCAGGATCTCCCGGCGCCGCAGCCCCATGGCCTCGGCCGCCAGCAGTTCGTTGGGGTCGATGGCGTTGAAGCCGGCGCGGAAGACCTCGGCTAGATAGGCCCCGGCGATCAGTCCCAGACTGAGCATCATGGCCAGCAGGGGCGGCACCTCCAGCCCGATCCCCGGCAGGCCGAAGAAGACCATGAACAGCAACACCAGGACCGGTACGCCGCGAAAGACGTAACTGTAGACCGCCAGGAAGACCCCCAGGCCCGTAGGCCGCAGGCGGGTCAGGATCGCCAGGGCCAGCCCCGTCACCAGCCCGGTGGCGATGCAGGCCAGGGTCACCACCAGGGTGTAACCCACGCCCGTCGCCAGTTGGGCGAGGATCTGCCAGAAATTCATCGCCGCCGGTCCCAAGGCCTTAGCGTGAAAGTCACGGGAAGGACTTTCATTATCAGGGGTGTGTCCTGCCGCCTCATGACAGTTAGTTCAGCCATTCCCAACTGCATCAGTCCATCCACCCCACGCGCCTCGGATCAACGTTACAAAACCTCCAATCATCCTCTCCAGGCGCCTGGGACATCCATCCCCGGGGCCTCAACTCATCCACTTGTCGATGATGGCCTTGAGCTTCTCCGGGCCAAGTTCGTTCAGGTAGCGGTCGAAGTCATCACGCAGGGGCGAGCCCTTGGGAAAGGCGAAGCCGAAGCGGTCGAAGCCACTGAAGACATAGCTGTCCTGGATCGGCAGCTTTTTCCGATAGACCGCGGCCACGGTGCCATCAAGGAAGGCCAGGTCGACCTGACCGTTCTGCAGGTCAGCCATGACCTCGTTGTAGCTCGGGTAGAGCTTGACCTTGTCCAGGCTGTAGAGGCCCTTGGGCTCCATGTCCTTCTTGATGAAGTCCGCGTAGGCCATGCCCCGGGGATAGCCGGTGGTGTACTTGTTCCATTCCGCAAGATCGTCAAATTTGATGTTGCGGTCCTTGATGCTCATCAGGTTCCAGGTGTTTTCCAGGTAAGGCTGGGAAAAGTCCATGACCTGCTTGCGTTTGTCGGTGATGGAGATGCCGGAGAAGGCGACATCCGCTCGGCCACTGACCACGGCGCCCAGCATGCCCTGCCAGTCATAGGCGGTGATCTGCAGGGTACAACCCCGGGCCTGGCAGTAGCCCGCGAAGATCTCCAGGTCCATCCCCTTGGTCTGGCCGTTCTCCTCGAACAGGTTAGGTGGGGAGGCGGGGGACACGGCCACCCGAACGACCTTGGGGATCTCCGCCGCGCCGCAACCCACGGCGTAGAGCAGGCCCACCAAAAACAATGTCAGCAGTTTCTTCATAGCACAGATTCTCGGTAACTAGGGTTATATCCGCAGGATTTCGCACTCGCGGTCGCCATTAAGCTTACCGGGAGGGTCGGGTGGCGTCTGGCGGGGGTGTCAACCGCAGAGATGCGGTTGCCAAGCCTCCAGGGACGGATTCACGTCCCCCGCCAGACGCCACCCGATCCGACCCAGCGCGGCGCGGATTGACACGGCGAAGGTTGCATTATGCCGAATGCATCCCCGCCTTGACGCGCCTTTTTGGGTTCCGGGCCACCAACACGTCCACCAGGGCTCAGTCGGTTTCAGGCCGCGAATCAGCACCTAAGCCGCAGCCCACAATTCCCGTTTGCCCGCCGCCTGGGGGGTCCGCTGCGCGATGAGCTGGAGCGGTTCGAAATCCCCCAGCTTGAGATCGGAGACGGCGATATCCAGTAATTCCACCTGATCGATCAGGAAGGACAGCATGTCGCAGCAAGCACTACCGTATCGTTCGCTACCCACCACGAAATCCCCTTACAATCACCCTCATGCCCCAAGACGACGACGCTGGCTATAAACTGCTCTTCTCCACCCCTGAGGTGGTACGGGATCTGGTGCTGGGCTTCATCCCGGACGACTGGCTGCACGGGCTGGACTATGCCACCCTGGAAAAGGTCCCCGCCAGCTATGTCGCGGACGACCTGCGCCAGCGCAG